>JAABUR0100001942.1_pt1 | contig 34261 bp, 37 predicted proteins | sample 5560091 | NCBI WGS metagenome assembly JAABUR01 (sample SAMN10711879, study PRJNA513375) | rock metagenome | isolation source: Antarctica rocks | place: Antarctica: Victoria Land, University Valley sud | reverse complement strand
CAGCTCGTCGGGCACAACCCACGGCGCAGCAGCCATCGACACCCCTCCCAGCTTGACGACAGATGCCGACGACATTCGCCAAGCCAAAACGGGTCCCTTCAAATTGAAACGCGCTCTCAGGGGTCTTAGCGCGGGCGCGGGCTCCGCCCGTGCCCTTGCGCACAAAAACAGAGCGAAGCGACCCTTCAGGGGTCTTGCGCGATCCAGCAATCTGCTCGCGCAGATTCCTGGATCTTGCGCCAAAAAAAGAGCGGGACCCCGCCGCCTGGGGCCCCGCTCGGTGGCTCCCTGATCGGAAGCCGTTCTCCTCTCCCGCGCTGCCCCGCCGCTGGGGCGCTCGGAAGATGTGCTGAGTATGTCGGCGGCTGCGGGATCCGGGAATCACCCGTCTGCGGTTGACTCGTCCCTCGAACGGGGTTGACGGCGGTAGTTCACTCCCGTCACGCATCTAGAGTGGCCGCGATGTCGAGCCGCCTTCTCGAACGCCTGGATTCCGGCCCGCCGATCGTCGCCGACGGCGGGACGGGAACCCTGCTCTCTGGAGCGGTTCCTCGCCTGCGCTGCCCCGAGGAGGCGAACCTCCGCGCGCCCGAGAGCGTCGTCGCCCTGCATGCGAGCTTCATCCGCGCCGGCGCGGAGCTGATCGAGACGAACACGTTCGGCGCGAACAGGCGCAAGCTCGCCGCGCGCTTCCTCGAGGACGAGCTCGAGCTGATCAACTCGACCGCGGTCCGGCTCGCCCGCGAGGCGCGAGAGATGTGCGGCGGCGAGGTCTTCATCGCGGGCGCGATCGGTCCGCTCGGCGAGACGGAGCGGTTCGACGTCGACGAGACGGCCACCCTGGTCGCCGAGCAGGCTCGGATCCTCGAGGGCCGCGGCGTCGACCTGCTGCTGCTCGAGACGTTCTACGACTTGGACGAGCTCATCGCGGCGGTGGAAGCGGTCCGCAGCGTCTCGCAGCTTCCCCTCGTCGCTCTGATGACCTTCGACGCGGACGGGCAGACCCTCGGCGGCGTCTCGGCGGGCGACGCGGCCGAGCGACTGGACGGCCTCGAGCTCGCGGCGATGGGCGCCAACCACGGCGCGGGGCCCGCGGCGGCGCTGAACGCGATCGCCCAGATGCAGGGCAGCGGCCGGGTGCTGGCGGCGCTGCCGAACGTCGGCCTGGCGAGCCTCGCCGGCTCGCGCGTGATCTTTCCGCACGCGACCCCGGAGTACTTCAGCGAGTTCGCCGCCCAGGCACGGCAGCTCGGAGCCGGGCTGATCGGAGGCTGCTGCGGCACGACGCCGGCGCAGATCGCCGCGATCCGCTCCGCGATCGACCAGGGTCGCTCGCCCTCGAGCCGGCTCGTCGTCCACGAACGAGAGCTGCATGCCGCGAGCGAAACCATCGCCGAGGAGACGACGCTCGCGCGGATGCTGCGCGAGCAGGAGTTCGTGATCTCCGTCCAGCTCGACCCGCCGCTCGGTGGCTCGAACGAGGCGCTGCTCGAGACCGCGCGCGTCCTGAAGGAGTCTGGGAAAGCGCATCTCGTCGACGTGAACGACAACCCGCGGGCTCGCGCGCGGATGAGCGGGATGATGGCCTCCGTAGCGATCGAGCGGGCCTGCAAAATCGAGACGATCCCGCACCTGACGCCCCGCGACATGACGGTTGCCGGGCTCGAGTCGCTTCTGCTCGGAACGCACGCCGAGGGCGTCCGCAACATCCTTGCCGTGACCGGCGACCCACCGGAGGAAGGCGACTACCCCGGGGCGCGCGGCGTGTACGAGGTCGAGGCAATCGGGCTGACCAAGCTGATCGCGAACCTGAACCGAGGCGAGGACAACCACGGGCGCACGATCGACGCGCCGACCTCGTTCTTCACCGGCGTGGCCGTCAATCCGTCCGCCGACGACCTTGAGGTCGAGCTCGACCGCTTCGAGCGCAAGCTGGAGGCCGGCGCGCAATTCGCGATGACCCAGGTGCTCTTCGATCTCAGGTATCTCGACGCTTTCCTCGCCCATTTCGGCGGGCGCTCGCCGATTCCGCTCCTGGTCGGCGTCTGGCCGCTTCGCAGCCATGAGCTCGCCGTGCGCGTGCACAACGAGGTGCCCGGGATGATCGTGCCCGACGCTGTGCAGCAGCGGCTACTCGACGCGGGCGGAGCCGCCGCGGAGGTCGGCGGGGAGCTGGCCCGGCAGCTGATCGCCGAGTCGCGGGAGAAGGCGGCGGGGGTCTACGTCGTTGCCCCGTTTCGCCAACCGCTCGGCGTTCTGGAGCTGCTCTAGTCACGCATCTGGGCTCAGCGCACGCAGGGGCCGGAGGAGACCTCGCGCCCCGATTCGGCGAGCGCAGCCCGGACGATCGCCGTCGGGACGCCATAGCCGGAGGGCGAGCCGATCCGGGCAGCGAAGATGGTCGCCTGCACTCGCCCCTGACCGTCGACCGCCGGACCACCCGAGTTGCCCTGCCTCACGACCCCGCGCAACGTCGTGATCCGCCGCTCGACCGGACCGCGGCCGTAGGCGTCGTCGGCGAGCACCGATCCGGTCTGCCCGATCCGCCCGGGAGTCGCTGTGAACGGTCCGTTCTCGGGATAGCCGAGAATCGCGACCGCGCTGCCTTCGACGGGATCGACGAGCGCCAACGGCCGGGCCTCGAGTCCGTCCACGTCAAGCACCGCAACGTCGTTGCGCGGATCGAAGTGGACGACGCGTGCGGGAAGGCCGTCTCCCTCGCCGTCCTCGACCCGTGCGTCGCGCATTCCGGCGACGACGTGAGCGTTCGTGACGAGCAGGCCGCGTCGCGCGACCCAGGCCGAGCCCTGAACACCGAGCCCGCACGCCGTCCCGGTCACTCGCAGCACGCTCGCTCGAGCGCGACGGACGCCGGGGTCGCGGAGCAGTGCGGGATCCGGCGGCGCGACCCTGGCCTGCGGCCCGGCGATCCGATCGAGCAGATCGACGCGCGCGATCGCATCGAGCAGCCGTGACGGAGGCACCTGGCGGTTGATCTCGCGCAGGATCCGCGAGCGCTGCACCTCCTCGCGCAGTTCGGTCTGGCCGGGAACGTGCAGTGCAACGGCTCCCCCCACCCAAACGAGGGCGAGGCCGATCCCGGCGCCGAGCACGAGCCCGCCCATCGTGTCGAGCGCACGCAACGGCGGTAGCGCGAGCAGCGACGAGCGAACCGCGCCGCCGGCCATACCCGCCGCGCTTCGGAGGAGCGAGCCGAGCACCACCGCCCCCGCAAGCGAGACGAGCGGGGTATACGCCGAGTCCCCGGAGAGGAGCTCCGGCGCGAGCTTCGCGCCCGCATATGCGCCGACGACGATCCCCACGAGCGCGAACGCCCCGACGACGAGCCCGCGGCGCAGCCCGTTCAGCGCCGTCACCGCGATAACGGCGAGCGCGATCCAGTCGGCGGTCGTCACACTGCTCCGTTCCCCTGCCCGCGGGCCGTTCCTTCGCCGGGGCCGTCCGATCTAGGCGCGGGCGAGCGCCTTTTTGGCGAGCGCCTTGATCGTGGCGAGGGTGATCCCACTGTTCGCGTAGAGCGGTCCGATCTGGATCATCGCCTTGGCCGAGCGGGCGACGATGATCTGACCATCGGTGACGGCGGCGGCCCCGACCCCGGCGAGCGGCGTCTTCTTCTTCATCAGCGCCAGGTACTGCTGGTAGCGGACGACCGCGTTGTCGCTCGCGGCCGTGAGCGAGACTCCCTTGCTGAAGAGGCGCGTGTCCTTGCCCGTCCAGTTGCAGAAGACCGCGCCCGTCGAGGCCTTGCCACCCTGCACGGAAAGGAGCGGCTCCTTGATCGCGGCGACGACCTCGGCGCGCGTCAGGAGCGCGCAGCCGTTCGTCGCGCGGACGCCCCCATCAGCGACCCCCGCACCGGCGACCGCGATCGCCACGGCGACCACCCCGAGAACAAGACGAGCAGACCCCCTCGCCCGCAGCGTACACGGCTGCCCGGCCGCTGCCCCGCGGCGGAACGCGCCCGCGGGCGTCCGGCTACACTGTCGCCGCCCTGGGGGCGTAGTTCAGTTGGTTAGAACGCCGGCCTGTCACGCCGGAGGTCGCGGGTTCGAGTCCCGTCGCTCCCGTCTCTTAGAGCGCCTGCAAATCGGCAGGTTCCGTTGTCAGAATGGACACGGCTACCGCTTCGTGGCCCATTCCCGTGGCCCAAACGGTTGAGGCAAAATGCCTGCAATACCGATATCCTGTGGGGATCTTGTGTCCGGTGGCACGAAGAGCACGCGCCGGCGCGAGCGGTCGACCAGCTCGACGCGATCGGATCCAACTCCGGCGCGTCCCGTCGGACGGGGCAGCGCGGTCGGCCGCTCGAGCGTCGCGTACGCGATCTTTCCTCCGCGGTCGATGGCGATCGTCAGGACGGGCCGGCCTTCCCCTGCACCGTGGCCGACAGACCGCCGGGGCCTGCCGTGATCATGTCAGGCACACGCAGCGCCCCCGCGTCCTCGAGAGCATCGAAGAACGCCCTTGCGCCTCCGGCGAGGAACCCCGCGGAGAAATGGCGTCGCAACTGCGCGCCGCTGAGCGGCAACTTCGCGGAGGCGTCGATCAGCCAGCGCGCCTGGCGGCCTGCGGCGCTGTCGGGGAACCCGGCGGCGCGATACTCGATCTTGGCCCGCGGGAACCTCGGCGACGGCTCCAGTAGCAGCGGGGACGGCCTGTCCTGCAGGTGGCGGTCGAGGAAGGCGCGGACGTAGGCGCGTTGCACGACGATGTCCTGGGCCGACGAGCGCCACTTGCCGACGCTCAGCGCGCCGGGGAACAGTGCGGGCAGGTCGCTGAACGAGCTGTGCTGGAGCCCGGCGACGCTGACCTCGAGCCGCGGGCCCGTCGAGTGCTCGAGCAGCCCGCGGGCGCTCGAGTCGTATCCGGCTTGGCCCAGCACCATGAACGCACGTGGAACACCGCGCTTCGCGGCGGCGCCGAAGATCGAAACCGTCGAGGTCGCACCTCCATGGAAGGAGCGAGCGGAAAAGGGGGTCAGCAGTGAGTTGCGGTGACCGGTTCGTTTCCTTAAGAGACAACGTTTCGTCGCCCACTCATGGCCCAAACGCAGGTTGGACGAACCGCGGAGACATCTTGGCGAAGCCTGATTTTGGCTCGTTGTGGCAGTTGGAGCTCGGTGGCCCCGCGGGGAGATGCGGGCCGCTCAGGAGAGGAGTGTGAACGCCTCCACGTGCTTCGGGCGGACGACGGTGAAGTGCCGTCGGTCGAGAGTTGTAATTTCGGCCTGGTCCGGAAGGCTGACCGTCACGTTGACCATGCTCATAGCGTAATCGACGCGTCCGGCAGCTCCTGCTCGAGGAGCCGGTCCAGCGCGGCGAGCACGCTCCTGTTCGGGCCCGGGTCGAGGTGGCCGTAGAGGTCGAGCATGACTCGGATCGATGAGTGGCCCATCTGCGCTTGGAGGTACTTCGGAAGCGCGCCGGCGGTCACCGTCAGGGCGGTGTAGGTGTGGCGCTGAGGACGCGCAACGCCAGCTCAGCCTGCCTGGGCGCCCGCTTCCCTGGCACACACGCGCATGCACCGAGATTCCATGGGCGTAGCCGTCAGCCGGCGAGCAGACGCTCGACGTCCGCACGGTCGAGCTCCCCCGTTGCGACGACGAGGTGGTGCAGGAGCGCGACCTCCTCCCCCGGCGCGAGAGTCAGACGCTCCGAGAAGGCGAAAGCGAAGCTCACGCACGCGATCGGCACTCCGCGGACGAACCACGGGATCGGATGGCGCGCGCTCGCCTCGTCGTCGACGAAGACGAGCGTGGAGGCGCGGCCGTTCTCGTGGCGTCCCGTGAAGGCGAGCCAGGGCGCTCGCGCACCCATGGCGTCGGACCCTTCCACCCCCCCCGCCACCATGACCCGACCGTCGACGAACGAGTCCGGCCCGCGCCAGAATAGGCCGCCGTAGCCGGCCTCGGCGCGCCCCTCGATGGCGGGGCTCGAGAAGACGAGGTCGTGAGCGGCGAGGCTGCGCAGCCGGAACCCGAACGAAACCCGGTAGCAGCCGGCGTCGGAATCGACCGCGCCCACCTCGACACTCCGCCGCTCGTCGATCCACGGCTCGTCCTCGGCGGTGCGCCACGTGAGCCGCTCGACCAGGCGGACGCCGCCGTCGCCCTCCTCGAGCTGCTCCCACTCGACGTGCTCCATCGTCCCATTGTTCGGCAGATCGACGTACCCGGAGCCGTGGACGTACGAGCCGCCGCCCCAGAAGTTCTGACCGGAGAGGTTCGGCGCCGTCATCTGGATCCCCTTGTGCCAGACGTGGTCCTTGGGGCGAAAGCCCGTCACCACATCGCCGGCGAGGGTGCGGATGGGGTGGAGATACGGCTTCGGCGACTCGTGGCGCGGCGTCGGCACCGCGTATGCGTAGGTCAGGAGCGTGAGCGAGCCCCAGAGCACATCGAGGGAGCCCTCGCCGGCGTGTGCAAGACGGAGCGTTTCGCCGCTCACGGGCGCGGCGACCACTCGGGGACGTTTCCGTGCAGGGTGCGGTAGAACGCGTCGTCGGCCGACAGCGAGTCGCGTCGTACGGGCCGCCCCGTCATCGCCGAGCGGTAGAGCGCCGTGACGAACTCCATCGTGGAGCGCACCTCACCCGGCCCGGTAGGTGGCCGGCCGCCCTCGCGGATGCTCGTAACGAGCTCGCGCAACTGCGAGGGATGCGTGCTGGGAAGCACCTCCGGAAACCGCCGCCACATCTCGCCGAGAGCCTCGTCCTCCCCCGGACGGGCCGTGAAGCGCCAGTCGGCATCCGTGTAGCTGTAGAGGTGCCGCAGCTCCACCGTCGCGTGCTGGAAGTCGAAGCGGAGGTAGGTCTCCTCGCGGGGCGACACGACGCTCGTCAACACGCTCGCCCGCGCGCCGCACTCGAGCTCGACGAGCGCCATCGAGACATCCTCCGTCTCGATCTCGCGATCGACTCGGCCGATCATCGCGCGGACCTCGCGCCAGTCGCCGAGTAACCAGAGCATGAGGTCGACGGCGTGAATGCCGTGGCCGACCGTCGGCCCGCCCGCCTCCGTCTCCCAGCGTCCGCGCCACGGCACGGCGTAGTACTCCGGGTCCCGGAACCACGTCGTGTGGCAGACGGCAAGGAGCGGTCGGCCGAACGCCTCGGTCTCGATCAGCCGGCGGAGGTGCCGTGCGCCGGAGCCGAAGCGCCACTGGAATACGAAGCTGCAGTGACGGCCGGCCTCACGCTCAGCCGCCTCGATCTCGTCCAGCTCGGCGAGCGTCGTGCACGGCGGCTTCTCGCAGTAGACGTTTGCGCCCGCGCGAAGGCACTGGACCGCGAGCGGGGCGTGCGTCGACGGAGGCGTGCAGACGTGGACGAGCGCAGGCCGCACCTCGGCGAGCATGTGGGCGACGTTGGTGTGGCACCCGGCGATCCCGTGCCGTTCGCAGAAGGCGCGCACCCGCTGATCGTCAACGTCGACCGCGGCGGCGAGCTCCAGCTCGTTCCCGAGCTCGCGGATCGCCGTGACGTGCGCCTCGGCGATTCCTCCCGTGCCAACGAGCGCTACGCGCACGTTACGGGGCGACGGTCACGACGCGGTCGGCGAGCCTGCGCAGCGCCTCCTCGTCGGGCTCGATGCCGACCCCGAGCGCGGAGCCGAGCCGCACGACGCCACCCGACTCGAGCTCGCCCTTGGCGGGGAAGAGCTCCGAGTCGTCAACGAACTGGCTTCCGTTGAGACCTGCGGGCCCGGTGAAGCCGTGGACGGCCGCGACCTGGCACGCCGCCAGCTTCGTGATCATGCTGTCCGTCAGCCCGCTGACCAGCAAACCGAGTCCGGCCGCCTCCGCGATCGCGATCTGCTGCAGCGTCGGCCAGAGGCCACCGCTCCGGCTGACCTTGATGACGAGATAGTCGACGACGCCCGTTGCCGCAGCGCGGAAGAAATCCGTGGCGCTCACGCTCGACTCGTCGACCGCGAGCGGCAGCGTCGTCGACTGGCGGAGGGCCTGCATTAGGTGGCCGGCGTCGGCGCGCAGCGGCTGTTCGAGTACGTCCGTCCCGGCGGCGGCGAGACCGGGAGCGATCCGTCGGGCGCCGTGCAGGGTCAGGCTCTGGTTGGCGTCGGCCCAGACGAACGTGTCGTCCTCCACCTCCTCGCGGATCGCGGCAGCGACGGCAAGGTCTGTGGCGGGCTCGACGCCGACCTTGTAGTTGAAGTGCCGGAAGCCGGCCGCCCGACCCTCCGCGACGTCCTCCCGCATCGAGCCGATGTCGTGCGCGGTGAGCGTGTAGCTGAGCTCGACCTCGGAGCGTTCGTCGGAGCCCCCGAGGAAGGCGCGTAGGGTCAGTCCGGCCGCGCGGGCACAGAGGTCGTGGAGCGCGACGTCGATGGCCGCCTTGGCAAGCGGCTGACCCGTCGAGGGGCCAAGCCCGATCACGTCTCTCATCCGCCGGTGGAGTCCCCAGCGATCGCTGACGGGCAGGCCGATCACGGCGGGGCCGAGATACCCCTCAACGGTCGAGACGATCGACTCCGGGGTCTCGTAGGACCAGCTCGGGCTCGGGCGCGCCTCGCCCCAGCCGGCGCGGCCCTCGTCGTCGGTCACCTTGACGAAGACGTGCGGCGCCGTCGCGCCAGCGGTCCCCGCGCTCCCGGAGGCGAACACGAAGGTCTTGATCACGGGAAGGTCGACCCGGAAGACCTCCACCTGGGCGATGCGGCTTACCGTGGGCGTCATTCAGCGGAGACTAGTCGCGAGGGGCTGATGAACTTCAGCGCGATCGCGAGCAGGGCCACGTTCGCCGCCATGTAGACCACGGCCATCGCGTCGACGGCCTGGTCGACCCGGAACCCCGCAGCGCCGACGGCGGCGAAGAGCTTCACGACCAGCGTCGTCTGCTCCGGGCCGGCGACGAGGAACGTCAGGTCGAAGAGCGCGAGCGTGCGCACGAGCTGCAACACCGAGACGGCGATGATCCCGGGGATGAGCAGCGGGAAGACGATGCGCAGGAAGATCTGGAACTGGCCGGCGCCGAACACGCGTGCCGCCTTCTCGACCGAGACGTCGATCTGCTCGACAAAGGGCACGAGGATGAGGATCGCGAACGGCACCGCGGGCACCAGGTTGATCAGGATCACGCCCGGCAGCGTGAGCGCGAGATGCAGGTCGTAGAAGAGGATCGCCAGCGGCACGCCGTAGGTGATCGTCGGAACGACGACGGGGAGCAGGAACAGCACCAGCACCACCCGCTTGCCCGGGAAGTTCCGCCGGGCGAGGGCATACGCGGCGGGGACGGCGATGAGGAGCGAGACGATCACGACGGAGATCGCGATCTGCGCCGTGACGATCATCACCGACGTGAGGTCGAACTCCTCCCACGATTCCCCGTACCACCGCGTCGTGTAGCTCTCCGGCGTCCACGTCGCGAACCAGCGCGTCGCGAACGAGTTGAGCAGCACGGAGCCGACGATGCCCGTGAGCGTGGTCAGGAAGAACAGGAGGACGCCGTACGTGATCCAGCGGGTCGGGCTCGCGACGATCCGCCAGCGGATGCGTGGGGCTTCGGAATCCATCTAGCCCTTGCGCCCCGATCCCACGGTCGGCGCGACGCGCGCGCGCACCGTCAGCACGATCACGATCACGACCAGCTCGATCGCAGCCATGAGTAGGGCGATCGTCGTCGCCATCGGGAAGTCAAATTGCTGGAAAGCCTCGCGGTACGCCGACACCCCCATCGTTCGCGTGGCTCCCTCCGGTTGGCCCAGCACGATCGCGCTCGGGAAGACGCCAAAGCCGAGCACGAACGCGAGCGAGGCGGTGATCGCGAGGCCGGGCGCGAGCAGCGGCAGCGAGATCAGCCGAAAACGTTGCCAGGCGGAGGCGCCGAAAACCGCGGCGGCGCGCTCGTAGACGGGGTCGATCCCGGCGGCGTACGAGAGCAAGAGCAGGAAGACGAACGGGAAGTCTGCGATCACGACCGCGATCAGGACGCCCTTGTAGTTGTGAGTCAGCTGGAGCGGCGTATCGACGATGCCGAGCTCGAGGAGCGTCCGGTTGAACCAGCCGGTCCCCGAGAGGAAGTTGAGGAGCCCTTTCGCCAGCAGGACGCTCCCGAGCGTCAGCGGGAAGATGAGGATCACCGTGACGAGCCGACGGCCTCGGGCCATGTAGCGCATGCGATAGGCGAGCGGCAGCGCGAGCAGCACGTTGATGAGAAGAGCCGGGATGGCGATGCGCGCGGTCAGCCAGACGGTGTCGCGGTAGAAGGGGTCGGCGAAGAAGCGGCGGTAGTTGTCGAAGGTCCCGCCCTTGAGCGGGTTGAGCGAAAGCCGCAGCCCGTAGAGCATCGGGTAGATGAAGAGGCCGACGGCGAAAGCGAGCGCGGGCAGCAGCAGGAGCAGCACCCAGTCGACATCGCGCTCGGCCAGGCGGCGGCGCAGTGGGGGCCGGACGCGAGCGGGTGCCGGGACAGCCTCCGCGGTCACTCGTTCACCTCCTGGGGCTGCGCCGGGTAGAGGCGTACCCGGTTCACGGGGATCGAAGCGGAGATCTCCTTGCCCACGGCGAGCGGCTGGTCGGTGAGAAGGTGGAGGTGGAGACCCGATGCCGTGGTCGCGTCCACGATGTACTCGCGGCCACCGTACTCCACGACACGAACCGTGAGCGTGACATGGTTCTCGTCCGACGGGGCGCCGCTCGCCGAGACGCGCACGTCCTCGGGACGGATGGCAACGATGACGTCGTCGCCGGTGAGGCTCTGCGCGGCGATGCCGGTCAGCTCGACTCCGGTAGAGGCCACGGTCACCCGGTCGTCGCGCCGCCCGGTCACGCGGCCGGGGAAGATGTTGCGGTAGCCCATGAACCTCGCGACGAAGCTGGTGCTCGGGGCGGCGTAGATCTCCTCGGGCGCGCCGATCTGTTGCACCTGGCCGTTGCGGAGGATGACCATTCGGTCGGCGAGCGACATCGCCTCCTGCTGGTCGTGGGTCACGTACACGGTCGTGAGGCCGAGCTCCTGGTGGAGCCGGCGGATCTCCGTTCGCATGTCCAGGCGCAGCTGCGCGTCCAGGTTCGACAGCGGCTCGTCCATCAGCACGAGCGGCGGCTCGGTGACGATCGCGCGCGCGATCGCGACGCGCTGCTGCTCCCCGCCCGAGAGCTGCGAGGGGTACTTCTCTGCGTGGTGCTCGAGCTTGACGAGCTCCAATGCCACGTCGACTCGACGCGCGGTCTCGGGCTTCGACACGCGCCGCATCTGCAGCCCGAACGCGACGTTGCGCCTGACGGACATGTGCGGGAAGAGCGCGTAGTTCTGGAACACCATTGCGAACCCGCGACGCTCGGGAGGCAGCGGGTCGATCCGCCGCCCGTCGAGCCAGATTGCCCCGTCGGTGAGCGTCAGCAGGCCGGCGAGGCAGTTGAGCGCCGTCGACTTCCCCGAGCCGGACGGTCCGAGGAAGGCGACGAACTCGCCGCGCGCGATCGTGAGCGTGAGGTCGGTGAGGGCGTCCGTCTGCCCGAAGGCCCTCGTCACGCGGTCGAGGCGTACCTCCTCGAACGGCGCCGCCGAGCCCGGAGGCCGCCCCCGCGTCACGGCGGGAGCGGCCGTTCCGTGCTCGATCGCGTCAGCGACTGCCGATTTCACGCGCCCATCGATCGAGCGCGACCGCGAGCGTCTCCGCGTCGAGCTCGGACACCGTCCGCGCATTCTGGATCAGCGCTTTGTACTCAGGGCGCTCGGTCTTCGCGATTGTCGCCCTCGTGGCCGGCGACGCGTTCGCGAGGGTGACACCCTTGACCGCCGGGCCCGGCTGCGACTTGTTCTGAGCGGCGTACATCTTCACCTGCTGGTTGGGCCTCAGCATGAAGTTGATCAGCTTGAGGACGGTCGCCAGCCGGTCGCCCGTGACGCCGCGTGGAACCATGATGTAGTGGCCCGCGACAGTCCACTGGGCGGGTTTGCCGCGGATCGTCTCGAACGGGGCGACCTTGTACGAGAGCGGGTGGACGCCCTGTGCCCGCATGCCGAGATCCCAGCCGACGGTTGAGACGACCAGGTCGTAGTTCTGCTGGGCGAGTCCCCGCAGCGTCTCGCTGGTGGAGGCCGGATGGGGCGCCGTGTACTGCCCCAGGTCTTTCAGGTACGCCCACGTGCGACTCCAGCCCTTGACGGGGTCGCGCGGGTTCTTGTCGCCGAGAATGTAGGGCAGGGCCATCAGGAACTGCCTGCCCGGGCCTGAACTCGGTGGCCGCGCGTATGTGAAGCGGCGCGGATGAGCCTTCGCCCAGGCCAGCAGGCCCTGCGGCGACACCCGAGCCGGCAGCTTCACGCGGGCGGGGTCGAAGTTGAGCAGCGGGCCCTGGTACTCGGTCGCGACCACGCCGGCGAAGCCCTCGGACAGCCGGAGGAACCCGTTCGCCTGGGCAGTGTAGTTCTTTGCGTTCGAGAGCCGGCCCTGGTGGTTCGGGAACAGCTTCAACCAAACGTTCTGCTGGATGCCGGCGCCAACGACGTCGCCGCCGCTGACGACGATGTCGGTCACTACCCGCCCTGCGGCCTGCTGGACCCGGAGCTTGGACACCGCCTCCGTCGATGGTGCTTGCTCGTACTTGATCTCGCTTACGAGGCCCGGGCTTGCGGCCTTGAACGCCTCGAAGAGCGGCTTGGTGAAGGACAGGACGCCGCCCGCGTCGAGAACGGTGATCGTGATCGCCTCGGCCGACGTGCCCGCCTTCGAGGGGGTCGCTCCCGCCTTCGAGGGGGTCGCCGACGCCGTAGACAGTCCCACCACGACGGTTAGCGTCGCGACGAGCGCCAAAAGGAGGCAGGCCGTGGCGATGGAACGAGGCTCGCGGCTCAGCCGTACGAAGCTTCTCATGCTCTATCTCCTTCTCGAGATCGCAGACGTCATCGACCTCTGGGTCGGTCTTACCATGCCCCAACGGAAAGTCGTATCCAACTGGTTTAGAGTTCGTATTCAACCGGTTTAGTGAATGAGTTCTTATACTCGCACGCTCTAGCCAATGTCAAGCGCGAAAGAAACCAAGCCACCGACGACCGCCCCGGCAAGGGCTCGGCTCGCGGACGTCGCGCGAGAGGCCGGCGTCTCGAAGGCGCTCGCCTCGCGGGTCCTGAACGGCGAGGAGCTGCCTATCCGTCGCGAGACAAGCGAGCGGGTGGTCGCGGCGGCGCGCCGGCTCGCCTACCGACCACACGCTGCCGCTCGCCGGCTCAGGCGGGGTGAGACGGGTGCGCTGAGCCTGCTGGTCCCGACGCTGACGAACCCCGTCTTCACGCTGATCAGCAGGGGTGCGGTGGAGCGCGCGCTCGAGCGGGACGTCGCCGTGCTGCTGATCGAGGATGGCGCGCCGGAGAAGGGCGACGAGCTCGTGCGGCGGCTGGTGCAGAGCGGGCGGATCGACGGATCGATCGTCTCGTCGGTGCAGCCGGGCCACCCGCTGCTCCAGACGCTGGAGCGGTTCCGGATCCCGCACGTCTTCGTGCACCGAACCGTGCCGGGCAGCAACCGTAACGTCTTCATGGCCGATGAAAAATCGAGCGCGCTCGCGGTTGACTTCCTCGCCGAGCTCGGTCACGAGCGCATCGCGCACGTCGGCGGGGAGCCGTTCTTGACGACCGCGCAGCGCCTCGCCGAAGGCTTCAGCACGCGGGCGGCCGAGCGCGGATTGCGCGACGCGTCGGTCGTCGCGACCGACTTCACCGAGGCGGGCGGCGCGGAAGCAGCTCGGCAGCTCTTTGCCCTTCCCGTGCGGCCGACGGCGATCTACACCGGCTCCGTTATGCAGGCCGTCGGTGTGCTCCACGTTGCCGCGGAGCTCGACCTGCGCGTGCCGGGCGACTTCTCGCTCATCGCGTCGGGCGAGCTGTCGCTGGCCGACTTCCTGAATCCGCCGCTGACGACCATCAGCCTGCCGCTCTCGGAGCTGGGTGCCGTGGCCGTCGATGCGCTCCTCGCCCAACTCGCCGGCGAGGAGCCCCAAGACGTGCTCGTCGAGACGAATCCTGAGGTCATCGTCCGTGCTTCGACGGAACCGCCGCGCGAGTGATCGGTTGCATGCGCATGGAGGCTGGTGTAGATTGGTAAATCGGTTAAATTATGATTCCCGAGACGATTTCCCACGCCCGGGCAGCTCCCGCGAGCGAAGCTGAACTCGACGAGCTGCTCAGTCGCCCGACCGTCCGCACGGTGGCCGCGGTACGCGAGCTGGGCGGAAACCTGCTCGTCCTCGGCGCCGGCGGTAAGATGGGCCCGAGCCTTGCCCTCCTCGCACGGAGGAGCTTCGACGCCGCCGAGTTGCCGCACCGCGTCATTTGCGTCTCGCGCTTTTCCTCCGCCGCGACGCGAGCGCTGCTGGAATCGGCCGGGATCGAGACGATCGCGTGCGACCTGCTCGACGACGGGGTGCTCGAGGGTCTGCCGGACGTGCCCAACGTCGTGTTCATGGCCGGCGTCAAGTTCGGCGCAAGCACGTCGCCCGGGATCACTTGGGCGCTCAACGCATACCTGCCGGGACTCGTCGCCGATCGCTACCGAGCGGCGCGGATCGTGGCACTGTCGACCGGGAACGTCTATCCACTCGGTCCCTTCGACGGCGGCGGCTCGACGGAGGACACGCCGCCCGCTCCCGTGGGCGAGTACGCGCAGTCGTGCCTCGGCCGCGAGCGCATGTTCGAGTTCGTCTCGGAGCGCCACGGGACGCGTGTGGCGCTCATCCGCCTCAACTACGCAACCGACCTTCGCTACGGCGTCCTGCTCGACATCGCGACCGAGGTCACCAACGGAGAACCGGTCGCGCTCGACGCGGGCCACGTGAACACGATCTGGCAGGGCGACGCCAACGCCGCTCTGCTGCAGGCGTTTGCGCACTGCACGAGCCCGGCGAACGTCGTGAACGTGACCGGGCCGGAGACCGTCTCCGTGCGCGAGGTGGCGCGCACGCTCGCCGAGCTGCTCGGTGCACGGGAGCCGTCCTTCACGGGGACCGAGCAGGAGACGGCGCTGCTCTCGAACGCGAGCCGCTCGCACGAGCTCTTCGGGCCGCCGCTCGTGACACTCGACGAGCTCGTCGAGTGGACGGCGGCGTGGGTGCGTGCGGGCGGGGCGACGCTCGCCAAACCGACCCGATTCGGCGTCAGGAACGGGGTGTTCTGAGGTGGCGGCTGCCGAGACGATGACCGTCAGGCTCGCCGAGCTGCGGCGGCGGCTCGCCGACGGGCTCGTCGTCCCGGCTCACCCGCTCGCACTCACCGCCGAGGGCGAGCTCGACGAGCGCCGGCAGCGCGCGCTCACCCGCTACTACATGGCAGCGGGTGCCGGCGGGATCGCAGTCGGCGTTCACACGACCCAGTTCGCGATCCGGCGCGTCGGGCTGCTCGCACCCGTGCTGGAGCTCGCGGCCGAGACGGCGCGGGAGGGCGGCCGAGCTCCGCTGCTCGTCGCCGGCGTCTGCGGACGCACCGAGCAGGCGCTGGCAGAGGCCGCGCTCGCTACCGACCTCGGCTACGACGTCGGACTGATCAGCCTGGCGGGCCTCGACGACCTCACGAACGACGAACTCCTCGCGCACGCGAGCGCGGTCGGCGAGGTCATCGCGCTCTTCGGCTTCTACCTTCAGCCCGCGGTCGGCGGTCGCCCCCTCGACGTCGACTTCTGGCGCCGCTTCGCCTCGCTGGAGAGCGTGGTGGCGATCAAGGTCGCGCCGTTCAGCCGCTACCGGACGCTCGACGTCGCGCGCGCCGTGCTGGAGACGGGCCGCGAGAACGACGTCGTTCTCTACACGGGAAACGACGACTCGATCGTCTTCGACCTCCTCTCGCGTTATCGCCTCGGCGGAAGACAAGTGAGCATCGCCGGCGGTCTCCTCGGGCAGTGGGCGGTGGGGACGGCCCGCGCCGTCGAGCAGCTGGAGTCGATCAAGACGTGGCGCGCCGCCGGCACGATCCCGGCCGAGGCGCTCGTCCTGGCACAGGAGATCACCGATCTGAACGCGGCGCTCTTCGACGCGGCCAACAACTTCGCGGGCTGCATCGCCGGCATCCACGAGGTGCTCCGCCGCCAAGGGCTGCTCGCCGGAACTTGGTGCCTCGATCCGGAGGAGCGGCTCTCGTCCGGCCAACTCGAGGAGATCGACCGGGTGCTGCGGGCGTACCCGCATCTCCTCGACGATGGCCTCGTCGGCGAGAGCCTCGATGCATGGCTGAGCTGAGCCGCGACGGCGCGATCGGCGTGATCATGAACGGGGTCACGGGCCGCATGGGCACGAACCAGCACCTCGTGCGCTCGATCGTCGCGATCCGGCGCGAAGGCGGGATCACGCTCCAGAACGGCGACGTCCTCTGGCCTGAGCCCGTGCTCGTCGGGCGCAGCGAAGAGAAGCTCCGCGCCCTCGCCGAGGAGCACGGGCTCGAGCGCTGGACGACCAGACTGGACGAGGTCCTCGCCGACCCCGCCTTCCCCGTGTACTTCGACGCGCAGATCACGAACCGCCGCGCTCCTGCGGTCAAGGCTGCGATCGCGGCCGGTAAGCACATCTACTGCGAGAAGCCGCTCGCCCCCGACACCGGCACGGCGCTCGAGCTGGCGCGGCTAGCGCGTGGCGCGGGAGTCAAGAACGGCGTCGTCCAGGACAAGCTCTTTCTCCCGGGGATGCTGAAGCTCCGCCGCCTCCTCGACGACGGGTTCTTGGGGCGCATCCTGGCGGCCCGCGGGGAGTTCGGGTACTGGGTGTTCGAGGGGCTCGAGCCGCCCGCGCAGCGCCCGTCCTGGAATTATCGCCGGGAGGACGGCGGCGGCATCGTGCTCGATATGTTCTGCCACTGGCGCTATGTGCTCGACAATGTGCTCGGGCCGGTGAGGACGGTGTCCGCGCTCGGCGCGAGGCACATCCTCGAGCGCTACGACGAGGGCGAGCGGCCGTACGACGCGACGGCCGACGACGCCGCCTACGCGACGTTCGAGCTCGAGGGCGGAATCGTCGTGCAGCTCAACTCCTCCTGGTGCGTGCGCGTGAACCGCGACGAGCTCTTCGAGCTTCAGGTGGACGGCGTGGACGGGAGCGCGGTCACCGGCCTCCGCCGCTGCCGCACGCAGTCGCGGGCGGCAACTCCCCGCGCCGTGTGGAACCCGGACGTCCCGGATCCGAACGACTACCGCGCCAGGTGGGAGGAGGTGCCCGACGACCGCGAATACGAGAACGCCTTCGCCGTCCAGTGGAAGCTCTTCCTGCGCCACGTGGCCGCCGACGAGCCCTTCCCCTGGGACTTCCTCGAAGGCGCCAAGGGCGTGCAGCTGGCGGAGCTCGGGCTGCAGTCGTGGGCGGAGCGGCGAGCCGTCGACGTTCCGGAGCTGCCGCTGTGACGGTGGCAAACGCGCAGCTCGTGCTGCCGGCCGCGGACGGCGCGCTCCGGCCGTACCAGCTCGGTGAGCCGGTGCACTACGAGCCTAACGCGGCGGCGCCGCGGAGCCGCGTCCTCTACGCCGCCGCGCATGTGGTCTGCGATCCGCTCGCGACCCAGGGCGCCGGCGAGCCGGCGCGACTCGACTGGGAGGCGACGCTCGCCTACCGCCGGCATCTGTGGTCGCACGGGCTCGGCGTCGCCGAGGCGATGGACACGGCGCAACGCGGCGGCGGACTCGACTGGCCGACCGCGCGCGAACTGATCCGGCGCTCGGTCGCCGAGGCGAAGGCCGTCGGCGGGATCATCGCCTGCGGCGCCGGCACCGACCAGCTCGAGCCCGGGCGGTCGTGGTCGCTCGAGCAGGTGCGCGACGCCTACCTCGAGCAAGTCGCGTTCGTCGAAGGAGAGGGCGCCACCGCTATCGTCATGACCAGCCGTGCGCTCGCCGCGGCGGCCTCGGGGCCGGACGACTACCGGCGCGTGTACGACGCGGTGCTCGCGCGTGCGTCGCGGCCGGTCATCGTCCACTGGCTGGGGACGATGTTCGACCCTTCGCTTGCGGGCTACTGGGGCTCCGACAACCTCGACGAGGCTGCCGAGCTTGTGCTCGATCTCGTCGCCGGCCACGGCGACCGTATCGACGGGATCAAGGTCTCGCTGCTCGACGCGGAGCGGGAGCGCGCGCTGAGGGCGCGGCTACCGACTGGCGTCCGGATGTACACCGGCGACGACTTCAGCTATCCGGAGCTGATCCGCGGCGGGAGCGACGCCCTGCTCGGCATCTTCGACGCGATCGCTCCCGCCGCCTCCGCGGCGGTGCGGGCGCTCGACGACGGCGCGCCCGAGCGCTTCGAGGAGATACTCGCGCCGACCGTTCCGCTCGCCCGTCACGTCTTCGAGCCGCCGACGTACCACTACAAGACCGGGCTCGTCTTCCTCGCCTACCTGAACGGGTACCAGAGTCACTTCCGCCTGCTCGGCGGGCTGGAGCGTGCGCGCTCGGTCGTCCACCTGGCTGAGCTCCTCGTCCTCGCCGATCGCTGTGGCCTCTTCGGCGATCCCGAGCTGGCCGCGGTTCGCATGCGGCACGTCCTCGCCGCCGCCGGCGTTCATGAGCACTGATCTGTCGCGGCTCAGCCTCAACCAGATCACCGTCGACCACGTCAGTCTCGAGGAGGCCGTCGAGGCGTGCGCTGCGGCCGGCATCACGTGGATCGCGCCGTGGCGGCACAAGGTGGCGGAGACCGGTCTCGTCCGGAGCGCGCGCCTGCTGCACGACGCCAGGTTGCGCGTCTCGAGCCTCTGCCGGGGCGGGTTCTTCCCCGCCGCTCAAAGCGCCGAGCGAGGACGGCGCGACGACGACAACCGCCGCGCGGTCGAAGAGGCGGCCACGCTCGGGACGGACGTCCTCGTGCTCGTCTGCGGGCCGGCGCCCGACCGCGATCTGCGCGCGGCGCGCCGGATGGTGGCGGAGGGCATCGAGCGCCTCGCGCCGTACGCGGCCGAGTGCGGCGTCAAGCTCGGGATCGAGCCGCTGCACCCGATGATGGCCGCCGAGCGCTCCGTCGTCGTGACTCTGGGCCAGGCGATCGAGCTGGCGGAGCGCTTCGACGCGGAATCGGTCGGCGTGGTCGTCGACGCCTACCACATCTGGTGGGATCCCGACCTCGACGCGCAGCTGGCGCGGTGCTCCGGGCGCATCGTTGGCTACCACGTCTCCGACTGGCTCGTGCCGACCGCGGACGTCCTCGCCGGACGCGGGCTGATGGGCGACGGGGTGATCGAGCTGCGGCGGATCCGCGCCCTCGTCGAGGCGGCCGGCTACGGCGGGCCGATCGAGGTGGAGGTGATCAACCCCGCCCTCGCCGGCATGCCGGCGCACGAGCTGGCGCGGAACATCCGCGAGCGATACGTGGCCTGGGTCTGACGACGTTCGTCGGCATCTGCCTCCCGTGGCGGGACGCGCACGTCCGCACGGGACACCTCAACCGCGAGCTTTTTGGCTCCGTCGCCCTGGAACGAAGCGAGAAGGGCCTGCATGACCTTGACTTACGGACTTCCGCTCGCGCAGTCCGAGCAGCCGTTCAGCGATAGCGTTCGCCTTTGGTGCGCGGATCGGGGTGCAGACGATCCTGATCCGTTCGCTGCGAAAGACCTCGTCGAAGAGGCCGGCGTGCTTGCCATGCCGCGGGTCGTAGTCTTCTAGGACAACAGCGTCGCCGTGGCCCGCTCGTGGCCCAAACGTCGGGGTGGCGATGCACGCAACCATGCGGCGCGAAGGCAGCCTCAGCCAAAAACGCCCTGCAAACGAGGGCGTTCGTAGTGGTTCGTCGTTGCCCGTCGTTGGATCCGATTCGGCCTGTCACGCCGGAGGTCGCGGGTTCGAGTCCCGTCGCTCCCGTAGAAAAGACCTGCAAAGACACCTATTTTGTTGTCGCGCCCGAGAACGTGAACGTGGCCCGGGCAGCAAACGATCAAAAGCGGGACGCGCGTGGAGCCGTCATCGGCGCCGAAGCCGACGCGAACCTGCCCGGATCGCGATGTTTCGCTAGATCCAATGGAAGTCGCTGTTGCGGTCGTCACTTGACCTCCGGCGTGTCATCGGCCGCATCGGGCGTGAGCTGTTCCAGTAGAGCGTGCTCGACAGATCGCCAGTCTCTTCTACCCCGTGGCCATCCGGCGGCGACGAAGGTCATCGTGCTCGCGGCCCGTACGCGTAGCGGCCGGTCACTTCCCGATCCGGTACTTGAGGTGGGTCACACCCGGGGCGGCAATCACGCGAATGCACTCGAGTTCGAGGTTCGCGCCTTCGAGGTTGTCGAGCAGCCGCGTGCCTCCTCCAAGGAGAACCGGCGCGACGTGCAACTGCATCTCGTCGACGAGCCCCGCTCGAAGGAACTGCTGGGCGACATCCGCGCCACCCGCCAGACCGATGTCCTTGCCGCCGGCAGCCTCTTCGGCCTGCGCGAACGCCGACTCGATCCCGTCCGTGACGAAGGTGAAGGTCGTGCCGCCGTCCTTGACGAGCGGCTCGCGGTCGTGGTGGGTGAGGACGAAGACCGGCATGTGGAACGGCGGCTCGTCGCCCCACCAGCCGTCCCACGGTTTCGCGTCCCATGATCCCTCCCCGCCGAACATGTTCCTGCCCATCACCGTCGCGCCCAGATTTGCCTGCGTCTCCTCCATCACCTCGCTGGATCGGTTGACCTCGCCACCCTCCAGGCCGTGGGGCCTGCGCCACGCCTCGAGCGGCAGCGCCCACTCGTGGAGTTGCTCGCCGCCGATGCCGAGCGGGTTCTCCTCGCTCGGGTCGGGCCCGGCGACATAGCCGTCAAGCGAGATCGAGATGTCGAGCCGTAGCTCCGCCAACGTGTCCTCCCCGTCATCGTTCGGCGTTGGTTCGACTGCACGGAACCGTCTTTCTCATCTGCGTCCGGACCGTTCGCGGTCGAGACTACGCGGTCAGCGAAGAGCCTCCTCGAACCGCTGGTCGTCGCGCACGGCGGCGAAGTCGTCGTCTCTGCGCGCGTCCTCGCGGAACCGCGGGAGCAGCTCGATGGCCCGCCGGAGGTGGGAGAACGTGTCGTCGCCGGTGTCGCCCGCGAGCGTTGCGAAGCACGCGTAGTTGAAGTGCAAGCCCGCGTGATCCGGCATGTGCTCGAGGGCACCGCGGACCGCTTCGAGCGCGTCCGCGTACCGCCCTTCGCTGTAGGCGGTCATGGACTCTCTGTGGAACGGCCACGCCTCACCCCAGTCGACCCCCTGGTACACCTCGCCGGGTGTGGCCCCGACGGCGATGACGGTTCCGGCCCCGGTCGCCTTCCGCCGCGACGCCGGCCCGACGAACACGAGTGTGCCTGGCCGCGCGTCGACCGCCTCGCCGTCGACCTCGAAGGTCACCTCGCCGTCGAGCACGATGTACAGCTCCTCCTGGCCCGACCCGGACTCGTCGTGCTCACCGATCAGCGCGCCGTCCTCGCCGGGCGTGTAGGCGTTGATTCCGAATGCGTGGATCCCGAGATGCTCGCGCACCGGGATATCTCTGTCGCGCCGCTCGATGTCGTCGAGGTGCGCGACCTTCCACGTCGGGTTGTCGTTCATTCCGTGTTCACCTCCTAGTTGCGCGGGTCACTTGGTCTACGACGAGTGCACCGGATACCGCAGATGCGTGACACCCACGCCGGCGACGACTGCCGGATCCCCGAGGACGACCGGTGTGTCCGCGAGGTGGTCGAACAGCCGCACTCCTGAGCCGAGCAGCACGGCAGCCAGATCGATGTGGAGCTCGTCGAGCAGCCCGGCGTCCAGGCACTGCTGGATCGTTTGGGCGCCGTGTACTCCCACGGACTTCGGGCCGGCAGCAGATTTCGCTCGAGCAACTGCGCTCTCGATGCCGTCGGTGACGAACTGGACCGTCGAGCCCGGCCGCGGCCAGCCGTCCGGCACGTGGTGGGTGGCTACGAAAGCGGGGATGTCCCATGGGTGCTGGCCGTCCCAGCCGCCGGCGACCTCGAACGTGCGCCGACCGGTGAGCATCGCGCCGATCTCGGCCACCAAGCCCCTCAGGTGCTCGGCGCTCGGCGGCGAGACGCGAAACGTCATTCCCGAGCTCGCGCTCGCTGTTGGAACCTCGACGTCGCCCGAGAAGTACCAGCCGAAAACCTCGCCGACCCCGTCGTTCGCGTCGGCGACGTACCCGTCGAGGGACATCGACATGATTGCGATCACCTTGGTCATGGCGCAGCTCCTTTCGCGACGAGGGCGTGGCTCATTGTCACTACGGGACCAGCCATCACAGCCTCTCTGCGTGCGGCGCCGCTCGGTTAGCGGTGCCGCCGGTACTGCAGCTCGACGATCCCATTGTTGGAGGCGGTGCTGGAGACCAGGTCGAGCCGGTAGGACTTGGGGACGCCGTCGAACAGCCGGGTGCCCTCGCCCGCAACGTAGGGGAACAAGCTCAGCTGGAGCTCGTCGATCAGGTCGAGCCGCATGAGCGACCGCCAGAAGCTGACGCCGCCCCAGACCACGATGTGGCCGTCGCCGCCCAGCCTGAGTTTGTCGATCTCTTCTGCCGTGTCACCAGCGGCGATGGTGATGTTGGCCCGGTCGGCCGTCTTCAGGGTCCGGGAGAAGACGACTTTGCGCGCGGCGTTCAGGATAGGGGCGAAGGGGTGCTCGGTGGCCGTTGTCATGGACCCGGCGATGCTCTCGTAGGCGGTGCGGCCCATGATGTGCGCGTACGCGCTCTGGAGAAAGTCGAGTTGCGCCGGGTCGTCGGGCTCACGGTTTTCGGGCAGGTCGAAGCAGAACTTCCAAAACTCGGTGCCCTCGTCGGCGAGAAGGCCGTCGAGCGAGTAGTTGAACACTGTCGCTATCAGCTTCCGCATGATCAGAACTCCTTGGTCTCGGGTCGTCTGGGGACCGTGCTTGCTACGGAACGCGCCCGTTCCGGGCCGCAGCTGCTGGCGTGGCCGCGGCCTCTGTGGCCTGTCGCCATTGCTTCAGACGCCACTGCCGCCCGAAAGTCATCGGTGCCCCGTCAAACTGGCCGGTTGCGCGGAAGGCCGAGGCGCTCACTTGGGCCAGTGTTCGGCAATGTCCCCCGAGCGGCGACGTGGCCGCTTTGCGAGACTCCCGCGATGCCGGAGGCTTCGGTTCGGATGAGTAGGAACGGCCTCGTGGTCGACGGCGAGGGATGGTTCGTGGTGAATGCGCGGGAGTCGCGTTGGAAGGATGAAGGACCGCTCGGGTCCTATTGCACGTTCGAGGGAAAGCGGCGGTTCCCACACTTCGGGATCAACATCAGCGTGCTCGAGCCAGGCGAACGAATCGGCATGTACCACCGCGAGAAGGCTCAGGAGGCGTTCCTCGTACTCGCGGGTGAGTGCACCTTGATCGTCGAAGGAGAGGAGCGCCGGCTCGTCACGTGGGACTTCTTCTACTGCGCGCCGGAGACAGAGCACATCATTGTGGCAGCGGGCGCGCAATCGGCAGTCGTGTTGGCGGTTGGTGCGCGCGGGCGCGGCGTTGGCGGTGGAGTCGTCTATACGGTCTGCAAGGCTGCGGCACGGTACGGAGCTAGCGTGGTGCGCGAGACTGCCGATCCCGCCATCGCCTACGCGAAGGTGTGGGCGGAGCTGCCGCGCTCCAGGTTCGTCAAGTACCGGCGAGGCTGGCTTGGCAGAGACTGACTGAGACGTAGCGTGGGCGAGCGTGCTGTTGCCTGAGGCCGCAGCGCGATGGTCGCCGTTCTATGGCAGCCGTGAAGCGGTCGTACCGACGTACGACGCCGGCTTCGAAACTCGCTGCCGGCAGCGCACTGCGCGAAGTTCTGTTGTCGGTTTCACGACCAGTCCGACTGCACGAGGACCGCACGGGCCCTGCCGGGCGGCAGCCTCTCATAGCCGGTCGCAGCCGGTTTCTCTCGAGTACGAATTGCCTGCTCCGGTAGGTAATCGGGGTGGAAGCCAACCGTGCCGGTTCAGCCCGTACCGGCCTGTCACGCCGGAGGTCGCGGGTTCGAGTCCCGTCGCTCCCGCCTGTTGAAGTGCCTGCAAGTAGGCATTTTACGTTGCCTGCTTAGACGCATCTTTTCACGCGATGGCCCAAACGTGTCCCAGCGTCTCGGAGCAAAATGCCTGCAAATGGAGATTTCGCGGACAGACTTGTAGCCGGGTCTCGCGAGCAGAAACGGTTCATGGCTGTGAACTTCTCTGTCTCGTTCAAGACGTCTCCGGCCATTGGCGCCAGCTGTGGGGTCGGCTGGGCGCTGAATCAACCCGTACGCGCGCTACCCCGACGGCACCGAATAGACCGCCTGGGGAGACGCCGCTGCGCCGAGGCACGATCCATCACCCGGCGAGATCGCACGGAACGCTCGCCGAGTTCAGCGGACGCCTCGAGCGAGGCCCACCGACGAGCAGGCCAAGGAGCGGGGGCTCGAGTGCTCTTGCCCCACGCTCCCGCACGAGCACGTCCCCGCGCCCTGGTCGAGCGCGACACGCGCGGGAACGCCACGAGCGAGCGAGCGAGCGAGTGAGCGACGCGGCGCATCGCGGCGCCACGGTTGCGGCATATCGCCGCCCAGACGTTCGACCGCTCACCTCCCGTGCTGCGAGGCATGAACGCCCGCGAACGTCAGGAGATACGAGCAGCGAGGTGTCACCGTGTCTCAAGAGCGGGCAGGATCGCGGGCCCGAGACGGGGTCGAGGTAGACGGGCGCCAGGTCATGTGCGCTCGGGAGCAGGGCTCAGCGGACGACTCGCACGTCCGGCCGGAACGCCGCCACGGCGAACCAGAACGGCTGGTCGAACGGCACTGCCCGCCCGCCGGCGGTGACGGTGGCGCTGCCGACGTCGCGGCCGTCACCGATGCTCTGCGCGTCGAGCGCGGAGGCGACGCCGGCTCGCCAGGTGACGGTCAGCGGCTGCCCGCCGACCTCGACCTCGACGACCCGCCGCGCCCGCAACGTCGAGAAGGGAATCGCGACGGCCTCGGTCCCGCGCTCGAGGTACACCACGCGCTCCTTCGGCTGCAGCCGGTCGTCGTTCTCGTTCGGAGTGGCGAAATAGGGTGGCGAGGCGACGTCGTCGTAGCCGACGTAGGGGTTCTCCCCGTAGCTGCGGTCGTGGCCGGTCTCGCGCGAGAGGACGTGTCCGCCGGGGTGATCGGCCTGGAACTCGCGCCAGGCGACGATCCGCGCCGGCACTCGACGCAGCCTCGCGCCGGTGAGCTCGCCGACGAGAGCCCCGCCGTTGAATTGCTGCCACCACGATTCGGTCTGCCGGTCGTACATGACGAGATCGGAGTGGCGGAGGTTGCCGGTCGTACCAAAGTCGAGCGTCCGCCCGCGGACGCGGCGATCGAAGACGAGTGCGGTATTGCAGAGCGGGCAGAAGGTCACCGCCACCGGCAGGCCCGCGACCTCGTCGTTCGCGATCTCGTGCCAGATCAAGATCTGGAGCGGGTACGCGCGCGCCTCGTCCCCGAGCTCCAGCGCGATCACCGGCTCCTGCGGCTGCAGGAAGTCGACCCCGGCGACCGGCACGAGCTGCGGCCGATCGATCGCGGGGATCCCGTCCTTGCCGGGCCCGCCCGAGCGGAACTCGGACAGCGGGACGCTGTGCCGCGCGAAGTCGGTCTTCCAGCCAACGGTGAGCGACCGCGGTGCGCCCACCTCCCCGAGCCCCGGCCCCGGGTCGGGGATCGTGGCGGCGAGTTCCTCGAGCGAGCGAATCTGCTCGGCCTCGTCACCGCCGCCGTTCCCGCCGCAGCCGGCGAGCGCAGCCGCGAGCGCAACGAGAAGACTCGTGCGACGGAGCGACGGGCGAGGACTCACCCTGAAACGCGCCGCCAAGGCGTCAGGAAGAACGGGACGAGCAGCAGGCCGTAGACGGCGTGGATGAAGATCTCGAAGCCCTGGTTCGGCCCCTTCGGGTTCGTGAACCAGGGGAACGCCGTCCGGCCGAGGATCTGGAAGTTGACGACGTAGAGGAGCAGCCCGTACGCGATCGCGGCCACCACGAGGAGCGGTAATCGCCGGAGGGTCGGCACGGCTGTCAGGAGCAGTGCGAAGCCGATCCCGAAGAGGATCGAGAGGCCCGTATGCGTGACGAGGCCGACCAGCATGTTCTCCGGGCTCGGAGTCGGCGTGTCCTGCCCGTGAAAGATCGTGGAGATGTCGATGAGAGGCGCCACCGCCGGCAAACCCTTCGTCGTCACGAATGCCATCGTCGCGATCAGGAAGCCGACGCCGCCGACGAAGCCCGCGACCGATCCCCGCGTGAAGATGTCGGCGATCGCTGCCGTGACCTCTGCGAGTCGGTCGCCGCCGCGCGTGGTCTCGGGGTCGTCGTGGGTGCGAGTTCGTGCGGCCATGGGAAACCTCCTGTTGGGGCGACGGTCTGGCCAGTTGGATGCGTTCCGCGTCAGGACCGATTCCTAGATCGCGAAGCCGGTGAAGCGGGCGAGCCGGGTCGTCAGCCGGACGAGCTCGCCGGTCGCGAGCAGGACGCCGAAGAGGACGAGCAGCGAGCCGGAGGCGAGGCTGACGGCACGCCAGTGGCGCCGGAGCGCCCGCACCACCGCGAGCGTGCGCGTGAACGCAAGCCCGGCGAGCAGGAAGGGAACGCCGAGACCGAGCGAGTAGACCCCGAGCAGCACGGCACCCTGCCCCGGCTGGCCGTCGGCGGCGGCGAGCCCGAGGATCGCGGCAAGCGTGGGGCCGATGCACGGTGTCCAGCCAACGGCGAAGGCGACACCGGCGAGCGTCGCCGTGACGACGGTCTTGGAGTGGGTTCGCGGCGCGAAGCGGCGCTCGGCGAGTAGCGCGCGCGGCAGCGGCAGCCCCGCGTAGACGACGCCGGCCAGAATGATGAAGATCCCAGCGCCGATCTCGAGCGCGCGCCGGTTGTCGAGGAGCGCTCCGCCGAACCAGGCTGCGCCGGCACCGAGGGCGACGAACATGGAGCCGAAGCCGACGACGAAGGCGGCGGTCGCGACCGTCACCCGGCCGGGGCGCGCTCCTAGCTCGTCGAAGCCGACGCCGGAGACGAACGAGAGGTAGCCGGGGATCAGCGGGAGCACGCAGGGCGAGAGGAAGGAGACGAAGCCGGCGGCGAAGGCGACGAGCAGACCACTCGGGCCGAGCTCGACCATCGGCTACGCGAGCGCGCTGCGGAGCGCCGACTCGAAGCCGGCCAGGTCGCTGCCGCCGATGATCCGGCCCACGATCTCGTGACGTTCGTTCAGGAAGTAGGTGATCGGCTGGCCCTGGAGGCCGAAGCTGAGCGCGATCTCCGCCGTCGGATCGAAGACGCTCGGGTAGGGCAGGTCGAACTCGCGGTAGAAGTCGCGGGCGCCTTCCTTCGTGTCAAGGATGTCGATCCCGAGGAGCTGCACCTCCGGGTGTGCATGCGCGAAGCGGGCGAGATCGGGCGCCTCGGCGTGGCAGGGTGGGCACCAGGAGGCCCAGACGTTGATCACGACGGGTCTGCCGGCGTAGTCGGCCAGGCTGACGTTCTTGCCCGTGACCGGATCGACTCCTGCGACCGGCGGGGCGGGCGTTGCGGCCGTTGCGGCCACGGCCGGCGCTGAGTCGCCGCGGGTCGCGATCACGACGCCGCCCGTGACGGCGCCGAGCGTCGCGACGACCCCGACGACGGCAACGATCCAGGCCCGACGACTCACCTCGGCGCTCCCAGCTCTTCGTGGCGAACGCGAGCAACGACGGCGTCAGCGACCGAGGGGAAGGATGCGTCGTTCAAGCGCAGGGCGCGCAGCTCGGCGACGACCCGCCCGAGTGAGCGCAGCACGGCCTGGCAGGCAGCACAGCGGGCGAGGTGTCTGCGCACGCGGCCACGCTGGGTCAGCGGCACGTCCTGCTCGAGGTGCGCCGACAGCAGCTCCGATGTCTCGTGGCAGCTACCCGTCCAGAAGTGCGCGAGTACTCTCATCACCCCGTCAGATGCAGGCGGTCGGCGAAACGATTCAGCCGCCTACGATGGCGCGATGGAACCGGCGACGTCGAGCTCGTCGAGCGCGCACAGACAGGTGACCTCGAGGCGTTCGGCGAGTTCGTGCGCCGCTACGAGCGGCGCGTCGCCGTCGTGCTGGCACGACTGCTCGACGACGAGCGTGACGTCGAGGAGGCGACCCAGGACGTCTTCGTGCAGGCCTGGCGTAGCCTCGAGCGCTTCCGCGGTGACGCGGTAGTCTTCACGTGGCTCTACCGGATCGCGGTGAACGAGGCCCTGATGCGCCGCCGGCGGCGCCGGCCGGCACTCGCCAGCTCGACGAGACGACTGCCTCCCTGCCGGTCTCGGACGAGGCCGGTGATCTACGCACCTTCCTGCTCCTGCAGCTGCAGGCGCTGCCGTTCGAGCTGCGCGCGCCCCTCGTGCTGCGCGATCACGAGGGGCTCTCGAACGGGGAAGTCGCCGAGGCGCTCGGGCTTTCGCTTCCCGCGACGAAGTCGCGGATCCACCGGGCTCGGATGCAGCTGCGCGTGGCGCTCGACGAATGGGAGCGAAGCTAGCGATGCGGACCGGTGGCGGTGGGCTGTGAACCTTCGGCAGATGACGATGCGGGCGCGCAACCTGCTCGCGGCCGTGGCGGCCGGCTATCTGGCGGGCACTGCTCCCTCGGCGGCGCTGGTCGCGCGCCTGGTGACCGGCGGCTCGGTCGATCTCCGCACTGCCGGAAGCGGCAAATCCCGGTGGTTTGAACGCGCGCCGCCTGCTCGGGCGCAGGGCCGGAGCCGCGGTCATCGTCGGAGACGTTGGCAAGGGGGTGGTCGCCTGCGTCGCCGGCCGCCGGCTCGCCGGCTCGCTTGGCGCGCACGTTGCGGGTGTGGCTGCCGTCGCGGGACACTGCTATCCGGCCTGGACGGGGTTCCGCGGCGGGAAGCGAGTCGCCACGAGCTTCGGCCAGTGCCTGGTCACGTTTCCGGTCTACGCGCCGGCCGATGTCGCCGTTGCGGTTGCGGTTCGGCGCCGGTCGAGCCTCCGCCGCCCGGCGCTCGCCTCTGTCGTTGTCTCCTCGATGGCCTGGTTGGTCGCGAGCGTGGTCTGGTGGCGGCGCGGGTGGCCGAACCTCTGGGGCTCCCATCCGACCGTCGCGTTACCGCTCGCGAATGCCGCCACGGTCGCGATCATCCTCTCGAAGGCGGCAAGACGATCCCAGCGCGAGCGGCCGGACGAGTTCGGTCCGCGGCCGTGAGCGGAGTCGTCGTCTGCACGGACTCGAGCGCACTCCTGCCGGCGCCCGAGGTCGCCCGACTCGGAATCGAGGTGGTGCCGATTGCGATCGCGCTCGACGGAGACCCGGCGCGAGTGGATCTGGGCGCGGATGAGTTCTATGCGCGGCTGGCCGCAGGCCCGTCGGTCGCGACGTCGCAGCCGAGCCCTGCAGCGTTCGCCGCCGTCTACGCGGCGGCGGCGGCAGGTGGAGCACGGAGCGTGCTCTCGATCCATCTCGACGAGCGGGTCTCCGGCACCGCCGGATCGGCTGGGAGCGCAGCGCGCGACGCGCCGATTCCAGTGCTCGTCGTCGCCGTCGAGACGGTGAGCTTCGGCGTCGGTGTATGCACCCGCGCGGCAGCGGGGGCTCTCGTGGCCGGAGCGACCTCGCGGGAGCCGCCCTCGCGCGCAGACTTGGCTCGACGGTGAGGAACGTCTTCGTCGCGCCGGGCGCCCCGGGCGGCCGCGTCGCCTCGCCGGCCGACTGGACGGTGCTCGGCTTCGTCGACGGTGAGACGTGGCCGCTCGCAGCCTGCGAGAGCGCCGCCGAGGCCGTCGGAGTCATGGTTGCGCAGATCCTCGCAGCGAGCCGGCCGATCCGGGTCGCGGTCGGCCATGCCGCAGCCGTGAGCAAACCCGCGGCTGACGACCTCGCCGGGGCGCTCGCCGACTCGGCTCTCGTGATCGAGCTCGAGCGCTACCGGGTCGAGCCGTCAGTCGGCGCGCATACCGGCCCGCTCAGCTTCGGCGCCTTCTGGTGGCCCGCGTAGCGGCCGGGAAAGCTTGTGTTGTTTCAACACTAGCTGGCCGGGCTCCGACCAACCAAGCGGGGTGTCCGGCGAGGGTGTTACGCGGCCCTCTTCTCGCGTCGCACGAGCCAGCCGAAGCGCCGCGCGTACGCGTAGGCGGCCTCGGCGCCCGCGAGGTTCACGGAGGTGGCGATCGTCGGGTAGACGTGCGTCAGCTCGCCCAGGTCGCGCACCTTCAGCCCCTGGCGGATGGCGAGCGCGAGCTCGTGGATCAGCTCCCCGGCGGCGGGCGCGAGAACGTGCGCCCCGACGAGCTTGCCTCGCGCGGCCACGAGGACGATCCGGCCCTCCTCGGTGCCGTCCGCTCGGGCCCGGTCGGAATGCGAGAGGTCGCTGCGCGAGACCTCGACCCTCTGCTCGCCGTGCAGCTCGATCGCCTCGGCCGCCGTCAGGCCCGCATGGGCGAGCTCCGGATCGGTGAACGTGCACCACGGGACGAGCCCGATGTCCCTGGCCTTGCCGGGGAAGAACATGTCGCGCAGCGCGGCCGCGGCCTCGCGGCCCGCCGAATGCGTGAACAGCCAGCGGCCCGCGACGTCGCCGGCGGCATAGACGGACTTGACGCTCGTACGCAGCCTCTCGTCGACGACGATCCCCCGCGACCCGACCTGGACGCCTGCCTCCTCCAGGCCGAGGCCGTCCACCAGAGGCGTGCGCCCGGTCGCGACCATCAACTCCTCGGCCTCCCAGCGCCCGAACCGTCCGTCCGCGGCGCCGAGCACTGCCTTGCGCCCCTGCTCCGTCTCGACGCTCTGCGTCTCGACGCCGAGGCGCACGTCGACGCACTCTTCGCGGAGCCGCGCTGCCACGATCGCGGTCAGCTCGGGCTCGTCGCGCGGGAGCAGGCGGTCGCCGCGCTGGAGGAGCGTCACGGGGATCCCGAGCCGGTTCAGACCCTGGGCGAGCTCGACGGCGATCGGGCCGCCGCCTACGACGACGATGCTCCGGGGTGGATCCTCGAGCTCGAAGATGCTCTCGCTCGTGAGGAAGCCGGCCTCGCGCAGGCCCGGCAGGTCGGGAACCGCGGGCCTGCTGCCGGTGCAGAGCAGCACGAAGCGCGTCTCGAGCAACCGGTCGCCGACGGCCACGGCGTTCGGGCCGGCCAGGCGCGCCTCCCCGCGCACGAGCTCGACACCGAGCGACTCGAACCGCTCGGGGCTGTCGTCCGTCGAGGCGATCTCCTCCTGGACGGCCCGGATCCGCTGCCACACGCGCGGCAGGTCGATCGCGGGCTCGACAGCCCCGATGCCGAAGCGGTCTGCTTTGCGCATGTGCTGAGCGATCTTCGCGGCTGCGAGCAGCGCCTTCGACGGCACGCAGCCCGTCCAGAGGCAGTCGCCGCCGATCCGGTCGCGCTCGACCGCTGCGACGCGGAGACCGAGCGCCGCCGCGAACTCGGCCGCGACGATCCCAACGGAGCCCATCCCGACGATCACCAGGTCGTAGCGCCTCACGAGGCCGCCAGCTCGGCCTTCGCGAAGCCGACCGTGAAGGCGCGACACCAGATCACGACGGTTGCATAACGCCCCGTATCGGTACCCTCAGGGATCGAGTACTGCTGCGTCCCCTTGTTCCCCTTGAGCCCGCCGAGGTCGACGAAGTCGCCGACGTCGCCATCGTCGGTGACGGGCCCGGCGACGAGGTAGACCCTCAGGTCGGGTCCGGTGTCGGTGTCGAGGTCGGTGAAGGTCAGGACTCGCTCGTCTGAGGCCAGCTCGACGACCGCGGCCGTTCCCGACGCGCCGTGCGCGAGCCCCTCGAAGCTGCCGCCCGCGAGCTGGACGTCGCCTGTTCCGCTCGACCCGGGCTGCGCCTGCGAGGCCGCGACTCCGGTCGCGACGTCCTCGACGACCGTCTTGTCGCGGAACGTCGTCACGGCGAAGACCCCCGCGGCGAGCACCGCTGTCGCGAGGTAGGTGAGCTGCACCGGCCGCTTGAGCGCGGGCCGGGAGCGCAGACCGAACCGGATCGCGAGCGACGCGGCCACAAACCAGGCTGCCCCGAAGGCGATCGAGCTGTTGAAGCCCGGGGCGACGACGCCGGCGAAGAACCAGAGTCCGGCGAGGAGCAGGACGACGGTGACGGGGATCGCCAGCACCTTGAGCCAGAGCGGCGTGCCGGCCGCGGGCGAGGGGTGATCGAGGGAGAGAGCCATGGCTACGGTCCTTTCTCGGGAGGTCGATCTAAGAGCCTGTCCAGAGCGCGGTCTCGGGATGGAACTGGCTCCAGGCGAACCAGAACGCCTGGTGGGCGGGGAGCTCCTGGCCGCTGCTCGACCGGGCGCGGAGGCCGCCGCCGTCGGCGACGAGCTCGACGTCGGCGAGCGCGACCGGGTCGCCGCTCGCCAGCACTGCCCGCGCCCGATCCGCCCGGAAGGCCACAGGACGTCCCCTGGGATCGATCACGCCGACGACCTCCACCTGCACGGGCAGGCGCGGGTCGGCGTCGCCGATCGGGAAGATCGGCCCCATGTCGTCGCGCCCGCGCAGCGGATCCTCGTCGTAGGAGCGTCCGATCCCGCCGTCCTCGGCGACGATCTTCGTCCCGGGATGGGCGCGCTTCCACTCGCCCCAGGTACTCGAGACGACCGTCGTCTGCTCGAGCACGACCCCGGCCTCCTGCAGCGGCCCGGAGAGCGCCCGGCCGGTGAAGGTGTCGAACATCGACCGGCTTCGCAGGTCGTACATCACCTTGTTCGAGCGCGAGAGCAACCCCGAAGTGCGGATCACGGGCGGCTCGACGCCCGGCGGAACCGAGTCGACCAGATACGCCTGCGCCGAGCGGCAGAGAGTGCAGTAGGGGATCCCGAGCCGCCGCCCCCCGATCGTCACGTTCACGACCTCGTGCACCTCCATGATGTTCTTCGGGAAGGCGACCGCCTCGCCCCCGACGACGACGCCGAAGACGAGCCGCTCCTCGGGATACCAGTCGCCCTCATCTGCGCCGGTGAGGGCGGGATCGTCCAGCGCCGGGATGCAGCCACGCGCGCACGGGTTGGGGTCGCCGAGCCTGCGGTCGTCGATCAGGACACCGCCCCACGCGACGAGCCGCCAGTCGATCTCCGAGTCCGCGTCCGCGAAGAAGGGCTTCCAGCCCGGCTCGAGCGCCGTGTAGAGCTCGGCCTTCCGCTCGCGATAGCCCGGCGGGGCGGGCAACTCCCAGGCGATCAGGTGATCGGTCACCGCCCGCCACGCCCCCTCGGAGTAGAGCGGATCCCTGCGCACGTCGACCCCGGTCAGGCGCTCGAATGCCTCGACGAGCCGGCGCTCCTCGTCGCCGCCCTGGTAGAAGCGCAGGAGGTCGGAGACGAGCCAGCCCAGCCGCGGATCCCGCGAGTCGGCGACCAGGCTCAGCGCCTCGGGATCGAGGATCCCGACGGCCGCCGAGGGCAGCAGACGAGCAAGCGCATCGGCCACCGGCCGCGCGAGCGGGCGCTCGACGACGATCGGCGCGCTGGGAAACTCGTACGTCGGCTGCGTTGTCGTCGACGCTCGCGCGTCCCGCTCATCGTCTCCTCCGCAGCCGAAGGCGACGAGCAGGATCGTCGCAGCGACCGCCCCGGCAGCGAATCTCATCGTCCTCCGACCGTAACCTCACCCACAGCGGCCCGGCGCTTACGTTTTCAGGAAATCGTCCCTCGCCGATGAGCTCGGTGGTCGCAACCGCGCGGCCGCCGGCGCTCAACGAGGCCGCCGGGCCGTCTACCTCTCGTCTGCCGCGACAGACCGGAATCGGGGCGTACCCGAGCGAAAACGGTTCACATCGACTCTAGAAAAGTCCTGCTCAGAGGCACTTTCTCGAAGTACGCCAGCGGAAGCCGTTTTCATGACGGGGCAGTTCTAGACCGTTGCACAACAGGCCGAGCCAGCTTTGGGCCCGATCATTGCCCAAAACGCTCCAATAACCCGTCGGCCGATCATGCGCTTGCGCGCTGCTCGCCTGCGCGGAGAGCCGTACGGTTGAGCGGAATCGACACCGATCGACTTCGAAGGTCGCGAACCCGCACCAGCTCGACAAGCTGTCGGTCTCTGAGTCACTCGTCTGTCTCCCGTAGTCATTGAAGCGTCGCGTGAATGCGCTGGGTGTTTGCGAAATTGGCGACGCCGCAATGGGGTATAGATGGGGCGGGAACAACGAGGCTGCGCCATGAAACTCGAGGCGACCGCCAGGAAACGACGGTCGCTGGGGATCCCCATGATCGCTTGCGCCACACAAAGCGTGACGACCTCCGCGTCTGTGACCAGACGACGCGCGTTTCCTGGCGGTTCCGGCAGGAGATCGTCCGCCGTGCAATAAACGGCGATGCAGAGAGTGTC
>JAABUR0100001938.1_pt1 | contig 34311 bp, 36 predicted proteins | sample 5560091 | NCBI WGS metagenome assembly JAABUR01 (sample SAMN10711879, study PRJNA513375) | rock metagenome | isolation source: Antarctica rocks | place: Antarctica: Victoria Land, University Valley sud | reverse complement strand
ATCACACTGCTAAACTGCTTAAACAAGATAGCGAAAAAGCTAATAGCGATGCAACTGTCATACACAGCGAAAATGAATGACAAGCTGCTAAACTTTAATTAAATGAGAGACAGAAAACAAAGATCAGCTATAAATGCAGTACTAAATCTAGTACATGACGCGCAAATGGCAAAAAGTCGCGAAAACACGCTTACATATTTACTGCTAAATGTCAAAGATGTCTTTGATCATGTGATGTTGAAACAGCTGATCAAGATCTTGATTAAACAGAAGATATTGATCAATTTGATCAACTGAATAAAATGCTTCTTACAAAATTGAATCATTGACTTAGCATTTGATGAAGAACATCAGAAGTCAAAGGAAATTTTCACAGAAATATTGCAAGAATTATTTATTTCGCTCATTCTGTTTCTAATTTACATTCAACACTTATTTTTGAAGATTCGCGCAAGAATCGAAAATCTACAGTCACTCAGCTACATTGACAACGTTACACTGTACATCGAAGAAAAAAGTATTGACAAGAATGTGAAAAAGCTGAAAAAGATGACGAAAATCGCATTTACATGAGCAAATGAAAATGCAATGCAATTTGATAACTCAAAATTCGAATTGATTCATTTTGAAAGTCATAAAGTGACATTCAATCAAACAATTATGCTACTGAATGACATAGTCGTAAAATCAAAGATCTGCATACAATGACTAGAAGTCTGACTGGATTGAAAGCTCAACTTCAAGATGCATGTGCAAACGAAAATCGTTGCAGTCACAAGAACGTTACACTCACTCTTTAGACTAATGAATAGTGAGTGAGAATTAAATGCAAAGTCAGAAAAACAGTTGTATCTAGCATGCATCATAATCATTAGCGACTACGACGTCAAAATCTGATGAAACAATCAAAAAAGTCATGCAATCAAATTTCACAAGCTGCAGAACGCAGCATTATGAAAGATACTGAAGGCATTTCAAACATCACTCATAGAAGTCATGCAAATAGAGACTGAAATTTCGTCAGTGAAAGTACAACTAGATCAAAAATGCAAGAACTATGCAATTAAAATAGTTGAATTATTGAAAAAGCATTTGACAAGAAAGTGAATATTCATATCATATTCATCTTAATACATCATTGAATTAAATCTGAATCTGAATGCAACAAATTATCTCAATTGAAATGAGTTGATGATGAAGTTGTCTTAAAAAGTCAAAGAGATGCTCACATAAATATATTGAATATTGAATAAAGTGTATAAAACGCTTAGTTCAATACAGAAGATCAAAATATCTCACTTCAAGAAATCATGAGATCAGAAAATTAAATATCTAACAAAGATGCAAATTAAATTTGCAAGAGATGAAATGTGCAAAACAATAAATACACACTATAGAAAACTGAAAACAATAGTCAAAAAGACGAAAAACATAGTGATGTACATCAATGCATTGCAAACTTGAAAAAAGATAGCAGATTTCAAAACAGAAATTGAAACTGCAATGATATTTACGTATGAGTCTGTTAGATGCAGCAAAGCAATAAGTGTGATTGATGAAATAATAATAATGAAAGCGAAATTGCAAGCTATCAATAATGCAATCATGATATGCAGCGAAGAAGCATCTGAAGACAGCGAAATTTGAGTGTACATAGACAGTCAAATGACGCTGTAAAGATTAAAAGCAAAGAGCAATGTCAACTTGAAGTTATTTAATAACATACAACAAAATCTGATCAATTTGCAACAAAATCAATGTTATATTTGCATACAGTGAGTATTGAGTCACAAAAACATCATTGAAAACGAAGCAGCAAATCAATTGATTAAAGACGTGACATGAAAAAAATCAACAATCAACATCAGGAAAAAAACAATCATGAGCTTCATCAAAAAGCAAATAAACAAAGAGATAAAAGAACAATAATTAATTGCATGAAACAACAGCATCAAAAAAGAAAATCAGTATCAGAAGCATACAACAAGAATGAATTTGAGTTACAAATTACTAAAGAAGCTTTGAAAAATAAACAGACTAATGTTTTCAGCATTTATACAGCTAAAAATAAGATATGACTATTTCAAAAGCTATTTGCATCGACTATCAAAGAATAATTTGAACAAATGCTATGAAATATGCAAGGCGAGACAAACGTTGAAGCACTTACTACTGAACTGCAAACATTATAAAGCAGAACAGTTACAGCTTAAAGCAAAAGCACAGTTCAAAAACATGAACATTATATTGACGTTGTTTATCATCAAGATTAAAAGAATTGCAATGCTAAAGTACTTGAAAAGTACTTGAATTGCAACAAGAAAATTGTTATGATTCTAGTCTTCGTCTATTCTTTATTTAATCTTCGTCTGATTTCATTTTAATTAAGTCTAGCGAGAATTTAATCTAGAAATGATGTCATTGAAACTCTGCATCATATGTGTAAGACATCAACTCAATCGAGTCTAGCATAAAGCTGAGAAACATATATATAAGAGTTGAGTTCTTTTCTGTAGATGCTTTTCTTTCTTAGCATTTATCTATTAGTTAAATGACATTCATATAACTCGCTTTATGCTGATCTCTAACAGTAAATAAATGCTTATCAACTACTTTGTTATCAACGTGTAGATGATACAAAATAATCTACTTCTATTCAGAAAATTCGCAAGAAATTCTTTGAATTACTTTCATCAAAACATATATTCAAATTTACTCAAATTTATCAAATCAATCACTCAATCTTATTATAATCAAATCTATTTATTTATCTTTATCTTTCTTACAATAACACGCAACTCTGAATCAGTCGAGTCATGAACAGCTCATCTGCTTAGAAACACTGTTAGTAGATGAGTTTTTCTTATTTATTTCAATGCTTCAATGAAATCTCAGAATGTTGCTATCTCATGAAACATCAACATGAATCAACAACTTCGTCAATGAGCTATTGATCAGTCAGACGAGATCATCAAGATGCTGATCGAGTTAAGAGATCAACGAAACATGACTTTGAAACTCAACGAGCAATGAATCGATCTACAAGTCAATCATATCAAAAGACTTAATGAATTAAAGATCAATTAAACAACAATAGACACTCAAGAAGAGACTATCATCAAACTATGAGAAGAAGTATTGAATCTTAAAAAGAAACAACGTTCAGCAAATTAGTCTTGATCTTAACAGTCTATGAAGTCTCAAGCTTCTATCAAGAATCATACTCGACAAGAGTTGTTCACTTTATTTGACAATGATCATCACAAGTTTTTCAAGTTTTCGAATTCATTTATATTCATTAATGAAGATGAATTGACATGAGACAGCTGAAGAATCAAGATAAATGACAAGCTTTAGACAAATGTTGATCACTTCAATAATGAGAATATCTATATTGTATATGTGATATCTAGACTAGAAGATGATGCTGCTGAGCACATCTTCGCTCAATGTCAACATAATGCTTCGCATTTATACATCTTGATCAACGAGTTATTTGAGCATCTGAAAGAAATATACGATGAACTGAATAAGAATTAAAAGTGTCATCGTAAGTACAATGCTTTGAAACAAGCAAACAAGTCTTTCAATGTCTTTTACTTCAACTTTATAAAGCTATTCAACTATCTTGAATATGATGATTGCATTCTGATGAATAATCTTCAGAATAAAACCAATAATCACTTGCAAAACGTTTTATCAGTCTGTTCAAAGAACTTTACTTCACTCACTCGCTTAAGAATCTTTCTTCAAGATGTGAATAGTAAACAACAAGTCAATTATCAACTTTGCAGTAAATGTTACACTGTCATCATCAAAGTCACTGTTGTATCTGACAAACATGCTACTACTCTCTTGTCAGCAATGATGACTTTAATAATTGATTATGTTAAGTTTATCATCTTTTCTATCTTTAAGTCTGATCGAGCGAAATCGTCTATCATTTGCTACATCTGCAAGACTTCAAGACATTTGTTCAAGAATTGTTCTTAGAACAAGATCAATACTTCTGCATCTTGTGCATTCATTTCTCATTTACATGAAATCATCATTTCAAAGAATAAAGAGAATGAGAAAATATCTTTCAAGAATAGTGAGACAAAAAACTAGAGACTTTCATCAAAGACGTGATGAAAGATGTGTTAATTTCTTCAACAATAAGTATGTCAGATGATTCTTTTGCTTCTGAATCTTTGACTACTGAATATGTACTTTCTAGCAATGAAATTAGTTACTCATTGAAGTCATTGATTGACATTGAAGCTGCTGACTATTCATTCATTGATAAAGTAATTGCGCAGATTGTTTGTGATTAGTTGCAAATTGAGTCTCTGACTTTGATCAAAGCAAAGTCAATTCGAGAATTCAACAATCATTATGCTAAGAAATTCATTATTCATGCCATTTATTTGAATCTGACTGTTCAAGATCATATGATTGACACAACTTCTATGTTGATCATTCAATTAAATTAACATCAAATGATTCTTGAAAAAACATGAATGAACAAAATCAATCTAGTAATTGATATGCAAATCGATTTTCTTTGATTTTTGAATTTCAACTCTACTAGTCAGAGATTGATTGCTTTACTCTCAAGCAATAAATCAACTATGAAACAGAAGAGCTTGACTTTTACTCATATACTAAAGAAATCTTTCACTTTCGTTACATTTCAATTTAGTCAGAAATCACTTTCTTTCAGTCAAAAAAAGAGCTTCATCAAACAGTTAAAACAGCGCGACGCGACTTTAACTAGCGTCAAAATCTCTAAATCAACGTCAAATTCATTGAACACTGTCATGATCAAAGTCGCAACTTATAGAATGTTAGTCAAACAATCAGATGTGAAGATCTTTGCTGTTATCATCTTGAAAATTGATCAACTTATAACTACAGCTGAAAATAAGTTTAAAGAAGTAAATCTGCATGAGCTTTCACACGTTAAGACTTTTGAGAAGATCAAAGTCAAGCTTTCTCTTGAGTATCATGATTATCTAGACATGTTCAATCAAGTTATGATGAATCAGTTATCATTTCATCGTTTCTACGATCACAAAATTGAGTTGATCGATGAAGAAATGCTCTTTAGAAGCAGACTTTATCAGATGTTTGATCATAAACTTCAGAAGATAAAGAAATATCTGATTAATCATTTAAACAAAGAGTTCATTTTCTTTAGCTTTGCATTATACGTTTTGCTCATCTTGTTCATTGAAAAGAAAGACGAAAGCTTGCGTTTCTGCATTGATTACAGAAAGCTTAATGCTTTGATCAAACGAGATCACTACTCTTTGTCATTGATAGACGAGATTCTCACTCATATACAAGAAAGCAAGTATCTGATTCAATTAAACATCATTGTTATGTTCAATAAACTACACATGTACTCAGATAGCAAAGATTTGACTATCTTTATTATCTTCTTTAACTTATACAAATATCATGTAATGCTCTTTGAATTAATCAATGAATCGACATTTTATCAACATTATATGAACGATGTGTTATTCAAGTATCTACATCAGTTTTGTCAGATTTATTTACAGCAAGATCTTGAAGAAACACAAGTGACATGTATAATTAATCTTGAATAGACTACGAGAAGCTGATCTACAGATAGACATTAACAAGTGCAAGTTTCATGTTCAGAAAACTATCTTTCTAGAACTCTTGATATCAATCGAAGAATTGAAGATGAATTCGCGAAAGATGCAAGTAAACTGATCGCTGAGTTAAGTTTTGATATCAATCTTCTGACTTAACTTAAATACTCAATTTCAACATTTTGACTCAATCTGATATTAATCTTGAATCAATATCAGATTTGAGTTTTCAATTCAACTCATCAAGAAATCAAAAATGACATCAAATGTCAAGATTTACTATTTTTGAATCTATTATGTCATTATATTTGAAAGACTTACGTGAAACAAATGAATCTATTTCTCTTCTCATTGTTTGCATTATCTTGTTGCATTATTAATAAAATATATTGCAAGATGTCTGATTCTGATAAGACATATGAATTATCAAGATTTTCAATCGAGAAAGAATCTAATTTCTCAATCGTTCATTCATCTACTTTCAGTAGTCTTCATTCTAATGAATTCGCAAGTCAAGATTCACGAAACATCAATCAAAATTTCGTCGAAAAGAAACAAACTCTTCAAGAAGTAATGAATAGAATTCATCACGATACTTCTCTTTTAATATTAAGAGAGAATAATCAGTATGTTGAGTGAAGTGCTGATATCAATGCTCAATTTCAACAATAATGATTACAGATGTCTATTGACAAAAGTGTCATCAACAAGACTCAAAGAAAGATAGATAATTCACTTTGAGCTAAGAAGATTAAAGTAAATAAACAATTCAACATCTGAAACAAGTTTATTCAAATGATGTTGACGTTGAAAGAATATTCTAAGATTTCATGCAACAATTGTCTTAAAATTCTAGATCATTCTACAACTATTGATGAATCTAGTACGTTCAATATGATCAAGCATCTCAAGTCAAATGCTTGTCAGAAACGAAAATGATTCAACTCTCTTTCACAGCTCAAGATATTTTTCAATCATGTAAGTTCAATATGATAATGCAAATAAATAATGCAAAGTTGACGTATTTATAGAAGAAAAGTCATATCAACTTATCATCTCAATTCAATCAACAAAATTGAAAAAAGATATTGTGTCAGATCTTTGTTGCACTGAATTTGTCTTTTCAAATCATTGAAAACAAGCATTTTCAACAGTTACTACAAATGCTTCGTTCAAAGTTTACTTTTGTGCATTGCACTAAATCATTGTTGAAATCGTGCCTAGAATCTAATCACACTGCAGTGAGATAGTGTGTAGCTGAATAGAATGTTTGATCAATAGAGATAGCTATAACTAGAATATTAAAAATACAGAAGAAATCAAAGAGAGTTTCGAGCTGTATCTATAGTAGGGCAAAACAAAGAAAGCGAAGCAGATTTGCTCAAGTATTGAAAGCGCTAGAATAAAGTGTTGAGGCTAGAGATTCAACATAAGTCAAAATCTCTAGAGCTTGTTGACTAGAAAACTCTATTCAATCTCAACACACTTGTAACATTACTTCTTCTCTTTAAAAGTCATGTCTCTATGACTTGTAATGTAGTTCATAGCACTGACGTAGAGTCTTGATGCCTGCCTTTCTATCAATCTTTCTATTAATTCAAATCAACTCGTCAAATGCCTATTGTAGCAGACTCACTATGTGAGATAGAGTGATCATTGAAGTAGGCTCACTAGTTGCATGTGAACGCGAGATAGATCGATTTACTGATAGATTGAGTGATAAAAGTAGATGAGTTATCACATTGACAAAGAGTGTCATTGAAGCAGACTCACTAGTCGACTTGCTCATTGAAGAGATTAACTTTCGACTTGTCATTGTAGCAGACTCACTATTTGCATGTGAACGTAGAATCAGGTTCACTGATAGATAAGACGATGAGAGTAGATAGATTATTGCATTGACGAAGAGTGTCATTGAAGCAAGCTCACTAGTCAACTTGCTCATTGAAGAGATCAACTTTCGGCTTGCCATTGTAGCAGACTCACTATTTGCATGTGAATGTAGAATCAGATTCACTAATAGATAAGACGATGAAAGTAGATAGATCATTGCATTGACGAAGAGTATCATTGTAGCAGACTCACTATGAGAACGTCATTTGTAGTAGCAGACTCACTAATTTGATCTGACGACACAGATTGTTTTGACTCGCCTGATTCACGAGCTTGATTCAAGACGAAGAGAGAAAGAAATGAGTTGAACAGCTTATTTTCACTCGTCTGCTTCACAAGAATGAGTTGATTCTAAAGCAATTCACGAAGATTCTTTATCGTGATTCTCTTAATTGAGTAAACTGTGCATACTTAATGAGCGATAGATTCTCTAGCAATTCAAACAGTCTTGTCGTTGATTCTATTGACTCTCTGATGTTGTTCTGTCTTTTGATTGCGTCGATCATCAGATAAAACAAATTTCTTTATACTTGTTTCGTTGTTCATCGAGTAGCTTGAATGAGTAATGAAATCAATATCATGTGATAAACGAATTCTTAATATAATGTTGAGATCATGTCTAGAATCTAATCACACTGCAGCGAGATAGTGCGTAGCTGAATAGAATGTTTGATCAATAGAGATAGCTATAACTAGAATATTAAGAATACAGAAGAAATCAAAGAAAGTTTTGAGCTGTATCTATAGTAGAGCAAAACAAAGAGAGTGAAGCAGGTTTGCTTGAGTATCAAAAGCGCTAGAATAGAGTGTTGAGACTAGAGATTCAACATGAGTCAAAACCTCTAGAGCTTGTTGACTAGAAAACTTTATTCAATCTTGATACACTCGTAACAATCATCAAACATGATTTTCTTGAAATATGATGAAATTCAAGCAAAGATAAAGCAAGATTTAAAAGAGTCACGACAGATTTCTATTGCATTAAATGCATGATTTAGTTCTCAAAAAGTCGCTTATCTGAGAGTTTTGATATATTAAATGAATGCTACATTTTAATATCATGAACATTTCATTGAATTTACATCTCTTCAAGTTGAGCATACTGATCGTCATTTAATGCAAGAGCTGTTCAAGATTTTGAATACATACGACATTAAGAACAAGCTTTTTGATGTTGTTATTAATAATGCAAGTAACAATGACACTTTAAAGAAGAAGCTTGAAAGAGTGCTCAGTTGACGTGACATTTCATGAAATAGAGCACAAAACTCAATATCTTGTATGACTCATATCATTAATTTAATGACTCAAGAGTTTATCAGAGCTATTGAATCAAAGACTTTAAATGACAATTTCGCTGTGTCATTAGACGATGATTAAGTTGAGAATGTAATCACAAGTAATGATTTTTGCACTGTTGTCAAGAAAATATTTATCAAGTTGATAATGCAAAAAGATAATGCATTTACTAATCAGTGAAACAGATTCGCACTTTTACTATTGTCATCAACAATTCTTCTCAACAAAAGCTTCGCTTTCTAAAGCTTCAAGTCACAAGATCTTGAAAATTGATACAAGATATTCGCATTCGCTGAAACTTTATTTATTTGATGCTTCAATGTGCATATTAACTGCGTGACACAATTGATATATGAATTGAGAAATTCTTGACAGATGCAAAGATTCAAGCTATTTGATTAAAGAAGAACGAATGATCATTAGTATTGCTTGTTGACAATATGTTAAATTCTTTCTACAAGCTAACTCTGATTGTGTTTAGAATCATCAATGTTGACATACATTTAGAATTTCAAATGTTTAATGCTCTTTTCAATCATCTCAATGTTATTGAGACAATAGTACGCGATAATGCATGTACTTCACAAGCACTTATTCTTCGAGCTTGCAAACTAACTTCTAACAAGCTTGCAAAGTACTATTTCAAGATGAAGAGCAAAGATGAACTGATATACAATCTTGCTATGATTTTAAATTCTACTCAAAAGCTGAATTTGTATCAAGATTGAAACGCAAATGAGAATGATTCTCATTTTTATTACGACAAGTACAGAAAAGAGTTTAAGAACTATTTTCATCATCATTATGAAGAGAAAACTACAACTGCAGAAGTCAGAGTGTAAGTGACTAGTGATGTTGATCAGATAATGCAATATGATAATGCAATTAATCATTTGTTAACAATGCTATAATCTGTTGTGATGATTACATGAACTCTTCTTCAAAGAACTCAACGTCGCTCTGTATCTGTTAGTGAAGATGATTGATATCTTTGCACTGATGCTATTGTCGAGAAGTTTTCAACATGAGAGTATTGAAAAGACAACGTCTTGAACTATTCAAGATTGACTCAAATGACTAAGAATGTTCTTTCATGTTTAATATTCTCTGTAAATATTGAATGAACATTCAGTCTTGCAAGAAGAGTTTGTTGATGAAATCAATCACAAATGACTTCAGAATCAGTTGAACAGATAATGCTTCTTAAGTATTATAATTGTATCATGAACTTAAATTCTGAGAAGACTATTATCAAAGCATGAAATATTTATCACAGAGAAGAAGATGAAGATAACGTAATTGATGAATCTGATGATTCTTTCAAGACAGATTTGCAGAATGTTTTACGTTCTATTAATGTTTAAATGTTTAATATCATTTCATTTTATGTTGCTTTTGCATTGTCAATATATGTAGTATGATAACATAGTTACAAGATAATGCAAAGAGATAATGCAGTTCATAAAGTGTATTGCTATGCTAAACAACTTGATCTGATCAAGATATCGCGAATGCTATTTTCATTGAGCACTCAACTGAATCTCAAAATTACGCATCAAAGTTTTCATGAGTATCAAATCTCTTTGCTGAAGAATTACTCACTTGACATGAATAGCAAGAAGATTGCTATCTGCATATGTAAAGCATTATATCAGTAAATGTTGTAAAACATCAATGATAATGCAAATGAGTAATGCATTTACTGACAAGAAATTTACATAGAAACGCTTCTATGATCTTTTGAAGAGCAAGCAGTGTTGAAGTCTGAATTTTATAGTTTACATCGCTTATTTTCTGATTCATCTTGTTCATATCAGTCTCATTCTGCATGATTTCATGAACTATTCTTTCAAATAAGATCTTTGATATCAACAAATTCGCATCTCTCTGATAACAACGTATCTTTCAAAGTGCAATAATTTCTGACTTTCATTTTCTTTTTGACTGTCATGATAGATTAACTGTTGATAACTTGATGCATTATCTGTTTGCATTATCTTCTGAACTCTATTGATCTTGCTTTCAGATAGAGTCTTTAAGTCTGCTCTTGATTTGTTCGTGATTCAATTATCTGATGTCATATCATCACGAGTTGAGATTCTCAAATCATCATATGATGCATCTTTAAACTTTCGTTCTAAATCAAGTCTGTCAGCAATGCGTAACAAGAAATGCATTATCTAAATGCATTATTTGTTTGCTTGCAACGAGTCATGATGTATATCAACTGACAACGATTTGAAAAATTGAGACTATTGAGTTGAGTGAGAGCAAAGTGAAGTACGATGTAAACAAAAGATGATGTGTAAACAAGAGATGATGACTGTTGACTGTGTTTATAGTAGAATTAATATGACAAATGTTTTGATATTAACACTAATATGATAAATGTGTTGATTGCAGCTCTAAGATGATGAATAAATTCTAACATTCAGTTTTAACTTTAATTTTACTTACATCTCATCTTACATTTATTCTAATTCTAACTTTATTTACGCTCAACGTCTATTTTAACTCTAACTTTTTCTACGTCTTACATCTATTCATTGCACTCATTTCTTGTGACTAAGTTTATTAGAAAAAGCACTTCAACATCACTATCAAATAAGAAGATTGTTATGCATTATTTATATGCATTATCATTGAGACTAATCAAAATCGCAGAATGTTCAATCTATCAATTAAGTTGCAGTCAATTACGAGTAGAAATCATGCAATGAAATGAAACAAAGATCAGAAAACTCTTTATATCAAACAAAGTGCAGATTGAATGATTCTTTATAAACAACTCATTAAATTGAGAAGCATCAGCATCTATCAGAAAGTCATCAAAGCGAAGCAGGTGAAAATGAAGAATAATATGCAAGATATGATCATGAATAATTGAGTGAAAAAGAATCTGCATGATAATGCATTTGAGTAATGCATATGTGTTTCAAAAGCTGATTGTATAATAGCTCAATGCTTCAAGACGAATTTGATGAAGAAGACAAGAAAGAAGAAGATTGCAAAGTGAGCGAAGCTTAAAGCAATAGTCATGAAGATGACGTTTAATACTACTTCTACTGTTGATGTATGTACTGTGTTTGATGTGAAAGACAAGACTAACGTATGCATTAAACTATTGCACAACAAGATAAACTTGAGAAAAACATGTCAAGATACATGATATCTACTATTGAATTAATTCAGCAACGCATTTTACATCATGAAGAATTGAATGAATTAAAGACAATGAATGATTCAGATGTCATACAAGAATTCAATAAATTCATGAGCGCATTTTCGAATGAAAAAAATGCGATCGATCAAAAGATAGTTAATTCACTAGATTCATCAAATGATGAATCTGACAATATCATTGAGATTGATGACAATGACAAGAAGATGAAATTTAGCAAGTGAAATGATGATGCAGATATAATTGAGAATAAGAACGAGTACAAGAAAAAGTACAAGAAGAAGTATAAGAAGAAGAAGAAGAAGAAGAAGAAGAAGAAGAAGAAGAAGAAGAAGAAGAAGAAGAAGAAGAAGAAGAAGAAGAATGATAATGAAATAATAGTGATCTCAGATTAGCAGTAGTAAATGAACAAGCATGAATTTTCTTCAATCAATTGCATTACTCTGTTGCATTATTAAACACTCAGATAAATATTAGTAGTACTTTGCTTCATGTCTTAACGAGTTGAATCGAAAATTTCAAGTCGATACTTGATCTCAATCTTCTGACTCGATTTAAATACTTGAGTTAAATCTTCTGATTCAACTTAAATACTTAAGTCAAGAATTCTGATTCAAATCAAGTCTTGATAAGTTGAATACTTGACTCAAACTTAAGTACTCAACTTGACGTGATCAGTTTAGATGCAAGCAGTCGTTGATTAATTTACACTCAATAATCTCACTCAGATGCAGTTCTTCATTGACTTCTGCAATTTCTATCAACGCTTCATTAAGAACTTTTCAAAGATTGTTCATTCAATGATTCAACTCACTCAAAAGAAAATCATATTTGAATGAAATGAAGTCTGTCAAAACGTCTTCGATCATATGAAGAGATGTATGATCAAGACTTCTATACTACGTCACTTTGATCAAACTTGTAAGACTATTCTTGAAATCAACTCATTTGACTACGTCAACGATGAAGTTCTCTCTTAATATGATGACAAAGAAGTACTACATTCAATTGTTTTTTATAGCAAGAACATGTCTTCTGCTGAATGCAACTACGAAATATATGATAAAGAACTTTTGATCATCATTTGAGCATTTGAACACTGATGACTTGAACTGAAGTTAACTGACATTTCTATCAAGATGTTCATCGATCATCAAGCGCTCATCTTGTTGATGAAAGATAAAGAGCTGAGCAGATGTCAGATGCGCTGAGTTCAAAAACTCATTGACTTCAACTTCAGAATAATGTATTGATTTGACAAACGAAACATCAAGATCAATGCATTAACTTATTAAGCTAACGTCGTGCTCAGAGATTCAGAAGATGAGTGCATTTGCTATCAATGAATCACTATTTTAACTTTGAATTGAATGAAAATTGCTGATTTAAAGAAGAACATCAGTGAATCAATCTATAAACAGATTCTTGAAACTAATAGAATCAACGAGAATTGTATGTTACTTCGCGAAGCAATAGCAAGAGATGAGACACAATGTGAAGATATCAAATTAAAGAATTGTCGTGTTCAGAATGAAATCTTGTATCATGATAATCAGTTATAAATCTCGTTCAATGAACTTCTACAAATAAATTTAATTCGTGAAGTACATGATCAGTCATCAATGAGTCATTCTAATATTCTTAGAACTGTAAAGATCATAAAACGAAATTACTATTGATCATTCATACAAAAGACAGTAGATCAATATATTTGAAACTGCTATGTCTGTCAACGTTCAAAGACATCTAGAAATAAATCAAACGACTTGCTTCAATCTTTATTGATACTTGAACAGCGATGACAGAATTTAGTCATGAATTTCATTATTGATCTATCTGATTTGTACAACTACAACGTTATTCTGACTGTTATCTGCAAATTATTAAAAGAAAGATATTATATTTCTTGCATCATTAATGATGAAGATATCACAGTCAAAAAAACAGCTGAGATGTTGCTTCAATAAATATATTGAACTCACGATTTATCAAACTTCATTATGTTCAATCGAGATTCTCAGTTCATCTTTATTCTCTGAAAGTTTCTTTGCAAATGACTGAGTATTTCTCTTCAATTGTTTATCATTTATCACTCTCAGATCAACGATCAAAGCGAACAAGTCAATCAAAATGTCAAAAAATATCTTCGTTTCTTTTGTTTATATATGCAGAATGACTGATTCAAGTGACTATTCATGATTAAGTTTGTTGACAATAACATCTTGTTCTCAGTCATTTTCTTGATTCTCTTCTTCATGAACAAAAGCTTTCATTCTTGTATGAGCTTCAACTTTGACATCATTGAGTATGAAAGCACTCACAAACGCTTGCAGATTGATTGAATCAAGAATATATTTGAACAAATGAACAAGACATTGATCTTCGCTCGTGAAGCTCTGATTAAAACATGAGAACAAATGATGAATCAAGCTAACAAGCATAAAAAGAAAATCAATTACAAGATTAAATCAAAGATATTTCTGAATAAACGAAACATTGTTACAGCGAGACTCTTCAAAAAATTGAATGACAAGATGCTCAATTCTTTTCAGATCATTGATCTCGTTAACTTATTTTATAAATTGAAACTATTCAAGACTATGTGTATACATGATGTATTTCATTCAGAGCTTCTTCATCTTGTCATTAATGACTCTCTGTCTGATCAGAAGAATGAATTCTCGAGATCAATAGTGATAAACGATGAAGATGAATGAAAAATCAACGATATATTGAACTTTCAATGATATCAAAGACGACTTCAATATCAAGTCAAATGAAAGAGCTATGACAACGATCTCAACTGATATAACGCTAACGACAACGAATTTATGAATGCTCAGAAGATGATTGATGACTTTCATATTAAATATTCAAGAAAACGCACTAAGAAATAACATTCATGTGAACATAAATAGTCAAGAGAGAAGAATAATGTTACGATTCTAGTCTTCGTCTATTCTTCGTTTAGTCTTCGCCTAATTTCATTCTAATTGAGTCTAGTGAGAATCTAATTTAGAAATGATGTCATTGAAACTCTGCATCATATGTGTAAGACATCAACTCAATCGAGTCTAGCACAAAGCTGAGAAATACACATATAAGAATTGAGTTCTTTTCTGTAGATACTTTTCTTTCTTAGCATTTATCTATTAGTTAAATGACATTCATATGACTTGTTCTATGCTGATTTCTAACAGAAATGACTATTGAGAACAGAAGAGTAGAGTGAAAAGAACACGAAGAAATGAGAAAACGAAAGCACGAAAGAAAGAAGTTGTTTGGTTGAAAGTGCTTGTTTGCGCAAACTATCGATGTGATTGATTAATGAAAAGATATAAAGCAGCGACTTTGATCAAGATACATGTAATCTAACATATGCACAGCGTCTAGACAGTATCATAGTCATAAACTGCATGCACTTAATGAAGAAATAAAAAAATTAAATCACGCATGAACTCGTCAGATTCAGCAAAGCAACAAGTGTTTCTAACAAAATAATCACAACGAAAGCGAAACTGCAAGCTATTAGCGATGCAATTGCAATATGCAGTGAAAAAGCATTTAAAAACAGCGAAATTTAAGTGTACATGAACAGTCAAATGACTTTGCAAAGACTAAATGCAAAGAACAACGTCAATGCAAAGTTATTCAATGATATACGACAAAACTTGATCAAGTTACGTCAGAATCAATGTTAAATTTGCATACAGTGAATATTGAATTGCAAGAGCATTATTAAGAATGAAAAAGCAGATTAATTGATCGAAAGCATTGCTTAAGAATTATCGATTATTGACAACATAAAAGCAATCATCATAAGCTTCATTAAAAAGCAAATTTGCAAAGAGACAAAATTACAATGATTAAATGTTTGAAAAAGCAGCATCAAGAAGGAAAATCAGTATTAAAAGCACATATTGAATGTGAATCTAAGTCATAAATCACTAAAAGAGGTGAGAAAAATCGATAGATTAACGTTTTCAATCTTTATTCAGCTGAAAATGAGACATGACTATTTCAAGAGCTATTTGCATCGATTATCAAAGAATAATTCAAACAAATGCTATGAAATATGCAATGCAAGACAAATGTTGAAGCATTTACTGCTGAACTGCAAACATTATAAAGCAGAGCAGATAAAGCTTAAGAAAAAAGCTCAGCTCAAAAACACAGACACTATATTGACACTGTTCATCATCAAGATTGAAAGAATTGCAACACTAGAGTATTTGAAAAATACTTGAATTGCAACGAGAAAATGATTATTAGAAACGAAAGAGTAGAATGCAAAGAGTGCAAAGAAACAAAGAAACAAAGAAAAACAAGAGTATGATGACGAGAATTGAGCGAGAGTGCTTGTATATGCAAACTATCAATGTGATTGATCAACAAAAAGATATAAAGCAGCGACTTTGATCAGATTACATGTAACTTAGTATACATACAGCATCTAGACAGTGTCATAGTCATAGACTGCATGCACTTAATGAAGAAATAATAAAAAAATCAACAATGTATTGTTTGAATATCTGCATAAATTCTGTCAGACATATTTGAATGATATTTTTATCTACAGTAAGATCTTGAAAAAACATAAAACTCATATGAAAGAAGTGTTAAACAAGCTTTATGAAGTTGACTTGCAGATAAACATTGACAAGTGCAAATTCAAGATTCAGAAAATCTCGTTTCTTAAACTATTAATATTCATCAATGATTTATGAATGAACTCTTGAAAAGTAGATGTGATTCAAAGCTGAGAAGTGCTGCAATCATTGACTCATATGCAGATCTTCATTGACTTTTGCAATTTCTATCAATGATTCATAAAGAACTTTTTAAAGATCATTTAACTCATGATAAAGCTGATTTAAAAAGATTATTTCTTTGAATGAACAGAGATTTGTCAAACAATCTTTGAAGAATTAAAGTAACAGATGATGACAGTCTTCATTCTGAAGTATTTCAACTCAATCAGAAAAGTTATTCTGAAAATAAACTTTTTAAACGATGTGAATGACGAAGTATTGTTTCAGTATGACGATGAAAACATCTTACATTTAATAATCTTTTATAGCAAGAACATGATTTTTGCAGAATGCAACTACGAGATTTATGACAAAGAACTGCTGATTATTATTCATTGCTTGAAGCATTGATGCTTTGAATTAAAATGTACAGATATTTTGATCAAGATCTTCATCAATCATCTGAATTTGAAGTACTTCATGATCATCAAAGAACTGACTTGATAACAGACTAAATGAGCTGAGAAGTTATCTGAATATAACTTCAAGATCATATACCAGTCAGAAAAACAGAATTTGAAAGTCAATGTGCTGATCAGAATGTCAGACGTCAAGTCAATTGAGACAAATGATGATCAAAAGCTATATCAGCATCAGATGTTATTATCAAAAAGTAAGTTTGAATTGCAGTTAATAAAAGCTGATTGTTACGAGCGTATCAAGACTGAATAAAGCTAGTCAGTGTCTTTAGCTCAGATCTGACTCAGATCTGACTCAGTCTCTATTTTCTTTTCTCAACATCTCTTTGTTCAACATCATTTTTCTTTCTACATCACATTCTACTCATGTCACAAACATATTTTCTTCAAGCTTAATGCAGTCTCTGAATATTACTTAAATAAAAGCTCTTGTACTCATCTTCTTCTGTATTCTTAATATTCAGTTATAGTTATCTCTAAAGATCAAGCATTATTTAATTCTGACTTTCGCTGATTGACTCATTTAAACACGATTCTGACATTATATTAAGAATTCGTTAATCGCATGATACTGATCTCATTACTCATTCAACATACTCGTACAGACAGAACGAGTCTAAAGAAATTCGTTTATCTAATGATTGACGTAATTGAAAGACTGAACAACATTAAGAAGTTTGATAGAATCAACGACAAGACTGTTTGAATTGCTAGACAACTTATTGCTCACTAAGTATGCAAAGTTCACTCGATCAAGAAAATCAACTCATTCTCATGAAACAGACGAGTGAAAATAAGCTGTTCAACTCGATTAAGAGAATCAACGATAAAGAATCTTCGTGAATTGCTTGAGAATCATTCAAAAACTCACAAATCAAAAACACTTCTTTAATTAACAACATTCTTCTCTGAAGATTAAACACTTGATCATACGTCTTCATTAATACTGTCGAGCATCATCATTCGCTCGACCTCGTTCTTTCTTCAAATTTCATCATGTCAAAACGTTCATCTATCGAAGAATGTTTTGAAGAATTTCAAAGTCGCTTTTCTCAAATTTCTGAGACTGATTCATCGAAACTCTTTAGTGCTGAATCATTCATCAATGAAGACAATGAGTCATTTGCTGAAACAGTAATACTCTCTGTTTCTATCGAAAACTGAAAGACTCGATGCATGATTCTCAACAGAGAAACAGATCGACTCAACAAGCTGAGTAAACAACGAGATGACGAAATCAAAGAGTTGAAGACTAAGCTTCAAACTAAAGAAATCACTTCTTCTGATTTCATCTACTCTGAGCGTTCTAGATCTCAGAAAATACCTGATTCTTTCTGATTTACTGACGAAAAGAATTTTACTTGAAAAAACTGATATGACAAAATTCAGAATAAACTAGAGATCAACGTCAATCTTTTTTCAAATGAATGAGTCAAACTGAGCTATGTACATTTCAGATTAATCAATGACGCAGCTGATGTTGCTCAATCTAGACGCGAATGTGACTGTGTCAATTTCTATAAGATCGTCGATGATCTTTTGAAAGAACTAGCTGAGTTGTTTAATGATTCAGATAAGAAAGTCAACTTTCGTAGAAAATACTACAACTTGATTCAAGAATCAAAGAAGTTCAGCGAGTTTTACACTCAGTTTCAACGATTATCTTTCTATCTGAAGTATCATGAAAAGCAACTGATCGTTGATTTGAAAGATAAAATAAACTCTCGTCTTTGATTCGTTTGAATAGATCAATTAGTTCAATCTGATTTTCTCAAAGAGATTCATTTCTATCTGATTCATTTGAATAATGATCAGCGAGTCATTCGAAAAATCAAGAACAAAGTTAATCTCATTAAACGCGTTGATGATTTGTTAAAAATCATCTTTCATAAAGCTGTTGTTACTCAGTCAATCAATCATTCAAAATCTGATCATCTAAAGTCGTGTGACGCGATTTTAACTAGCGTCAAAGAAGCAGACGTTCTAGTTGAAATCTGTTTCATATGTCATAAATCAGATCATAGCTCTAGAGAGTGCTCTGATCAATTTATCAGAGATCAATGCAGTAAACAATGAATACAATCATTTTGAATTCAATTTTGATTCGAATTTGAATTCAAAAAACTAGTCATCTCTTCAAAAGTCATTGAAGAGATAGAGATTATATCTTTGTGCAAACTAGACGAAATTCTATTAGAAGAAAATTACTTTGAAAAGTCTTTTCTAATTGATGCTCATCTCATCTCGCAGAATCAATTCTTCAGTCTTTGTTCGCTAATAGACAGTGATTCAGTCGCTCATACACGCTAATCTAGTCAATAGAGTATGCAAGAAACTAGAAATTCAACCTATATTTCTGGCAAAAGAGAAACTAATAAGAGATTATGATGAAAAGATATCTAAGAAGATCATCACTCATAAAATTCTACTTAATCTCATCATTGAAAGTCATAAGAAATTAACTGTATCAATGTTAATAGCTGATATCAATCATCATGAAGTCATATTGAGTAAGTTCTAAATGAACAAAAACGAAATATTACTGAATATGCAAAACGACGTCATTGTTTTTTTGAATCAATTGAATACTTCTATTTCAATTTTTTCAATTCTTTTCAATTCAAAGCACTCAAGTTGATTGCGATCAACTTTATCTTCTTCAATCACTTAGACTAAGATCTTTATGATGCTCAAACGACTCGTTTCAATCATTGCTCAGAAAGAGTCATTCTTGATTCGAAGCATAGACGCAGCTTCATTCAAAACACTGTTGAATCATTCAAAGAAGAATCAGACTGAAGTCTTTGCTCTATTCATGACAGACATCAATAAAAAAATCGCGTACAATACTCATTGCAATTTGAACGCTCTAAACGTCTCTTTAATCAATGAAACGACTCAGAATTTGAAAGATATTAAAGCGAAGCTGTCATCGAAATATCATGAGTTTCTAGATGTTTTTGATCGAGCTCAATTGAATAAACTACTCTCTCATCGCTTCTACGATCATAAAATCGAGCTCATCAGTGATTCAATGTCTTCTCACTGTCGAGTTTATTAAATGTTTTCTGTTAAACTTCTGAAGATAAAGAAGTACTTAAACGAGAATCTGTCAAAGAGATTTATCACTTCTAGTCAGACTCTCTATTTCTTCCTCGTTCTATTCGCTCTCAAAGCAAATGAAGATTTTTGATTCTGCGTGAACTATCAAAAGCTAAATGTCATTTTCAAAAGAAATAAATATTCTCTATCGTTGATAGATGAGATCATTGATAAAATAGTGAGTTGCAAGCATCTGACTAGATTAAACATCATATCAACGTTCAACAAACTTTGAATGCATCTCAATAGCAAGAATTACATCACTTTTATCACTGCTTTAGAAGCATATAAATACAAGATGCTATTATTCAAACTGACTAATGAATCGATCTTCTTTCAGCAATATATGAATGATGTTCTATGAAACTTTCTGAACGACTTTTGCCAAGCCTATCTAGATAACATTCTCATCTATAGCAAAACGAGAAAGAAACATAGAAATCACGTCAAACTAGTATTGAGTTGACTACGCGAAGCTGAACTGCAGATGAATATTCAAAAGTGTAAATTCAATGTAGAAAAGACTGTCTTTCTAGAAGTCATCATATCAGAACTAGATCTTCGTATGAATTCAAGCAAAGTGACAGTCATAGTCAGCTGAATCACTTCGATCAATCTAAAAGAAATTCAGAACTTCGTGAAATTTATTAACTTCTATCGTCGTTTCATTAAGAACTTCTCGAAGCTAGTCAAATCATTCATTCAGCTGACTAGAAAGAACACGTCTTTTGTTTGAAATGAGATTTGTGTTCAAGTCTTTGACAATCTAAAGAAACAAGTCAGCTCGACTTCAGTACTTCGTCACTTTGATCTCAAATGACAAGCTATTCTGAAGATCAATGCTTTGAACTATGTAAAAGATGAAATACTATCTCAGTACAATGACGAGAAAGTTTTTCATTCGATGATCTTCTACAGTAAAAGCATGATTCTCGCTGAAATTAATTATCACATCTATGACAAGAAATTGCTAGTCATTATTCGATGTTTCAAACACTGATGACTTGAGCTGAAGTGCACTGAACTACTCATTCAGATATTCATTGATCATCAAGCTTTGAAGATCTTCATGAAAAATAAACAGTTAAGTCGACAACAAGTCAACTATCTAAACATTCTGTTGAAGTTCAACTTTCAGATCATCTTTAGATCAGGCAAAATGAATACTAAAGTCGATGCTTTAACTCAAATGTCTCTAGCAGACATCTCTGAATCAGCTCAACGACTTGAAGATTGTTTTCAGACTATTCTGATTCTCGATAAAGTCAATGTTCTACTCGTTGAATCAAAAGCAAATCTCTATCAGTGAGTATGTATGATCAATCAAACAAATGAGCTCTGCAATGAATATAAACAAGCTATGAACAAGAACAAGCTCAAATTTCATATCACTAAATTGAAGAACTGCGAAATCATTGACAGCGTTCTCTTTAGAAAAGACTTACTGTGAGTTTCTGAGAACATGCACACGAAATTACTACAAGAAGTGCATGATCAATCTTCAATCTCTCATCTTGACAATAAATGAATCATTGATCTAGTTCAGCGTTTCTACTATTGGTCAGATCATTGAGCTACTATTCAACAATACATTCGAAACTGTCATGCTTGTCAGCGAAGCAAAGTCTCTAGAAATAGCATCAATGAACTTCATCATTCTCTTTCAATTTCACAGAAACGCTGAAAAGATATAGCTATGAACTTCTCACTGAACTATCTCTGTCAGAAGACTATAACGTCATTTGCACAATCATATGTCATCTCATCAAAGAACGTCACTATGTTTTCTGTCATTGAGAAAATGATGACATCTCAGTCGAAAAAACGGTTTGAATCATGCTATGAAACGTTTATCGACTGCATGATCTACTCAGTTCTATTGTTTCGAACAGAGACTTTCAATTCATATTGACTATGTGAAAAAGTCTTTGCAAGCGACTGAGAATCACAGCTAGTCTATTCACAGTCTATCATTTGAAGATTGATGATCAGACGAAACGAGTCAATCAAGACGTTGAACGCGAACTTAGAATCTACTGCAATTACATGCAGAACGACTGAGTTAAATAAATATCTATGATGAAATTCAGCGACAATTTCAATATCTTCTCAATCATCTCAATGATTTCTTTCTACTTCAATAAAGATTTTCACCTTCGAATGAGTTTCGATTCAGATACGACTGACTACGAAACCACTTATGAACGACTGAAAGCTAGAAAAGCAAATGATATTGTCATTCAAATGAAAGAGCTACTGAGCTTCGATCGTCAACAATTGAAAAAGACGAAGCTGATCATTGAAGCACAGATCAATAAACATAAACGAGACGTCATTTATGAGATAGATGACTGAGTTTGACTATTCTTCAAAAACGTCAAAATCATGAGATCATGCAAAGATTTGAAAGACAAACAACTAGAATCATATCAGATCACTGTCAAAGCGAAGATCTTCTATCATCTTCATCTATCAGTCAGCATGAAGCATCTGCATTCAATGTTCAGCTTGAAGCTACTGCAATCGTATTTAGAAGACTCTTTATCAGAACAGCATGCAGAATTTCTCAGACTCATCATTATTGATAATGACAATGATGAACACTGAGAGATAGATGACATTCTGAACTTCAGACGTTATCGAGGTTGAATATAGTACAAGATCAAATGAAAAGATCTAGATAAAGACGATGAATGATACTATGTTGATAAAGATGAATTCAATGACTTCAAGAAAGTTTTGAACGAATTTCATACACTATACTCAAGAAAGTCACGCTAGTATCGAAATAACTCAATAAAAAAGCAAGCAAACGAGCGACATTTATGTGAACATGAATTTTCGAAGAAAAGAATAATGTTACGAGCGTATCAAGGCTGAATAGAGCTAGTCAGTGTCTCTAGCTCAGATCTGACTCAGATCTGACTCAGTCTCTATTTTCTTTTCTTAACATCTCTTTGTTCAACATCATCTTTCTTTCTACATCACATTCTACTTGTGTCACAAACACATTTTCTTCAAACTTAACGCAGTCTCTGAATATTACTTAAATAGAAGCTTTTGTACTCATCTTCTTCTGTATTCTTAATATTCAGTTATAGCTATCTTTAAAGATCAAGCACTATTCAATTCTGACTTTCGCTGATTGACTCATCTAGACACAATTTTGACACTGATTAAGAAGATGATCAGAAATCTGACTCAGATCTGACTTAAAGCTTGTTCAGATCTGACTCAAAGTTGAAACAAGAATTGAAAGTTAATGAGAATTTGATTGAAGAAGTGATTTCTATTCAAAATCAGATTATAGTTGAAAATCAAATGAATCAACTATGTATCAATATTTGAGCAATTATGAAACAAAACAGAAAAACTTATCAAGATATTGATCTGAATAACTGCAGAGTACTTGATGAAGTACTTTGAAAAGATGATAGACTATGAGTTTCTTAGTTAATGATCATTTAATTAATAAGAGAAGCATATTATTTTTCAATCAATGATTATTCTGACATGAATTGAACATTAAACTTGTTGAGATAATCATATTGCTGATTGAAGATGAGAATAACAATCAAACATTACATTTGAAACTGTTACGTTTATCATAGATCAAAAGCATCAAGAGATCAAATCAATGAATTGCTGAAGTCATTGTTCATACTTGAACAATGATGACAGAACATATTCTTGAACTTCATTATTGATTTATCAGAAAGTAATGAAAGCAACGTAATTCTGACAGTCATAAATCGATTGTTTAAGAAACGACATTATATATCATGTTAATCAAATGATGAAGAAATTTTCGCAGAATAAACAGTCAAACTACTGTTGATATGAATCTTCAGAACTGAGATATAAGATTAAATGAATATTTAAGATATTAATCACTAAAAGCATTAAAATCTGTCTCTGTCACTCTTTACAAATTGCAGACATATACAAGCACTCTTGCTCAAACTATACACTATTGTTCTATACTAAAGTTACTGTCTATGTGAAACGCTCTGAATAAAAGATTAAAGAAATATATAAGTGAAAAGAAAGAATAAAAGAATGTCTTGCATTTGCAAGAATTGAACTTTCGCAAGAAGCATAAGAGTTGAATGTGCTTATGCACATCTCACTCTCATTGATTGCATTTTTGCAAAGAGCAAAGATCAATTCAAACATCAGCATGAGCGACAGCTTAAGAAAAGAATTCAAAATGTTGATGATGAAATGCATAAAGTCAATTGAAAGTAACTGAACTCTGTCAACAGAACAGCAGCTACAAAAGAATATGAATGACTTGTTTTGCAATCAACAAAAATCATCTACATCATTGAAAAGAAAAACACAAATCATGTTCAGTTCATTGAATGCATTGATAATCGATGCATCGATAAACTGGCGAAATGTAAATGAGAATATGCAATCAACGCAAGTGATTATGAGTTTTTTTAATTCTTACTCAATTCAACACTCATTATGAGTCTATGCAAGATTCTATATATTGTAGCGAGCGCTGCGCTAGCGTAACGCTCTTTTCATATCTACTATCACTTTTTTCTGCACTCTATACTGTAACTGTTCTCAATGCAAGAACTTTATAAGCTTGTTTTTTCTTTACTTTCTCTCTCTTTCATCTGATTCTTTAATGATGTCACAGTCTGAAATTGATTCAGTATGCTTGTCAAGAGTATCATTTGAATGATTGCTGTTATCATGCTCATGATTTCTAAAAGCTTTTTCAAGTTCATGATGTTTTTTTCACATTGCATCATCTTTCATTCTGTCTTTCATTTAAAACATGTTAATAAAATGTACTTAATTAACATTCAATCTCTGTTGCACTTGCACATTGTTATAGCAACATCAAGTACTCATCTCTCATGTAAAAATTGATTGAAGTCAATTTTTTCTGTGCATAGCTGTATCAATAATGCGCTGTGAGACTTTGCATGACTCTTATGCAGTTGCAGATGTTGATGTGTCATCTCTGATGTTAGATATCAAAAATGAGCTGCGTTGAATTTCTCTTTTCAGACTATTCTTCATGTTTATCTGATCTGTTTCTGTATGAATGTCAATCTTATCATCACTTCAGTGCATTGATGCTCAGTCAGTAATAAAGACAAATTATGTGCATCGTCAATCATCTTGTTTATCACTTCATTTTCAAGTATTTCTGCATGTCTCATCACTCAATGTAACTTCAGCATGACTTTTCAAGATTAAATGCTTTCATGTGCAATCTGAACTCATTGCAGACGTGTCTGATCTTTTGTTGATATCATAACTTTCACTGTTTTCAGAAAAGTCTGACTATCACTATATACTTTATATATCTTTTCATGACACTCTTGATTCACTGTCACTACATTTGCAAGATGTTTCATCTTCGCGACTGACTCTTTCAGCTTATCATGATAAATGATGATTAAAGTCAATTCTCTCAGTCTTTTATTTAACTCTCAGTTTATTCTCATTGTGATCATTGTAACATCATCTTTGCTATCACTGTCATTTGAGTAAACTCTTTGCTTTAATGCAAACATGTCAAAATTATGTTATTTTATTGACATTTTCTTGTTTGCAATTATAATTATCTTTGATGATTTTGATCAGAAGATTGCTGTGTAAAGATGACTTTGATTCATCTTCATCTACTTGAGTGTTTCTTTCATTCACTTTCACTTCAGCTGTAAAGATGTTTTATGCAACTTTGATTTTCAATCTCTTTTTGATGTCAAGTTGTTGCAAATTTAATGCATTATTGTCTTGATGATCTCTTCTGATTTTTGAAAGTTCATGTTTATTATCAATCTTTGTATCAGCTTTCATAAGTGAATATTTATCAATGTTGTATTTATTTTCATCTGTAAAGTCTCTGTTGATGTTACATGATAAATATTAATGATTTGTTGCAATGCTCTTTCTTGCACTAATCTCAGTTTAACATTCAAACTCTTTTAATGATCTTTTACTCTCTGTAATGTATATCATATGATGACTTCATGACTAAGCAGAGAACGTGTCATCATGAAGTATATTTACTTACTTGTCATCATTGATGAGTCTCAAGTAGATTCAATGATTGTCTGCATGATCTTTTGTTTAATCACTAGTTTTGCTTCAACATAATGCATGTGAGTCACTCATTTCAGCTTGAAGTTCAGTTGAACTTTCAAGACTCTGATATCTGATTTCAAGTCAATCTGATGTCTTGTCAACTTTACATCAACTTTCATATTAAATCATTTAGAAATTTTCATAAAGTGAATCAGCTTATGCTTTGTCATCAAGAATTTGATGTCATGCGTTTTTGATCACTGTTTGCATCTATTATAGATTTCGTTAAAAACTCTGCAGTTGCGTTTTGTAAATTTTTCATATGTTAAGATATTGATGTCATTCACGAAGTTTATGAAGTTAGTTTTCAGCTTAATGTTGTCACATGCTTCTAACAAGTTCACATTGTAAAACAAATATAATATTGATGATAGCAAAGAATCTTGTGATATATTAATGTTTACGCTGCATTTCTTTGTCATGTAATCATCAATTGTGATCATGATATGTTGATCTTTCAGAAAGTTCTTTACAAACTTGAAAAGCAGTTTAAAAACTTTTCTCTTCTTCATGTTGTGTAAAAGTTTGCTGTGCATTACATTGTCAAACACATTCTTCTCATTCAGACTCAGCAGTGAGACTACTTTTCTTCTCATGTCACTTTACACAGTATGTATTTTTTCTATAATTAATTGCAAAGTTGTATTTATTGATCTGTGCTTGCAAACTCTCATCTGAATGTTCAATATTAAATTACAAGCTTCTACAACATTTTGCAAACATTCAAATATGATGAACTTCAGTACTTTGCTCAATGTATCAAGTAACACAATTGATTTATATATTTTTGCGTTGAAGTAATCTTTCTTGTCTGACTTTTACATCACTATTGTGACTGCGCTCTTGAACTGAGTTGATTGTATTCTCTTTTATAAACATCTTTCAAAGAAAGAGTGTACTTGTTCTGATGCATCATCAACAAGTCTGCGCATTATTCTATTTATATATTTCGTGTGTCTTAATGTTTTGTCAGATATCACTTTGTAAATAACTCTTTTAATCTCATGATGCATCAGCAAAGCATCATTCTCAATTAAGAGTGAATACTTGAAGTCTATTGTGTTCAGCATGAAAATCTCTGAAAATGATGAAAAGTGAGTCTGAAACATCATCTTTGCTTTATTCTGCACTATTATGATGATGTTAAAGCATTCTGACTTGATCAGAGAAGAAATTGTTGCTTAAGTCAATGTATTTGCAATTGCATTTCTTGCTCATTTCACAGTTTTGAACAGTCTTCTCAAGAATTGTTCAACGTTCTGTATAATCTCTTGATATTCACTGCGTTTCTGTTTTCTGATGATCTTGCTCTTCTTGTCACATGCTTGAATGTATTCTGTTTAATCATCAATGATTCAACAACTTCTTCTCATTCATTACATACTTTTGACAATCTTTGTACACTTCTTTATTCATTCTGCTTTGATCATTTCATATGATCTCGCTCAGAAAGTGAAAATCTTGATGATCTTCTTCAATGCATTCAGCAGTTACTTAATGTACTTATTTATGTATTAATGCTTCATCTCATGATTCAACAATGATTTTGACATTTGTTTTTTCAGAATATTGATGAACTTCTTTTCATTCATTGTCTTTCAGTTGCAACGTAATTTTCGCGCTGATTCTTTGCAGACTCTGAAATTTATAATTGTCTGTATCAACAGATGATCTGAAAAGTTTTTCATTTCTTCATTGATTTCACATCATATTAATCGATTCATAATGTCATCTGTTATGAAGATCAAATTTATTGTCATTTGAGATTCTTGATAATCTTTCATAATTATGTCTTAAGATAATGCTAGCAATGCATTGATGTTTGTAATCATTTTAATTAACTCATTCAACAATAAATGTTATCTTGAATAAAATGATTCTTTTCATGTGAAGTGATGCAAATTGAAGTCTTCTACAAGAATGCTTTCTCTCGACATGTGTAACGTCTTTTCAATGTCTGAAATATTTTCTTTTTCATGAATGATTTCATGATCTCTGAATGATAAATTGTATGCTTCATGAATGTGTATAACTCTTTGAGTCATCTGTGCATCATCTGTTAATGTTTATAACGTAATTGTGTCTACATTTTTGAAGTATCATGTTGAATGTCAGATGTTGTTGTCAATTCTTTTGTTTATGTAGAAACAGATTCTATCTTCATTATTCTTCAGCATGAAGTCAACAGTTGCTGAACAGTATGCTCTGAAAATGTTGTCAAATCATCAAAGTTCTTGAAGAATCAGAATGTCATAGTTCTTTATCTTTTTCTCATGTAATAATGCTATCATCATCTTGTTTCTGAACTTGTGAACGTTGTACTGTAGTATTCAAAGCTTCTTTTGCTGAAATATTAAAGTTTACATTTCAAACTGTTTAATGTTCTCTTGAGTATTTGTGAAGTGCTTGCTTCACTTACAAGATTCTCAATAGAAGATGACATTGATAACAACGTGATTGACGTTGACTTTGATTCATTTGATCTTGACTTTCTGATCAAGTGATTCAGTATAGGGTTTTCTGATGTGATGACTGCGCTGAACAGATGACTTTCATTCATTAAGCATCTCTGCTTTCTCTTCAAGTTGTTGTTCATCAATGATTTCAAACTGATAAATGTTTCTGTAAATGTCTTTAACGTTGTTATCTTGAGTTTTTTCTGCTTTTGTACGACATGATATAGAGATCTGTGCTTTGTGACACTCTTTATTCTTTCTTTTTCAGCTTGTCATTTATGACATTGAGAGTCAAAGACTCTGTGTATGTCTTGACATGCTTCACATTTTTACATGTTTTAAGTCTGTTTGTAAGAACAGTGCTTTAAGCGATGATTCAACGCACAGTAAATGCATTTCTGCTTGTTTTTGCATTTGTACATCTTATGATTATATTCTTGATACTTTAGACATTGATGCACTCTGCAGCTCAAGTTGTAAAACTGTGTGATCTTTATGTTGATCTCATGACATACTTTCTTATTGATCAGCTTGTTCATCATCTCAGCGCTGATTATGCATATCATCAGCAAGACATATTTCTTCTGCTCATTCTTCTTTGTGAGTCACTCAATCTTCTTGATCATCATTTCTGAATGTATATCTTTGTTGATCTTGATGAGCATTCTCACTTCTTTCTTCTTTATGTTCTTAGACATTTCTTTAACTTTAATCTTATGTATCACTACTTCAAAACTGACTTCACACAGACATATGTTCAATGATATCTCTTTAATTCAAAAATCGTTTTTCTTCAATATTCTTTTGCTGTTCTTCATCTTGACTCAAAATATTAGCAGTTTCAATTATTTCTTCATCATTTCTATGTTCTTGCGTGTCAACAATGTCTCGTCAACGTCAATTTCTTTCGCTCATCTCATTATATTCTTTGTTGTTGTTGTCATGATTCTCTTTACTTTTTCTTTCTCTTTGATGAAGATCTTTACTTCAAATTTCTCACAATGATTTTGCACTGACAATGATATGTCAACGTTGAACACAAGATGACTCTCAAATAATATCATTGACTTCACGCTCACTTTCTTCATTTAAACTAATTGTCAAGTCAAGTTTTAATATTAATCTTCTGACTTAACTTAAGTACTCAATATCAATTTTCTGACTCAATTTAAATACTCAAGTTAAGAATTCTGACTTGAATCAAGTCTTGACGAGTTAAGTACTCAACTTAAACTCAAGTACTTGACTTGATGCAATCAATTTATCTTTGCTCAGCTATCAATGTATTCTTTCTTCTTTATGAACTTTTTTTCAAGTCTGCTCATTATTTTTTTCAGTCTCTTCAGCTGATTCTGCATGCGCTGATTGACAGTCAACGCAGCGACACGTTGATGCATCAGCTTTTCTATCATTTCTGTCAAACTTTTCATCTTCTTTCAGAGCATCAGCTCGTTGTTTTTACGTTCGTTGAACTTATAGAGTACTCGCAGCTTGTGTAATTCTTTCTGTATATCTTTTGTCTTGACTGAATTCTTCTGCAAGATAACAATAATTGTCTCTTATTTATTCATCAACGTCACATTAATGATGCTTCTCATCTGTTCTTGATGATCAGAATGAAGCGCAAGCATCATGTTAATGATATGTTCTATTTTTAAATAGTTTAAATAATTTGTTTTCATCTTGTTTTTGTTTCTATTCTTTCTAATAGTAAGCATTGAGACATCTGATTGTAAGATTGAAAGAAATAAAAAAGCGAAAAGCAATAAATTTTTTTTATTTCTTCATTAAGTGCATGCAGTTTATGACTATGACATTGTTTAAATGCTGTGCATATGTTAAATTACATGTATCTTGATCAAAGTTGCTGCTTTATATCTTCTCATTGATCAATCACATTGATAGTTTGTGCAAACAAGCACTTTCAATCAAACAACTTCTTTCTTTCGTGCTCTCGTTTTCTTGTCTCTTCATGTTCTTTTCACTTTATTCTTTCGTTCTCAATAATCATTTTCTTGTCATAATTTAAGTACTTTTCAAGTACTTTAGCATTGCGATTCTTTCAATCTTGATGATAAATAACATTAATATAGTGTTCATGTTTTTGAACTGTGCTTTTGCTTTAAGCTGTAACTGTTCTGCTCTATAATGTTTGCAGTTCAGTAATAAGTGCTTCGACGTTTGTCTCGTCTTGCATATTTCATAGCATTTGTTTAAATTATTCTTAAATAATCGATGCAAATAACTTTTAAAATAATCATGTTTCATTTTTAGCTGTATAAATGTTGAAAACGTCAGTCAGTTTATTTTTCAAAACTTCTTTAATAATCTGTAACTCAGATTCACTCTTGCTGTATGCTTCTGATACTGATTTTCTTTTTTGATGCTGTCGTTTCATGAAATTAATCATTGCTCTTTTATCTCTTTGTTTATTTGCTTTTTGATGAAGCTCATGATTGTTCTTTTTCTGATGTTGATTGTTGATCTTTTTCATGTCACATCTTTGATCAATTGATTCACTGCTTCGTTTTCAATGATGTCTTTGCAACTCAATACTCACTGTATGCAAATATAACATTAATTTTGTTGCAGATTGATCAGATTTTGTCGTATGTTATTGAATAACTTTAAGTTGACATTGCTCTTTGCTTTTAATCTTTGCAGCATCATTTGACTGTCTGTGTACACTCGAATTTTGCTGTCTTTAGATGCTTCTTCGCTGCATATCATGATTGCATCATCAATAGCTTGCAATTTCGCTTTCATTATGATTATTTTGTTGATCACGCTTGTTATTTTGCTACATTTAATCGACTTGTGTGTGAATATCATCATGATTTCGATTTCTGATTTGAGCTTTGCTATCTTTTTTTAAGTTTGTGATGCATTGATGTACATCACTATGTTTTTCGTCTTTTTGACTATTGTTTTCAGTTTTCTATAGTATGTATTTATCATTTCACACGTTTCATCTTTTGTGAATTCAATTTGCATCTTTGTCAGATATTCAATTTTCTGACTTCATGATTTCTTAAAGTGAGAAATTTCAATTTCTTTTATTGAATTCAATGTTTTTTGCACTTTGTTCAATATTCAATATATTTGCATGAGTCTGTCTTTGCACTTCTTGACTTTTCAAGATAAATTCATCTTTATCTTGTTTCAGTTCAGATATTTCGATGCGTTCAGATCTAAATTCAATTCAATAGAGTATTAAGATGAGTACAAAATAAATGTTTTTTTTCTGATAAAGTGTTTTTTCAATAACTTAACTATTTAAATTGCATAGTTCTTGCACTTTTGATCTAATTGCATCTTCACTGACGAAATTTCAACTTCTATTTGCATAGCATCTATCAATGATGTTCAAAATGCACTCAGAATTTTTCGTAATGCAGCATTTTGCAGTTTGCGAAATTTGACTAAGTAGCTTTTTTGATTATTTCATCATATTTCGACGTCATAATCGCTAATAGACGTGATGCATATCAGATATAACTGCTTTTCTGATTTGACATTTAATCTTCACTCGTTATTCATTAATTTAAACAATGAGTGTAGCGTTCTTATGACTGTTACGATTTTTGTTTGCACATGAACTTTGAAGTTGAGCTTTCGATTCAGTCAAACTTCTAGTCATTGTACGCATGTCTTTGATTTTATAATCATGTTATTGAGTAGAATAATCATTTGATTGAGTGTTGTCTTATGACTTTCAAAGTGTATCAATTCAGATTTTGAGTCATTGAATTGCACTACGTTGTTCTCAGCTCATGTGAAAGCAATTTTTGCTGCGTTTTTCAGCATTTTCACATTCTTGTCAATATTTCTTCTCTCAATGTATAGCATCATGTCATCAATATAGCTGAGTGACTGTAAATTTTTAAACTTTGCGCGAATCTTTGAAAACAAGTATTGAATATAAATTAGAAATAAAATGAGCGAGATAGATGAGTCTTGTGATATTTCTGTGCTTATTTTCTTTGATTTCTGACGTTCGTCGTCAAATGCTAAGTCAATAATTCGATTTTGTAAGAAACATTTTATTTAATTAATTAAATTAATCAATATTTTCAATTTAATCAATATTTTGATCAGCTGTTTCAACGCAACATGATCAAAGACTTCTTCAACATTTAGAAGTAGACAGAAAAGCGTGTTTTCTCAACTTTTCATCATTTGCACATCATGTATCAGATTTAGTACTGCGTTTATAACTGATCTTTGTTTTCTGTCTTTCATTTGATCAAAATTCAGCAGCTTATCATTAATTTCAGCTGTGTACAACAGTTACACTGCTATTATTTTTTCTGCTACTTTGTTTAAACAGTTTAGCAGCGTAATAATTCTGTATGTCTTCGAAATTGAATAATTCAACTTGTCTGATTTTTTTAGAATAATTCTCGTGCCTTCGCGTTATATCTTCGAATGATAGTTGTTTTTGATCAACTCTGAGTACACTAAATTGAAGATTTTCAATATAGTTTTGTACGCTTGCTGTATGATTGCGAATGACATCTCATCTAATTCAAGTGCTTTTCTGAGTGCTGAGAAGTTAATAGCGTACTTGATTTTCCCTTCAATAACTTGTGAAAATCAGAGTGAATATTGTTATTCTGCAAGAATCATGAATAAGAGATGAGAATATAATAATCTTGCATTCATCGTTTATATGCATCAAATCAAATATTCAGAAGACTTGAGTCAAAGTATTGATATTTGTTGCAAAAAACACAAGAAAGTTTATCTGCACATCAAGATCAGACATAATCAATAACAAAGACATACAAACGATAATGATAGTGAACAATAAAATTTCAGATGAGATTTTGTTGCTCAACATATATAATGAAAAAGCACAAAATGCAAAGTAGAAGCAATTATACATGATTGAGCAAGAGTTAGCAAAGATTAGATTAAACGATGTTTAAAAAGTTATTATTGCAAAAGACTTTAATGTGCATCATAGCTGATGAAACGTGAAGATTGCAAATCTCATTAGAACGAAAGCATTAGTAAACTGAGTAAGAATGCATGACTGTGACCTGATTAATACATTGAATATAAACACTTATCACAGTTATTTCAAAAAATTAAGCTCAATAATTGATTTAGCTTTTGCATCAAGAAGTGTGCAAAACTATATCAAGAACTGACATGTGAATGAAGATGCAAATACAGAGTTCAATCATGAAGTAATTCTGTTTATGATAGTCACAGAAAAGATGAAATTGATTGAAAACTCGCTAAATGCATCATACAACTTGCAAAAAGTTGACTGAAAGAAATTCAACATGCATTTACAAAAGACGAAGAATGAAATGATTATCAAAATGCGAAGAACTATCAATCTAAAGACAAAAGTCATTTACTTAATTGAATGCATCAAGAGTGCAGTGAAGTTATTTGTATTTAAACAGCAAATAT
>JAABUR0100001936.1_pt1 | contig 34339 bp, 38 predicted proteins | sample 5560091 | NCBI WGS metagenome assembly JAABUR01 (sample SAMN10711879, study PRJNA513375) | rock metagenome | isolation source: Antarctica rocks | place: Antarctica: Victoria Land, University Valley sud | reverse complement strand
GGCGGTCCTGCTGCACCTGGGGTGCGAGTTGGGTGGGCGGCTACCCGCCACCGGGGCGGCCCTCGCTGCCGGGGACATCGACGTGAGCAGGGCCCGGATCATCAGCGACGCCACCCTCACCCTGCACGACGAACACGCCGCCCTGGTGGAACACCGGGTGCTGCCCCGCCTGATCGGGCGTAACGCCGGGCAAGCCCGGCGGATCCTCACCGACACCGTCACCCGGGTAGATCCCGCCGCCGCCAGCACCCGCCGGGTACTGGCCGAACGCGACCGGGACGTCACCGTGCAACCCGCCGACGACGGCATGTCCACCCTGTGGGCCACCCTGCCCGCCGCTGACGCGCTCACCCTGGACACCCAGTTGTCTGCCATGGCCACCGGGGTATGCACGCAGGACCCGCGCACCCTCGGGCAACGCCGCGCTGATGCGCTGGTGGCTTTGGCCCACCACGAAACTGGGTTGCGCTGCGCCTGCGGCAACACCCACCACCCACCACGCACCCCCACGCCCACCAGCGCTGATCCGGGTCATCACCGACGCCAGCACCCTGCTCCGACTCACCGACACCCCCGGGCACCTCGACGGGTACGGCACGATCGACCCCGACCTCACCCGCCGACTCGCCACCGACGCCACCTGGCAGCAACTACTCACCGCCCCCACCCCCGGGGGCACCCCCGTCCCCATCGGGGTCGGGCCCACGCGCCCCGCCGGGCAGCTACCCCCAACCCCCAACCCGGCCACCATGAACACCGCGACCATGAGCGCCGCCCAGTTGGACGCCCGCTTCCACGCTGACCGCTACCGGCGCTACCCCGGAACCGAACTCCGGGCGTTCATCCACCTCCGCGACCGCACCTGCCGACACCCCGGGTGCCTCATGCCCGCAACGAACTGCGACATCGACCACACCCTCCCGTACGCCACCCACAACCCCACCCGGGGTGGGCTGACCGTGCCCTCCAACCTCGCCTGCCTCTGCCGGTATCACCACAACCTGAAAACCCGCGGGTACTGGACCGTGCAACAACACGACTACGGCGAAGTGGTCTTCACCACCCCCACCGGACACACCCACACCACCACCCCACCCACCCCCGACGAATGGAACACCCACCTCGCCGACCGCGACTACCAGGTGTGGCTCAACCAACTCGTCCGCGACCACCAACCCCCACCAGCCGTCGTCGCAGTAGCGACACCCACAACCACAACACCACCCGACGACCCCAACGAACCCCCACCGTTCTAAAGCAGGTCTCCATGGTGGTGCCGACCGTGCTGCTCACCGAGGCTGACGAGGCCAGGTGGGCGGGCGGCGGATCACCGCGGTCATCATCTGGTGCCACTTCGGAGATCCCAGCAGGCGAGCGGTATCGACCACGGTCACCAGGTGTCCGCTGGGGCCCGCACCGCGGGGCGGGTGAGCCGCACTCCGAGGAGGTCAGGGACGGCGACGCCGCCGCGTTCCACGACCCGATCGAGGGGGGCGTCGGGGTGTATGAGCGCGGTGAGGAGCCTGTCGAGGGGCAGGTGATGCACGCCCACCCGATGCTGGACACCAGTGGCGCTGCGGAACGGTCCAGGTGGTTGCCAGCCGGTATGCCGGTAGCCCGGGTGCAGCCGCACGCCGTCGGGCAGCGGCTCAGCAACAGGGTTGACGAAGCACGGGTGCAGGCCTACGTGGACGAATGATCCGCCGGGCGCGAGCAGACGCACACCCTCGGCCACAAGGCGATCGAAGCTGTCCAAGTCGGTATGGGTCAGCATCGAGTACACCCAACGGGCGCTCCCGCTGACGAGCGGTACGGCGCGGGCATCGGCCAGGACCACCGGCAACCGCGACCTGGCCAGGCGCAGCTGGTCGGCGCTGACGTCCACACCCACGACGTGGAACCCGTGGCTTCCCGCCACCGCCGCGCTCAGACCGGTACCGCAGCCGAGGTCGACGGCAAGACCGCCGCCGTCGGGTGCCAGTTCCTCCAACACCTGCTGCGCTGCGGCCATGAACGGCGAGGCCGCCGACTGCGACCAGCCGTCATACCACTGGGCATAACCGTCATATCGCGCTGATCCGATGCTCGGGGGAACGTCGGTGCTCACCACGACAGTCGACCACGCGACAGCAACGCACGACACCCAGCACGCGAATTGGGGAGGACAGCACCACTGGACGAGCCGGCGCGTGCCCGTGCTCGGTCTGCTCCCGATCAGGCGGTCAGGCCTTCTTCCGCCAGGTGCACGTAGTCGAACTCGACCGGCTGGTCGTTGATCCCGGTCTTCGGCGGCGCGATCCACCCGGCGAACTCCCCGGGCTCGTACACCGGCACCATCAACGCGGCCACAGCCGCCCGGTCGGCCTCCAGGGGCAACCATTCGTCTACGTGGGCGTCCCATTCCGCCTGGTCGATCACCTGTCCCTCTGGGCTGATGTGGTGCCCGGCGTAGGAGCCGACCTTGCGGTTGAAGCCCTCGTGCGGCAGGAACAGTCGCTGCGCCAGACCCGCGTTCTCCATCTCCTGGTTCCAGCGGCGCACGCCATTCTCGCAGTCGGCCACGTATTCGTCGCGCAAGTCCAGGTTGAGCGCGGTGAGCATCGGAACGGTCTCGGTGACGAACTGCCCCTCGCGCACCACGGTGATCTGGCGGGTGTCGCCGTGCAACTCGTGGTCGTCCTTGCGCCGGGTCTCCTGCCAGCGGCCCTTGAGCCCAGCGGTGTAGTACGCGGCGACGTTGGTCGATCGCTCGGAGCCAAACAGGTCCATCGACACCGAGTACTGGAAGTTCAGGTACTTCTGCACGATCTGCAGCGGGATCACCCCTGCGCCCAGCAGCGCGGCCTGGTCGTCGGTGTCCAGGCGCACCATGGTCTCGACCGTCTTCTCCACTATCCGCTGCACGCCGGTGGTGCCCACGAACATGTGGTGGGCTTCCTCCTTCAGCATGAACTCACACGTGCGGGCCAGCGGGTCGAACGCAGACTCCTTTAGGGTGCCCAGCTGGTACTTCCCGTCGCGGTCGGTGAAGTAGGTGAACATGAAGAACTGCAGCCAGTCGGTGGTCTCCTCGTTGAACGCGCCGAGGATCCGCGGCGAGTCCAGATCCCCGGAGTTGCGCTTGAGCAGCTGCTCAGCCTCCTCCCGTCCCTCCCGCCCGAAGTAGGCCTGCAGCAGGTACACCATCGCCCACAGGTGTCGACCCTCCTCGACGTTGACCTGGAACAGGTTGCGCATGTCGTACAGGCTCGGCGCGGTCGCCCCCAGCACGCGCTGCTGCTCTACCGAGGCCGGCTCGGTGTCGCCCTGCACGGTGATCAGCCGCAGCAACTCGGCGCGGTACTCCCCCGGCACCTCCTGCCAGGCCGGCTCACCTTTGTGCTGACCGAAGGCGATGGTGCGGTCCGGGTCCTGCTCGGCCAGGAAGATGCCCCAGCGGTAGGACTCCATCGGCACGTGATCGAAGTGCGCCCAACCATCACGGCCCACGGCGATCGCCGTGCGCAGGTAGACGTCCTTGGTGGGCAACGCCGGGCCCAGCGCCTTCCACCAGTCCAGGAACTTCGGCTGCCAACCCTCCAGCGCACGCTGCAGCTTGCGGTCCCCGGCGAGGTTCACGTTGTTCGGGATGCGCTCGCTGTAATCGATGGTGCTCAGCGGTCCAGTGGGGGCGGGGGCTTTGCCCGTCCGCTCGGTGGTGGTCATCAGCCGCACTCCTCGTACCCAGGGGACGTTTCCGGTACCCATCGTTCTACACTCGCTTGTCGCAGTGCGCAACAGTTGTCGACACTCCCGGGGTGATCACCGTTTGGGCATGGGAACAGGCGCCACGCGCACGTATCCATGCCGAACCGGTGGTAACGGTCCGCGGGGCCGCCGCCGTGCCCGGTGCGGCCGGTGCAGGGTCGACTCCCGGCCGAGCGGTCACCCCGGCCGGTACCGTCACCGGGTGCCTTCTGCCCCGATCGCCCTCACCGACGCCCTGGACCGCACGCTGGACAAGCTGGTGATTCCGGGTTACAGCGCGTTCGGGCCGCTGCTGCGCCGACGGTGGTGGCCGGGGGACCCCGGGGCGTTCGCCGCGACACCGGACATCGTGGTCACCGGCGCCAGCTCGGGACTGGGCCAGGCCAGCGCCGTGGCCTTGGCACGCCTGGGTGCCCGGGTACACCTGGTCGGCCGCAGCGCCGCCCGGCTGGAGACGGCGGCCGCCGCCATCACCGCCGACGTCCCCGCGGCGCAGCTGGTGGTCCGGGAGTGCGACGTGAGCGACCTGGACGCGGTGGCCGCCTTGGTCGGCGATCTGGGTCGGGAGACCAGCAGCGTGCACGCACTGATCCACTGCGCCGGGTTGATCCCCGAGCGTCGCACCACCTCGGCCCAGGGCCACGAGATGGCCTTCGCGACCCACGTGCTTGGCCCGTTCGCGCTGACGGTGGGACTGCGCAGCTTGCTGGCCGCCGACGGTGACGCTCGGGTGGTGTGGGTGTCCTCCGGCGGCATGTACCCGGTGCCTGCCGTCACCCGCGACCTGGAGTACACCCTGGGGACCTACCGCGGCCTCACCGCATACGCGCGCACCAAACGCATGCAGGTGGCCGTCGCCGAGCAACTGGCCGCGCGGTTCACCGGCCCGGGCGATCCAGTGGTGCACGCGATGCACCCGGGCTGGGCGGCGACTCCCGGGGTGAGTGGCTCGATACCCGGGTTCGCCCGAGTGACCCGTGCCGTGCTGCGCACCCCTGCGCAGGGCGCCGACACGATCGTGTGGTTGGCCGCGGCCGCCGACGCGGGACGAACCTCAGGGCAGTTCTGGCACGACCGCCGCCCGCGCCCGGCCCAGTTCTTCCCGTTCACCCGCGACGACCCGGCGGCTCGCGACCGGTTGTGGCAGACCTGCGTCCGGGCCACCCGCGTCGATGTCTAGGCGGCCGGATCCCCCAACAAGGCGCCCAGCTGCCCGGGGACCGGTTCCGGTGCGCCGTCGAGGCCGACGTGCACAGTGGTGTGCTGGCCCTCGACGCAGATCTGCCCGTCGCGCGCCAACTGCCACAGCCATCGCACCGACGTGGTGCCCACCTGCGCCACCTGCAGGCGTACCTCAACCTCGTCGTCGAAAACCAGGGGCAGGTGGTAGGTGGCTTCGACGTGGCGGCGCGGCCACCGCCCGATGTCACCAGCAGGGTCCAGGTCGCGGATGAGTCGGTGCTCCACCGCCTCCGCCCAGCGCAGTGCCGCGGTGAAGTGGATGCGCCCACCTGCGTCGGTGTCGACGAACAGCACGCGTCGACGTTCGCTCCGGCTGGCTCCGCCGCTGGTGTGCACCGCCCGACCCTATCCACGGCGCACCCGGTGAACCCCGCCACCAGGGTGGTCCCGACGATCCCGTGGTGGGGTCTGGGCTCCGCAGCGCTCGCCCCGGTGCTGCTGATCGGCGGGTGGCAGCTGGCGGCGGCGCTGCAGCCCGCCGGGTTCGACCCTGTCGTGGCCACCATCAGCGATCTGGCCGCCCGCGACGGCGCCTACCGCTGGGTGATGACGGCCGCGCTGGCCGGACTTGGGGTGTGCCACGCGGTCACCGCAGCGGCGCTGCGCCCGGCCACCACCCTGGGGCGCTGGGTGCTGGCGCTGGGCGGGCTTGCCACCATCGTGGTCGCGGCCGCACCGCTGCCGGCGGGCGGCGGCGCGTCCACGACGCACACTGTCGCGGCCACCGTCGCATTCGGTGCGCTCACCGGGTGGCTGGTGGTCGCGCTGCCCCGGACTCCGGCCAGCGCGGTCGGGACGGTGGTGCTGGTGGCGCTGCTGGTCTGGTTCGGGGTCGAGCTGGGCGGGCCACGAGCCGGGCTGGCCGAGCGGATCCTGGCCGGGACGCAGGCCATCGTCCCTCTGGCGGTGGTGCTCGGCCGCCGACGGCGGACATCATGAACGGATGACCACCCCAGCGCTACTACACCCCTTCGCCCGGCCCGCCGCACCGACCGCCTCGTTCACCACCGTGGTGCGCGGGCAGGGTGCGCTGGTGTGGGACGCCGCCGGCAGGCGCTACGTCGACGCGATGGCGTCGCTGTGGCATTGCAACGTCGGGCACGGCCGCCGCGAGGTCGCCGACGCGGTGGCCGCCCAGATGAGCGCGCTGGAGACGTATCACTGCTTCGAACGATTCACCAATACCCCCGCCGACGCCCTGGCGACCCGGCTGGCCGACCTCGCACCGGTTCCCGGCAGCCGGGTGTTCCTCACCAGTGGAGGATCCGAGGCGGTGGACACCGCGATCAAGCTGGCCCGCCTGGCGCACGCCTGCGCGGGCGAGCCGGAACGCACGATCGTGATCAGCCGCACCCCCAGCTACCACGGGGTGACCTACGGCGGCATGACACTGACCGGGCTGGCGGCCAACAGCGTCGGTTTCGGCCCGGGGATCGGCGACGCGGTGCAGGTGGGCAAGGACAACCTGGACGCGATGGCCGCGGTCTTCGCGGCGCATCCAGGCCGGGTGGCGGCCGTCTTCGCCGAGCCGGTCATCGGGGCTGGGGGGGTGTACCCGCCCGAGCCCGGCTACCTGGCGGCGGTGCGGGCGTTGTGCACCGCACACGGCGCATTCCTGGTGCTGGACGAGGTGATCTGCGGGTTCGGCCGGTTGGGCACCATGTTCGCCGGGGCTCATTACGGGGTGGCTGCCGACCTCACGGTGTTCGCCAAGGGCGTGACCAGCGGCTACGTCCCGCTCGGTGGGGTGCTGGTGGCCCCGTCGGTCCACGAACCGCTCTCGGCCGACCCGGCCACCATGCTGCGGCACGGCTACACCTACTCCGGGCACGCCTCGGCATGTGCGGCGGCGTTGGTATGCCTGGACATCACCGAGCGGGAGGGACTCGCGGAGCGGGCCAAGGTGATCGGGGCGCACCTGTCGGCGACCCTGGGTGCGTTGGCGCAGGAAGGGCTGGTGGCCGCAGCGCGTGGGGAGGGCGCCGTGTGGGCAGTGGACACCCTGGCCGGGGTCGACGCGGTACGGGTGCGCGACGCGATGCTCGACGCCGGGGTGATCGTGCGGCCCATCGGCGCCACCACGTTGGCGATGTGCCCGCCACTGGTGAGCACCGAGGAGGACCTGGACACGGTGGGGACCGTCTTGCGGGGTGCCCTCGTGCGCGAAAACGAGCACTCCCGCGCCTGAGAACGGTACCGAGTCAGCTCGCTTCGAGTGCCCCCAGGTCGGCGACCGGGCCGCAGCCCTGCTCACATACCCATTCCGGCGCCGGCCCCAGCGCTGGCTGCACCTGCAGCGCCTCGTCGGGGTGGCGGGGGCAGCTGGGCCAGCGGCCCTCGGTGTCGATCAGCACGTCCTGCACGTCCTGGGCCAACTGACCGGCCACCATCGCCGACCCCTGCGGCCAGCGCTGCACCCACCACCGACGCTGCTCGACTGCACCCTCCACAAGATCCACCACGTCTGCAGTGTCGGCACCGCGGGCGGCCAGGTCGTGCAGGACCATCGACCTAGCCTGCAGCAGTGCGCGATCGGCGTCGGTGATGGTGGGGCTACCGTCCCCGCGGTCCTGCGGGTCCAACGGACGGTGCTCAGTCAAGGTAGCGCTCGACCTCATCCACTGGCCGCACTTCCGCCAGCCCCGGGTCCTCCCCGGCCACCCGCCGCGCCCGCCGCTGCCGCAACAGGTCCCAGCTCTGATCCAACTGCTCCTCCAGATGCTGCAACCGGTCGCGGGCTTCGGCGTCCAGCTGGGCCGAGCGCCCGAGCAGCTCGTGCTCCTCGTCCACGAGGTCGTCGATGTGGGCCAGGATCGTCTTGTCGTCCATGCACTGCTCAACGCTTCGTGCCCAGTCACCGTTCCGCCGCCTCGTTCCACCATTGCCGGTGAACGAGGGCAGACTGCGCGATGGTGGCTGGCATCTCAGGCTTTGGCCAAGGCAGTCCCGTAGCCTACGACGGTGTAGGTGATCGTTCACAGGAGGTATCCATGGCCACAAAGCTGACCACGACCCAGCTGCTGCACGAGCTGGAGCCGGTGGTGGCCGAGAACCTCGACCGGCACAACTCGATGACCAAGGCGTGGCACCCGCACGACTACGTTCCCTGGGACGACGGCCGTAACTTCGCCGCTATGGGCGGGATTGACTGGGACCCGGAGCAGTCGCGTCTGGACGACACCGCCAAGGCCGCGATGGTGCTCAACCTGCTCACCGAGGACAACCTGCCTTCCTACCACCGCGAGATCGCGCTGCACTTCGGCAACGACGGTCCCTGGGGCACCTGGGTGGGACAGTGGACGGCCGAGGAGAATCGGCACGGCATCGTGATGCGCGACTACCTGGTGGTCACCCGCGGCGTGGACCCGGTGGACCTGGAGAACCAGCGCATGGCACACATGATCAACGGCTACGATGCCGGTGACAAGTCGATGCTGCAGACGGTGGCCTACGTCAGCTTCCAGGAACTCGCGACCCGGGTCAGTCACCGCAACACCGGCAAGGCGTGCGGCGACCCGATCGCCGACCGCATGCTCGCGCGCATTGCGGCCGACGAAAACTTGCACATGATCTTCTACCGCAACCTGGTCAACGCGGCGTTCGACCGTGCCCCGGACGACACGATGGTGGCGGTGCTGCAGGAGGTCAAGGACTTCCAGATGCCCGGGTCGGATATGAAGAACTTTCGCCGCGCATCGGTGCTGATGGCCAAGGCGGGCATCTACGACCTGCGCCAGCACCACGACGACGTCATCATGCCGGTGTTGCGGCAGTGGAAAGTGTTCGAGCGCACTGGTTTTGGACCGGAGGGTGAAGCCGCCCGAGACGAGCTCAGCACTGTCCTCACCGCGCTGGATGCGGCCGCCACCCGCTTCGAGGAGTCCCGCGACCGTGCGCTGGCTCGCGCCGCCGCTCGCAGGTGAGCGCTGGGTGTTGCGTCGGCAATCCGGAGCGGGAATGCTCAGACCCGCCCATGTCGATGCGCACGATTGAATAGCGCACGACTAAACTGCGGTCGTCGGCGACGCGACCGCGAACCCGGAGGAGTCCCCATGCCCACACGTACCGCCCGCACCGCCTGGACCGGCGGACTCCAGGACGGCTCCGGCCAGGTCGAGCTGTCCAGCTCCAAGGTCGGCACCTATGACGTGTCGTTTCCCAAGCGGGCGGCCGATGACGCCGGCGGGACCACCAGCCCCGAAGAGCTCATCGCCGCCGCGCACTCCTCCTGCTACGCCATGCAACTCTCAGCGCTGATCGCCGAGGCCGGTGGCACCCCGCAGAGCCTGGACGTCTCCGCTGACGTCTCGCTCGGACCGGACACCGTGGGCTTCAAGCTCACCGGTATCGCGCTCACCGTCCGGGGCGAGGTCGACGGCTTGGATGCTGCTGGCTTCACCAAGGCTGCGGAGGCCGCAAAGGAGACCTGCCCGGTGAGCAAAGCGCTGACCGGGGTCGCCATCACCCTGGACGCTGCCCTGGTGAGCTGACCGCCCCGCGCCCCCCAGCCCCGCACCCGCACCCGCACCGGGCGATTCGGAACCTTTTCGCCGTGCCCGGGCACCTGCACCGGGCGATTCGGAACCTTTTCGACCTCCCGGCGACCTCCCGGGCCGGCCCGGACGCGGCCGGAGGTCCCGGCGGGCATACTGAACTCCCGTGACCAGTGCCCTGTCGACCAACGAGCTGGCTATCGGGCCACTGCGGTTGCGCAGTCCGGTCGTGCTGGCGCCGATGGCCGGGGTCACCAACGTTGCTTTCCGCCAGTTGTGCCGTGAGCAGGAGACGGCCCTTACCGGGCAGGCCGCGGCCGGGCTCTACGTGTGCGAGATGGTGACCGCGCGGGCGCTGGTGGAACGCCATCCTGAGACGCTGCGGATGACCACTTTCGCCCCGGACGAGCACCCGCGCTCCCTGCAGCTGTACACCGTGGATCCACACACCACCTCCGCCGCTGTGCGGATGCTCGTCAGCGAGGACCGCGCCGACCACATCGACCTCAACTTCGGGTGTCCGGTACCCAAGGTGACCCGTAAAGGTGGCGGCGCTGCCCTGCCGTACAAGCGCACGTTGTTCACCCAGATCGTGCGGGCCGCGGTGGCGAACGCCGGCGAGGTTCCGGTCACCGTGAAGCTGCGGATCGGCATCGACGCCGAGCATCACACCCACCTCGACGCCGGGCATATCGCGGCCGCAGAGGGCGCCGCAGCCATCACCCTGCACGCCCGCACGGCCGCACAGCGCTACGCCGGACACGCCGACTGGTCTCAGATCGCCCGGTTGGTGGCGCACGTCGCCGAGGACTCCGCCATCCCGGTGTTCGGCAACGGCGACGTCTTCGAGGCATCTGATGCGGTGCGCATGATGAGCGAGACCGGGTGCGCCGGGGTGGTCGTCGGCCGGGGTTGCCTGGGCCGTCCCTGGTTGCTCGCCGAGCTGGCCGCAGCGCTGACCGGTCAGCCGGCACCCACCTCGCCCAGTCTCGGTGAGGTGGGCATCGTTCTGTATAGGCATGCGGAGCTGCTCGTCGCCCACCAGGGGCCCGACAAGGGGCTGCGGGACCTCCGCAAGCACATGGCGTGGTACCTGCGGGGGTTCCCGGTCGGTGCGGGCTTGCGACAGGCGTTCGCCCTGGTGTCCACGCTGGTCGAACTGGCCGACCTGATAGGCCGATTGGACGGCGATGCCAGCTACCCACCCGACGCGCAGGGCCCGCGCGGTCGGCAGGGTTCCCCCGGATCGGTCGCGCTGCCCACCGGGTGGCTCGACGACCCGCACGACGCGACGGTCCCGGCCGCCGCCGACGTGATGAACTCCGGCGGCTGAGCGCTGCACTGCACCCTGTGACTGCACGGTCCCCGGACGGGTGATCGTGGTGTTCAGCCGTGGCGAACGGCTTAAGGCCGCACCCGGCCTGGTCGACATCGCGAGGAAGCGACCGGAGGGGGTGCGAGAGGTGCGCCAGACCGACGAGACGGTCGAGGCGGAAGTGCCGCCCCCGACTATTGCCCGCCTGCAGGCCGAACTGGCCGCGGCCGCGCCCGGCGACAATGCCACCCGCAGCTGCCTGCACGAACTGCTCGCCGGGGCGCACGCCGCGCGCGGTGAATGGCAGCAGGCTTACCTGCAGCTGCGCGGGTACCTCGACCTGCTACCCCGGCTCGCCGATCCCGGCAGATCCGGCGCCGAACACCCCGCCGTCGGCCGACGGGAGCGACGGCTGGCTTCGGAGGTCGCACTGCTGCGCCGGGAGTCCGAGCAGGCGCACGAGGCGAGCATGCGCGACGCGTTGACCGACACGTTCAACCGGCGGTTCCTCGACAAGGCGCTGGCCGAGCTGACCGCGAGGCGCGGCAGCCGAGCGCAGTGCGACACATGCGTCGCGTTGGTGGACCTGGACCTGTTCAAGCAGGTCAACGACACCTACGGGCACCCGATGGGCGACCGGGTGCTGCAGCAGGTGGTGGAACTACTGCAGGTCGACCTGACACCGGATGCGTTCTGCGCGCGCTACGGCGGCGAGGAGTTCGTCCTGGTGCTGCCCGGATCGGAGCTGCCCGCCGCAGTGGCGTTGTGCGAAAGGGCTCGATCCAGGATCGAGACCCACGACTGGCAACAGCTCGCCGACGGGATGCGGGTCACCGTGAGCATCGGCGTGGCCCCACCCGGAACCCCAGCCTCACCCGGAACCCCAGCCCCACCCGGAACCCCAGCACCGACCCCGCTCCAGCCGGATCTCCCCACCGACGCGCACCAGCAGCTGCTGCGCGCGGACTCTTTGCTGTACGCCGCCAAGGCCAGCGGCCGAAACGCCGTCGCCTTCCGGAGTGGCCCGGGAGGGCGGGTGCAACTCGCCGGGCCGGCGAGTCGTCGCCGTCTGGTGCGCGACCCGAGCCTGGACTGCGCCTGGGCTGATCAGCTGCCAGACCGGTAACCACTGGGTAACCAAATCCGCGCGGGTCACCACTGCCGCGCCGGTCGCCCCCCGCGTCCGTACGATCGGTCATTGCAGCCGCGAAGTCGACGTGGTCGGAGCATTTCCCCGGGAGGCGAGTGGTGAGCGAGGACGGGCGGCGCCTGGATCCCACCGCACCCTGGGAGCGACCCTGGGCGGTGTCGCCTGCCCCGGTCCCCTCGCCGCCGCTGCCCCCGTTACCGCGTCGGATGTTGCACGACGACGGCGGTGGGCAGATCCGCGTCTCGGACCTGCTCCGACGCATTGGCCACCGCCCCGGCACGAGCGCCAGCCACGGTGGTCCCGCAGCCGCGGAGTCCCCCCGCGGTGACGGACCCGCCCAGCCGACGTTGGGCGCCGATCGGGGGCAGTGGGAATCCGACACTGTGGTGATGGGGGTGATCGCGCCGGGCGCGGCCACGCCCGCGCCGGACGCCGCCGCATTGACCCGTCTGCAGACCAAGAAATCGCGCCGCCAGCGCCGGGTGACCATCGCCGGCAAGGCCACCGTCGGCGTGATCGCCGTGCTGGTGTTCGGGGTCACCGGCTCGGCGTGGGCGGGGCTGCGCTACGTTGAATCCAACACGCGCACGGTGCCCTCCCTGGACCAGGGTTCGACAGCGATTCAGCAACCCGAGCAGCAACTCGGCGACGAGAACTTCCTGTTGGTCGGTTCCGACACCAGGGCTGGCACCAGCGGTGATCTCGGCGCCGGCACCACCAATCAGGTGGCGGGCGCGCGCTCGGACACGTTGATCGTGGCGCACATCCCCGCCGACCGGAGCCGGGTGGTGTTGGTGTCCTTCCCTCGCGACCTGCAGGTCGACCTGCCCTCCTGCACCCGGTGGGACAACGCCACCGCCAGTTACACCACCGAGGTGCTGGCCCCGCAACAGGGCGTCAAGATCAACGAGGCGTACTTCTCCGGTGGACCACGCTGTGCCACGAAAATCGTCCAGCAACTGTCCGGACTGAACATCAACCACTTCCTGGGTATCGACTTCGCCGGGTTCGAGGCAATGGTGAACGCCGTCGGCGGGGTTCAGGTTTGCACCGATGCACCTCTGGAGGACACCGTGCTCGGCACCGTCCTGCCCACCGCGGGGGCCCAGACCATCGACGGGGCTCAGGCCCTGAACTACGTCCGCGCCCGGCACGTCATCGGCGACCCCACCAGCGACTACGGACGCATCCAACGCCAGCAACGGTTTCTCAGCTCGTTGCTGCGTGCTTCCCTTCGCCAGCAGACGCTGCTCAACATCGGCAAATTGAAGAGCCTGGTGGATGCGGTCACCTCCAGCACCTTCGGGGAGAACGTGGGGGTCAAATCGCTGCTGTCACTGGCACAGTCGTTGCAGCGGTTGGACGCGGGCCGGGTCACTTTCGTCACCGCACCCACCACGGGGACAGCCAACTCCATCGGCAACGAGGTGTTGCTCACCACCGAGAACGCCGCGCTGTTCCAGGCCATTCGCGAGGGGCGGCCGCTGCCGGGCGAGACACCCGCTCCCCCCTCAGCCACTCCGACCCCCACCACGACTCCGCCGGCAGCCAACCTGGTGGCGCTGTCCCCCGGCGCGGTGCAGTTCAACATCACCAACGCCGCGGGCATGAGCGGCCTGGCCGCCCGGACCGCCATGTCGCTGTCGCGTTACGGGTTCACCGCGGCGGTCACCGACAGCGCCCCGGCTGTCCAGGCCGGTGCGGTGGTGCGCTACGCCGCGGCGGATCTCGCCGCAGCGCAGACGCTGGCCTCCGCCGTGCCGGGGGCCACTTTGCAACTGAGCACCGACCAAGCCAACCGGGTGGATCTCGTGCTCGGCTCGGCCTACACCGGGGTCACGGCGCCGCCCATTCCGGCGGGCACACCGTTGCCGCGGGTCGCGGCCGGCCCCGCATCCTCGCCTACCCCACTGCCGGGCGACCTCGCGGTGGTCAATGGCGGCGACGTCACCTGCCGGTGACGCGGCGGCGTTCACCGCACGTTCACCGCAGGATCGGATGATGGCTGGGTCCAGGCCGTAGGCTGCGAAAATGCGTGTTGCCTACAGCGAACAGCTCAGCGACTTGACCGGGGAGCTCGCCGCCATGTGCGGGCTGGCCGAGGTCGCCATGCAGCGGGCCACCCAGTCCTTGCTGCAGGCCGACTTGGCGCTGGCCGAGCAGGTGATCAGCGAGAACGACCGCATCGACGAGATGCGCACCCAGTGCGAGGAGAAGGCGTTCGCGCTGCTCGCCCTGCAATCGCCGGTGGCCGGTGACCTGCGCATCGTGGTCAGCGGCATCCACATCGTCGCCGACATCGAGCGAATGGGTGAACTCGCGCTGCACGTGGCCAAGATCGTCCGTCGGCGCCACCCCGCGCATGTGCTGCCCGAGGAGGTGCGGGGTTACTTCACCGAGATGGGCCGGGTGGCTGTCGCCCAGGCCGCGGCAGCGCGTCAGGTCCTGCTGAGCAGGGACCTGCGGGAGGCGGCCGCACTGGAGACCGGTGACGAGCCCATGGATGACCTGCACAAGCATCTGTTCAGCGTCATGATGGACAACGACTGGCCGCACAGCGTGTCCGCCGCGGTGGACGTGACGCTGCTGGGACGCTTCTACGAGCGTTACGCCGACCACGCTGTCGAGGTCGCCCGCCAAATCGTCTTCCTGGTGACCGGCAAGTTGCCCGAGGTAGGCACCCCTGAGCTGAACGGCTTGGGTAGGTCGTAGCCGATCGGACTGGCGCCGTGGCGGGCTTCAGCCGGGTTGCGTGCATGCCGGCCCGGCGATGGTCAGCACCGCCCTGGTCCCCCCGAGCGGGCTCGTTTCCAACCGCGCCCAACCGCCGTGCAGGGCGGCCTGCTGTGCCACCAGCGCCAGCCCCAGCCCCGATCCCGGTGCCGTCGCCTCGCTGCCCCTGGCGAAGCGCGTGAAGACGGCGCTGCGCTCGCTCTCCGGCACCCCGCGGCCGTCGTCGTCAACGGTGATCTCGGCACCGTACGGGGTGGCCGTTGCGGCGAGCACCACCCGAGCGGCCATGCCGTGCCGCACCGCATTGCTCACCAGGTTGTCGACAGCCAGACGCAACCCGGCCGGCCAGCCGAGGATCAGCACTGCCGGACCGTCCGCGACCACGACCTGCACGTCGTGAGCGACCCGCCGGGTATCGTGGGCTGCCCGATGTAGCAGCTCCGTGACGTCAAGCTCGCTACGCACGACCTGGTTGGTGAGCTCGCCTGAGGCCAGCTGACCGAGGGCGGTCAGCGTGTCCTGCAGACGCCCGTGCGTGCGCAGCAGGTCGACCACCACCTGCTGGCGTTCGCCGTCACTGATGGGCGGCTGTAGGCCGAGCACGTCGAGGTCGGTGCGCAGGGCGGTGAGCGGGGTGCGCAGCTCGTGCTCGGCGGCCGCAGCGAACTCCCGTGCGGTGTGCAGCGCGCCGTCGGTTCGCTGGTGTGCCTGCTGCAACCGAGCGAGCATTTCGTTGATCTCCGCGGCGAGTTCCTCGGCCTCCCGCGCCCCGTGCACCGCCAACGACGGCGCTCCCGCAGGCTTACCCACGGTCCGCGCGCCCTCGGCGAGCTGGCGCAGCGGCCGCACGGCGCGACCCCCGAACACCCACCCCAATGCAGCGGCCAGCGCCACGGCCCCCAGCCCCGCGACGAGCACTCCACGGCGCAGCCGGCTCACCGCCGAGCGGGTGACGTCGGTGGGCGCAGCCACGGACACGAGGACGGCGGGACGCCCGTCCAGCGGTGCGGTGAGCACCCGGTAGGCCCGCCCGTTCACGTCCACGGTTGCATAGCCCGGTCCGGCAGCGGGTAGGACCGCTCCGCTGCTGGCCGTGATCCGGCCACCCGTCCGCACGGTGATCAGGAACTGGCGCGGCGCCCCCAGCAGCGCCCCTTCGACCGTGCCCGCCGCGGTCTGGGGGATCACCACGTCGGCCACGGTGGCGAGCCGCCGGTCGAGCTGACCGTATTCGTTGCGGGTCAACACGACCGAGGCGAGCGTGGCGAGCAGCACCACCACCACGGTCGTGCCCAGGGCCGCGGCCACGGCCACCCGGGTCCGGAGGGACGGTGATCGGCTCGCGGCGCTCACGGCCGCAGCACGAAGCCGACACCCCGCACGGTGTGCAGCAGCCGGGGCGTCGCGTCGGATTCGAGCTTGCGCCGCAGGTATCCGACGAAAACGTCGACGACGTTCGTGTCCACCTCGAAGTCGTAGCCCCACACGAGCTCGAGCAGCCGTTGGCGGCTCAGCACCACGGTGGCGTGCTGGGCCAGCACCAGCAGCAGCTCGTACTCGCGCTTGGTCAGCTCGACGCTGCGCTGCTCCACCCGCACCACCCGGCGGGCAGGATCAATGGACATCGGCCCCACGCTGAGCACCGGCTCCTGGCCCGGTACCCCGGCCGCTGTGCGGTTGCCCGGCGCCGGGCGGTGCCGCCGCAGCAACGCCCGCAACCGCGCGATCAGCTCGTTGAGCGCGAAGGGCTTGACCAGGTAGTCGTCGGCCCCGGCCGCCAACCCCGCCACCCGGTCGTCGACCGTGCTTCGGGCACTGAGCACGCAGACCGGGACGTCGTGGCCCAGCGCCCGGAGCGCGGTGACCACCGCGACACCGTCCATCCCGGGCATGTTCACGTCGAGTACCACGCAGTCCGGTGCCCGCTCGGCGACCGCGCGCAGCGCAGCAGCTCCGTCGGCCGCGCTGCGCACGGTGAAACCGGACAGCCGCAGCGCCCGGGCCAGGGAGGTGCGCACGTCCTCGTCGTCGTCGACGACGAGGACGTGCGCGGTTTGTGCAGAGCTCACACCCCGGGATTCTGCACCGTCACTTGTGGCAGCCCTTGCGGAACTGCGCGACGGCGCTGTGCGCGTCCTTCAGTGCGGTCTTCACGTCCGGATTCGCCGACAGGTACGCCCGGGCCTCGGTCCTGCGCTGGTCCTTGGGCAGCGTCCGCAGGTGCTGGAGCTCGGTGTTCACGTCGGGGTGGGCGTTGAGGTAGTCGGCCACCTTGGGCGCGGCCACCGCCAGCGCGCTCCACCGCTGCGCGGGGCTGCACTGGGTCGGGTTGGCCGGGGCGGAACTGGCCGGGGCAGCGGTGGACGCCGCCGGGCTGGACGCATACGCCGCTGTGGGGACACCGACGGCCGCGGCGGCGGCGAGGCCGACGGCGGCAAGGCTGAGGCGCCGGCGGGTGGACGAGGTGCGTGGGGTAGCCCTCATGGCTGTGGTCTCCTGTGCTCGGTGACGGCTGACTCCCACCACGCTAGGTGGTGCAAGCGCAGCGAAGTTGTGACGACCGTGAGGGTTCTCTGAGGATCGCGGAGCCCGTCCGCGGGCCGGCCCGCTCGGTGCCGGGGGCTAGCCGAAGCGGCCGGAGATGTAGTCCTCGGTCGCCTTCTCCACCGGGTTGGAGAAGATCTTCTCGGTGTCACCGACCTCGATGAGGTGGCCCGGCTGGCCCACGCTGGCCAGGTTGAAGAACGCGGTCTGGTCGCTCACCCTGGCAGCCTGCTGCATGTTGTGGGTGACGATGACGATGGTGAAGTCTTTCTTGAGTTCGGTGATCAGGTCCTCGATAGCCAACGTCGAGATCGGGTCCAGCGCTGAGCACGGCTCGTCCATCAGCAGCACGTCGGGAGCGACCGCGATCGCCCTGGCGATGCACAGCCGCTGCTGCTGACCACCGGACAACCCGCCGCCGGGTCGGTCCAGCCGGTCCTTGACCTCGATCCACAGGTTCGCGCTGCGCAGTGACCGCTCGGCAATCTCATCGAGCTTCTGCTTGCCTCGCACGCCCGACAGCCGTAGGCCGGCCACCACGTTGTCCCTGATGGACATCGTCGGGAACGGGTTGGGCCGCTGAAACACCATGCCGATGGTCTGGCGCACCGACACCGGGTCCACGCCCGGGGCGTAGATGTCTTCACCGTCGAGCAGCACCGAACCTTCCAGCCGGGCGCCGGGGGTGACCTCGTGCAGCCGGTTCAGCGACCGCAGCACCGTGGACTTGCCGCACCCGGACGGTCCGATGAACGCGGTCACGCTGCGCGGGGGTACCGCGAGCACCACGTCGGCGACGGCGTGGAACTTGCCGTAGTAGATGTTGACGTCCTTGAGATCGAGGCGTTTGGCCATCAGGCTCTCCCAACGGGAACGGGTCGGCGGTTCACTTGGACCGCACGGAGGCGAAGCGGCCGATGACCTTGGCCAGCACGTTCAACACCGCGATCAGCAGGATCAGGGTCAACGCCGCGCCCCAGATGCGGTTGGTCCCGGCGTCGGTGGGGTTGCCCAGCTGGTCCACCATCAGCCCGGGCAACGAACCCATCGGCCCGGCGAAGATATCGGTGTTGATGTAGGGCGCGTACAACGCCAGGATCAGCAGCGGCGCAGTCTCACCCATGATGCGGGCCAGCGCCAACATGATGCCGGTGATGATCCCGGAGATGGCCGTCGGCAGCACCACCCTGGCAATCGTCTTCCACTGCGGCACGCCCAGGGCATACGCCGCCTCGCGCAGGTCCTGCGGGACCACCCGCAGCATCTCCTCGGTGGTGCGGACCACCACCGGGACCATCAGCAGCACCAACGCCAGCGAGACGGCGAACGCCGAACGATCGAAGCCCAGGGTGGTGATCCACAGCGCGTAGACGAACAGCGCCGCGACGATCGACGGGATGCCGGTGAGGATGTCCACCATGAACGTGGTGACTTTGGCCAACCGGCTGCCGGGGCCGTACTCCACCAAGTAGATCGCCACGAACAAGCCGACCGGAATGGAGAACACCGCGGCGACCGCGGCCTGCAGCAGGGTGCCGATCATGGCGTGGTACGCGCCGCCGCCGGGGGAGTTCGGGAGCAGTCCGCTGAGGGAGTTGGTGAACCAGGTGGGGCTGGTGACGGCCGGCAGGCCACGACTGACCACGGTGTAGAGCACCCACACCAGCGGGACCAGTGCGATCAGCACCGCGAGGGTGACCAGCACCGACGCCCCCGCGTTGGTGACTTTGCGTCGAGCGGTGAGCGGGGAGAAGGTCGGCGTCTTCACCGGGCGGTCCAGCGCGGTGCTCATCAGCGCTCCCTCTTGCCGGCGATCGCGGCCCGAGCGAGTGAGTTGATGACGAACGTCAGGACGAACAGCACCAGCCCGGCGGCGATGTAGGCGCCGGCGACGAGGTTGTTGTTGAACTCCCCCGAACCCAGGGCGATCTTGCTGGCGAACGTTGCCCCGCCGTCGAAAAGGCTGTAGGTGAAGGCATTCGAGCTGGTCCGCAGGATCACGTACAGCGCGATGGTCTCACCGAGGGCCCGGCCCAGTCCCAGCATCACCCCGGACACGAACCCCGACCGGCCGAAGGGCAGCACGCAGGTGCGCACCACCTCCCACCGGGTGGCACCGAGAGCAAGGGCGGCTTCGATCTGACTCACCGGGGTCTGCACGAACACCTCCCTGGTGACGGCGGTGATGATCGGCAGGATCATCACCGCCAGCACGATGCCGCCGAGGAAGATCGTGCCGCCGACGCCGCTGCCGGCGGAGCGGGAGAACAAGAAGACGAATCCCAGCTTCTGGTTGAACCAGTCCCCGACCGGGTTGAGCACCGGCGCGAGTACCAGCAGCCCCCACAGGCCGTAGACGATGGAGGGCACCGCGGCGAGCAGGTCGACCACGTAGGCCAGCGGGGCGACCAGTCGCCGCGGGGCGTATTGGGCCAGGAAGATCGCGATGCCTAGCGCCACCGGGGTGGCAAGCACCAAGGCCATCAACGACACCGTGATGGTGACGCCGAACAGGTCGAGGATGCCGAAGCTGAGTCCGGTGCTGCTGCTGGTGGTGTCGAAGACCCGACTGGTGAAGAAGTTGACCTGGTTGCGCTGCAGGGCGGGGACCGCCCTGATGAGCAGAAACGCCGCCACCGCCGCGATGAGCGCGATGACGAAGATTCCGGATCCGGTGGCCAAACCGGCGAAGATCCGATCACCTGGCCGCACGACGGGCTTGGATCCAGCTGAGCTGATGGGAGCCTCCGGGGGTGCACTCCGCCCCCCCGGCCCGTCCCCGGGCGCCGCGGCGGCCCGGGGACGGGAGGAGACCGACTCAGTTGTCGCGTCGCTCATCGAGCTCGCAATCAGGGTCGTGGGTGGAACCAGCGTTGGGCGGAGGCTATACCAGCGTTACGCCGCGCCTCATCCGATCGCGTTGATCGTGGTGACCACCCGCTGCCGGAACTTGTCGGGCAGCGGAACGTAACCCTCCTTGTCCAGGCCGGTCTGACCCTTGCCTGCCGCGACACTGAGGAAGGCCTTCACCGCGCCCGACACGGCGGGGTCGTAGCCCTTGGAGCAGACGATCTCGTAGGTGGCCAGCACGATCGGGTACTCACCGGCCTGCTTGGCGGTGTACACCGAAGCCAGGTCGATGATCAGGTTGTTGGTGGTGTCCTTGAACTTCGCGACGTCGATCGTCTTCGCGACGTTCGCGGTGGTCAGCTCGACCGGGCCGCTGCCGTTGTCGATCAGGGCGACCGACAGCTTGTTCTGGGTCGCGAAGGAGGCCTCGATGTAGGCGACCGCACCTGCGGTGGCGCCGACGGCTTGGGCCACACCGGAGGAGCCCTTCGAACCCTGGCCGACCCCACCCTTGAAGTCGCCACCGGCACCCTGGGTCCACACCTTGGGTGCGGCCGCCTTGAGGTAGCCCTGGAAGTTGTCGGAGGTGCCCGAGGAGTCCGAGCGGTACTGCGGCGCGACGGGCGTGCTGGGCAGGCTGACACCGGGGTTGAGCGCCTTGATCTTGGCGTCGTCCCAGGTCTTGATGCCGCCGTTGAACAGCCCGGCCACGGTGTCGGCGTTGAGGATCAGCTTGCTGACGCCGGGCAGGTTGTAGGCCATCGCGATCGGGCCGATGACCATCGGGATGTTCCACGCCTCGTTGCCGCCGCACCGCTTGGCGGCCGCGGCGGCCTCGGTGGTCTCGATGGCCGAGTCGGACCCAGCGAAGTCCACCTGGCCGGCGTTGAACTGCTTGCGGCCGGTACCGGACCCACTGGGGGTGTAGGCCAGGTTCTTACCCGGGCAGGCAGCCTGGTAGGCGGCGACGAACAGCGTCATGGCGTTCTGCTGGGCGCTGGAACCCTCACCGGCGAGGTTCGCCTTGCCGTCGCACTTGACCGGCGCGGCGGCCGAGGTGCTGGCCGCGCCACTGCTGGCGGCGGCACCCGCGGTTGTAGTAGTCGTGGCGGCGTTGTTGTCGCTACCGCAGGCCGACAGCACGAGCGCGCTGATCGCCACGAGGCTGATCGCGGCACCTGAACGATTGAGCTTCACCTAGCTCCTCCGAGAACGTCGGGGCCTCACCGCACCGCGGAAGACCTCATCGCATCAACCGGCAGATCCCTCCACCGACAGCGGCGGACAGCCGCTCGGCTGCGAACCTAAGGGGGCCCGATGAACGCCACTCCCACCGAAGGTGAACGGATCATGAACCGGGCAGCCACAGCGCCAATCGTGACCTGGCCGTTGCCTACCCACCGCGACGGTGCGCCTGCGGGTAGTCAATTGCCCGCTGGCCGGCGGCCCGGGTCAGTCGCGCCCGTACAGCCGGTCCACGTGGTAACGCTGGAAGCCCAGCCCCCGGTAGGTGTTTAGCGCGCCAGGGTTGTCCGCTTCGACGTAGAGCAGCGCGGTGGCCAGCCCGGCCGCCCGCAGGTGGTGCAGACCCACCAAGGTCAGCGACCGTCCCAACCCCCGGCCCTGCGCCGCCGGTGTCACCGCCAGGACGTACACCTCCCCCAGTGCCGGGACACCGGCCTTCGGCGGATGCACCTTCGTCCAGTGAAAGCCCAGCAGCGCACCGGTGGCGGTGTCCCTGGCCAGAAACAGCCCGGCCGGGTCGAACCACTCCTGCGCTCGCCGCTGGGCGAGGTCCTGCTCGGTCCAGCCGCCCTGCTCGGGGTGCCAGGCGAAGGCGGCGTTGTTCACCTGTAGGACGTCGGCGTCGTCGCGGCCGGCCAGGTAGGTTCCCAGCACGATGTCCGCCCGCGCAGGCACCTGCGGTAGTGCTGCGGCGAGGTCCAGTCGCAGCTGGCACAGCTCGCGCACCGGGTGCAGCCCGAGTTCGGCGGCCAGCGCTCGGGCCGCAGCGCCGTCCCCGTGCGCCCAGAACGTGGTTCGTCCGCCACCGGCGTCCAGGGCGGCCACGGCCAGCGCCCGACCAGTGCCGGCGCCCCGGTGTGCAGGGTGCACCACCAACTCGGCGACTGGCACTCCCCCGGCTGCGGCTGGCAGAACATGCGCATACCCGCGGACCGAGCCGGCCGCCGAGGCCAGTAGGTGTTGCTCGCTCGCGGCGGGCCGGTCCCAGGTCTCGCGGACTGCCTCGCCTACCGGTTCGGTGCCGTCCGCCTCGGCGGCGGCCTGCACCAGCGCGTGCAGCTCGCTGATCTGGCCGGGTGCGAGGTCTCGTGCCCAGGACAAGGTGGCCCCGCTCACGCCCGCATCCTGGTCAGCCGTCCGGCCGGGTCAGCGTCCTGGGCCGGCTCGGGGCCGGCGTCCTCCCTGTCGGGCGCCCGCTGCTCGGCCAGCCCGCCGCTGGCGCGGCCCGGTCGCACCGCCTTGTATCCCACGTTGCGGACGGTCCCGATCAACGACTCGTGTTCGGGTCCGAGTTTGGCCCGCAGCCGACGCACATGCACGTCCACCGTGCGGGTGCCGCCGAAGAAGTCATAACCCCACACCTCCTGCAGCAGCTGGGCGCGGGTGAAGACCCGACCGGCGTGCAGCGCGAGGTACTTCAGCAGCTCGAACTCTTTGTACGTCAGGTTCAGCGGGCGACCTCGCAACCGGGCCGTGTAGGTGCCCTCGTCGATCACCAGCTCACCGAGGGCGACGGTGCCGCTGGGTTCCCCGGCTGCCGCGCCGCCATGCCTGCCCACCAGCAGCCGCAGCCGGGCGTCCACTTCGGCCGGTCCGGTGCCGGGGAGCAGCACGTCGTCCAGCCCCCACTCCGGATTCACCGCGACCAGGCCGCCCTCGGTGAGCACCGCGACCACCGGAACTCCGACCCCGGTGCTGCCCAGCAACCGGCACAGCCCACGCGCACCGGCCAGGTCGAGGCGGGCGTCGACCAGCGCGACGTCGGCGTCGCCGGCGTCGAGCAGCGAGGCCACTTCCGGGGCCGCGGTCCGCACGGTGTGCGCGAGCAACGACAATGCGGGCAACACCGAGTCCGGGTCGGGGTCCGCGGTGAGCAACAGCAGGTCCACGTGTCCCTCCCAGCAGCCGTGTCGTCGCCTTCTCCCGCGGCCGTGCTTCGTGCATCCGCACCGCGATGGAAGCCACCAGCCTAGCGGTGCGCTGCACCGCCACTCAGCAGCACCGACACCGTGGCCCGGCAGGGCGAGCCGGTGCCGTGCGGCGGGCAGGGACAATGGGCCCGTGATGGCAACCCGCAGCCCAGCAGAGCCGGCCGTGGTCCGATCCGCCGCGAGGTCCGGCCGCGGTGCTGGCGGCCCTGACGAAGCGGCCCGTCGGTGAGGCGCCTGCTGGCCGCGCTGGTGGCCTTGGTCGTTCTCGTGACGGTGGTCGACTTCGGCGCTGCGGCGTACGCGGAGTACCGGATCTCTCGCGAGGTGCGGATGCAGCTGGGGCTCAGTGCCGACCCGGAGGTAAGGATCAACGGGTTTCCGTTCCTGACCCAGGCGATCGCCGGCGACTACCGATCGGTGGACGTCCGCGCGAACCGGGTGCCGGTGCCACGCTTTGGTGAGGTCGCCGTGGAGGCGACGCTGCGCGGGATTCGGTTGCCCGCCGCGAAGGTGCTCTCCGGAGCGGTCAGCTCGGTCGTCGCTGACTCGGTGGACGCCCGGGTGCGGGTGGGGGCTCTCGATCTCGGCCGCTACCTGGGTGTTCCCGACCTGGAGGTGACGACGCCGCCGCGCTTACCTGGCACCGCTGACAGCGCGCCGCGGACGTCGATCATCCTGACCGGCACCGTCACCGTCGCCGGGGTCTCCAACAAGGTCAGCGTAGACGCGTCGCTGTCCCTGCAAGGCGGTGCCGTGGCGGTCACTGCCACCAGGCTGACCGCAGGGACCGCAGGCGCCGGCTCGCCGTTCGCCGACTCGGTGGTGAACGCGTTGCTGTCTCGGCTGTCGGTCACCATCGACCCCTCAGCCATCCCGTTCGGTATCCAGCCGACCGCCGTCCGCGCCGAGGGTTCCGACATCGTGGTGGCCGGCCGCGGGGTACGGGTCACCGTGATCGGTCCCACCGCGCCCGTCCCCGTGCGCTGAGCACGGCAACCGCTGGTGCCCGAAGCCGAGGGACGCGGGTAGTGTCGCCGACGTGCTCACCGCACTTCCGTTGCTGCTCACCCGGCGCCGCACAGTAGACCTGTGCCGCCTGGGCAGCGCCCTCTGCTGCTGAGCGGTCCTACCGGCGGCGATCGCCGCACCTGCTCCGATCCTGCTGAGCGCTGCGCCATCCCACGCGCCGCCGAGCACCCTGACCCGAGAGGATATTTATGAGCCGCGACGACGTCCTGGTCACCGCTGACTGGGCCGAGAACAACCTGGACACCGCAGAAACCGTCTTCGTCGAGGTGGACGAGGACACCTCTGCCTACGACGGCGGTCATCTTGCGGGTGCGGTGAAGCTGAGCTGGTCGGCGGAGCTGCAGGATCAAACCTCCCGCGACATCGTGGACCGCGACGGCTTCAGCGCCCTGCTGTCGGCCAAGGGCATCGGCAACGACGACACAGTGATCCTCTACGGCGGCAACAACAACTGGTTCGCCGCGTTCGCGTACTGGCAGTTCAAGCTCTACGGTCACCGCGACGTGCGCCTGATGGACGGCGGCCGCAAGAAGTGGGAGCTGGACGGCCGCGAGCTGAGCACCGCGCAGGTGAGCAGGCCCGCCACGACGTACTCCGCGGCCGAACCCGACCTGGCGCTGCGCGCGTTCCGCGACGAGGTGATCGCCGCCATCGGCCGCAAGAACCTGGTGGACGTGCGATCCCCGGACGAGTTCAGCGGCAAGATCAACGCCCCGGCGCATTTGCCGCAGGAGGTGGCCCAGCGCCCCGGTCACATCCCCAGCGCGGTGAACGTGCCCTGGAGTAAGGCCGCCAACGAAGACGGCACCTTCCGCCCCGACGACGAGCTTGCCGCGCTCTACGGGCAGGCCGGGTTGCAAGCCGACAAGGCGACCATCGCCTACTGCCGCATCGGTGAACGGTCCAGCCACACCTGGTTCGTGCTGCACGAACTGCTCGGGCACCCCGACGTGAAGAACTACGACGGCAGCTGGACCGAGTACGGCTCCCTGATCGGCTCGCCCATCGCGTTGGGGTCCAACTGATGTGCGGCGCCCCGTCCCAGGCCCACGAGCTGCCGGCTGGTACCGACCTGAGCACCGAGACCGTGCTGGTCGGCAGGGTGCTGGCCGGCGGCCAACCCGTCGCCGGGGCGTTCGTCCGGCTACTGGACGAGACTGGGGAGTTCACCGCGGAGGTGGTGGCGTCGGCGTCGGGGAACTACCGCTTCTTCTGCGCGCCGGGTACCTGGACGGTTCGGGCGCTCAGCCGCTCGGGTAACGGCAGCGCGGAGGTGGTGGCGGCAGCCCCCGGGTTGCACGAGTCCGACGTCGCCGTCTCCTGACCCGCGCCGGCGGTAGGATGGCGGGATGCTGACGCACTTCTACACGGGGTTGCTGATCCTCGACAGCTTGGCGATCACCGCGTTCGCGATCTTCGTGGTTTACCGCCTGGTCACCGAAGAATCGTGAGTTCGACGGCGGGCGCCGGATCGGGTGACGCCGCGACGGCGGGCGCCGGATCGGGTGACGCCGCGCCGGGTGGCGCCGGATCGGGAGACGCCGCGCTCGCCGCCGCAGTCGAGCGTGCCGCGTCCACCCGGGTGCGTAACGTCCCCCAGCTGTCCGGCCTGCCGGTGCCGCCCGACACCGCGAACCTCCGCGAGGGGGCGGACCTGCACCCGGGGCTGCTGGCGTTGCTGCCCCTGGTCGGCGTGTGGCGCGGCGACGGCGAGGCCAGCTACCCCACGATCGCCACCCACCGCTTCGGGCAGCAGCTGGTGGTGGCGCACGACGGTCGCGGTTTTCTCACCTGGGAGTCGCGGTCGTGGATCATCGGACCGGACGGGGACTACATCCGCCCTGCCGCACGCGAGTCCGGCTTCTGGCGGATCGGCGCCGACGACGTGATCGAGCTGCTGCTCGCCCACAGCACCGGCATCGTCGAGCTGTACTACGGCACGCCGATCAGCGCGTCCGCGTGGGAGCTGGCCACCGACGTGGTGATCCGCACGGAGTCGGCCAAGGAAGTGACCGCGGCGAAGCGGTTGTACGGCATCGTCGACGACGGTGACCTGGCGTGGGTGGAGGAGCGCGCCATGGTCGGCCAGCAGCTGCAGCCGCACCTGTCGGCCAAGTTGTCCCGCTACGCCGGGTAGCTCCCCGCCCCCGCACCCGCCGCCGGGCCCGCCCCGGGCCCGGCCCGGGGCGATTCGGAACCCTTTCGTCGCGTCGGGGGGTCCGCGCCGGGCGATTCGGAACCTTTTCGTCGCGGTGTCGCGTGGGGTGGGGGGTGGGGGGGTTCGTCGCGCCGGGGTCCGGGCGCAGTGCGGCCCCCGAGCTTGCCGTGCCAACACCTGTGCGGGTGCGGCACGCCTGGTCGGACTCGGCCAGGGGCTCGGGGGCCGGGTGACTGCCGGGTATTCGCCGTCCGCTCACGCACGGGAACACCGGTAGCAGGAGCGGCTAGCGGACAGCCACCTCACGTGCCCATGAGTCGTTCAACGTCGGACCACCTCCTCTCTCGTGTACCGACGACGGTACGTCGGCGCGCGGCGCCCGGCAACGGCAATTCAGCTCAGTAGCTCGGCGAGTTGCGCCGTGTCCCCCGCGCTCGCCAGCGCCACCCCGTCCAGGGTGTGCACCCGGGCCAGCAGTCGGACGCTGGAGAGCAGCCACACCCCGTCGGCGCCGTCCAGATCCGCGGCCGGGATCGGCTCCACCCGGCATTCCCACCCGGCACCCGACGCCGCACGAAACAGTGCTTCCTGGGTGGTGCCCAGCAGGATTCCGATCTCGGCCGGGGGTGTCCGGAGCACCCCACCGTCGGCCACCACCACCGTCGATGTCGGGCCCTCCAGCACGAACCCGTCGGCATCGGTGAAGACCACGTCGTCGGCCCCCCGCCCGGCGGCGTAGCGCAGCGCCGCCATGTTCGCCGCGTAGGACAACGTCTTGGCCCCCAACAGCAGCCACGGTGCGCGAGCCGCCAGGTCGCTGGGGTACCCGCGTTCCAGCCGCAGCGCCGACACCCCGTGCTCACGTTGGCGCAGCGCGGTCGGCGGCACCGGGGCGCCCGTGGCGTAGGCGGTCGGCGTGTCGCTGCCCTCGCGGCCCCGGGTGAGCACCAGGCGCACCACCAGGTCCTCGTCGCTGTTCCACTCGCGCTGGACCACCGCGATGCACCGCCGCCACGCTCCCTCATCGGGGCCGGGCAGATCCGACGCTGCCGCCGACCGAGCCAGCCGCGCGAGATGCGCCTGCCGCTCACGCACCACCCCGCCGGCCACCAACAGCGTCTCGAACACCCCGTCGCCACGAACGACTGCGGAGTCCTCGACGCTCAGCAGCGGCGTCTGCGGATCACGCACGGTCCCGTCCACCATCACCAGCACCCGGACTGTCACCCGGCGAGCCTACGATCAGACGGTGGCACAAACCGGTACCGAACTGCGGGGCACGCTGCACCAGCGCGGCCTACGGCTCACCCCGCAGCGCCAGATGGTGCTCGACGCCGTGCGCGCGCTCGGTCACGCCACCCCGGAGACGATCTGCGCGCGGGTGCAACGCGAGGCGCCGGCGGTGAACATCAGCACGGTGTACCGGACCCTGGACCTGTTGGAGGGGATCGGTGTGCTGCGCCACACCCACCTCGGCCACGGTGCCGCAACGTATTCCGCCCGCGCACACGAGCACGTCCACCTGGTCTGTCACCGCTGCGGGGAGATCACCGAGACCGACCCGATGCTGCTGGCGCCGCTGGCCGCCGCCCTGCACACCCAACACGGGTTCGCCCTCGATGCGGCTCACCTGGCCTTGTCCGGCGTCTGCGCGCCGTGCCGGTCCAGTGCAACCGGAGACAGTGCTACCGGAGAGGACCACCCGTGATTTCTCCCCTGCTCTCAGCGGCCGGCGCCGCTGTCAATCCCGCAGGCTCCCCAGACGCCGGGGTGGCCTGGCACCTGGGTGATCCGTTCGCGGAGCAGCGCGCCGCCGCCACGCACGCGGTGGTCGTCGACCGCAGCCACCGCAGCGTGCTGGCGGTGTCCGGCGCTGAGCGGCTGAGCTGGCTGCACACGCTGACCAGCCAACACCTGCTGGAGCTGACGGATGGTGGCGGCGCCGAGGACCTGTTGCTGGACGTGCAGGGCCGGGTCGAACAACACCTGCTGCTGACCGACCTCGACGCCACGACCTGGCTCGACACCGAGTCCGACCGGGGTCCTGCGCTGTTGTCCTACCTGCAGAAGATGGTGTTCTGGGCGCAGGTGCAGCCCAGGGACGCCGGTGACGAACTAGCGGTGCTCAGCGTCCTCGGCCCCGCGATCAGCGGTCTGCTCGATGTGCCGCAGCCGACCTACGGTGCGGCCCCGCTGCCCGACGGCGGGTTCGTCCGGCGGATGCCGTGGCCGGGCGCCGACGCTGCGGACCTGCTGGTGCCCCGCGATCAGCTGCAGCTGTGGTGGACCCGGCTGGTCGAAGCGGGGGCGCGGCCCGCGGGGACCTGGGCGTTCGAGGCTTTGCGGGTGCAGGCGCTGCGCCCGCGGATCGGGGTGGACACCGACGAGCGCACCATCCCGCATGAGGTGGGTTGGATCGGCGACGTGGCGCAGGGCGGTGCGGTGCACCTGGACAAGGGCTGTTACCGCGGGCAGGAGACCGTGGCCAGGGTGCACAACCTCGGCCAACCACCCCGCCGGCTGGTCCTGCTGCACTTGGATGGTTCGGCGGACACCCGGCCCGAGACCGGTGACGCGGTCACCGCCGCGGGACGCGCGGTGGGCCGGGTCGGCACGGTCGTCGAGCATCACGAGCTGGGGCCCATCGCACTGGCCCTGCTCAAACGCACAGTGCCCGTGGACACCGAACTGCTGGCCGGCGGGTGTGCCGCCGCCGTCGACCCCGACTCGATGGCCGCGGTGGATTCGGTGCAGCCGGGCCGGGCCGCGGTGAACCGGTTGCGCGGGCGATGACCGCGGACGTGGGTCAGCTGGTGGCGGTCTGCACCGTGCACGAGGTGCGCCCCGACCCGGGCATGAAGGGGCGCACTGCCATCGACAAACGGCCCCGCTCCGGAGCGGTGTCCGTCGGCGCGGACGCCCTGGCCGGCGACATCATCGCCGACGAGGTCAACCACGGTGGCCGCGACCAGGCCGTCTACGCCTATGCCCAGGAGGAGGCCGACCGGTGGGCCGCGGAACTCGGTCCCGCGGTGGGGCCGGGTTGGTTCGGGGAGAACCTGACCGTGACGGGCATCGCCGTCACCGACGCCGTGATCGGCGAGCGCTGGTGCATCGGCGGTGACCGGCCCGACGCCACCGTGCTGGAGGTGACCCTGCCTCGCACGCCGTGCGCCACGTTTGGTCGCTGGGCCCAGCAGCCGCACTGGGTCAAACGGTTCACCGAGCGCGGTGACGTGGGCGCGTACCTGCGGGTGGTGTCGGCGGGCACGGTGTGTGCTGGCGATCAGGTGCGGGTGCTGAGCCGACCGGGCCACGGGGTGAGCGTGCGTGAGCTGTTCCGCGCCGAGGACCCCGCCCGGCTGGCCTTGCTGCTGGAGGGCGGGATCGACGTGCCCGCCAAGGCTGTGGCCCGCGCGCAACGGGTGCTCCGTAAGGCTCGAGTCGGCGCGGGCCCGGGTGCGGATGCGCCGTCGGCTCAGCCCGGATGATCGTCGTTGCGCTGCGTCACGTTGCCCAGGGTGGGGGGTTAGCAGCACTATGGGCGCTGTGATCGAAGTGCGGCACGGTGGGCGCCGTCGGATCGACCGGGTGCTGGATCCCTCGTTCGTCTCCGACCTGCGCAGCATCGACCTGGACGACCTGCGGGCGCGCCGCGACGACGCCGCGCAGGAGGAGACCGACCTGTCCTACCTGCGCCGGCTGCTGCACGGCCGGATGGACCTGGTGCGAGCCGAGCTTCGACACCGCGGGGGTGAGCCGGGCAGCGTCGTGCAGGAGCTACCGCAGATCCTGGGTGAGGGCGTGGTGGGGCCTGCACACGGGTCGGGACGCTTCCAGACCGTCAGCCCGTCCCGCGCCGGTGAGCACCGCCGAGCAAGCGAGGCACTGGCCTCGGACCCCGAGCTCACCGACATCACCGCCCTGACCGGCGACGCTCTCACCGCGGCCGGGGAGGCTTACCGGGTCGAGGAGCTGTCCGTCAGCGACCGGCGCCGCCAGGTGCAGGCGGTCATGGACGCCTGCAACGCCGAGATCGGGCGCCGCTATCGGGACGGCGACGCCTCGGTGGAAGGTCTGCTGGACGCCGAGCGGACGGGGCCGTTGAGCGCCCAGGACCTCGAGCCCGACGGTGAGCGGTGAGCGTCGAGCTGGTCGAGGTCGTTCGGTCCGGCTTCCGTGAGGGGGTGCACCGCGGTTCGGTCGTCGTGTTGGCTGCCGATGGCAGCGTTGAGTTGGCCCTGGGTGACGTCGATGTGCCCGTCCTGCCCCGCTCGTCGAACAAGCCGATGCAAGCCGTGGCGATGCTGCGCGCCGGTTTCCGTCCGCGCAACACCGAAGAGTTGGCGTTGTCCTCGGCCTCGCACTCCGGGGAACCCCGGCATGTTGAGGGTGTGCTGGCGATGCTGGCCGACGCCGGTCTCACCGAGGACGACCTGCGCTGCCCGCCGGATTTGCCTGGCCACCTGCCCAGCAGGGACGCAGTGCTGGCCGGGGCAGGCTCCCCCCGCCGGGTGTACATGAACTGCTCCGGCAAGCATGCGGCCATGTTGGCGACCTGCCAGGTGAACGGCTGGTCGCTGCCGGATTACCTGGACCCGGACCACCCGCTGCAACGCGCCGCTGCCCAGACGGTTGCTGAGCTGGCCGGCCCGGCCCCGGCCGACGTGGCGGTGGACGGGTGCGGCGGGCCGATCTTCCCGCTGTCGCTGTCCGCGCTCGCCTCCGCCTTCGCCCGCCTGGTCACCGCCGACGCCGGCACCGAGCAACGCCGGGTCGCCGACGCCCTGCGGGCGCACCCCTGGCTGGCCTCCGGCACCGGACGCGAGGACCTGCTGCTGATGTCCAACGTCACGGGATTGCTGTGCAAAGCGGGGGCAGAGGGGGTGCACGCCGGTGCGTTGCCCGACGGGCGGGCGTTCGCGGTGAAGATCGACGACGGCGCCGACCGGGCCCGCGGCCCCGTCACCGTGGGAGTGCTGCGCCGCATGGGTTTGGCCGACGGTGACGCGCTGAACACGCTGGCTCAACAGGACCTGCTCGGTGCCGGTGCACCCGTCGGGTCGGTGCGGCTCATCCCCGGAGTGCTCTGAGCCGGCCGCGGCGACCGCCCGGGCTCGGTGTCGCGGCGACACCAACGGGGACGGCTGTGCACCTGTCAGCGGACGTCGAGTTGGCGCGGTACTGTGGCGACAGGAAGAACACACACTCGAACGGGGCCGCCGAATCCCCTGGCCGCCCCGTCCTTGCACGAGGGGGTCGAGCCATGGGCCGCGGCCGGGCTAAGGCAAAGCAGACCAAGGTAGCTCGGGACCTGAAATACAGTTCCCCCAACACCGATTTCGACACGCTGCAGCGGGAACTTTCCGGTGGCGTCGACGCGTCGCGGTCGGTTCGGCCGGACCTTGACGAGGGCCGTTCGCGCTGGGACGACGAGCCTGAGGACTTGGCCCGCTGAACGGCGATTTTCCTGCTGCAGTGCGCCCCTGCGTCGGCGTTCTCATGGCAGAATGACCTGGCCCGCCGCGCTCCACCCCCCTGGGCGCGGCGGGCCTGCCCGATCCACCGTCAAAAGGCGCGGGCGTACTGCGAGGGCCATTGCGGGTCGCCGCCCAGCTCGGCGATCGCCCGCCGCGGCCAGTACGGGTCGCGCAGCAGCTGGCGGGCCAGGATCACCACATCCGCCTTACCTTCGCGCAGGATTCGCTCGGCCTGCGCCGCGTCGGTGATCATCCCCACCGCCCCGGTGCGGACCTTGCCCTCCTGGCGAACCTGCTCGGCGAACGGCACCTGATACCCAGGACCGACGGGGATAGTGGCCGAGGGCACCACCCCGCCCGAGGAGCAGTCCACCAGGTCGGCACCAGCAGCGCTCAACTTCGCAGCCAGCACCACGCTGTCCGACCCGCTCCAACCGCCGGCTGTCCAATCGGAGGCGGATATGCGCACCAGCACCGGAACCTGCTCGCCAGCGGCCTCCCGGACTGCGCGGACGACATCCAGGGTCAGCCGCATCCGGTTGTCCAGGCTGCCGCCCCACTCGTCGATGCGGGTGTTGGTCAGTGGGGAGAGGAACTCGTGCAGCAGGTAGCCGTGGGCGGCGTGCACCTCCAGCACCCCGAACCCGGCGTCGATGCTGCGCCGGGCCGCGGCAGCGAAGTCGTCGATGACCCGACCGATGCCCACCTCGTCGAGCTCGCGCGGCACGGGGTAGGTCCCGCTGAACGGGGCGCGGGTGGGTCCGACCACCGGCCAGCCTCCCTCGCTTTCGGGCACCGCGCCCTGTTCGGAGTCCCACGGGCGGTGCGTGGAGGCCTTGAAACCGGCGTGCGCCAGCTGAATTCCGGGCACCGCACCCTGAGCGCGAACGAACTCGGCGATCGGCCGCCACGCCGCGGTGTGCGCGTCACTCCAGATCCCCGCATCCTGCGGGCTGATCCTGCCCTCGGGGCTGACGGCGGCGGCCTCGGTGAACACCAGACCGGCTCCGCCGACCGCACGCGAACCCAGGTGAACCAGGTGCCACGCATCGGGCAATCCGTCGATGGCGCTGTACTGACACATCGGCGACACCACGATGCGATTGGGCAACGTGACACCCCGCAGGACGAGGGGCGCGGCGAGCAACGGGGGCGGCAGTTCTGTTTCAGTCACGTACTCGCCCAACACCCCGACGCCACCAGGGCTTCCCCGCCGTTCTCAGAATCGGGGGTGCTCCCCCTGCAGGACGACGCGGTCCTTCGCGGCGGATGATTCGGCCTTCTCGATGCTGCCCAGCACCCACGCCCGGATATGCCGGGCGGTGAGCACCGCCAGTGCCCGGTCCACATCCTCCGGACCGACCACCGCCACCATGCCCACCCCCATGTTGAAGGTCCGTTCCATCTCCAGACGGTCCACCCGGCCGCGCTGGGCGATCAGCCCGAACACCGCGCCGGGGCTCCACGTGCCGCGGTCCAGCCTCGCGATGACACCCTTGGGCACCACCCGGGCCAGATTGGCAGCCAACCCACCGCCGGTGACGTGGCAGAAGGTCCGCACCTCCGTCTCGGCGATGAGTGCGAGGCAATCCTTCGCGTAGATCCGGGTCGGCTCGAGCAGCTCCTCGCCGAGGGTGCGGCCGAACTCCTCGACGTGGCCTTCCAGCGGCATCCTGGCGATCTCCAGCAACACCCGGCGCGCCAGCGAATAACCGTTGGCGTGTAAACCCGTCGACGCCATGGCCAGCACCACGTCACCGGGACGGACCCGCTCAGGGCCGAGCACGGCCTCGGCCTCCACCACCCCCACCCCGGTGGCCGACAAGTCGTAGGCGCCCTCGGCCATCAACCCAGGGTGCTCGGCCGTCTCACCACCCAGCAGGGCGCAGCCGGCCAGTACGCACCCTTGGGCGATGCCGGCCACGATCTCCGCGACCCGTTCAGGCACCACCGCGCCCACCGCGATGTAGTCCTGCAGGAACAGCGGCTCCGCCCCGCACACCACCAGGTCGTCGACCACCATGGCCACCAGGTCCAGGCCGATGGTGTCGTGCTTGTCCATCGCTTGCGCCACGGCGACCTTGGTCCCCACCCCGTCGGTGGACGCGGCGAGCACCGGCTCGCGCCAGCGGTCGGTCTTCAGCGCGAACAACCCCGCAAAACCGCCCAGCCCACCGAGAACTTCCGGTCGGCTGGCCTTGCGGGCCCAGGGGGCGATCAGCTGCACGGCGCGCTCGCCTGCGGCGATGTCTACCCCCGCATCGGCGTAGGTGCCGCCAGCGGGTCGTCGCGGGTGCTCGCTCACTGGTGCACCATCCTTAGGTCACTGATCTCGGATGGGTCGGTGATGCGCCCGAGGTGCTGCCAGGTCATCGCCCTGCTCGCTTGACACGGTTGATGTCCACGATGAGATCTGCGAGAT
>JAABUR0100001931.1_pt1 | contig 34401 bp, 30 predicted proteins | sample 5560091 | NCBI WGS metagenome assembly JAABUR01 (sample SAMN10711879, study PRJNA513375) | rock metagenome | isolation source: Antarctica rocks | place: Antarctica: Victoria Land, University Valley sud | reverse complement strand
TCGGACTATGGCTCATTTGCCAGGTTCAAGAAGAAGATTTATCACATCTTCAATCAAATTGGGGTGGAGTATAAAGTGGTTTTCAAAGAGCTACATTCTGTAACTTAAATTTGCATGGGTGCTTATGAAAGATGCAATATATTATAATTTGCCCATTGGTCAAAATAACCCTTTTGACTACTTACTTCATCCGTATGCTTGGATATATGGGAAGATTCGTTTGTTGAAGAAACTATGATGTTGACTGTGCTGTCTAGTTGACTAAGGCTGTCATCTTCTTCTTGCTATGTGGATATAGACTGTGTGGCTTTCGCGGGTACGCAATACGCGATTTCTTCGGCTTAGGAGATTTTTGGGTAAAGGAATGTCCTCTCACAATAATTTGTTTCGCTACGGATGAGTTCACGAACGCGGGAACTTCACGGAAAGGCAAAGTAGTTTAGAGCGAGACGCGTTCAGTTGCTACGCTGTCGTGCGCGCCACAGCGCAATTGAAATGAGCGCGGCGAATCCACCTGCTGTGTCAATCATGCTGTCGTAAATGGAAGCAGTGCGTGTCGGCACAAAGTTTTGATGGAATTCGTCGGAGAGCGAGTAAAGCGTGATGAGTGCGAGCGCAGCGAGCAACCAATGGCGACGCAGCGTGTCATGACTTGAATAGAGAAAGGCGCGCGCGGCTAAAAGCGCGAAGACTGCGTACTCCGTAAAATGCGCGGCCTTGCGTACTAGAAAATGTATGAGGTCAATTGTTTCTTCACGGATGTGCGGAAAGAGCCAGAGCAGCAATGGCTGTATAATTTTTGAAGTATTCGTCGCTGAAAGTTCTGCGGTCGAAGCGAAGAAGATCAAGGCCATCCAGACCAGAAGCGGCGCGTATCGCCGTAGACGTGAGACTCGCGGCGCAGGCACATCTACAAGAATTTCCGTTTTCATTTTCTTTCAGCGCTCACTTAGCTTTGAAAAGCAGAAGTGAAAAACAAAAGGAAGCCAAGCCGCGTGGCCTCGCTTCCCTGCTACGTAAAACTTTTGCGGCTCGCGGCTTTTATGGTTATTGAACTGACGAGCCGGAAACAACTTCGATGATTTCGTTGGTGATTGCCGCCTGACGTATGCGGTTCATGTTAAGCGTCAAGGTTCCGATCAATTCGCCCGCGTTCTTTGATGCGGAATCCATCGCGGTCATGCGCGCGCCCTGTTCGGATGCGACGGATTCAAGCATCGCGCGAAAGATTTGCGTTTCAATTAAGCGCGGCAACAAACGACTGAATATTTCCGCTGGCGATTGCTCATAAATGTAATCTGTCGGAGCGGGCGCGGCAGTTCCGCGCGCGGCTGTTGTGGCAGCGTCCGGTGCGTTTGCATCCGTCGCGTCCGTCGTGCGCGAAACGGGCAGCAGTTGATCTATGACAACGCGCTGCTGGAGTACGGATTTGAATTCATTGTAGATCAGGAAAACTTTGTCGAGCGTTTCGTCTTCGGTGAACTGTTTAATAACATCGCGCGCAACCGTCGCGGCCTCCGAATATTCAACGCGGCCTTTGCCTGTTAGACCGAGATATTCTCCTGTGAAGTGCATGTCGCGCCGCCGAAAAAAATCTCTGCCTTTGCGCCCGACGGCAAGCATCTCAATCTTTTTGCCCGCGTGCTCTTTGATAAAAGCCTGCGCACCTTTGATTAAGTTTGCATTGAACGCACCGGCCAAGCCTTTATCTGCGGTGACGAAGACAACTAGGTAATGTTCGTCGCCACGCGCGTTCAAAAGCGGATGCGTGAAATCGTCAATTGTGCGCGCCGACAAATCGCCGAGGACTTGCATCATCTTGTTGGCGAACGGGCGCGCCGCGATGACTCGATCCTGCGCGCGTTTCAGTTTCGCCGCCGAAACCATTTTCATCGCCTTCGTGATCTGCTGCGTGTTCTTGACGGAGCGAATGCGGCGGCGGATGTCTAAAAGATTTGCCATAAAATCAGTTTTTAGTTTTCAGTTGGCAGTTTTCAGTGAAAGCCGATTGCTTAAAACTGAAAACTAAAAACTGAAAACTATTTCGTTATATTTCGTTATCTGCCAGCAGCGGTTGATGTCGCGGCGGGCGTGCTGCTCGGCGTGCTTGCGCCCGGCGTTGCAGTCGGAAGCGCGGCGGGCGTGGAAGCGAGCAAACCATTGCCGTCGCCTCCTGCCGTCGCAGCGGGAGCGCCCACGGTTTTTTGCGCCGATGTGTTTTCATCGCCGAAGTTTGCTTTGAAATCTTTGAGCGCCTGCGTCAGATCAGCTTTGATGTCGTCGTCGAGCGCTTTCTTTTCACGGATGCTCTGTAGCAATCCCGGATGCGAATTTTCGACAAAGTGCAGCAATTCCGATTCAAAGCGGCGCACTTGCTCAACCGGCACATCGTCTACGTAGCCGTTCGTCGCCGCCCAGATAATCAGCACCTGTTTTTCAAAGCCCATCGGTTGATACTGCGGCTGTTTCAAAATTTCCGTCAGACGTTGGCCGCGCGCGAGTTGTGCCTGCGTCGCTTTGTCGAGGTCTGAGCCGAACTGCGAGAAGGCCTGCAATTCACGAAACTGCGCGAGGTCTAAACGCAAAGTTCCGGCGACTGACTTCATCGCTTTCGTTTGCGCCGCGCCGCCGACGCGCGACACGGAGTTGCCGACGTTTATCGCGGGGCGTATGCCGCTATTGAATAAATCCGCTTCGAGAAAAATTTGCCCGTCGGTAATTGAAATAACGTTCGTCGGAATGTATGCGGAAATATCACCCGCCTGCGTTTCGATGATCGGCAAACTAGTGAGCGATCCGCCGCCTTTTAAGTCGGACATTTTGGCGGCGCGCTCGAGCAGACGCGAGTGAAGATAAAACACGTCGCCCGGATAAGCTTCTCGACCGGGCGGACGACGCAGCAGCAAAGAAATTTCACGATACGCCGCGGCTTGCTTTGAGAGATCATCGTAAATCGTTAAGGCGTGGCGTCCGTTGTCGCGGAAAAATTCGCCCATCGCCACGCCCGAATACGGCGCGAGAAATTGCATCGCCGCCGGATCAGACGCAGACGCAGCGACGATGATTGTGTAGTCCATCGCGCCCGCGTCCTGCAAAGTCTTAACAACCTGCGCCACCGTCGAAGCTTTTTGTCCGATAGCGACGTAAATGCAAACAACGTCCTGACCTTTTTGGTTGATGATCGTATCAACGGCGACGGCTGTTTTACCCGTCTGGCGATCACCGATGATTAGCTCGCGTTGGCCGCGTCCAATCGGAACCATCGCGTCAATCGCTTTCAATCCAGTTTGCAAAGGCTCTTTGACGGGCTGGCGGTCAACGATGCCGGGCGCGATGCGTTCAATCGTGTAACGCTCTTCGGTTAAAATCGGCCCACGATCATCAATCGGTAGGCCGAGCGCATCCACAACGCGCCCGATGAGCGCATCGCCGACGGGCACTTCCATAATGCGCCCCGTGCGCTTGACCAGATCGCCTTCTTTGACTTTTTGAAACTCGCCGAAAAGCACCGCGCCGACTTTGTCTTCTTCGAGGTTCAAAGCGAGGCCGCGCACGTCGTGCGGAAATTCCACAAGCTCGCCCGCCATCACTTTTTCGAGGCCGTGAATCTCTGCAATGCCGTCGCCAATCTTAATGACCGTGCCAACTTCCGTGACCGTCACGCCGGTGTCGAAGTTTTCGATCTGCTGGCGAATGATGTCGTTAATCTCGTTTGCTTTGATCGGTTCCATACAAATCCCTTTAGTGAATCGTCAGTGGTAAATCGTAAATGCAAGTGAGCGGCCTGCTTTGTCACGGCTTCTGTTGTTTATCGTTTACGCGTTTGTTCCAGCCATCTTTTGCTTGACCTGTTGCAAATGGTTACGCACAGAGCCGTCGTAAATCGTCGAGCCGATACGCGTGACCATGCCGCCGATTAAATCTTCGTCAGTCGTAAACTTCAAACGCACGTCTTTGCCCGTCATCGCCATCAGCTTTGTGCGTAGAGCCTGCTGTGAACTTTCCGGCACAGGACGCACGCTCGTGATTTCAGCAGTGACGACGCCCGCTCGCTCGTCTAACGCTTGCGCGAAACGTTTGTTGACTTCAGATAAATCACCGAGACGATGGTTTTGCAAAAGCACTTGCAGAAAATTTGCCGTTACGGAACGAACACCTGTGCGCGCAATCAGCTTCATTAGAACGTTGCGCTTTTGCTCGTAAGGAATCGTCGGATTGCCGAAAACTTCCTGAAGCGCGGCGTTCGATTGCGTCATCAATTCCCACTGCGACAATTCTTCCTGCACGACGCGATCTTCGCCGCGCGGAACGACGACATCGGCCAGCGCCGTTGCATAGCGGCGTGCGATTGTTTCTGCGCTCAATTCTTCAGCCCTCCGAGTTCCTGCACGTGCATGTCAATTAAGCGCGCATCATCTTCCGGGCGCATGTCGCGTCGAATCATATCTTCGGCCAGACGCACGCTCTGCTCTGCTGTGAACTGACGCAACTCTGCGCGCGCAACCTTGCCTGCGCTTTCAATTTCGCGCTGCGCCTGTTCGCGTAACTTACGCACGTCTTCCTCAGTTGAGCGCGTAATACGTTCGCGCTCTGCCGCAATTTCACGCGCAGATTGTTCGCGCACGGCGGCGACTTCCGTATCAAGGCGTGCAAGGCGCGCTTCGACTTCCTGCAATTTAGCCTGCGCCGCGTTGCGTTCTTCCTGCGCGCGCATCAACTCGCGGCGAATGTTTTCGCGGCGTTCGCGCATCGCGTCGGCCAAACCGAAGCGTCGCAAAATATAGAAAATCGCCGCCACGAAGATGAAAAAGTTAACGAACTTCCAAGCCTCGAAACCCGGATAATTGAGCCACCAAGGAAACCATTTGGGCAAGGTTGTTCCGGCTTCAACGAAGGCGAGAAAATTTATTGCTAAGGCTAAAACAATGGACATAACTTTACGCGTTCAAAGAAGAATCATGAATGGCGTTTGCGTTGTTAAGCGGGCGATGAAGCAGACGCGCGCCGATCTCTGCGGCGATGCGTTGCGCGTCGTTGGTAAGCGTCAGGCGCGCCGTTTCCGTCTGCGCGCTGATCGAAGCCTTTTCAGCTTGTAGTGTATGGTCTATTTCGTCGCGCATAGAGCTTAAATGGTTCTGCCGTTCCTGCATCGCCGCCCCGCGAGTCTCTTCCATTACGCGATAACCTTCGGCGCGAGCTTCGCGCAACGTGCTCTCGTAGCGATTCAAAGCCTCGTCAATGCGCCGCAGAATATCCTGCGTGCTACCGGCTCCGCCCTTGATGCGATTTTCACGTTCTTCAAGAACACGATTGATCGGCCTATAGAGCGTCGCGTTCAGCACATATACCATTAAAAGGATAATCGCAATGTGAAGAAAAAGCGTGCCGTCGGGCACAAGCTGAATGGAGTTTTCCGCCAAAGCTAAAATTATCATATAACCTGCCCGCGAATTTATTTATCCAAAACTCTGCGCTTGAGGGTCGCACAGGACAGAAAAATCAAGCTTTACAAAAGTTTGCGAGTTTAGCACTCGATTTCACAAAGGTCAAGAAAGGGTTCGGAGCATTATTTTCGGGTGAAGATAATTATTGTGGATTTGCGTGTTTGTTTCCAGCACGCGGAAGTGATTGGAAAAGAGAGTTTTATTATAAAAGTGCCGCTCGTTTGCAAGCCATGGATTACTTCAGATGACATTGATTAAATATTTGTCGAAGATTTGAACTTCCCCAATAATTACTCCGCCTATTTTTGCGGCTAATTCTTCTGCTTTTTCCCGTGCAATACTTATCAAAAGGCCGCCGGCAGTTTGCGGATCAAAAAGCGCGCTCTGCATTTCCTTTGTCACGCTTGACGCAATGTTGAGTGTATCGCCGACATACTCACGATTGTTTTTGTCACCGCGTGTCAGCATTCCTTGTCCGATCAGTTCAAGCACGTCCGGTAACAAAGGAATGCGCTTGGATTCTATTGTGAAAGAAACATTACTGGCGCGCGCCATCTCATACGCATGACCCAAAAGCCCGAAGCCCGTGACGTCCGTGCAGGCATGAGCCTTCGCCTTGCTCATCGCTTCAGACGCAATCGCGGCAGATGTCGTCATCGCTTTTAGCGCGTGCTCAATTGTTTCAGCTTTGACTACACCATTTTTTACGCCGGTACTGATTGCTCCAGTCCCAATTGGTTTGCTTAAAATCAGTGCGTCTCCCGGCTGTGCGTTCGCATTTGTGATGATATTTTCGGGATCGATTAACCCTGTCACAGCGTAACCAAACTTGATTTCCGCATCGTCAATCGTGTGCCCACCAATCACCGCGACGGACTCTTCATTCATCGCTAACTGTCCGCCCCGCAAGATCGCTCCCAATATTTTCAGGTCTTCTTTCTGCGGATAACATACTATGGCAAGAGCCGTGATAGGTTTGCCGCCCATCGCATAAACATCATTTAGCGCGTTGACCGCCGCAATTCGTCCGTAGATTTCCGGGTCGTCTGCAATTGGAGTGAAAAAGTCTACCGTTTGCACTAATGCAACGCCATCGCTTAGACGAAACACGCCCGCGTCATCTGATGTTTCGTACCCGACGAGTACGTTGGGATTAAATGGCTGTGTTGGTAATTCGCCCAAAACTTGAGCGAGGTCGCGTGGGGCGAGTTTAGCCACTCAACCCGCGCACGATACCATTTCTGTTAATCTTTTTTTCACTTTACTTTATAAACCGAAAAAATAGAAGGCAATTTTACAAACTAAAAAGTACTATCCATGCGTCGCTGCTTTTTCATGATTTTGCATCAAAAGTTGATAAATGCGGTCTAAATCGCTTTCGTTATAATACTCTATCTCTATTTTACCGCCTTTACCGGAATTGCTTGGCAACACTTTTATCTGCGTGCCGAAGTGACGCCTTAGCTTGCTTTCGGCGGCACGCACGTTTGCATCGTCTTTTTTGACGGCTTGGACAATTGGTTCAGAAGGGTTAGCTCCGGCAACAATTCGCTTGATTGTCTTTTCAGTTTCCCGGACAGACAGCGAGTGATCCATAATACTGCGTGCGACGCGACGTTGAATTTCGTGGTCATCAACGCCGAGCAGCGCACGCGCATGTCCCATGGAAATCTTCTCTTCTTCGACGAGTTGCTGTATATCGTTCGGTAAACGTAGCAGGCGCAGATAGTTGGTAATGAAAGTGCGGTCTCTGCCAATGCGTTGCGCGACGGTTTCCTGTGTCAGGCCAAGCGTTTCGATTAGTTTTTTGTAAGCATGTGCTTCTTCAATGGCATTTAGCTCTTGGCGCTGGATGTTTTCGATAAGCGCCAGCTCAAGCAATTTATCATCAGGTATTTCGCGTACTACGGCGGGCACGCGCTGCAAGCCAGCTTTCTGTGCCGCGCGCCAGCGTCTTTCACCCGCAACAATTTGGTAGTTTTGACCGCGCCGTCGTAGAAGGATCGGCTGCACGATGCCATTATGACGAATTGATTCGGCCAATTCATTAAGGCGTGTTTCATCGAAGCGCAAACGCGGCTGTGCGCTATTTGGCTCTATTAAGTCAATATCAACTTCTAAAAGTTCTTCACTCGTCGCTGCTGCCGTGTCCGACAATAGCGCGCTCAACCCCCGTCCGAGTGCTCTTCTGGTCATGGGACATTACCTCTCTTGCTAACTGAAGATAGCTTTCGGCCCCGCGCGAACGTATATCGTAAAGAATAATTGGCTTTCCGTGACTTGGCGCTTCTGCCAACCGAACGTTTCTCGGAATAACAGTTTCAAAGACCTGCCGACCATAAAAATCGCGCAAATCGGCGGCCACCGCTGCCGAAAGATTAGTACGCTCGTCATACATGGTCAACAGAAGACCCTCTATCGTTAATCCCGGATTAAGGTTCCGGCGAATCCTTGCCAGAGTATCAAAAAGCTCTGTTACTCCTTCAAGAGCAAAGTATTCACACTGAATCGGAACAAGCAAAGAAGTGGCTGCAGTTAAAGCATTTAGCGTTAATAAACCAAGCGAAGGCGGGCAATCTATAATAATATAATCATAATCATTTTCGATTGCGCGTAAGGTTTCCTGAAGTTTGTATTCGCGCTTATCAATATCTATTAACTCCAATTCAGCGCCCGCCAAATTTTTATCAGAAGGCAGAACTTTTAACAAAGGCAATTCCGTGTTCTGAACTACGTTAGATAAAGGTTCCTCTAATATCAGTGCATGATACAAGCTGCGGCGAAAGCTTCCACGCTGAACGCCTGCACCGGAAGTAGCATTAGCCTGCGGATCAGCATCAACAAGCAGCACTCTTTTTTCAGCAACAGCGAGAGCAGCGGCCAGATTGACGGCGCTTGTCGTTTTACCGACACCGCCCTTTTGATTAGTGACAGCGATAATTTTCGGCATAGTCAAGGATTTTTGCCATCTTCAGTTAGAAACCGTAAACTAACACATACTTTAACATCGCGCTACAAATATTAATGTTTCACGTGACACGTACGTTTTTAGCGTGAAATCAAAACTATCAAAAGAAAGGTAAAGGCGAGCAGATCAAAGATTGTGGCACGTGAAACATTTAAGGACGCGGATTTTGGGCGGATAATTGAACAAGAAGAACAGATAAAGCGGCTGGCGTGAGACCCGGAACAGTTCTCAGTTGACCAAAATTTGAAGGTTTGGCTCGTTCGAGTCGTTCAATCATTTCCCTTGACAGCCCCGCTACGTCTTTGAAGTTAAAGTCTGGCGTAACCTTCAATCCGTCATGCTGATCGAGGCGTGCACGCGCACTTTTTTGCGTTTCGATGTATCCGCGATAAACGCAGTCTGCAATAACCGTCTTGATTTCGACAAGCGAAATCTCTGAGCGCAAAGGCTCCGGCAGAATTTTTTGGATTAACTGTGAATCAACATTCTGGCGAAGCATAAGTTGAGACAAAGTAATCGAATCTCCTAAATCAGAGCAAAGGGTGCGGCTTAGAAATGAATAGGCAGCGTCAGTGCGCTTAAAACGCGTCTCGTCAAGCATACGACGTAAAGAAGCGAGCCGATCTTGCTTGTTGTTAAAACGCTCCCAGTCCGAATCGCAGACTAAGCCGAGTTTTCTGCCATATGCGCTCAAACGCGCGTCAGCATTGTCATATCGTAGCGAAAGTCTATTTTCGGAACGCGAAGTGAAAATACGATAAGGCTCATCGACGCCGTGCCGGATTAAATCGTGAATCAAAACTCCGATGTATGATTCATTGCGGTCAAGCGTAAAAAGCTCTCGTTTCTGCGCTAAAAAAGAAGCATTGATGCCCGCAATGAGTCCCTGACAAGCGGCTTCTTCATAACCGGTAGTGCCGTTGATTTGCCCCGCATTGAAAAGACCTTTAATTTTCGCCGTCTCCAAATGCGGTGTAAGCTCACGCGGGTCTATATAATCGTATTCGATTGCATAACCGGGGCGGATAATCCGTGCGTGTTCCAATCCACGCACCATACGCACAAGTTCTTGTTGCAAATCGGCGGGAAGAGACGTAGAGAAACCGTTCAGGTAAACTTCATGCGTGTGATGTCCCTCCGGCTCAAGAAACAATTGATGGCGATCTTTGTCCGAGAATTTGACTACTTTATCTTCAATCGAAGGGCAGTAGCGCGGGCCAACTCCTTTAATTTTGCCTGAATAAAGCGGCGATTCGTGGAGATTCGCGCGTATCGTGTTGTGCAGCGCGTCGCTCGTGTAACCTATATAACAGGTAATTTGCGGCTGGCTAATGTGATCCGTCGCGAAAGAAAAGGGGATGGGGCGATCATCCGCGTGCTGTGGCTCGAAAGCATCCCAATCAATGGTACGACCGTCGAGGCGAGGCGGCGTCCCGGTTTTCAAACGTCCAACCGGAAAGGCGAGTTTCTTTAGACTTTCCGCCAATTCAATCGAAGCGGGTTCGCCAGCACGCCCGGCAGAATAACTTCTTCGTCCCGTATGTATTAATCCGTTAAGAAAGGTTCCCGTCGCAACTACCACAGAAGCCGCCCGGAAACGACGCGCATCCTGCAATTCAACTCCTAAAATGCGATTATCTTTAACTATTAGGTCAGTAACAAGACCTTGCCGTAAGTGTAGATTAGGAGTCGCTTCCAGCACACGACGCATCTCTGTACGGTAAAGTGCCCGATCAGCCTGCGCGCGCGGAGATTGAACGGCAGGGCCACGCGAGCGATTTAAGAGGCGAAATTGTATGCCTGTGCGATCTATAACGCGCCCCATGATGCCACCGAGCGCGTCTATTTCTCTTACCAAGTGTCCTTTGGCGATGCCGCCTATCGCGGGATTGCAGGACATTTGACCGATTAAGTCTAAATTAAGCGTGACAAGTGCTGTCTGCGCACCGAGTCTGGCGGAGGCAGAGGCTGCTTCGCATCCGGCGTGACCCGCACCAATCACAATAACATCGAAATCTTCGTCAAAAATCATAGCTATTTACCGATGCAAAAGGTTGCAAAGATTCTGCCTAAAACATCTTCGGGAGTTGTTTCCCCGGTAATCTCTCCAAGGAAGTGCAGCGAATTATAAAGCCCCAAAAGCACAAGTTCCTCGCTCGCGCACTGTTCCAGTAGATCAATGGATGAGCGTAAAGATTCGTGCGCGCGCTGAAGCAGATCATAATGGCGCGCATCTGTAATTAGCAACCCGGCGCTATGAATGTCGGATTCGACAAAAGGACGAATTAAGGCTTTGCGTAGGTCAGCGATCCCATCACCTGTTTTTGCAGAAACTATTATAAAAGGAGGTTTAGCCTGACAACAAATTTCGTCTTCGCGTATGACGAGACCGAGATCAGACTTATTAAAGACAACGAGGTGTAGTAAGGCAGAAGCTTCCCTGAGAATAAGCCGATCTTCAGAAGTAAGCGGCTGCGACCCATCCAAAATTACCACAGCGAGGTCTGCATCAACCATTGCCCGGCGTGTGCGCTCAATTCCTAAAGTTTCAATTTCATCGCCAGACTCACGTATGCCTGCCGTATCGGTTAATAGAACCGGCAGGCCATCTATATTGAGCAACTCGCTGAGACTATCGCGTGTAGTGCCCGGAATAGCCGACACAATAGCTCTGTCGGATAACAGTAAACTATTGAACAGACTAGACTTACCAACGTTGGGGCGTCCAGCAAAAGCTATTTTCAAGCCACCTCGCAGGAGATGACCGGCACGAAAAGTATTGCCTAGTTTTTCGATCTCGAACGCGAGATTGAGCAGTTTATCTCTAAACTTATGAGCGACGATATCCGGCAAGTCATCTTCGACAAATTCGAGGGATGATTCCAAAGGAACGATAATGTCGAGCAACTCGTCCTTGAAAGGTTGAAGCCTGAAGGATAGCTCGCCGCCGAGTTGCCGTGCAGCTTGGCGCGCCGCAGCATCTGTTTGGGCGTCTATAAGATCGCGCACAGCTTCCGCCTGGCTCAAATTGATCCGATTGTTGGCGAGCGCGCGAAGAGTAAACTCGCCCGGATCGGCGAGCCGAGCATCAAGGCGTAAAGCAAGGTCTATCAGGCGGCGTAGAATAACAGGCGAGCCGTGGCAGCTAAACTCTATAACATCTTCGCCCGTGAAAGAGTGCGGAGACTTGAAATAAGAAACGAGCGCTTGGTCTAAAACTTCCGTTGTGTCAGGATCAAGCAGATTTTTCAGAGAAACACGATTGGCGTCCGGCGTAAAGTTTTCGTCGCCTGTGAGGAGGCGTGCAATTTCGAGTGCGCGTGTGCCACTCAAACGAACTACGCCAATCCCACTACGTCCTGGTGGAGTTGATAAAGCGACGATGGTGGCATTGTTCGACACAAACTGAAGGAAGACTGAAAAGTTCGGTAAACAAAGGGAATTAGTAGTGCACTTTTAATGCGTATTACTGATCGGAAGGAGCCTTCGGGTTAATTTTTAGCCTCCGTGAAGTGCCTTCTCCGATTGACTCCGTGGCGAGGTCGGATTCGTTTGCAAGCGCCAGATGAATGACACGCCGCTCGTTCGATGTCATCGCCGCGAAGGTAAAAGCCGTACCGCTATTGCGTACTTGCTCGGCAGCGTATTGTGCCATTGCGTGAAGTTCTGCTTCGCGCGTCGCACGAAAATTCTTGACATCGCAGACGATGCGCTCATCTCTCGCTAATGTCCGCCCGTAAGCTTGATTAACGAGATGCTCGACGGCTTCCAAAAGCTCTCCGCCTTCGTTGAGCAGAAAGGAATCGTCCGTGCCATCAATATTGAGCAGGCAACCGCTCACAGCATCCTGAACGGCGGCGCTTAAATCCAGACGAGCACCGGCAAAAACCGTATTGAGAAAGTCCTTCGCTTGCGTACAGGCTTCATTCATATTCAAAATTTTAGCAGCCAAAGACAACTTTAACCTAACTCTTAAAGCCTCTAAACGCGCGCGGCATTCAATTTACCGGGCGGATTTTTAGTTGAACGAGGATCAGCACGCTTTGTTTCGGGCGGTTCTTCATCATCTTCGGATTTTGTTAAATGGTTAATCAAAAACTGCTGCCCGAAACCGACGATATTACCGACGAGCCAGTATACAACCAAGCCTGCGGGGGCGCTCCACATCACAGAAAGCATAATGAGAGGCATGGTGAAAGCCATCATTTTGCGCTGTAAAGGGTCTGCGGATGGTGCTGGAGTAATCAATTGCAGCACGGCCATCGAACCGGCCATCAGGAGCGGCAGAATGTGTATAAAATACGGCTCGGCTGAGGACAAATCAGGTATCCACAGAAAGGGCGCTTGCCGAAAATCAATCGAGATAGTGATCGCAGTATACAACGCAAAGAGAAACGGCATTTGAATCAAGAGCGGCAAACACCCGCCGAGCGGATTGCCTTCCTTCATCAAACGCAACTGCTCCATCTGCAATTCTTTCAACTTCGATTCGTTTTGTTTTGAACCTTTAGCCTGCAATTCTTTGATCTTTTCCTGCAATTCTTTCATGCGCGGTGCAAGCTTCTGCGCCTTCTTCATGGACTTTGAAGAACGCCACTTGAGCGGGAAAAAGAGTGAGTACAAAAAGATCGTGAAAAGAATGATTGATAGCCCATAACTGCCCGTCAGGTTATTCAGCCAACGTATACAAGCAAGAATGGGCACGGCCAGACGACGGCGTATGCCCTCCAGAAACCCGTAGTCGATAAGTCCTTCAAGATCAATTTGCCGCCCGCCTATCGTTTGGCTAATATCCGTATTCGCGGCCTGCAAAAGATAATGATCTTTCGCGCCGACGTAGAGTTGTGAAGTCGAACCGTCTGTGGGAATAGGAACGAACGCCGTAATCAGAAAACGATCCTCTTTTTTGCCGCTCGCTTCGTGCTCATATTTCGTCGTGCGGAATTCAAGCCCTTCGAGCGGTTTGGAAGGAATCGCCGCCATTGCGAAATACGTGTCGCCGATGGCCGCCCAATCAATTGCGCCGCCCACTTTTTTGACATCTGCTCCTTCAGGACGCTTTGAAGTAAACCACAGCCAGCCTTCTTCGCCTGAATGAACAGCCGGAGCGAGAAAACGGTGCGATTGATTATTAACGTAGGCAATGGCTTCGGGAGCAACGGAATAGAAGCTGTAATGCGAAACGCCCTGATCGCCAATGCTCGGCCCGATGGCGATTTTTGAGGGGAACGTCTGCCCACCGCGCTTGAGATCAATTGCCAGACCAACACTGTAACGGTCTGCAGAAAAAATGACGCTCTTAGCTACATCAAGTCCTGTAGCGTCATCATGCAGCAGAAAATCCACACGCTTTGTTTCATTTGCGGCAAGATTTATGCTCGCATCGCCGCCATCGCCCTCAACTCCCTTGATCTGGTAGTTTTTAGTAGCGAGAATCGCGTTCAGATTCGCGTCTTCTGTAACTAAACGTAGCGGCGCTTCATCGGGCGCGCGTTTAAGTTCCTCTTGCGGGATGAGTTCGAGCGGGTGCTGGTTCTGCTTGGTGCTCGATGCAGAATGAAGTTCGCGCCCTGTATCTTTATTTTTTTTAATAATCCAACTTGTCGCAGTCGCCCCACGACTGCTCATCTTCGCCTCGTATAAAGGCGTCTTGATCGTGAGCGTTCGCGGCGGCGCGCTCTCCGTAGTTGGTTGCGTAGCGATTGGATTGCCGGGTGTTGGCTGGGGATCGGTGACGGGCGTCGATTGCGGCGCGGCGGAGTTTGTCTGTGAGACAGTTGAAGCTGTTTGCCGAGTTGTGGAGTTACTATTTTGGTTCTGTTGCGGGTTTTGCGTTGGAAATAAGTAGCTCCAGCCGAAAATCAGTGCGGCGGAAATAACTAAGAAAAGAACGAAACGCTGCTGTTGTTGCATTTAGATTTGTTAAAGCAAAACCACCAAAAGATGCTGCGATTAATAACGAGTCGTCAAACACGGCAGTTCCCGTTATTTAACCGGATCGTAGCCGCCCTGATGAAACGGATGGCAACGCGAAAGCCGCTGCAATCCCATCCACAACCCACGTAATACGCCACGCCGCTCAATTGCCTCGCGCGTATATTCGGAGCAGGTTGGAACAAAACGGCACGATGGCGGAAGCAAAGGCGAAAGAAACGCCTTATAAAGCTTCAGCAATGATACGAGTGCAAATTTCAACGAATATCACCGTTCTATTTATTGATCGCTGTGCCGATGCTCGTTTTTTGCGGCGGCGGCGATGATCCTCTGGAACTCTTCAAACGGTGCTGCCAGCTTGACAAGTAACAAACGCCGCCTTGCGTTCAGCACAAAATCATACTTTGTTTGAAGTTTGTCCAAACTCGCGCTGCTCAAACGAAAAGTCTCGCGCAGCAGGCGTTTTGCGCGATTGCGTTCGACGGCATTGCCGATAGCTTTGCGCGAAGCAGTAATGCCGATCCGATGATCTTGTAGATTATTCGGCTGCACGAAGGCTGACACGAGCTGACCATCATAGCGTTTGCCACGCTCGTAAACGCGTCGGAATTCGCTCGGGCTGCGCAGATGCAAGTAAGAACGTGAAGCTTCGCGCGCCATTATCAATAATGCGCCGGGGTCAAACGCTTACGTCCCTTTGCGCGCCGCCTTTTCAAAACAAGGCGACCGTTCTTTGTCGCCATACGCGCGCGAAACCCATGCGTCTTGGCACGTCGGCGATTGTTTGGTTGAAATGTCCGCTTCGACATATGAAACAAGTCTCCTCTTAAACGAAAACAGCGAGATTAACCTTGCGCGACTTATATGTCAAGAAAACAGTCACAGAGTCATCCGAAAATCAGATAAGGGTTCTCTGTTTCAACTTACTGCTACGATAAGCGACCGCATTAAACTTCAAGCTGACTAATACCAAAAGTCATAATCCAGACGGCATAGTGCCTTCAATATTCAATAAGGGCACCGCAAAACAAAATATCAGTGGAGAGTAAACCAACGTACTAAATCAACTCACCAACCAAATATCTTCCAAGGTTTTATCAAGAAAAGCCCTGCTTTTCGATAGCTGAAAAAAATATTTCTGCGGGCTGTGGATTTCTCTTGCTTTATTTGCCAAAGCTATGCTAGTCTCCGCCCGTTTCAGACGACTCTTGTGGCTGTAAGTAGTTGATAATTATAAACTTAAAGCATTACTTTAAGTTTGAAGAGTTTTCCACAGGGCTGTGGAAAAACCTGTGGAAAACTTTCTCCAAGCCGATCTAGAAAGGGTCAAGAGAGAGCATTTTCAATAGCTTCTGGGAAGTCGCTGAAAGCAGAACTTGAAAGTTGTGAGAATGACTGTTGTATTAATTTATAACAGTTAGCGTTAGCAGCAAAATCTAACTTTCTTACGTGAGATAGGACAATAAAGCCATGAGCACAGTCGTTGAGTATCAAATATGGAATGACATTTTGAGTGCTGTTGAGAAGCGTCTCAATCGTCAGAGTTTCGAGACTTGGTTTCGCCCGATTCGTTTTGAGGGCTGCGATGATGCGGGTCAAGTGTTGCACCTGCGCGCGCCGAATCAAGTAATTATGGATTGGGTAAGTTCCAATTATTCCGAAGTGCTCGGTCAATCTTTGGAGGAACTGAATCTAGCTCGCTATCAGGTTGATTGGGTCGTGGAAGAGGAAGAAGGTTATGCTGCGGATAAATTGATGGATTTAAGCAGCACAGAGGCTGATTATAAGTTTACCGAACCTGCTAGCGCGAAAAACGGCGAAGGTAAACCATCGTCAAGCCTTTTTTCTCTTTTGGAAGCGGCTGAATCCGATGGTTTAGCGCCGGGCGCAACCACCTTTGTAGATTTGGAGCCGCTGGAGTTATCGCTTAATCCGAAATATACTTTTCAAACTTTCGTTGTCGGCTCATGTAATCAATTTGCGCACGCCGCATCGCTCGCCGTCGCTGAAGCTCCCGGCAAAACCTACAATCCGCTTTATATTTACGGCGGCGTGGGGTTGGGAAAAACGCATTTGATGCACGCTATCGGCCACACTATTAAAGAGCGTAATCGCCACCTGCGTTTGTCTTATATGTCTGCGGAAAAGTTTATGAATGAACTGATTAACGCGATTCGTTACGACAAAGCGCAGACTTTTCGCGAAAAGTACAGGTCAATTGATATTCTGCTGATGGACGATATTCAATTCATGGCGGGCAAAGAGCGCACACAGGAAGAATTTTTTCATACCTTCAATGCTCTTTATGATGGTCAGAAGCAGATTGTGATTACTTCCGATTGCCCGCCGCGCGAGATTCCAACGCTCGAAGAGCGCCTTCACTCGCGCTTTGAATGGGGCTTGATCGCGGACATGGAACCGCCTGACCTTGAAACCAAAGTCGCAATTCTGAAGCGCAAAGCAGACCTTGATGGCGTTCTGCTTCCAGATGATGTGGCGTTCTTTATCGCTGGCAAAGTCAAAAGCAACATACGCGAACTCGAAGGCTCGCTCGTGCGCCTCGTCGCAATCTCGTCTCTGCGCGGTGTGCCGATCTCGAAGATGCTCGCACAGGACGCCATACGCAATATCGCCGAAGACGATCAACCGGCTGGAATCACTATCGAGAGCATTCAACAAGCTGTCTCGGCGCATTACCATCTGCGCGTTGACGAACTAAAATCCAAAAACAATGCGCGGCAGATCAGCGCCCCACGGCAGGTGGCGATGTATTTGTGCAAACGCTTGACGAAACACAGCTTTCCAGAGATCGGGCGCGAGTTCGGCGGTAAGCATCACACGACTGTCATTCACTCTGTGGATAAGATCGAAGCACTTGTTTTGAAGGATGAAAATTTCCACAGGGTTGTTAGTTCCATTATGGACAATCTTTGCAAGTAGTTAGGTACTTTTTAGGGTAAAAAGTTTTCCACAGTATGGTTTTCGGTTAAGTTTTTTGTATGCTTATATTTAACTTTGAGTTTTCCACATTTCCACAGGCATCGCAACAATTGACCCTGTGGAAAACTTTTTACCTGTGGAAAAGTCCAAGTTTTCCACAGGCGGGCAAAGTTTTCCACAGCATTTTCCACAGCCCCTGTGGAAAACAATTTCTTTGATGTCAACAATAAACCGACTTTTCCACATTTCCACAGGCCCTACTACTACTACTATATATATATATAATTATTTAGTTAGTATAAGTAGTAAAAGGCAGCGCGGTAATTTTGAATCGTTTTGGGTTAATATCCGAAGCAAGCTTTTATTCGTTTAGCAGGAGCACATAGATGGAATTTAGTATTAGCAAAAACACACTGCAAAAAGAATTGGCATTCGTGCAGGGTGTCGTCGAAAGGAAAAACACGATTCCGGTTCTCTCGAACATTCTTATCGAATCAATTGGCGAGAACACGATTCGTTTCACCGGCACGGATTTAGACGTCACGATTCGTTGCGAAACCGAAGCAGACGAAATCAAAACGCCCGGCGCGATGTGCGTGCAGGCGCGTAAGCTCTTCGACATCTCCAGACTGTTGCCGGATGCGCCCGTGAATTTTCGCAAGGAAGAAAACGATTGGGTGACGGTTAAGTGTGAGCGCTCAAACTTCAAAGTCGCAGGTGTCGCGCGTGACACGTTCCCGGAAGTGCCTAGCTTTAAGTCCGCGCCGACGAAAATGCCCGCCGATGTTTTCAAAACTTTCATTGACCGCACTATCTTCGCCATCACGCAGGAAGAATCTCGCTACACTTTATCGGGCGCAAAATTCATGCTCGACAAAACGGGCGCAAAGATGGTTACAACCGACGGACATCGCCTCGCCTATATCGAGCGTCGCATCCAAGCCAAAGACGCAGCCACAGAGCCTCTGGACGCGCTTATTCCACGTAAGACGCTGGCAGAGCTGACCAAGTTGACGACTAATTACGAAGGCGACATCAATTTAGGCGCGGATCAAAACCACATTTACTTTGAAGTCGGCTCGCGTCTCTTGATTTCCAGAATGCTGACGGGGCAATTTCCAAACTACGAAATGGTGATGCCGAAGACGAATGACAAATCCGTTGTCTTCGACGGCGCGCAACTCAATCAAGCGATCCGCCGCGTCGCGCTGATGGCCGACGACCGCTCGCACGCGATACGCTTTAATCTCGCGCCCGGAAATCTGCACATCAGCTCGCAAAACGCCGAAGAAGGCGAAGCGCGCGAAAGTATTGCCACCGAATACGCCGGTGAGGAAACAGAAATAGGTTTCAACGCGCAGTATCTACAGGATTTTCTCAACGTCATCGGCGACGGCCAGATTGCTTTCGAGTTCAAAGACTCGAATTCGCAAGCGCAACTTCGTCCGGCAGAAATGGCCGACTACGATTACAAATACGTCATCATGCCGATGCGAATCTGAGATGGCTTGGAATCATCGAATCTAAAATCTCAAATTGACCAAAAGCGTTTTTGCCTTCAAGTGCAGAAACGCTTTTTCTTTTCACGCAAACTGTGAAAATTATCTTTGTCTGAAACCGCGCGGGAGAATCATTCATGTGTTAAAATCTCTTCATGCTGCTTGAATCCTTAGAAGTTCATAACTGGAGAAATTTAAGCGGCAAAATTTTCTGGACGCACGGCCTCAACATCATCCACGGCGACAACGGGCAGGGCAAAACAAACTGGCTTGAAGCAATTTATCTACTCGCCACCACGAAATCCTTTCGCACGCAGCGCCCGCAGGAAGCCGTCCGCTTCGGCGAAGATTTAGCTGTCGTGCGCGGCCTCGTCAAGCAAAGCGCCGACGTTCACCGCGAACTGCAGGTCAACATACAGGGCAACACGAAATCAATTTCCGTCAACGGCAAACGCGAATCCTTAGCGCGTTACTTAGGTCAACTACACACCGTCGCCTTCACCGCTGACGAACTCGAAGTGGTGCGCGGTGCGCCCGACGCACGCCGCCGTTTTCTGGATCGCGGCGTCATCTCGCTTCATCCTTCTTACATACAAACGATCAGTGATTACAATCGCGTCGTCAAACAAAAAAACCGTCTTCTGCAAAATGCTTCAGAGGCCGAGATGAGCCTCGCGCAGGTCACGGAAATCATCGCTCCTTGGAACGAACAATTGATACACCTCAGCGCCGAAATCCATCGCGCGCGAACCGATTATGTCGGGCAATTGCAAGCCGAACTCAAACCGCGTCTTTTCGAGCGCGAAGAGGTAGCGATTCGCTATGTTTCATCGCTCGAAGGCAAAGGCGATTTGAAGGATTACGAAGCGCTCATCGCCTCACGTTTAGAACTTCGTTTACAGGCTGAAATCAACGCTGGATACGCGCTCATCGGCACGCACAGAGACGATCTCGAAATACTCTTTGACGAACGTGATCTGCGCTCTTTCGGAAGCTCCGGGCAACAGCGTAGCGCATTGATAATACTTGACTTAGCGGCAATCTCCGTGTATTATAACAAGCATCGTGAGTATCCACTTTTCCTCATTGATGACGTAGATGCGGAGCTTGATCGAAAGCGTTTGAATCACTTGTTGGAATACCTTGAAGAACGCACGCAAACATTCATTACGACATCCAAAGAGAGCCTCGTCGAACAGTTTATCAAACGCGCTGGTGTCTACTTGATTAAAGACGGTGCGGTGCAAACAAAAGTTCCTGCCGCCGAACCTGTTTCGTCGGACGCGAAGGTCGTCGAAAGCATCTAAAAGTTGTCACTATAAAAGTGCAGAATAATTCTTCAAACGAAAAGAAAATTTATGAGCAACACATCCGAAGAGGAGATTGATTTGGCAACACCTATTATTACACCCAAGAAGAAAACTGCCGCCTATGATTCGTCTTCCATTACCGTTCTGGAAGGGCGCGAAGCCGTGCGCAAACGCCCCGCGATGTACATTGGTTCGACCGGCGACCAAGGCTTGCATCACCTTGTTTACGAAGTCGTGGACAATTCGATTGACGAAGCGCTGGCAGGCTACTGCGATACGGTTGAAGTCGCAATTCATCTCGACAATTCGATCACAGTCATAGATAACGGTCGTGGCATTCCCGTTGATTACCATAAGGGAGAAAAGAAGAGCGCGGCGGAGGTCGTCATGACGAAACTGCACGCGGGCGGCAAGTTCGATTCCAACGCCTACAAAGTCTCCGGCGGCTTGCACGGCGTCGGCGTTTCATGCGTTAACTTCTTATCCGAAATCCTGCGCCTCGAAATCTGGCGCGACGGCAACACATACGAGCAGGAGTACGAACGCGGCATCGCTGTCTCGAAGCTCGAACAAACCGGAACGACACGCAAACGCGGCACGAAAGTCACGTTCAAGCCCGATGCGACGATCTTCGATGTAACGGAGTTCAGCTTCGATAAACTTTCCGAACGCCTGCGCGAAAAAGCTTTTCTCAACAAAGGCATTCGCATACACATCAAAGACGAGCGTTCCGAGCCTGAGCGTGCACACGAATTTTACTACAAAGGCGGCATTGCCGAGTTCGTCAAGCACCTCAACAAAAATAAAACCGTGCTGCACGACAAACCGCTCTATTTCGAGCGCGTCGGCGATGCCTTATCCATCGAAGTGGCGATTCAATACAACGACGGCTACGACGAAAAAGTCTATTCCTTCGCCAATAACATCAACACCGTTGACGGCGGCACGCATCTGTCCGGCTTCCGCTCGGCCTTCACGCGCACGATCAATGCCTACGCGCAATCTTCCGGTCTCGCCAAGGGCTTTAAGACGGCGCTCACCGGCGATGACGTGCGTGAAGGACTTGTCGCAGTTATTTCCGTCAAATTGCCGCAACCACAGTTTGAAGGCCAGACCAAGGGTAAACTCAATTCCGATGTCAAAGGCGCTGTTGAATCATTCTTGAACGAGCGCCTGACAGAATTCTTCGAGCAGAATCCAACAGTTGCCAAAAAGATTGTTGGCAAATCTGTTGACGCTGCACGAGCCAGAGAAGCCGCTCGAAAGGCACGCGAAATTGTCCGCAAAGGCGCTATCGGTTCAACCATGCTGCCCGGCAAATTGGCCGACTGCCAGGAACGTGATCCGACGTTGTGTGAGATTTACATTGTAGAAGGAGATTCCGCTGGCGGCTCCGCAAAGCAGGGAAGAGATCGAAAAAACCAAGCAATTCTTCCATTAAAAGGTAAAATCTTGAACGTCGAGAAAGCGCGTTTCGATAAGATGCTCGGTCACGGCGAGATCAAAACGCTGATTACAGCTCTCGGCACGGGCATCGGGAAAGATGATTTCGACGTTACAAAGCTCCGGTATCACAAGATTATTTTAATGACTGACGCTGACGTTGACGGATCACATATTCGCACGTTGCTATTGACTTTCTTTTACAGGCAAATGCCGGAACTCGTCGAATCTGGGCATATTTTTATTGCACAACCGCCGCTGTTCAAAGTAAAGCGAGGCAAGCGCGAAGAGTACATTAAGGATGAAAGATCAATGGTACGCTATATGATGCGGCAGGCAACAAGCGATTTAAGCGTCAAAGCAGCCACATCAAATACCGTTATAGAGAGCCGCGAACTCGCACGCTTACTCGAGCAAATGGTGGAATTCAAGCGTTACTGCGAAAAGGCTGCACGGCGAGTGGGTGGCGACGCACGCCTTCTCGACACTATTCTCGAAGCTTTAGCTGGACGCGATGGTGTTTTGCGCGAAGAGAACATGACGCTACGTGCGGCGTTTCAAGACGGCGAAAAAATGGCTCGCGTGGAAGGCTTGTTAAGCGAGAAAGGCTATAAAACAGAGCTTTCGACGGACGAAGAGCATGGCTTGTGGGAGATTGAAACCAAAGCTGAATCGGGCATCAACGTGTGCATTGATTGGAATTTAGCGAGCTATGTAGAATTTCAGAAGGCCGTCGAAATCTATAGTGCGCTCGAAGATAGGCTCGCCGCGCCATTTGTTATCGGCGAAGACGGCAAAAGCGAAGAATTGCCGACACGCGAAGCGTTACTCGAACGCGTGCTGGCAGCAGCCAAAAAAGACCTTGCGATACAGCGCTATAAAGGCTTGGGCGAAATGAACCCAGAACAATTATGGGAGACTACGATGAATCCCGAAAAGCGTACTTTGTTACAAGTTAAAGTAGATGATGCCGTCGAGACAGATCAAATCTTCACGGTGTTGATGGGCGATGCCGTCGAGCCGCGCCGCCGCTTTATCGAAGATAACGCGCTTGATGTTAAGAACCTTGACGTGTAGGAATCTGTTCGTGCATTAAAAGTTTCGGCACGCCGATTGCCAATTTGACACACGGAACTTGCTCCTGTAAAGTACGTGTTTACTTCCTTCTGTGAATTTAGCCGTTACCTGACTTCTCGCGCGGGCAACGGCTTTTTTTTTATGATTTAATATGCCTCCGTTCGCCTTTTGGCAAATATTCCAGATGAATATCGCGGAAAGTTAAGTTCAAAATTTAATATGCGCGATAGCGTTCGACTCGAAAGCGGTAAAGTTTGAGCGGCGCGTTCGGCAAAATGCCTGCTTTGCGAGCAGCGATGTCAACTTGCTGCATCGCCGTCGAAACGGCTTCGATGTCAGGTAGCAGAAGTCCACGCCGCAGTCCCGCCTCGTCTTCAACAATCACACCATAAGTTTTGGGATCGAGTTCTTCAAACTGAGCTAGCTCTGGTTCGGAAAGCACATCAACGGAATAAAGCAGGCGCGGAAGTTCGAGTATCGAGACAGGAGGAAAACGTGGGTCACGCGTGGCTGCGCTTGCGGCATTGGCGATAATCTCTTCGGCCAGCATTTTGTGAATCGGTTCGATTGTGCCGATACAACCGCGTAATTCTCCGTCTTCCGTCTTGATTGAAACAAAGCAGGCGGCGCGGCGACGCAAACAAGCGGATAGTTCAGAAGGCACGTCGAGCAATTTATCTTCGCCTATGTAAATTTCAACTGCACGGCGGGCAAGCTTAATAATTTCCTCTGCGTCGGACATGTCTTTAACTTTCATTCAAACACGCGCGCTTCATTATCCTCGCTGATCGAAGCAGCGAGTTGCGCAACCATGTAGCCAACGCCGAAAGGCGCTTCGTAATGAAGCACTTCGCAGTTCAAGTCTGCTTCCTCAAGCGCACCAAAGAGGATGAGCATTGAGCGATAACCGCATTCGCCAGCGGCTTTTCGTAATTCTTGATCCATATTAACGACGCGTAAAGGCACGCACGCGGCGATGCTGTTGATGATTTCTTCGTCGAAAAGATGCGCGTGGCGGAAATACCCGGCGGGCGCTTCCGGCGTGAGCCTGTGGCTTAAATCGCCGCTCGCGATAAAAGCCATCGGGCGTTGCAAAGCATCAACCGCGCGCCTGATACACGCGCCGAAACGCAAGTGATCTTCATTCGATAAATAATTGTAGCCGAGTGCGACGACGGAGCCGCGCCATCCGTTACGCAGTAGAAAGTAGAGCGGGACGAGCGTGCCGTGATCTAATTCAAAACCCTCAATGCCGAAGACTTCGTAGCCTTCTTCTGCCGCCGTACGCGAGATAGCCGCTAACAGTTCTTCATCGAGCGCGGCTTCGATTGTTACTTCGGGCGCGCGAAAGCGAGCGAAGTCTCCGCGTAGTTGTGCATCCATGTAAGCAACAAATGAGCGCTCTTTGAGCGGCGCGTGCGGCGAAATTAACACGATTGATTCGGCACGGCTGGCGATAACACGCCCGGTAAAATCGCGCATTGCATCAATCGAGCCGCGCACTTCTGTGCTCGCTGCGCCGCCGACTTCTGGAACCATGATTGGCGGGTGCGGCGCGATTCCGGCAAAGACTATAAAATTATTCGGCATCGACGTAAGACTTGAAACTCAATGTTATCAGCGAGCTTCTTTGATAAGAAAAATTCTGTTTATCAAAATCGCTTTGCCGTATGGCAATGCGGCGCGAAGTAGTTGTCAGGGAGCGACACGCATTTTACCACGCGATGCGCGTTCCTTAACAAGCCTCAATTGCTTAATGATGAACACTCCATTTAAGATGTACGGCTCTCGCGCAAACGCGTGCGACATAAATAAAGTTTCATTGAAGTAAGCAGAAGAGTAAGTAGAATAGCGATGCAGGAATTCGATGTATTGATTGTCGGCGCAGGCCCCGCCGGATCGTTTGCGGCAGAACAGTTGGCGCGTGAAGGAGTGCGCGTCGCGCTCTTTGACGGGCGGCCAGCGAACGAAGCGAAAGCGTGCGGCGGCGGCGTTACTTCCAAAGCGTTGAAGGCTTGGCCGCACTTACTCCAAGCAATCGGGCGCACGATTGATGAAGTAGAAATGTACGCGCCTTCCGGCAAAAAATTGCGTTTGAAATTAACGGAGCCGTTCAGCATTTATTCGCGGCGCGCGTTTGATTCTTTTTTGCGTGAACGAGCGCAAAAAGCAGGCGCACACATTTTCGTAGAGCGTGTGTCGCTCTCATCGCGTACTGCAATGGGTGAAAATTGGACACTGAAGAACAGCAACGAAAGTGTGTGGCGCGCCCCCGTGTTAGTCGCGGCGGACGGCGCAAACAGTCGCATCGCGCGTGAACTGGCGGGCGCTTTGCCACCTTCGGAAATGGAAGTCGCGTTCGGTTATCGCGCTCCTTTGTTGCAGAGTGAAAGCGCGCCGACGGTGATCGCTTTTCTTCCGGGTTGGGCGGGTTACGCGTGGGCTTTTCCGCGCGTCGATCATCTTTCATTCGGCATCGCCACATCGCAGGACGCGTTCGATCATAAGGCGCTCGATCAATTATTGTGGGGATTTATGGTTGGCTACCGGCGCGTTTGCAGAGATGAAAGCGCACAGTTATGGGTTCAACGAACGCGGGACAAAGCGCTTGATGAAGGAAATGAAAAAGATTTGCGCGCAACGGTTGATCGGTATGCGGCGCGTATTCCGGGACTCTCTGCGAAGACTTGGGACGAGCGCAAAACGTGCGGCGACGATTGGGCATTGCTCGGCGATGCGGCGGGTTTCGCAGACCCTGTGACGGGCGAGGGAATTTATTACGCGCTGCGTTCGGCAGAACTTTTCAGCAAAGCTTATCTGTCGCATCAGTTGACGCGTTACGAAAAATTGTGGCGTGAAGATTTCGGGCGTGAGCTAAAGCGTGCGGCGGAGATGCGCGGGCGTTTTTATGGAAATTTTTTGGGCGCGCCGTTTACGGAAAGAATGATTGAACTCGGGCGCGCGCACAAAGGCATACGCGGCGTGCTGACGGAACTTGTCGCTGGCGAGCAGGGCTACGTTGATCTCAAAAGCAAACTGGCGTGCCGCGCCGTATGGCCGCTTTAAGTTGAAGTTGAAAGCCCTTAGTTTCAATCTTCATCGCTTTGTTTATCGAGACCAAGCAGCATGTCTCTCGCTTTATCAAGCGAGTTTGCGTTCTCTAAAATGCCGCGCACCGCGTCGAGAATTTGTTGCGAAGCGTGTGCGTCCGTTTCTTCAGCGCTGACCGCCGTCAACAGCTTCGGCATTTCGCGTATGCCCCGCACAAAGTAGAAGGCAATCTTTTCCGCGCGGAGCGGCGCGTGGCCTTCGCGCACTAAGGCTTCGGCCACCTTGCGCCGCACCTCCTCGAACATATCGAACTCCATGCTGCTGTCGTCTAGCATAACCTTTGTGCAATTTACGAAACTCCAGACGCGTTTGGATGTAAAGTCCTCGCCGGTTCTTCCTGAGCGATGTCATCACACGCAGCATTTTCTTTCGGCGAAGATTTCGTGTAAGGCGCGAGAAGACGCTTGAGTTCATCTGGAACAACCACCGTCTCGAAGGTATCGCGCCGCACGGCGACGAGCACGAAATGCGCTTCGGCGATGATTACTTCTTCCCCTTTGCGACGCACTTCAAAATTGAGCCGCAAAGATTTCGTGCCGACGCGTCCGACATAAACGGAAACTTCCAGCAGATCATCCAACTGCGCAGCGTGGCGAAAGTCGCATTCAAGATGTGCGCGCGGCAACCACACGTCTAGTTCATCGAACATCACACCGTAAGGCAATCCGACGGCGCGGAAAAGTTCTGTCTCCGCGAACTCGAAAAAGCGTATGTACGCGCCGTAGAAAATGATGCGCGCCGCGTCCACATCGCCCCATCGCACGCGCTCTTCAATACGAAACTTGTAGGATTGATCCATCTATTTCACGCGGCTTGTGCGCCGCTTCATAAAATCCATCAGCACGAACTGCGAAAGATTATCGGGGTTGGCAAAGTAAGCTTTACCGTTCGTCATCGCGGACATTTGTTTGACGAACTCGACAAGGTAATAATCGCTGGCGAGCATAAACGTATTAATCATAATCCCCGCTTTGCGGCACGCCTGAACTTCTTTGAACGTCTCGGCCATCACGAACGGATCATTGCCCATCGAATTTTTGTAAAGCTTTTTACTCGCCGCGCTGCCTTCGCTGCCCTTAACGCGCGCGCGTCCGCCAAAGCTTTGAGAGAATGAAGCCATGCTCGATGAATCCAAAAAACAGGCAGTCGGTTTTCCATCCGTGACCATCACGATCTGCTTCATCTCTTTGCGCTGCGCTTGCAGCAAACGGCGCGCGAGTTTCAATCCTTCAGCCGTGTTCGTGTGATACGGCCCGACCTGCGTCGTCGCTAACTTTGCCATCGGCAATTCTTCCGCGTCGTCGTGAAAGAGCACGATCTTCAGAGAATCGCCCGGATACTGCGTGCGGATCAGATGCGCGAGCGCGAGCGCAACTTTCTTGGCGGGCGTGAAGCGATCTTCGCCGTAAAGAATCATTGAGTGCGAGCAATCGAGCATCACGACGGTTGCGCATGATGATTGATAGTCACACTGTTGAACGTATAAATCTTTGTATTCAAGATTGAGCGGCACGCCCAGTCCTTCGCGCGTGATCGCCGAGAGAAGCGTTGCGCTGACATCCAGATTGATCGTATCGCCAAACTCATATTGCTTGCTCGCGGCAGCGGCTTCAACGCCCGTTGCAAGTTGCGGCGTGTCGTGTCGCCCGACGGAAGATTTACCGAAACTGCCCAAAAGATTTTTCAAAGTTTTGTAGCCGAGAAAATCTAAGCCCTTCTCTGTTACTTCAAACTTGACGTTGCGCGGGGTCGGATCGGAGACTTCGCCGCGCCCGTTGCCCTTCTGTTTTTGCCTTTGCTGTTGCGGCTCTTCTTTCAAGTTGAGAAAGCCTTCTTCAACAAGTCGCTCGATGATTTGATTGAGCATTTCTTCGAGTTGCGAGCCGCGAAACTCTCCATCGTTATCGGCGAGCATCTGGGCGATCTGCTGCTCGTCAATCAAATCCTGATTCAGCAGCGCCTGCAAAATCGCCTGCCGCAACGCGTCGAGCGAAGTATCCTGCGGGCGGCGTTGCCGTGTGTAATAGTAATCATCATCAAAGCCCGATTGCAGCACCGCATCCGAAAGCGCGTCCATCAGATCGCCCAAGTTTAATGACGAAACATCGAGGCCGTTGAATTTAGAATAACGTGTGAATTTCATTTGTATTACATACTTCCTTATGCGAAAACTTCCGCCACTTTGCAGGAGAAGCCGGGAACGACATCATCGCCATCGAGCATATCATTCTCGGTCAGCACCACAACCTCTGCTTGCTCGCGATGAACGTTGATTGTGCGCTTCTTCGCATCCACAACCCAAACTATGCGCGTTCCTGCCGCCAGCCACAGCGCAACTTTCTCGCGCACTTCGCGCGCCGTATCACCGGGCGAAACAACTTCAACGGCGAGGTCAGGCGCGCCCGGCCAAAACTTTTTCGTGCGCCCAAGCCGCTCGAATTGTTCTTGGAGGATGAATGAAGTATCCGGCGCGATCACAGTGTCCGGGTCGCTCGCAACCTTGTAACCGGTCTCTGCCGCCAGCACTACGCCCAGCTTATGCGCCTTAACGTAGTGCGCGAGAAGCATTGTCATTGTGGCGGCGATTATTCCGTGTTCCGAACCTGCGGGCGACATTTGTTTCAGCACTCCTTCTATAAGTTCGTACCGAAAATTGTCTTTCGGCATGTAGAGAAGCTGCTCGGCAGTGAAAGATTGTGTTGCGGTAATGGTGCTCATAATCTTCTCTCATTATCCAAAAAATTCTGACGCTTGAACTTTAGGCGCAAATCAACTGTAACGTCCCGTCTCTGTTAAATCATCATAGATCATGCCGCGACGATCTTTCTTTGCTTTCGTCGCCGCCGCGTAGCCGCCTTCTTCGTTGCGTGTGATCTTGTTTTGCGCGTAGAGGCCTTCGAGTGCGAGTTCGCAGGCGGAGACAAGTTGCGCTTCGTCCGTGCGTTTGAAGTCAAAAGGGATTAGCACGGTTTCGATTAAATCCGGCACGGCTTCGAGAAGATTCATGCACTCTTCGGCGGAAGCTGTGTCGGCGAGGCGCAAGGTGTTGCCGCCATCGAACCAGCGCGTCGCGGGCGCAAAATCAATGCCGACGAAGTAGCCCTCGAAGATTTCTCCGGCGGCGCGTTTGATTAAGTCCTTAGCGATTTTCGGCGCGCCAAGTTGCTCGCCTTCGTATTCGAGTTCCATCTTACCTGTCATCGAAGGCGCGGCAGCGTAGATGTCTGAAATGCGCGGCACGATTTCTTCTTCATCCGTCAGAAGTGCGCGACGTTCGGCGTTTGATACAACGGATTCCATAACGGTAATCGGCAAACGTTGCGAGACGCCGGAGCGTTTGTCTATACGCTGATCGTCACGCGCTTCAAAAGCGATTTGTTCGATAATGTCGCGTATAAAATCCGGGATGCGCAAGTTTCCTTCGAGACCTTCACGCGTTGTCCAAGCTTCCTGACGCGTGATTTCAACGCCGAGTTGTAAATCCGTCGGATAGTGCGTCGTGATTTCCGCGCCGATGCGGTCTTTCAAGGGCGTGATGATTTTGCCGCGCGCGGTGTAATCTTCCGGGTTCGCGGAAAAGACGAGCATCACATCGAGCGGCAAACGCACAGGATAGCCTTTTATCTGCACGTCGCCTTCCTGCATGATGTTGAAGAGGCCGACTTGAATTTTTCCGGCGAGGTCTGGCAGTTCATTGATCGCAAAGATGCCGCGATTGGCGCGCGGCAAAAGTCCATAGTGAATCGTCAGTTCGTCGCTTAAAAGATGTCCGCCCTTCGCGGCTTTGATCGGGTCAACATCGCCGATGATGTCCGCGATAGTCACGTCGGGCGTCGCTAGCTTTTCGACAAAGCGTGAATCGCGTTCGATCCATGCGATGGGCGTGCCATCGCCGTCCATCTCGACTATTTGCCGCCCGTATGCGCTAATTGGATGAAACGGATCATCATTGATTTCGGAACCTGCAATAGCGGGAATCGCATCGTCTAACAAATCCGTTAGCTGACGAATGATGCGGCTCTTGGCTTGCCCGCGCAGTCCTAGAAGAATCAGATTGTGGCGCGAGAGAATCGCGTTGGTAATTTGCGGCACGACGGTTTCATCGTAGCCGACGATGCCCGGAAAAAGTTTTTCGCCCGCGCGTAGCTTGCGCAAAAGGTTGGCGCGCAGTTCGTCTTTGACGGAACGATTGTGTGTAAGCCCGCTTGCTTTAAGTTCGCCTAAAGTTTTCGGAAGCGTTTGCTGTTTCGCTGATGCCATTGCTTTCTTAAATCCTGTTCTGTTGATTATTTTGTGGTGTGGTCTTAATCAAGTAGGAAAGCGCTTCGGCTAATGTGCGGTGCGTGCGCATTCCTGTGAAATCAAGACCGAGTCCGACGAGCGATTGCGCGGCGTGCGCCGTGACGCCCGTCACGATTGCTTCCGCCCCAATCAGTTTGAGCGCGGAAACTAGATTGCTCAAGTTAGCGACGGCGTGCGAATCAATAATACGCGCGCCTGTGATGTCTATGATGCAGGCGCGTGCGCCCGTGCGCGTCACTTCTCGCAGAGCCGCTTCGGTGGCCTGTTGCATTCTGGCAGTATCGAGCGAACCGATAATCGGCAGCGCAAGCACGCCATGCCAGACGGGAACAAGCGGCGTTGAGATTTCCTCCAACAACTGCGCGCGCTCTTGATTAATACGCGCGAGCGTCGCTTCCAGATGTTTTTGATCTTCGATGTTCGTGCATGTTCCAACCCACTGTGTGATCTTGCCCGTTTCATCGCGCACAGGTGTCGCGCGCGCGAGAAACCAACGATAAACATTTTGCGGACGCGAACAAAAGCGATACTCGATTTCGTAAGGCTCGCCGTCGCGCCACGCGCGTTGCCAGCGCTGGAGCGTGCGTTCCTTATCGTCCGTGTGCAGAGCGTTGGCGAAACCGAAGCCCATTGATTCTTCTTCGGAGAAACCTGTGAATTCGTACCAGCGTTGATTGAAGTATGTATGCGCGCCGTCTTCATCGGTTGCCCAGACGAGTTGCGGCATCGCATCCGTTATCGCACGCAAACTTTGCTCGCTCAACTGCAATCGCTTCTCGCGTTTCGTCGGCGACGCCATTATCTCTGTGCGCTTCGTTTCAACTTGGTTTGAATCTGCCATTATTCTTATCCGCTAAAATCTACGGTGCGCTGTTCGATCTTTTCGCAAATCCTCCTCGCCGTTCTTGCTCACCCTGCGTGCTGACCATTATTTAGCTGGCGGACGGCGCGCTATCGTTGGCAATGTAACAATCGCCGACTCGCGCGACTAGATTATCCTCAACGAGTTTTTCAAGATGCGCAAGCACCGCGCGTTCAGCCATCGCGTGAGCCTTCTGTGGCACGTCCGTATAAACCCGCGCAACAATTTCCGTCGTCGTCTCAGCGCCCTCGCGCACGGCCTGCAAAATGTTTCCTTCGCGTTCGAGCCGGTGCGCGATGTACTCCGCGATTTTCGCGCGCGGGTTGCCGACAGCAGGCCCGTGCGCGCCGAAGAGTACGGACAGATTCAGTAGTGCCGCGAGACGTTCAAGCGAATTTAAGTAATCGCGCATGTTGCCTTCCGGCGGATCAATCAAAATCGAACCCAAACCAACAACCATATCACCCGTCACAATCGCGCCTGTTCGCTCTTCATAAAAACATAGATGACCGCGCGTGTGTCCCGGCGTGTGCAGCGTGCGCAAAATTATTTGCGGCGAGCCATTGAGTTCAATCACCTCATCATCTTCAATGAAGCGATTAATCGAAATTGTTTCGCCGAGCGCTTCTGCTGTCAAACGATGCGCGGCAACGGAAATATCACCTTTTAGATGTTCAATGAGCGCGCGGACGCCGCCCGTGTGATCCGTGTGATGATGCGTCAAAATTATCTCACGCAAAGATCGGCCTTCGCGCAAAAGATCATCAACGCACGCGGCGAGCGCCGTTTGTTCTTCTTCATACGGCGACGCGGGATCAATAACGACGAAATCTTTCTCGCCGACAAGATAACAGTTCGTGTGCGTCGCGGGCGGCTTCGTCGGCGTGCGCAAAGGGAAGCAGACGAAGCCGGGACGAAACTCTAAGCGGCGCGCAGGTTCACGATGAGCCTGCGGAACGGCGAGAAAACGTTCAACTAAATCATCCGTGATGCCGCCCGCAAGAGTCTGCAAAGCATGAAGCACGGGCGGCGCGCACAACACTTCCGAACGCCGCCATCGCGCGACCGCCTCTTCCGCTGCGATCCACTCGCCCGACTCCAATTCGCCGTCCTTCACTTCCGGTTCCTGTTTCGACGGACAATGCGCGAGAAAAAACCAAGTGTCAAAACGTCTGGGGCTAAACGGCGGCGTTACCCAGCGTCCTGCGAAAGTGAAATCGTTAGCGTCCAAGTGAAGTCCAAAGTGATCGAGCAACGCAGGGAAAGTCATGCGATTGGATTCAAGATCATCGAGCAAGGATGCGCGTTGTCCTTTCGTCATCGCTTCCATTCCACGCGCGACGAGCACGCCTGTTTCCTCAAACAATTCGCGCGCCGCGCAAGCGATCATCGTCGCGGTTTCCTCATCATTAGAATTTGCCACTTGCACGTCGGCGTCCGCTGCATCGCGTTGCCCGCCGGGAAAAGCGTGAAAGCCGCCGAGGAAAGCGAGCTTTTCACTGCGGCGCACCCAGAAAGTTTCCGTGCGCGCAGGCGAAGCATCGTGCCGTAAGAGAATCACGGCAGCCGCATCTTTTGGTGTCGCTTGAACTTTATCGGAATTAACTTTCGTACTCACGTTGAAAGGAATTTGTGTATAGAGACGAAGACAAATTCCACTTAAACTTTTATTAGACCCAATATTTTCACGCTTCGCTTTGCCAGCGAAAGCGTTCGCCATCGCGCCCGTTCCAAGGCACGCCGCGCATGTGATAGCCGCCTTCTTCCCAGAATCCAGGCTGGTCTTGTTCGACAAAGCTAATGCCCTTGATCCACTTCGCAGACTTCCATGCGTAAAGCTGCGGCATAATCAAACGCACCGGGCCGCCGTGTTCGGGCGCAATCGGCTCTCTATCATGTGACCACGCGAAGAGCGCGTCTTCGGCGAGAAAATATTCAATCGGCAAGTTCGTCGTCCAGCCGCGATCATAACCGAACGCGACGACGAACTTCGCTTCCGGTTTAACGCCGACGAGCTTTGCAAACTCTCTTGTTGAAACGCCGCCCCACACGTTATCAAGCCGCGACCAACGCGTGACACAATGAAAGTCTGCGTAAACTTTTACGGCAGGCAGTTGCATGAATTCATCCAATGAGCAACTCTGTGGATTGTCAACCAGCCCGTCCACATTAAGTTGCCATGTCGCAAGATCAATCTTAGGTGTGCCGTGCGCGTCTAAGACAGGCCACTTGCGCGTGCGCGTCTGGCCGGGCGGAATGCGATTCTCGCGTCGCGTGTCCGGGCTAATAATCACTTCTGAATCCACAATCTCTTCAGGCTGGCGCGGATCGCCCTTTTGATAGAGCGGATCGTTCATCAAACGGCCTAGAAAACTCATCGCATCTCCATTGATAACTAACGACAAATGACAAGCAACAGGATGAACTTTTCCCCGTCGCTTGTCATCCGCCACCTGTCACGTTCTCGTTACTTTTTCGGTGTGCCCGTCGTCATGCCCAGCAATCCGGGCGGCATCCACTTGCTCACGCCTTTCGCCAAAGGATCGCGTATGCCGACGCTGCGATCATGCCATTCGTCGCCGACGACCGGATGACGCTGCTGCTCGTAATTCTCGGTCTGTTCGAGACACAGCACGACGCCGTTGGCTATTTCCTTCCAATCCTCTTGCTGTATGCCGCGCAGGATAACAGGCAACCCGGCAGTCCAATCTTCTTCGGGCGCGCGTTCGTCCTGTTCGGGAATCGTTAGATTATAAACGGGCGGAAACGGCTTGCCTTTGAATTCATCGGCGAGACGCGTCTTTATTTCTTTATAAGACAACTGTGGATTCTCTGCGCGAAGTTTTTGCGCGCGGCGAAAAAGATCAGAGACACTCGCTGGTTCATTTTGCATAATCGTTTGACTGAAAACCTCACGTCTATTTTCGACTTGCTATTGAAATTAGCTTACACATACGAGGCATTTATCACAACTTTACAGAATGCACGCAAGCTATTTACCGTATAGCCTTTTGTACATTTCATCTTCCGCAAGCGTCTGTTTTATTTGAACACGCAGTTTTCCTTTGTCGCGCAATCGGTACACGCGATTGTAAAAAGCCCATCCCCGCGCTTCTTCGCCCGCGTAGATATAATAAAGAACGACTGTGAGCACATCCTTCAAAGCCCAGACCCCATTGACGACATTTTGTTTGGCTTCTTTAATTTCCTTCAAAGTATCTGGGAGAAAAACGCCTCTCGTGGGAAGGTATTTTCCAGCACGCCGATTGTATTTTAAAACTATCTGCGGATGTGGCGAACAACCACCGCACAAACCGTAGAAGTATCGAAAGGAATAAACTATTTGTGTAACTTCCCACACACTATCTTTATTTATATCGTACAAAACTAGTACTATGTAAAGTTAGTTACTGTAAAAACAGGCTTGCCTCCTGTACACTTCAAGCATGGCAAGAAAACCACAACTGATCACTCTTTCCAAAGACGAACTGCGCTCTTTGACAACTTTACT
>JAABUR0100001930.1_pt1 | contig 34402 bp, 27 predicted proteins | sample 5560091 | NCBI WGS metagenome assembly JAABUR01 (sample SAMN10711879, study PRJNA513375) | rock metagenome | isolation source: Antarctica rocks | place: Antarctica: Victoria Land, University Valley sud | reverse complement strand
GCTTTGGGTTCTGCCGGAATATATTTGCACGACTACTGCTCTAACCCGGTAGTAGAGAGGGACACGGATTTGGAGGTGGAAATCTGTGAGGTGCCGCTCCACGCAGGTTTCTCAGCCTCGAACACCGCTGGATCCGTCCCTCTCTACTACCAGGTTAGAGCACTACTTAGTGGGTCACTTGGCATGGATGTCTCCAATGGCTGAAGAAGGCACAATCTATGTGTTGATCTCGCTGTAGACGCCCTTTGGGAAACGAGGGAAGCAGCAATGCCTATCTACATGCCAAGTGACCCAGTAGTATCTACTTTCCTTGAGGCCGGTGGTCGAACAAGCTCTTCGCCAAAAGGTTGTTGAGAACATCGCGCGGCACTCACGAGAAGAAGAGGAAAAGCGAGAGCGATTTCGCAAGGCAGGTTGAACGGCAGGGCGCAACCCGGTCCGCTCAACTTCGTCTCGCACGCTGCTTGCTATAATTTGAGCGTTCCCCAGTACTTGTATGCGACCTCAGCCACAGCGCCCGGCCAAGACGAGCCGCTACGACCGTTCTTCGTGGTGGCTCTTGCTCGTGTGCGCCTTGCTGCTGGCCGCGCCTTCCAACGCCGCGCCGCTTTCGCTGGCCCACACGCGCCAGTCCAGCGCTCAAGTCGAGGCCGTCTTCGCGATGCTGCAGAGCTCCGAAGCTCCGCTCGAATCGCGGGCGGCTCTGCAAGTACTTTGCGCCCGAGTTGGGCTCGATCAGCTTTCCACTGCGCGTCTGCTCTCGTCTTACGAGCGCTGGATTCAGGCGCAGAAAGTTCCCTCAAGTACTTGCAGCGCTCCAGTTCTTAAACCTGCGCCTCGCCTGGATGCTTCGCGCACGCTGCTCATCACCGAGCACTTCGCGAGCGAGGCTCCCATCCGCACGCACGCGCGCATCCGGCTCTTCCTGGAATAAATTCGGCTCCGCGAGAAGTCAATGACTCTCGCGGGTTTTCGCGCGTCTGCTGATCCCCACCCGACTTTAATTAGCCGCATCGACGGTGCTTTATGCTGGATTTCAAGAACCTGTTCGCCAAGAAGCAAGACCCCAACGCGCCTCTCGCGCAGAACCCATCCTCCGGCGGCTTGGCCGGAGCCGTGTCCAAGCTGTTCGACAAGAACGAGAAGGAAGTCGCCAAGCTGCGCCCCGTCGTCGAGCGCATCCGCACTCTGGGCGAAGATCTCAAGGACTTGTCCGATGACGAAGTGAAGGCGCGCTCCAAGGCTCTGCGCGAGCGCTTCCAGGCTGAAGTGACCGAGCGCCTGAGCAAAATTCGCGACACCAAAACAGGCGAGCCCTTCGAGTGGGCGGAGCTGGACGATCAGCTCTCGTGGAGCGACGAATACGCCCGCGCTCGCGTCCAGGCCGAGAAGGAAGTGCTTAACGAACTGCTGCCCGAAGCCTTCGCCCTGGTGCGCGAGGCTGGAACACGCACCATCGGCCTGCGCCACTACGACGTGCAGATGATCGGCGGCTCCGTGTTGCACTCGGGGCGCATCGGCGAGATGAAGACAGGCGAGGGCAAGACCCTGGTCGCCACGCTGCCCGTCTACCTCAACGCGCTGAGCGGGCGCGGCGTGCACCTCATCACGGTCAACGATTACCTCGCTGAGCGCGACGCCAACTGGATGCGGCCCATTTATGAGTTCCTCGGCTTGACCGTGGCCTTCTTGTTCAACGACATGGAGCCCGAAGCGCGCAAGGAAGCCTATGGGTGCGATGTGCTGTACGCGACGAACTCCGAGGTCGGCTTCGATTACTTGCGCGACAACATGGCGCGCTCGCCCGAGGAGATGGTGCAGCGGCCCCTGAACTTCGCGGTCGTCGATGAAGTGGACAACATCTTGATCGACGAGGCGCGCACGCCGCTCATCATCTCGGCTCCCGTGCCCAAGACGGATCGCGCCCTGCGCCGCCAGGCCATGGCCAAGACCTGCGACAAGCTCGCGCGCCAGCTCATGCCGGGCGTCACGGACCACGAGATCGACGCGCTGCTGGACGCGCACTCCAACAAGGGCCGCGTCTCGATCGACGGCCTGATGGACGATCTTCTGGCTCGCGGCGCTTTTAGCGAAGCAACTTCCTACCTCGTGGACGCTTACCTGCTGGCCGAGAAGAGCGACTCCATCGAGAACGCGGGCCACTTGTTGGACGCTTCCGATGAGCTGCTTGCGAGCGGCTTGATCGACGCAGCGGGCGCTCAAGTACTTGTGGACGCGGCTGTGGCTGCGGCTCATCCCGAGAGGCTGCGGCAGGCTTGGACGGCTGAGGTGCAGCGATTGGCCGCGCCCTTCTCGCACGCCTGGCTGGTGGCGAAGGCCTCGCACTTCGACCTGGACATCGTGGGCAAGGAGCTTTCGATCCCCGCCGAAACCCGCGCCGGCTTCCCCGAGCAGTTCGGCGAGGAGCCCAACACGCGCGACAACGCGGCCCGCGTCATCTCGGACGAAGCCGTGCGGCGCGGCCTGCTCGATAGCAGCGAAGCCTTGCGCTTGTCTCTGCTCGAAAAAGGTGGCGAGGCTTCTCAAGTACTTGCGGCGCTTCTGGAATCGTCCGGCCCGCTCAACGAAGCGGATATTGCTTTAGCCGAGGCTCTGCCCGCGAGCGACAACCCTTCGGCTGACGAGGTGCGCTCGCTGATCGCGTCGCTCGAAGAGATCGCGCTGCGCAACCTGCTGGCCTTTGAATCAACTGAGAAGCTGTGGGCAACTGTTAAGCTGCCTCAAGGGCCGGAGGGCTTGCGCAAGCTGATCTCGAAGAGCATCATCGAGCATCCCGGAGCCAACGCCCAGACGATTTCGGGCCTGGTGCAGAGCTACGAGGCCGAGCGCGCCAGCTTCCTGAAGCAGCACGCCGACATTCTGCGCGGCAAGCTGCAAGGCTTTGAAGCTGTCGCGGCCAAGGCCCAGACGGGCGAGAACGTGGAGCCGCTGCGACGCCTGCTGCAAAGCGAGATCACCAAGAGCGGAGCCTACGCCCAGGCCATGAAGCTGGCCCGCGAGTGGAAGCGAGACAACGAGCGCCAGGCCGCGCGCATCGGCGACGACCTGGCCTCCGAGATGAGCCAGTGGGTCGAGACGCCGCCCAACGCGCGTCAAGTACTTGCGCAATTAATTCTTGAAGGCGGGACGGCTGAGGCGGTGCGCGAGCGAATTTTAGAAGCTGTGCGCGATCTGCCGGGCGAGAACACCGAGCTGCCCGCCTTGATTACAGACGCCGCGAGCAAGCTGCAAGAGTGGCGCGACGAGTCCTCGCCCAAGCTGATCGAGAAGATCAACGCCCAGGTGCCGCTGCCCGAAGAAGCGCAGACCGACATCTTGCAGGCCATCGACACCGGAGCCGAGTCCGAGAACTTCGACTCGTTCATCGGCACGTTGCTGCTCTCTTCGCCTGCCGTGGCGCACTTGTCCGAAGCGGTCGAGGAGTTCGGAGCTTCGTGGACACAGTTCAAGGAGCAGCAGAGCCAGGCGCTGGTCAACAACATCGCGGGCACGCTGGAAGTCTCGCCCGACGCTGCCGATGCCTTGAACGAGCTGCTGGGCAGCCCGATCAGCGGCAAGCTGGACGCGGCTGTGTTCGGCCAGCTTTCGAGCGATGTCGTCTCGCGCCATCTGGAGCCGCTCTTGACCGAGGGCAACGCGCCTGCTTTTGCCGAAGAGATCAAGCGCCGCATCCCGCTCGCCAAGGACGTGCAGAACAAGCTCAGGCCCAGTGAGTTCGTGGGTCGCTCGGGCGATGCGCTGCGCCGCTCAATTGTGCGCTTGGTCGAGCGCTCGCTCGAAGTGATGCCCTTCGAGGATTACAAGCGCGTCATCCGCAACCTGGGCTGGCTGGTCGAGAAAGACGAGAAGCGTCGCCAGGGCGCGCTCACCGACATGGGCACCTTGGTCGCTGAGCGCGAAGCCGGAAGCAACGCCTTCACCGACCCCGAGAACTTCCTGGACACGCTCATCGCGTCCGACATCTTGACCGATGAGGAAGCCGCCATCGCTCAGCGCGCTCAGGCCGAGGCCGGAGACTCGACTATCACGCAGAGCATCGACCGCGTGCTGCGGCTGCCTGCTGAGCGCAGGCGACGTTTAGCTGAGGCCAAGCTGCAAGAAGTGCAATCTGTGCTGGACCAGGCGGTTCGGGCTCATGCTCTGTTCCAACGCGCGGTTCATTACTTAATCGATCTGAACCCTGAGACCAACAAGCGCGAGATCGTGATCGTGGACGAGTTCACGGGCCGCAAGATGCCGGGCCGCCGCTTCAGCGAAGGCTTGCACGAGGCGCTCGAAGCCAAGGAAGGGCTCGAAGTCCAGCTCGAATCGCAGACGGTTGCGACCATCACGATCCAGAACTACTTCCGCTTGTACAACAAGCTCGGCGGCATGACCGGAACCGCCAAGACCGAGGAGCAGGAGTTCGCCAAGACCTACGGCATTGAGGTCGTAAGTATTCCGACGAACCGGGGCGTGTCGCGCAAGGACTTCCCGGACATCGTGTACAAGACCAAGGAAGCCAAATCACGCGCCGTGACCTTCGAGATCTTGGAGCAGCACTGCATAGACCGGCCCGTGCTGGTGGGAACGCGCTCGGTTGAGGTCTCGGAGCGCATGAGCGAGAGGCTCAAGCCGCAGGCTTTGCAGGGCTTGGTGCTGTCGCACCTGGCCAAGATGAAGATCTGGGAGTCCAAGGAGCTGAGCGCGGAGCAGAAGGAGCAGTACTTGGAGGCTCTGCGTGTGCCTCTCGTCCCGCCGCCCGTCGAGGACGCGGCTGAGCTGAAGAAGCAGGGCAAGCGGGCCGAGCCCCTGCCGTTCAACCAGCTCAAGCAGGTCATCAAGGCCTGCGGCATCGAGCCGGACGCGACTGCTGAGGAGAACGTGAACGCGCTTTTGGCCTTGTTCTCGATCCAGAACCCGAGCCGCGAACGCTTGATGCTGTCCTTGAAGAACGGAATTCCGCACTCGGTCTTGAACGCCAAGAACCACCGCAACGAGGCGCGCATCATCGCCGAAGCCGCGCGTCCAGGAGGCGTGACCATCGCCACCAACATGGCCGGGCGCGGCGTCGATATTCTGCTGGGCGGCTCGCTGGACGTGGAAAGCCGCTGGCGTGTGATGTCGCTGCAGACCTTAGCTCGTCATCTGGAAGGGCATCCTCTACACGTGCGCTCGCGCAACTCGGAATCGACCGAGAAGTTCGTGCGCCGCCTGCACCCCGACGCCTTGCAGCAGCTGGCCTGGGCCACGGCCATGGGCGAGAAGATCGAGGAACTCGAAAAAAGTGCTGTCTTGTTCGGCCAGGGCGCCAAGGAAATGCGCGACACGCTGGGCCAGGACGTGACCACGGCGGATTTGCGCCAGAAGGTCAAGAGCCGCGCGCGGCGCTTGAAGATCGACTCGCGTTTGCCTCTGGACGCTGCGCCCGATTCGCCCGAGGTGCTGGATGCCGTGCGCCGCCGCCTGGTGACGCTGGGCTACGCGGAGCAGAGCGACGAAGCGTTGCGCGGGGTGCTTGCGAGCGGCGTGGCGGCTCAGGCTGCGGGCCGCGATCCCGGCGAGACGATCTTGCTCAACGCGTTGTCGCAGCCGGTCGCGATTGCCTTTGCGGGCGCTCAGGCTCTGGTGCAAGTACTTGAGAACGCTCAGGATTTGGATCGTGAGCTTCTGGAAGCAGCGTCTGCCACTGTGGACGAGACTGTTCTGGCCGAGAAGATGGGCGTGGTGACCGAGGAGTGGTGCGAGTCCAGGCTCAAGGAACTGAAGGTCTCGGATGCAGGCACAGCTCAGATCGCTCTGGGCAAGCTGAGCCCGGACGTGGCTGAGATCAGCGAGCTGGAGTTGGTGCAAGGCCTGGGCGAGAACTACCTCGGGCCGGGCTGGCTGCGTGAAAGGCTCAACAGCTGGGGCGTTACCTCCAACGCGCGCGCCTTTGACGCTTCGGATGAGCAGGCTCAAGTACTTGGGGACAGTGCGGCTGTTCACTACACGCTGCACCTCGACAGGCTGCGCGAGTTCGCCGAGGCCTGGAACTCGGACGCGCAGAAGCAGCGCGAGGCGGTCGAGATCGACGCGCCGAACTTGATTCTGCTCAACGACTTAGTGCAGCAAATCGGCGGTCAGCCCGAGTGGTTGGGGCCGGAGTGGCTCAACGATCAGCTGCTGGGCCTGGGCCTGGTTAGCGGAGAGAGCGACATCTTCCAGGCGCAGATGGTGGCCCAGACGCAGGACGAAAACGGCAGCATCGACGAGCAGCCGGTGGATGTGATGGTCTACCGCATCTCGCTGGCGCGCCTGCTGGGTGCGCTGGATGTGACGCTGCGCGAGGGCATCGCGCGCGTGGGCGATGATAAGACGAAGGTGCTCCATTACGTTCTGGAGCGCGCGCCTTGGGCCGAGCCGTTCGTGGACGAGGCTTACATCTCGGAGCGTTTGCCTCAGCTGGGCGCGCTGGAGATCGTGCGCAACCCTCAGTCGATCTTGGTTCAGGTCGAGACGGGCGTGGCTGGGCAGAGCGCGGACATCGTGCTGGATGAGGAGCCGCGTCCCGAGGACATCGCGCACACGAGCGATCAGGAGGAGATCAAGGAACTGGGCGGCCTGCACATCATAGGCACCGAGCGCCACGAGTCGCGCCGCATCGACAACCAGTTGCGAGGGCGCGCGGGGCGTCAGGGCGATCCTGGTTCTTCAAGGTTCTTCGTGTCGCTCGAAGATGAGCTGTGGCGCTTGTTCGGCGTGCGCGGGCAGTGGCTCTTGAACAAGTGGGACGAGGACGAGCCCGTCGAGGCGGGCATGATCTCGAAGTCGATCGAGCGCGCGCAGAAGAAGGTCGAGCTCAACCACTTCGAGGGCCGCAAGCACGTGCTGCAATACGACGACGTGATGAACGTGCAGCGCGAGGTCATCTACCGCGAGCGCAGGCGCGCTCTGATGGGCGGCGACTTGCGCGATACCGTGCTCGATATGGCTCAGCACGCGGCTGTGGGCGAGGCCGAGAAACACTGTCCAACGGGCGTGCGGGTTGAGGAATGGGACACGCACAAGCTCATCACGGGCCTGAGCCGGATCTTTGGAGCGACGCGCATCGGCAAGTACTTGCACGCGGACGAGCTGGCTCAGCTGCGCTCGCGCGAGGAGATGGACGACCTGCTCAACGAGACGGTGGCCAAGCTGTATGAGGAGCACGAGGCCGAGGTCGGAGCCGAGTATGTGCGTGGCCTGGAGCGCTGGCTGGTGACGCGCAACATCGACGAGTATTGGATGGAGCACCTGGCCGAGATGGACTACTTGCGTGAGGCCATCTGGCAGGAGGGCTACGCCCAGAAGGAGCCCATCGGCGTGTATCGTCAGGAAGGCTTCGCCCTGTTCCAGAAGATGCTCGGCGAAATCCGCCGCGAAGTCACCGAAGGCATCTTCTCAAGTCAGAACGAGCCTCAGCCGCTGGACTTCGGCGCCATCGACCTGGGCGAGCTGCAAGAAGGCCGCTTAGTGGAGGCGCTGGGCTACGAGGAAGACGGCCTGGACGACGGCGTGATGCTGCACAAGAGCGCAGATGGATCGGACGACGTGCAAGTACTGGTGCGCCAGCCCTCGCATATGCCCGCGCTGGCCGAGGCTTCGGAAGTGGACGAGGATGACGACGGGCCGCGTCGGATTTAAGGCGGTGCAAGTACTTGGGACGGGCGAGGGATAAAAATCTCTCGCCCGTTTGTTTTCGCGGTTAACGTCTTTCCCAGGATTTCCAACAAAGAAGCAGCAGAGCGAAAAATTGAGCCAACTCTGCGTGACCGCTCTTCACGTCGCGCCAGTTCTGCGTGGCCTGCTCGACCTGTTCGACGAGCGACTCGACTTCGACGCGCGTGAAGCTGTTGCCCAGGTCGTAATCGGCGCGGTGCCGCTCGATCTGCAGCCGCGCGAACGTCTCCGCGACGTCGGTGAGCCTGGCGGCAAGCGGAGCACGTTGACGCTTGTCTTTGTCCAGGTCAAGCTTGGCCCACATCGGCTTGAACACGTCCTTCGGAGTTGCCTTGATGAACTCTTGGCAGGCCGACTTCATGCTGCCGTGCTCGAAGCAGCGCGCTGTCAGGAAGCGCAACTCCTTGGACTCGAACTTGGTGGCGACAACGAGCTGCGTCGCTTCATCAATGAGAAGGTGGAACAGCGAATAGTAGGCAGAGGAGACAGCGCGCCGCAAGTTAGCTTGCTTGGGCTTGAGCTTGTCCCATTTATGGAGGTGCTTCGCTTGCTCCAGCAGGTCGTCTGAGAGCGTGCTCATGCCTGCGACGCCTCTTCCGCTGCTTCTTCTTCGGGCGAGAGGTTGCGCTGGCTCCACTCACTCACGCGGCGAACGCGAGCGTAAGGCCAGGCATCGTTCTGGCGCGCCCGCGCGATCCGCTCGGCTTCATCTACCAGAGGCTGGATGGCACTCCACGCCAAGTCCTTGTCCTTCACGTCATCGTCCAGCAGCAGCCAGATGAACAGCGCTGCGTCGCCCGTCGAGTCGAAACCTTGCTCCAACATGACGCGCCTGACAGTCGGGAAGCCGAGGCGTATATCGTTCGCCATCTCGCGGCTCATGGCCTCCAGATCAACAACTTGGCTCATATCATTCACCTCACGCCAAGTATAAGGGCGGAGCCTAAGTTGGCTGTCGAGAACCCGCCTCAAGTACTTGCGGCAGCTCTGCGTTACAATGCAGGCCAGATAATCAGGAGGTCACTCATGCAACGCAAATCTTGTTCGTCCCCGTTCCTCACCATCGTCGGCGCGATGGCTTTTGTCGGAGCGCCGTTTTTAGTGCCTCATGTGGCGTATGCCGACATCAAGAGCACCTTGCAAACCAAGACGAGCACGTTCTACGGCTGGTATGTCGGCCAGCTCAAACGAGACCAGGACCCGTTTCGTGACCGAGCCATGATGCACCGCATCGCCTCGCGTCGCCTGGAGAAGTGGCTGTATTCGCCCGCGTATCGTGAGTACGATGCCGATTACTTCCTGCGAGCGCAGGACTTCGACCACGACTGGGGCACGCTGCGCACCACGAGCTTCCGGCTCACTGGAGGCGCTGCCTTGCTGGGCGTGGTTCTGGGCCAGCCCAAGCCGCCCGAGAAGGGGATCGGCGAGCGCAAGCTGCAGCTGAAGTGGGTGCGCGAAGGCGGCTCCTGGAAGCTCGACCGCGTGAACACCTACTGATCGCACGCGCTCACGCTCTGGAGCGCCGCAAGCTACTTGCACGGAGCTTTTGCTATGCTCAACCTGAATCCTGTTGTGGAGAAGATTATGAGCAAGAACGTGATCATCACGATGATCGAGAGCGGGCGCAGTGGGCTCGAAAGCACAGCTCAGGCCGTGCCCGAGGGCAAGCTGAGCTGGAAGCCGCTGGACCACGGACGCACCGTGCTGGATCTGCTGGGCGATGCGGCCCAGTCTCCGGCCATGTGCACCTCGATGCTGAACGGAACTGGGGAATACGGCCCCGAGTTCTTCAAGCGCCAGGCCGAGGAGCGCTCTAAGTGGAGCCGCGAGGAAGCTTTGCAGCACCTCAAGACCAACACCGAGCAGCTCATCCAGGCCATCAACGCCTTGCCCGAGGAGAAGCTGGACGAGCCCCTGACGATGCCCATGGGCGGTGGCATGACCTTGCCCACGGGAGCCTGGCTGCTGATGGCTTACCGCTCTTCCATGGCGCGCACAGCCCAGATCAACTACATCCAGACGTTATACGGCGACTTTGATTCGCACTGATCCTGCGACCTCGGTCGCGCTCAGGAGGCGGCGCAAGTCCTTGCGCCGCCTCCTGGCGTTTGGGCCACGGCTAAACTGCCTGAGATGAAGCTCGCGCCTCTCTTCGCCTCGACTTTGGCCGCTGCCACGCTGCTCGCTGTTTCGGGCTGCCACGCTCAAGCTCAGGCTCCGCAAGCTCCTCAATCCACTACTGAGGCCAAGGCTCCGCCCTCGCTGCCTACCGCCGCACTTCAAGAACCTGCAGCCGCGCTTCAAGAAGCTGTGGTGCCACGACAAGCCAAGCCTGAAATCTTTAACGGCGCGGCTTTGTCGCGCTTTCCTTACGTGCAGATGACCACGCCGATCTCAGCCGTGCTCGTCTGGAACACCCGGCTGCCTTCGCCCACGCGAATCCAAATTCGCCGCGCGGACGAACCCGAATCCAAGGGAAATTCCTGGCGCAACCTTCAGGCCGACCCTTTAGCTAAGTTGCAGCACATCGTTTTTCTAAAGGACTTGATTCCCGCTTACAAGTACTTGTATCGCGTCGGGGACGACCAGAAAATCTTGGCCCAAGGCGTGTTCGAGACGGCTAAGCCAGCGGGGCAGCCTTTTCGCGTGGCTGTTTGGGGCGACTCGGGCGTGGATTCTCGGGGCCAGAAGAAGCTGGCGGCCCAGATCGACAAGGTGAATCCGAACTTGCTCTTGCACACCGGAGATTTAATCTATCCAGCGGGCGAGACGAAATTGTTCGACCCCAACTTTTTCTCGATCTACCGCCCAACTTTAGCGCGCGTGCCTTTCTACGGGGCGTTGGGCAACCACGACATCGACACCCATAACGGAGCGCCCTTCCTGCAGAACTTCGTCTTCCCGCGCAACGGGCCAAGCCAGGTCCAGCCCGAGCGCTGCTTCTCCTTCGATTACTCAGATGCTCACATCGCGATTCTGGACTCGAATCTGGAAGCCCAAGCCCTTGTGGGGCCGGTTGCGCGCTGGCTTCAAGCCGACATGAGCGCCTCGAAGCGGATCTGGAAGCTGGTTGTGTTTCATCACCCTCCGTTTTCCGATGGCTTGCACGGCGACGAGCCACGTACTCAAGCGCTGATGCCCTTGTTTTCCAGGCTCAAAATCGACCTTGTGCTCAACGGGCACGACCATATGTATGAGCGCTCCAAGCCCATAAACGGCGTGATTTACCTCGTAACGGGAGCCGGAGGCGCGCCTCGCTACCCGCGCCGCCGCAATCGAGGCGGGCTGGAATCCTTCGAGAATCGCGTCTTCTCCTTCACGCAGCTCGACTTCGGCGGGCGCAAGTTGCAAGCGCGCCAGATCGACGAAAACGGGCGCGTGCTCGACACCTGGATCCTTTCCAAATGAAGCCACTTTCCCTCCTCAAAACGCTTGTCTCAGCTGCTCTGCGCGCCGTGCCCGCTTCGGCTCCGGCGGCTGTGTCGTGCTCCTCGGCTGTTCTATCTACCGTCGCGGCTTGCGGGATGATTGAGAACGGCAATGCGCTGGCTCCCGTGAATGACATCACGCACGTCTTCTACGGTGCCAAAGCGTTTGGAGAGGCTGCAAGTACTTGGAGCGCGCGCAACTTGCTTCGCTACACGCTGCCCGCGATCTTGTGGAACACCTTCGCCCTGTGGGGTTGGGCCGTGATCCACGAGATGCTCTCCCGCCGCTCGCGAGGCGGGAGCCTGGAGCGCTCTGTTTTATGGGGCGTTCTGGTCTCGATGCTGGCTTATGTGGTGGATTACAAGCTGGTTTCAGCGCGCTGGACGCCGGGCATCGAGGCGCATTTATCCCCGCGCTCGCTCTTCGCGGCTTACGTGGCTCTGGCTTTGGGGCTGGCTCTGGTGCCTGCGCGTGGCGAGTAGAGCAACACAGGGAGCCAAGCGGAGGGCGCAAGTCCTTGTTACAAGTACTTGCGCCCTCTTTCATGACCCACATCCCACGCCTTGAGGACAACTCGCTCCCTGAGCCTCCCGCCGCGCTCGAAGAAGATGTTCGGGACGCGCCTCTTGACCTTAGCCAAGCCGATTCCGAGCCCCCACCGCCGTGCGGATCCGATGGCGACAGGCCCAGCGCTTTGAGCGAAGAGCAAGTGCTGGAAAGCGAGCAGCCGCCTCGGTTCGCGGCGATGCGGCACTACAACTTCCGCGTGTTCTGGGGCGGCAACCTGCTCTCGAACATGGGCACCTTCGCTCAGCAGACGGCTCAGGGCTGGCTGGTGCGCACGCTCTCGACCGAGCAGACAGCGGCCACCAACCTGGCTCTGGTCACCTTCTGCGGCTCGATTCCGATCTTGATCTTCTCGCTGTACGCGGGCGTGCTGGCCGACCGCGTGGACAAGAGGCGCGGCCTGGCCCTGACCAACGGCGCTTCGATGCTGCTGACGATTGTGCTCGCGCTGCTGGTGTCGCGAGGCCACGTTCAGGTATGGCAGGTGGCGCTGATCGCGCTGGGAATTGGCATCTCGAACGCGTTTGACATCCCGATTCGCCAGGCCTTCAACCGCGAGATGGTCGGCCCGCAGGACTTGCCCAATGCCATCGCGCTCAACTCCTCGGCCTTCAACGCGGCCCGCGTGACGGGGCCTGCCATTGGTGGACTGCTGCTGCGCTTTGCGGGGATGGCGGCTTGCTTCTGGGCCAACGCCTTCTCGTTCGCGGCGCTTTTGTGGGGCCTGTCGCGTCAGAAGTTGGAGCCGCATCAAGCGCCCGCAGGCGAGTTTTCGCTGCAGAAATTTGTGGCCGATGTGCGCGAGGGGATGGCCTTCGTGAGCCAGAACTCGGTTCTGCGCCAGGTCACGCTCTTGGTGTTCGTGATCTCGTTTTCGACGATGTCGTTTGGCACCCTGATGCCCGTGTTCGCCCACGACGTGTTCCGCAGCGGCAAGGAGGGTTACGCCACGCTGCTGTTTTGCAATGGGCTGGGGGCCTTGGGCTCGGCTGTGGCTTTGGCTCTGGCCGGGCAGATGAGGCACAGGGGCAAGAGGCTCTTGCTCGGGGCCTTCGGGTTCTGCGCGTGCGTGGCGGCCTTTGCGGTCTGCAAGTACTTGTGGATGGGCTGCCTGGCCTTGATTGTGGCCGGCTGGTTCCTCTTGACCTTCCTGATGACCGCTAATACCCTGGTGCAAACGCTGGCGCCCGATGAGATGCGAGGCCGCGTCTTCTCGATTTACTCGCTGGCCTTGATTGGAACGGCTCCTCTGGGCGCTGTGTTTATCGGTGCGCTGGCGAATCGGTTTGGACCGCGCGAATCGGTGTGTGGCTGCGCCCTGGGCGCGGCAGCTTGGACGCTGGGACTGTGGGCCAGGCAGCGCAAGGGCTTGTGGAAGGAAAAGTGAGACGCAAAACGCCTCCCCAAGTACTTGAGGAGGCGTTGAAGTAGGCCGGATAGGGATCGAACCTATGACCTTGGGATTAAAAGTCCCCTGCTCTACCAACTGAGCTACCGGCCCGTTCTTGTCCACTTGTAAAGCAGGAGACTCCCCAACTGTGGCTGTTCGCTTTCGCCGAATCTCATGCTGTAATCGACTCCATTATAGCATGAGGTGCCAACCAATTCAAATTTCAGGGTCGGGTTTTGCCTCTGGGCGATATTAGGTGTTCCCTCTGGAATGTCCAGCAGAATCAACTTCGAAAATGGTAAAGACTCTGGTGTTTCTCTATTTGGCGTCGGAATCACGGCTGGCCTTTTTGGAAAAAGAGGTCCAATTTCATAGCCTTCCGCGAGAAGGCGAATGGCTCAAACTTCGGAACAGAGACAAAGGCGACTATTTCGCATTTCGGGTTCAGGAAGTCACTCATCGTGAAGGCAGCTTGCCGGAGATGATGCTCGATGTCTTGAGAAGTAGCGAGACGGAGTACGAACTGTTCGATGAGCAAGAACTGGATGAATACATTGCTTCGTACATTGCAGAGGAATGGCTACTAAAATCCTGTAAAGAGAACACGCGGTACAAGAACCATGCACACCAACGCGCGGATTAAAGGTCCCATGAGGTCGCCCCCTTAATGTGTGCCGTCCGGATGGAGCAGTTCACGTCCATTCACGGCAAGCTGGCTACCATTTGCTCAAGATCGCTGGCGCCAGAGAGTAAGCGTCAAGAACCTCTGCTGGGGCATCAAAGTTGCGATGCAGGCTCTACACCCGGCGGCAAAGAGAGGCGCGTTTAGAAGCGGCGTTGGCTCTGGGCCGACTATCAAGGAGCCGATTTTCATGACGAACAACCAAGTGCCAGACAACAACGTGCAGCACGGCATTGATGACAATCCCGTGGGCGATGCCGAAAAGGGCGCCAAGCTGGGCGGCCTGGGCGGAGCGGCTGTGGGAGCCGTGGCAGGATCGACGGCCGGGCCTGTGGGAACCGTCATCGGAGCTGTCGTGGGCGGCCTGGCCGGTGCAGGAGCCAGCGGAGCCGCAGTGGGAGCCGTGGACAAAGTGGACAACGACAACACGGTCAGCGGAGTCGGAGAGGGCGTCACGCCCAAGCACCCTTAGCGAGAAGCGTTCAGCAGCGAAAAAGCATCCCCAATTCAGGGGATGCTTTTTATTTGTGGAAGCTGCGTCAGTGGCCCAAGTACTTACAGACAGTTAATATCTGCCGCCGAAGACGCCGCCGATGCCAATGCCGATCGAGGGGCCGCCGCGCCCGATGCCGGCGTGCACTCCGATAGGGCCTTTGCCGTAGTTGCCATAGACGCCATATTGAGGCTGCCCATAGCCGTAGCCTCCATACACGCCGTAATTGCCGCCCTTATATTGGGAGCGCCTGGAGCGCGTGCGATTCTGCGAGCTCGCAGGCACGTAATCGCGCTGCAGGGGAGCCTGCCACAGACCCTGGGCCGGCATCAGCAGAAGCTGGAAGTACCTGTCGTGGCGCAGCCTGACCCTGGGATCGCGGGCCACGCTCTTCAGCTGAGCACGCTGAACGAGTGTCAAGGTCTTGAGGGCCTTGAAGCGAGTGCCCAGCAAGTCGTCCTCGACCTGGCGGCGCGTGTCGTTGATGCTGCGCGCGAGCTTGGTTTCCTGGCGCTCATCGGAGGAATACTGGGCTCGCCTCAGCTCGCTTTGCCAGCGCGCGATCTGATCCTCGTGCTCCAGGCGCTTGGACGCGTAGTCGTCATACAGGCGGCTCAGGCGCTCCGTCTGACCCGAGCGCAACTGCAGATGCGCGATGATCGAGGACTCGCGCGGCGCGTATTGACCTCGCGTGTATTGGCCTTGTGCGTCTTCGGGAGGCGAGTATTGCACTGGCACCTCAGGCCGAGGCTGAGCGGGCGCACCGACCCCAGCTTCCAGAGCACGCGCGGAGGTGGCCACGCAGGGCAGCAATCCACAAAGAGCGAGCAGAATAGTCTTCATCATCCATCATTCTACCCGTTTCTTGCCAACGCTTGAGCGTGGGCGCGCCAAGTGGTGCAAGTACTTGTCGTGTGGAATCGGGCGCGTAAACTGGGGGCGATTCCAATCTTGCTTCAGGAGACTCACTATACGCACGACACACACCCTCGCCTTTGGCGGCGCTCTTCTGCTGGCTGCGGCCTGCTCTTCGCTTCAGGCGCGCGCTCAGGACACGGGCTTGATTCCCTTTCGCCTCAAGGCCGGAGCCATGTTCCCCGAGGGCACAGGCAAGGACTTCGCGGGCTCGACCAACTTCATTGTTGAGGGCGACGTGGCGATTCCCAACTTGAGCGCGGGCAAGGTCTTCGTCTCGGCTGGCTACACCCAGGGCACGAACAACGGCTTCAAGCTGCGCACCATTCCCATCACGATCGGGCGCTACTTCTCTCCACCCAACCCGCTCAAGAGCGTGACGGGAAACGTGTACGCGGGAGCCGGCCTGGGAGCCTACATCGTGCGCGCCTCGACTCCCCTGGCCTCGCAATCCAAGACAACTCTGGGCGGCTTTGGCGTGGTCGGCTACCAGTTCCCGTCCAAGCTGTTCATCGAGGCCAAGTATCACCTCGTGGGGCGCGTGGACAATGCCCGTCCCGGCGGCTTGGCCATCATGGTCGGGCGCAGCTTTTAAATTCGCCATGGCGTGACGAAGGCCTGCAAGTACTTGACTTGCAGGCCTTCTTTATTTTCTTTCTTGCCCGGCGTTTCAAAGCTCGTTGTTCTTGACAGCAGCCTCGTCGTTCTTGGCGGTCAGGGGCGAGGGCGCCAGGATGGAAGTCGATTCATAGCCTTTCTTGATTCTGGTGCCAATTGAGTCCGGGCCATCGGGCGAGGGCATCAGGCGGTTGGCCAGGGCCATCAAGTCCTGGAACAAGTTGGAGAACACATTGGCGAACAGGATCGTGGCCGAAGCGCGCTTGGAGGGAACTAAAGTCGCGTCGCCCCACTTGGCGGCCTCGATAATGGCCTCGGCTGTGCGCTCGCCCGTGGTTGAGGTGAAGGGCAGTGAGTCCATGAGCTGGCCGATGGCCCATTCTTTCTTGTGCTGGCCCTTGACATCGGCGTTGACGAACGAGCCCACGCGCATCAACAAGGGGAAGACGGTTGTGGTGTAGATGTTGTATTTGCTCAGCTCGACTCGCATCGACTGCGACAGGCCAGCCGAGGCGAACTTGGCCGCGTTGTAAGCCGCCAGGTGCGGCGTGTTAAAGCGGCCTCCAATTGACGAGATGTTCACGATGCGGCCCCACTTGCGCTCGCGCATTCCCGGTGCGAGCGCCATCGTGGTGTAGAGCTGCCCGAAGAAATGCACGCCCATCTCGCGCTCGAAGTCTTCGACTGTCATGGTTTCGACAGGCCCGAGCGTGATGATGCCCGCGTTGTTGACCAGCACTTCAATCGGCCCCAGATCGACTTCGATCTTCTTGATGGTCGCCTCGACTTCCTCGCGCTTGGAGACATCGCACTGGTAGCCGAAGACCTTGGCGCCTCCAAACGAAAGCTGCTCTTTGGCGCGCTCGATCTCGCGCGCGTTGCGCGAGCAGAAGGCCACGCGCGCCCCTTCATCGACAAAGGCCTGAGCTAAGATAAGCCCCAGCCCACGCGAGCCTCCCGTGATGAAGACCACGCGGTCATTGAAATCCACGCGCCTCCTGGAGCGCAGCACACTCATCGTGATCGCTCCACCAGCCGCCACAGCTAAACCGTATAAGCCCAACTTCTTCAATCCCATACGCACCTCGTTCAAAATCGCGGCTGCCACGGCAAAAGCCGCGCCTCAAGTACTTGCAGCGTGCTTCAGGCGCCCGGAGAATGCGACAGCGCCACCAGTCCGAGCACGCCCAGCACATAGAAGATGAGCACCAAGAGCGAGTCCAGGCCCAGGCGCGCGATCTGGCGGCGTGGGCGAAAGAGCAGGCCCGTCACATAAACCGCAGTGAGCAAGATGCCAAGGCCGGTGAGATAAATGTCGGTTTTGTGTGCGTGCGGCAGCACGGCCTGGCCCGAAATCACATCGGCTACCAGGAACAGGACGGGCAAAAACGCGTTGCCGCCGAAGATGTCGCTGAAGGCGAGCTCATTGTCGCCCAGCTTCACCGCAGCCAGGCCGGTTGAGAGTTCGGGCAAGGAGGTTGCCGCTGCCAGCGCGGTCGCGCCAAAGAGCACGCCGCTCATGCCTACGTGCTTGGCTATGGCCTCGCCCGAGTTCGCCAGCAGCACGCCGCACACCAGAGTCACCACAGCGCCGGCCCCGAAAATCGCCAGCGTGCGCCCGAGCGGAGCCTTCTTGTCGCGCGCAGCCTTGGTCTTCTTCTTCTGCTCGGACGCGCCGCCCGACTCGCCGGGCTTGAGCGGCGCGCGCCCGTTCTCGTGCCAGGGTAGCGAAGTGCGAGCCTTGCCCACCAGCCACAGCCCAGCGATCCACAGCAGCGCGATGGCCAGGCTCGAAGGCGAGACGCGGGCGAAGATCAGCGTGTCTGGAAGCTGCGTGCCCATCACGGTCACGGTGAGCACGGCCATGACCAGGACGCCTTCGACGACCAGAGTCAACGAAGCGGCGCGGTAGGTGAAGGCGGCGCTCTTGCCGATGCCAAAGGCGTCCAGAAGGACAAGCACCACGGTTTGCAAGGCGATGCCGCCCAGGATGTTGCCGACCGCGATGTCCAGATTGTGGCTCAGAGCGCCCGAGACCGTGATGGCGATCTCAGGCAAGTTGGTCACAATGGCGAGCATAATGAGCCCGCCCAGAGCCTCGCCCAGCTTCCAGCGCGTTGAAAGCACATCTGTTGCGTTCGACAGTTGAATACCAGCCATCCACACCGCGATGGCCGCGCCCACGAAGATAAGGAACAAAGGGAACAGCGAAAGGTTTTCCATTGCCGTCTTCCGCCCGCAGTATCGGTGCCCCCAGCCTGAGCCCCGGCTCCGGGCGCGTCTTGAGTTCCAAGGCGACCCCTCAAGTACTTGCACTTCAGCGCGACCTGCGCATGGCTCGGCTCAGCTCGTCGAGCGTGTGGCCCAACTCGCACAGAACGGGGTCGTGGCTCTCCTGTGCGAAGGCGATCCAGAGGCGTCCAAGCAGCAGCAGGCCGCCGCCTCCGCCCAGCATGATCGCCCCGCCCATGACCAGCGAGCTTCCGGCTTGAGCGCCCGCAGGCCCCAGCTGAGGCATGAACACCGAGAGCAAGCTTAGGAAGAGGCTCCCCAGTAGCGCGCCGCCAATGCCGAAGCACGTGAAGGTCATCACAGATAGGAGCAGGCTGATAAATCCAAGAGCGAAATACGAGGCGCTTCGAGCGAGGATTGGCAGCATGATCTTGAAGCCACAAGTACTTGAGGCGCTACTCTTGGCCCCACTGCTCGTAGAAGTGGGCGAAGAAGCTATGGAAGGTCGGCCACTCAGCGTGCCAGCTCTTGAGTACGGCTCCGGTGCGTGCCGTGGACTCTGCCCACGTCAAGCCGCAGACATCAATCTGCAAGTAGCGCGTCAGATTGGGATCGCCGGGACGCAGGTCAAGGATGTATACATCGGGGCCTCCGTTGTTGCCGATGGGAATTGCGCCGGGCATGAATCGCTTCACGTTGTAAGCATCTTCGAGAATCTCCTCGATGCCCCACAGGTCGTCGCCAAAGCCATTGGTGTAGCTCAGGAAGTCCAGGTAGTCCGGCGGCAAGTCGGCTTCGGCGAATAGCTTCAGCAGGCGTAGCTGAGCTTCTGTTGCTCCCACACGCCTGGCGAGATCGTAACCAAGAAATTTAGCCGGGCTCTCCTCCAGCAGTCGCAGCGTGCGCTGATCCATCTCCCAACTCCTCCATGCTTCGTGTTGAATTTTCTGTTCTCCACAAGTACTTGCGGCACCCTCAAAGCTGCAGGCTGTCCAGATACAGCAGAAGCGCATCCTGCCGCCCATTCGCGCTCTTGACGCGCGCGTACCACAGGCGGGATAGCAGCAGCACGCCGCCCGTGGCTCCCGTCCCTGCGCTCAGGGCGAGGAACATCCCGTCCCGTCCTCGTTCGATGAGGAGCGAGGCGGCGCCAGGGAACAGCCAGCGCCATACCTCCTGACTCGCCAACCCAGCTAAAGCTCCCACTCTCGCGCCCAGGAACGCCGCGCCGCCCGCCACGAAGAGGCACGCTGCGCCCAGCAGCGCCAGGCGCAGGCACTGGGCAGGGCTGAACCTCCAGTCACTAAGCATGGACGCAGTTTAAACGCCCAGAAGTACTTGAGCCGCGCCCCACAAACACAAAAGCCCCTGCAAGTACTTGCAGGGGCTTGTTGCTCATCTCCGATCACCGCTTGAACTCGTAGCTCAAGAGCGAGTCGTCCAGCGCGATGAAGTTCTCACGCGAGGGGCTGACCGAGATCAGGCCAACCGGAACCTCGCACACTTCTTCCAGGCGCCGGATGTATTTCTGGGCATTGGGCGGCAAGTCCTCAAAGCGGCGCGCGCCCTCAGTGGGCTGGTTCCAGCCGGGCAGAGTTTCGTAGCGCGGCACGCAGCGGCCAAGCGTCTTGAGCGAGGTCGGGAAGTGCTCCAGCTCGGCTCCGTCCAGCGTGTAGCCCGTACACAGCTTGATCTCATCGAATGAATCCAGCACGTCCAGCTTGGTGATGATGAGCGTGCCCAAGCCATTGACGCGCGCGGCGTGGCGGGCCAGCATCGCGTCGAACCAGCCGCACAAGCGCTTGCGGCCTGTCGTGGCCCCGAACTCGTGCCCCAGCTGACGGCACCTCTCCTCGGTTGCGGGCTCCATTAAAGTTGGAAACGGCCCTTCGCCTACGCGAGTGGTGTAGGCCTTGGCGATGCCCGCCACGCGGTCGATGTGAGTCGGGCCAAAGCCCGCTCCCGTGCAGGCGCCACCCGCGATGGTGTTCGAGCTTGTTACATAAGGATAAGTGCCGAAGTCGATGTCCAAGCCCGTGCCCTGAGCGCCCTCGAACAAGATGTTCTGGCCCGCGCGACGCGCCTTGTCCAGCAACACGCTGCCATCCGTGACGAAGGGCTTCAGCTTGCGGGCGTATTCGAGATACGCTTCAAGTACTTGCTCGGGGTGCGGGCGCTGCTCGTCTGAGAGATGGCGCAGGCCGTGGGTCTTTTCTTCCCAGTTGGCCGCGATTTTCTCGTGCAGGGTTTCCTCGTCGAAGAGGTCGCACACGCGCACGCCGATGCGCATCATCTTGTCGACGTAGGTCGGGCCTATGCCGCGCTGCGTGGTTCCGATCTTGCGCGCCGCGTTGGAGGCTTCGCGAGCGGCATCTAATAGGCGGTGGTAAGGCAAGGTGAGGTGAGCCCGATCCGAGATCCACAGCTTGCCTTCCAGAGCGATGTTCTGGCGCGCCACGGTCTCCATTTCCTCGAACAGAGCCACCAGGTCGATGACCACGCCGTTGCCGATGACGCAGGTCTTGCCGCGCACGATGCCCGAGGGAATGAGGTGCAGAATATACTCGACGCCCTCGGCCACGATGGTGTGGCCCGCGTTGGCTCCGCCCTGGAACCGCACCACGACATCCGCACGCTCGGCCAGCAAGTCCACGATGCGGCCCTTGCCCTCATCGCCCCACTGCGCGCCTACCACGACTAACGAACCCATACCTCTCCTTCTCCAATGTCCCGCTCTTGCCAAACCCGCTGAGAACGGAAACAAAACCTCTTAATTCTACAGCGCGCTCGCCTCGCTCATCAACTGCAAGGGCGCGCTCCGCAAGTACTTATACGAGTTACTGCTTAGGATTTCTTCACTTTCAAACCCTTGCTCCGCGCAACCCCGGAGCCTTATAATCGTTCGCATAGAGAATAGTTTCAATGAGAACTATCTTGTCATCAACATGACAGGTTGCAGTTGAAGCGTTGAGTTACCTGAGTACTACGATGTCCACACGTGCGCGCGCCGCATCCAAGCCTCTGCCGAGCCAGCCCGTGGGCGAGGAGCCCGTAGGTGAGGAGCCCAGCGGCACGTTCGGGCCACAAATGTGTCTGTCCGAGCGGCTTTCGGGTGTGGATGGCGAGGACGCGATGCCGCTGGAGCCCTCGATCTTCTGTCACATTTTTATCTTGAACTCGGTTCTGGAGCGCACAGGGAACCGAGTGGCCGAGGCTCATAATTTAACTTTGCCGCAGTGGATGGCGCTGGGCTGCATTGGCCGGGCGCCGGGCGAAGGCGTGACGCACTCGGAGCTGGGGCAGAAGCTGATGCTGAGCAAGGCTCCTATCACGGGTGTGGTGGATCGTTTGGAGCGCGCGGGCTTCGTGACGCGCACCACGAGCGCGAGCGACAGGCGCGTGTCGCGCATCCAGAGCACCGAATCAGGCGCGCAAGTGTGGCGCGAGGTGCGCGATGGCCTGCGCGCTCAGGCGATGGAGCATTGCGAGTGCCTGGGCGACGAGGGCAAGGCCCAGTTGCTGAGTCTGCTGACGCGCTTGCTGGAGCAGGTCGCGTCCTCGGACCCAATGCTCGATGCGATGCGGGGCTCAGGTGTGCGGCGCCAGGTGCAGGTTTTCAGGGCACAGCAGGTGGCTCAGGAAAGCGACAAGCCGCACTCCTGAGAGGAGCTTGAGGGCCAGCAGGTAATTTTGAAGTGTTTAAGGAAGCGCATGAACCAGTTAAGCCGAGCGGAGCGGAGGCGGAAGCAATTGCAGCAAGAGCGAGGCGCGCACGTGAAAGCTTTGCGCGCACGCCGCATCTCGCTGCCCAAGTACTTGCTGGTGGGCGGCCTGGGCCTGGCCTCCCTGAACCTGGCCGCGCCGGGCCACGCGCAGGATGCTGCGGTGACAAGCGTCCCCGCCAACACTGCGGGCACTGGCGCTTTGGGCGCTGGAGTGGCGACAGGTGCTGCCAATGGCAACGCAGCGGGCGCGGCTGTTGGTGGAGTGGGAATCGCGGCTGCGGGCGACGCGGCTGCGGCGGGCGTGCTTAATCCCGAGGCGGCGACGGGCTTGCTGCCTGAGGATCCCCAGGCCATTCCCGCTCCTCCGCCCGATCCCGCTCCCGGCCTGGGCGATGCGCGTCTGGCTCAGAGCGAGGCCGCTCCCGAGCTGGGCGTCATCGAGGCCATCGCGCAGGCCCTGCTCAACAACCCCTCGCGCAAGGCGGCGCGCTTTGCCCTGGAAGCGGCCCGCCAGAGAATTGGAACCGCGCGCTCGGCGGGCGGGCCTCAAGTCAGCGCCTCGGGCAGCATCTCGGGAACTCGAGGCTTCTTCGGCACCGGCACCGGAAGCACCACGGGAATCAGCACCGGCGGAACGGGCACCACTGGAACCGGAGGTATTAGCACCGGCGGCACGGGCACCACTGGCGGAGTTGGCACCGGAGGCACGGGAACCACTGGAACCGGCAACAATATTCTGGGCTTTAACTCGACCGAGTCGGTGGGGCTTTCGGCATCGGTTCCTCTGTACACAGGAGGGCGGGTCAAGGCCGCGACACGGGTGGCCGAGGCCAACGCTCGCGCCCAGGCCGCCCAAGTACTGGAGGTCGATCAAGAACTGGTGCTTCAGGTTTCGCTGGCCTATTTAGACGTGTTGCGCGCGGATCAGCTGCTGCACGTGGCCGACTCGAACCTGGCCGTCTCGCGCGAGCAGCGCCGTGTGGCTGGGGTGCGCTTCGGGGCGGGGGCTGCGGCTCGCCTCGAAGTGCTGCGCGCCGACACCACGCTGGCAGCCGCTCAGCAGAGCAGGGTCGCGGCTGTGAACACACTGGCCCAAAATAAGGGCACGCTTAACACCCTACTGGGGCGCGCGCCGGAAACTCCTCTGCGCCCGCAGTCCTTGGCCTCGCTCGCACTGCAGTTCGGCAGCGCCTTGCCTGCGGGAGCCTTCGGCTTAGCCGGGGGCACCACGCCCGCGCCCTCGGCGATTGCTGGGATTTCGGTTCCGGGCGCCACGCCTGCTATCACCGGAGGCGCGGGAACAGGCACAGTGATCACGCCTGGAACGACGGGAGCTGGCGCGGGCAACCCTAATCCTATCGTGCCGGGCATCGCCATTCCCAACGCGCCTGGCGCGGGCGCAGGGGGCGTTGCGGCAGGCGGCACCGCGAACACGACCATCATCACGCCGGGTAACACTGTGCCCAGCGCCGGGATTCCCAATATCACGGGCGCTACGGGAACAACAAGCACGGTCGCTCCCAATGTCTCGGCGCCGGGCGTGACCGTGCCGGGCGCCGTCGGCGGCAACGCGGGCGCTGCGGGCACAGGCATTGGAACCGGCATGGGCACCGGAACCGGCACCACGGCTGCGGGCATCAGCGTGCCTGGAGTGACGGCTCCCGGAGGCGCGGGCACGGCTGTGGGAGGCTCGGCTGGAACCACTTCCAGCGGAACCGTACTCACAGCTCCAGCGGGCACGACAGGAGCTTCGGGCGGCGCTGCAAGTACTTCGGGCGGCGCGGGCACGGCAGCCAGCCTCACAGCTCAGGCCGGCATCTTGGCCGGGCAGAGCGGAGTGAACTTGCGCTCCGCTGCGGGCACGGGGCGCCAGAGCTTAGCGGTTACGCAGGCGCAGATCCAGGCGGCTCAGGCCGCGGTTGATGTGGCCAGGGCGCAGAAGAGGCCCAACGTGGATCTTTCCGTGAGCGGATTCCTGCGCAACCCCGCGACCTTCCTGGGCCGCTTCCTGCTCGGGTTGGGGCTGGGCATCGCGCAGAACGTGTTCGACTCGGGTCGCACCACATCGCAGGTGCGCGAGGCCCAGGCGACCGTGAACCAGCTCAAGCAGAACTACGCGGGCGCTCAGCAGCAGGTCGCGCAGCAGATCGAGCAGTCTCTGCTGTCCCTGGACTCGGCTCAGAGGCGCCAGGCCTCGACCGATGTGGCCGTGGTGTCGGCTGCCGAGGCCTTGCGCTCGGCTCAGCTGGGCTACCAGGCCGGCGCCCTGACCAGCTTGGATGTCTCGGACGCCCAAACCGCCCTGCTGACCTCGCAAACCAACTCGATCAACACCCGCTTCGACGTGGCCCAGGCTCAGGCCAGCCTCGCCGCTTCGGTCGGCGTGTTCTCGCCCGAAGCGCGCGCGGCCCTGAGCCGAGCCGTGGATGAAGAAGCCGCGCGCCTCAAGGCTCAGCCGATGGGCAGCACAGACACGCCCGACCTGTCCTCAACTCAGGCGCCCAAGACCAAGAAGAGGCGCAAGTTTCTGGGCATTTTTTGAATTCACTATCAATAGACACCGATGAACGCGGATGAGCGGGATAAAGAGCAGCGAGTAGCAAGTACTTGCAAGGTGTTCTTCTTGTTCCGCTCATCTGCTTGAAGAAGTTGGAGGAAAAGCTGTGCAAAAGCTGGCTGAGATTTGCGTAAAGCGGCCTGTGTTCGCTTCGGTTTTGATTCTGGTGATGGTCGTGATCGGCTGGATTGGGTTTTCGCGCCTGGGCGTGGACCGCTATCCGCAGGTCGACTTCCCGACCGTGACCGTGGTCACGACCGAGCCTGGAGCCGCGCCCGAGTCCATCGAAACCGATGTGACCAAACCTATTGAAGATGCTGTGGGCACGCTCTCGGGCATCGACCAGATCACCTCGAACTCATCCGAGGGCACGTCCAACGTCACCATCCAGTTCGTGCTCGAAAAGAATGTGGACGTGGCGGTTCAGGAAGTGCGCGACAAGGTCGCCCTGACCCAGAACCAGTTGCCCAAGGACATCGACCCGCCCACGGTGCGGCGCTTCGACCCCTCGCAGATCCCGATTATCTCCATCGCGGTCACAGCCGACAGGCCCATCCGCGAGGTTACCGAATACTCCGATAAAGTGCTGCGCCGCCGCATCGAATCGGCTGACGGCGTGGGCGAAGTCGATGTGCGCGGGGGCCGCGCGCGCCAGATCAATATGTACATGGACGCGTATAAAATGCGCGCCCTGGGCATCACGGTCACCGATGTCACGCGGGCTTTGCAGGCGCAGAACCTGGAAATTCCGGGCGGGCGCGTGGAGCAGGCCAACCGCACCCTCACGCTGCGCACCAAGGGCAAGCTGCAAAACGTTGCGGACTTTGGCAACATCATCCTGCGCGCCGAGAATGGCTCGCAAGTACTTTTCTCGGACGTGGGGCGCGTCGAGGATGGCGTGGCCGATGCCACCAGCGTGTCCGAGATCAACGGCAAGACCACGGTTCAGCTGGCCGTGCTCAAGCAGTCAGGCACCAACACGCTGGCTGTCATCGACGGGGTCAAGGAGCGCCTGAAGGAAATGCAGGGCGCGGCCCCTCCGGGCTACGACATCCGCGTGGTGCGCGATCAGAGCGACTACATCGAAGCCGCCGTGCACGCCGTCGAAGAGCACCTGATGCTGGGAGGCGTGCTGGCCTCCCTGGTCGTGCTCGTCTTCCTGTGGAACTGGCGCTCGACCTTGATCTCGGCCCTGGCCATCCCGTCCTCGGTCATCGCGACCTTCGCCTTGATGTATTACATGGGCTTCACGCTCAACGTCATCACCCTGCTCGCCCTCACATTAGCCGTGGGCATCGTGATTGACGACGCGATTGTGGTCCTGGAGAACATCTACCGCTTCATTGAAGAAAAGGGCTTCGATCCTTACACGGCGGCGATTGAAGCGCCCAAGGAAATCGGCCTGGCAGTGATGGCGACCACGATTTCGTTGGTGGCCGTGTTCCTGCCGGTTGCGTTTATGAACGGCATCGTGGGCCGCTTCATGAACTCGTTCGGCATCACGATGGCTTTTGCGATCGTGGTCTCGCTGATCGTGTCGTTCTCGCTGACTCCCGCGATGTCGGCGCGTATGCTCAAGTCGCCGCATGGAGCCAATGCTCCGGGCGAAGGGCCGCGCAACCTGGCGCAGGCCGAGGCCAACGCCTCAAGTACTTCGGGGCACGCGAAGAAGGCTCCCAGCGCGGGGCACAACGATTCGGGCTCGAAGGAGCGCGGCTTCTACGCCTTGATCGACCGCACTTACACTTCGATGCTCAAGTGGAGCATGACTCACCGCTGGGTGATTGTGCTGACGTGCTTCGCGTTCTTGCTCTCGCCGGTGTATCTGTTCAAGAACGGGCTGGTCGCCTTCAACTTTCTGCCCGATGACGACGAGTCGCAGTATTCTGTGGCCATCGAGCTGCCCCAGGGCACCAGCCTGGCGGCCACGCGCAAGGTGTCCAGGGCCATCGACCAGGCTCTGCGCAAGGAGAAGACGACCGACTACACGTTGGTCACGGCAGGCGACAACGGCAACCTGAACGAGGCCTCGATCTACGTGCACATGGTTCCCGTGGAAAAGCGCAGCATCTCGCAGCAGCAGATTGTACCCCTGGTGCGGCGCAAGGTGCTCAAGCCGTTTGCCGATCGGGGCGTGCTGACCTCGGTGACCGCGGTCAACTCCTTCGGCGGGGTCGGAGGGCGGCGCGGCCAGGCCAAGATCCAGTATGTAGTCAATGGCCCGGATCTGAATAAGCTGCGCAAAGCCGTGGACTCGATGGTGACGCAGATGCGCACCTTCCCCGGCGTGGCCGACGTGGACTCGTCCTTAGTCCTTGGCAAGCCCGAGATCCAGGCCAATGTGAACCGCACCGAGGCCGCTCAGCTGGGCGTGAGCGTGCAGGATGTGGCCAACGCGCTCAGGTACTTGGTCGGAGGCGATAAGATCTCGCAGTTCGAGCAGGGCGGCGAGCAGTATGAAGTGCACTTGCGCGCCGAGCAGCAGTTCCGCACTGAGGAAGAAGGGCTGGCCTTGCTGAGCGTGCCTTCCTCGAACGGCGGCGCGATTGGGCTGGATCAGGTGGTTTCGTTCACGCGCGACACCGGCCCGGCTGTGATCCAGCGCCTGAACCGCCAGCGCCAGATCACGCTCTTGACCAACACGGTTCCGGGAGCCAACGAAGCGGCCATCGGCGCGCGCATCCGCGAGCTGTTCGCCCAGCAGCACCTCGGCCCTGAGTACAAGGCGGAGGCCACGGGCCAGGCCAAGGAACAGGCGCGCTCGGGCCAGGGCTTCGTGATGGCGCTGGGGATGTCGCTGGTGTTTATGTATCTGGTGCTGGCGGCTCAGTTCGAGTCGTGGCTGCACCCCGTGACGATCTTGCTCTCGCTGCCCCTGACGATTCCCTTCGCCCTGTTCAGCCTGGTGATCTTCGGGCAGAGCCTGAATATCTTCTCGATGCTGGGGATTTTGGTGCTCTTCGGCGTGGTGAAGAAGAACTCGATCCTGCAGATCGACCACACCAACAAGCTGCGCGAGGAGGGCATGAACCGCTTCGACGCCATCATCCAGGCCAACCGCGATCGCCTGCGGCCCATCCTGATGACGACCATCGCCTTCGTCGCGGGTATGCTGCCCCTGATCGTTTCGAGTGGCACCGGGTCGGGCACCAACCGCGCCATCGGCAGCGTGATCTTCGGCGGCCAGACCTTGTCCCTGCTGCTCACGCTGCTGGCCACGCCCGTCGTGTATTCGCTCTTCGATGACCTGGCCAACTTCATCTCGGGACTGCGCAACCGCATCCTCGGGCGCGGCAAGGCAAGTGTGCAGCCCGGATTGCGCAGCCCGGTGCGCGCGGCTGTCAGCGAGAAGTAGCAAGTACTTGCGCCCTGCCCTGAGCCCCTGAGCTGTGGATCGGCTCAGGGTGCTCAGGGCCGCGCTGTTGATGGCTGCAAGTAGCTGCAAGTACTTGCAGCGCGCCTCTTGAACCTTTCGACCCGCTGTTTTGATGACTCCGACCTTTCCATGAGCGCTATTTCTCCCGACAACAGCCCGCGCGCGGGCGATGGGCCTCCCCTGACCCCGGCGCCGGGCCTCAACGACCACGACGGAGGCCTTGACGGAGCCGTTCGCCCCGTACTCAACGGATCTCCCAACGGCGCGGCGCTGCGTCCCGCGCCCGCTGCGGGCGATGGGCCTCCGTCCGAGCTGCCGCCTTACACGCGGCGCACCGGCGGCTCCAAGAAGTGGCTGCCTCTGGCCATCGCGGGCACTATTGTGCTGGTGGGCATCGGCCTGCGCGCGCGCCAGTCCCGCCAGGCCGCTTCTCAAAGCGGCGCTCAGGGCGGCGGCGCTGGAGGGCCGGGCGGTGCGGGCGGCGGCAAGCAGATGGTGATCGCGAATGTGGTCACAGTCTCGACTGGCAGCCTGTCGCAGAGCCTGCCTCTGATCGGCTCGCTCAAGGCTAACCAGAGCGTGGATCTCAACTCCAAGATCGCGGGCCGCGTCTCAGGCGTGCTGGTGCGCGAGGGCGCGCGCGTGCAGAGGGGCCAGCTCCTGGTGACTCTGGACGATGCCGACCTGCGCTCGCAGGTCAATGGCGCGCGAGCGGGCGTGGCGCAGTCCCTTTCGCGCTTGCAGCAGGCGCGCTTGCAGTACCCGGCCCGCTCGCAGTCGGTTGAGGCCGGCATCGCGCAGGCCAGGGCTCAGGTTCAGGCGGCTCAGGCGCGCTATCAGCAGACATTGCTGAACGAGCCCGTCGCCCGCTCGCTGGCCGAGAACCAGGTTCGCAGCGCGCGCGAAGCCGTGCGCACGGCCCGCACCCGGCTGAGCCAGGCCCAGCAGACCGTCAGGCAAGTCGATCTGGCGACGCGCGCCACCATACGCTCCGCTGAGGCGCAGATCACGGGCGCTCAGGCTGCGGTGGGCTCGGGTGTGGCCAACCGCAACCGCTTGGCTGCGGCTCTGGCCGAGGTAAAGCGCGGCTCGCGCACGCAGCAGATCGCCAGCGCTCAGGCCAACGTTGCGCTGGCCGAGGCCCAGGTGCGCGACGCCCAGCGCGAGCTGGATCGCCAGAGGCTGCTGGTTCAAGGTGGAGCCGCGGCGCGCTCGGCCCTGGACGCGGCCCAGACGCGGTTCGAGGTGACGCAGGCTCAGCTCGAAGCCGCGCGCCAGGCGCTGAGCTTAGCCCAGGAGGGCTCGACGACCGAGCAGGTGCGCCAGGCCGAGCAGTCTCTGGCCCAGGGCGAGGAAGCAGTGCGCCAAGCTCAGAGCGGGCTGGGCCAGGCTCAGGCCGGCTTGTCGCAGGCCAACGCCGCGCGCCTGAACCTGCTCAACGAGCAGGGCAACATCACGGCGGCTTACGCGGCTCTGAGCCAGGCCCAGGCGCAGTATCAAACCGCGCTGTCGAACCTGGGCCAGATCCCCATCACGCAGCAGGAAACGCGCAACGCCTTCGAGCTGGTGCGCCAGGCTCAGGCCGGGCTGAGCACCGCGCTTTCGACGCGCGCGCAAGTACCTGTGGCGCAAAGCGACATCGCCATCGCCCAGGCGAACGTGCAGTCCGCACGCGCCACTTTGCAGCAGGCGATTGTCAACCTCAACTACGCGCGCATCTACTCGCCTGTGAACGGCGTGGTCAACCAGAAGCTCACCGATGTGGGCCAGACCGCCAGCCCAGGCGTGACGCTGCTGAACCTGGTGTCGCTGGAGCGGGTGTATTTCGAGGCCCAAGTGCCCGCAAGCTCGGTCTCGCGCATCCGCGTGGGGCAGCCCGTGAGCCTGTTCGTGAACTCGATCTCGGACAAGTCGCTGCAAGGCTTTGTGAGCGACATCATTCCCGTGGCCGATGTGCGGCTGCGCCAGTTCCGGGTGCGCATCTCGATTCCCAGCGCTCCGGCTCAGCTGACGCCTGGAGCCTTCGCGCGCGGCAGCGTGGTGACGCAGCAGGTCTTCAACGCGCCTATCGTGCCCATCGAGGCGGTACAGCGTGGCGAGAACGGCCAGGCCACGGTGTTCGTGGCCGTGAAGGTCAACGGCAAGTGGCACGTCAAGCGGCGCGTGGTGGCGCTCGGGCTGGAGTCGCTGGGGCGTGTGCAAGTACTTGGAGGCGTCAGGAAGGGCGACCAAGTCGCGCTCAACCCGACGGACCTGGCCGATGACGAGGAGGTCAAGGTCTCCGAGGGCGCGGCTTCGGATGTCGCAGGCCAGTCGCAAGCCACAGACTCAGGCTCCCAGAGCAGCGACGGAAGCGGAGGCAGCAGCGGCGGCTCAGGATCGGGATCAAGCAATGGCGGCGGTTCCGGCGCGCTCGGAGGCAGCGGCGGCTCGGGTGGCGGCAGAGCTTCGGGCGGCTCGGGCGGCGCAAGCAGCTCGGGTGGCGGCGGATCCTCCGGCTCATCTGGTGGAGCCGGAGGGCCCGGCACGGGTGGAAGCGGCTCAGGTTCAGGTGGTGGAACGAGCGCTTCAGGCAGCACCTCAGCGGGCGCAAGTGGCGGCGCTGCGGCGGGTGGAGCTGGGGCGTAGGGTTGTGTCCAGAAACGGCGCCCATTGCGGAAAGTTACGCCAAAAGGCTCAGCGACACATGTCGCCGTAGCGCCGCCTTAGATCGCGCTTGACGGCCCGCAGAACCTGGGGTCATCGTCTGTTGTCATCACCATGGGCTTGCCTATCGCTCTCTTTCGCGTTCGACGCGTCCCGCTCCAGGCCACTCGCTCACACAAACGCAAAGAGGAGACGCCAGGCGCCTCCTCTTTGCTACACCGTCTCAGAATCCCACAAGTACTTGCAAGGCGACTTACGAGGCCAGCACTTCCTCGACCTTCTGGACCAGGATGTTCTCGCCCACGTAGCCAATCGACTGATCCACGACCTGGCCGCCCTTGAAGAAAGTCAGGTTGGGGATGGTCTGCACGCCATAACGATCCGCGATCTCAGGGTTGTGGTCGATGTCCACCTTGACTACCTTCACCTGACCCGCGTAACGCTCAGCCACGCGATCCACCACGGGCGAAAGAGCCCGGCACGGCGGGCACCACGTCGCCCAGAAATCTACCACCACAGGCTCGCTCGCCTGCAAAACCTCACGCTCAAAATCAGCCGTCTCCACCGATGCTGCCTTAGACATTCCGTCTTCTCCTTAACTCTCACTGAACCCAGGGCTACTCGCTGCTTCGAGAAAACTCGAAACAGATACGTGCGAGACGGCAGCGTGCGATAAACGTTCCCTCGCGCCGAGCTGTGGTAGATCTGTGTGGTAGACCTATCACGCTACGGAGGGTCTACCATCAGGCGAACGACCGCGTCAACTTTGGCGGCGGATTTGCCGAGAGTAGATAAACATCATCGCTGTAGATGCTGCTGAGCACGTGGGGCAAGGAAGGTTCTGGCGCAGATTTAGCTGAACCTGACAGGTTGCTAACCGTGTTTATTCTACGCTTTGTCACTTTTTCAATGATGTGGGCGCCGTTCCGGGGCGCCTGGAAGAACAGTAAAGATCTGCACAACAAAGAGAGCATTATGCGACGGTTGCAGCACCCTGATTTGGTTTCGGTTGGATTGACGACAGTTTTGCACGCCCTGAGCGATCCTGTGCGCCTTCATATCGTGCGCCTGCTGGCGGAGAGCGGCGAGCAGAGCTGTGGAAAGTGCCTCAATGAAATCCCGCGCCCCACGATGTCGCACCACTTCAAAGTGCTGCGTGAAGCCGGTGTGATCTGGACCAGGCTCAATGGCACCCAGCGCTGCATCTCGCTGCGCGAAGACCTGGACAAGCGCTTCCCGGGCCTCATAGAAGCCGTCCTGCTCGCTCCAGAGCCGCATTAAGGACCAGGAATTCACAGCCTCAAGTGCACCCAAGTACTTGAGGCTTTCTCTTTGTCCGCCTTAAACCCTCGCCAATTCTGCAGGTTTCTTCATGCTCGCCTCCCAAAGCCTGGGCTTGAAATCTCCTCTCCTGGATGCTGTGGCCTTGTCTCTTCTTTATAACGGTTGGTTTCAGTTGGGCGTTGATGGATGCTGTTTTTGGATCATCGAATTGGACGCTTGACGGGGTGTTGGGGCGGGGTTACAATGGCCGTGAACCAAGTACTTGTGGAGGGCCTATAAGCCGGGAGCTACGCTTTGCGGGCGTGAACTTCGACCATATGCACATGGGCGACCTCTTGCGCCAGGTGCACGAGCATCCTGCCTGCACAATCGCGGGCATCGCGGACGGGGACAGGGCGCGGATGCAGGGCTCGATCGCGAGCCTGGGCATCGCCGAGGAGCGCGTTTTTCGTGACTTCCTGGCCTGCGTTGAGCAGACGCGGCCCGATGTGGTGATGGTGTGCGCCAAGACAGGCGAGCACGCGGATTATGTGGAAGCCCTGGCTCCCCTGGGCTGCCATGTTCTGCTGGAAAAGCCCTTCGCGGCCTCGCTGCGGGATGCTGATCGCATGATCGCGGCCATGCAAAAAAGCGGCAAGAGCTTGATTATCAACTGGCCTCTGGCCTGGTATCCGCCGCACCTGACGACCAAGCGCTTGATTGATGAGGGCAGCATAGGCGAGGTCATCGAGGTGCATTATTACGATGGCAACCGAGGCCCGCTGCGCCATGTGGCGGACAAAGCGGAGGTTTCGGAGGAAGAAGCCAATCGGCTCAAGGGCGAGTCTTGGTGGTATCAGAAGGCTGCAGGCGGCGGTTCCTTGCTCGATTATTTGGGCTACGGCGTGACGCTGGGTACGTGGTTCTATGGCAATCAGGCTCCTGTGGAAGTCACGGCGATGACGGATCAGAGGCCAGGCCTGGAAGTGGACGAGCATTCCGTGACCATCGCGCGCTACGAGAGGGGCTTGTCCAAGTTCGAGACGTGCTGGGGCACTTTTTCTGATCCCTGGGTTGAGCAGCCCCAGCCCAAGTGCGGCTTCAACATCGTGGGCACGCGCGGCACCATCGCCAGCTACGATTACGAGAGCGTGGTGAGCCTGCAAACCCAGGACAGCCCCCAGGCGCACCAGATTCCAGTGGACAAGCAGCCCGAGCACATGAAGGGCGTGATCGCGCATCTGGTGCACCACTTCGAGACAGGAGCTGAGCTGCACGGGCCGCTGCGCCCCGATGTGTGCCGCATCGGGCAGCGCATCGTGGACTCGGCTCTCCTGAGCGCGAGCGAGAAGCGTACCGTTAAGCTGCTGGACTGAGTTGCTGGAACAAGCTGCAAGTACTTGAGGGATCGAAACCTGATGTCCGAGGCCACAACCCAGAAGTCGGAGGACGATTACGCGCTCAAGTCCACGGGCTCGCAATCGCAGCTGGAAGCGCCTTCTCTGCCGTATCAGCCGCGCCAGCCCACAAGCTATCAGCCCAACATCGGTTTGATCGGTTGCGGCGGCATCACGCAGGCGCACCTGGGCGCTTACAGGGAAGCGGGTTACAACGTCGTCGCTTTGTGCGACCTCGTCCGGGCCAACGCCGAGCGCCGTCGCGACGAGTTTTATCCTCGCGCTGATGTTTACACGGACGCCGCTCAAGTACTTGAGCGCTCGGACATCGAGGTCGTGGACATCGCCACGCACCCCTTGGATCGCGTGCACCTGATTCGCCAGGCTCTGCAATCGGGCAAGCACGTGCTGTCGCAAAAGCCCTTCGTGCTTGACCTGGACACGGGCGACGAACTGGCTGATTTAGCCGACTTGCAGGGCTTGAAGCTGGCAGTCAACCAGAACGGGCGTTGGGCGCCGCACTTTTCTTACTTGCGCGAGGCCGTGCGCGCTGGGCTGGTGGGCGAGCTGATGAGCCTGCACGCCCGTGTGCACTGGGATCACACCTGGATTCAGGGCACGCCTTTCGAGCGCATCCGCGACGTGGTGCTGTATGACTTTGCCATCCACTGGTTCGACTTCGCCTCCACCATCCTGAGTGCGGCTGGCGTTGAGGCCACGCGCATCTACGCCACGCGCTCGCGGGCTTCGGGGCAGAGCATCGAGCCTCCGATGCTGGCTCAGGTCGCGTTTGAGTTCCGGGGAGGGCAGGGCAGCATGGCCTTCGACGCCGCCTTGCCCTTTGGAAGCCGCGACGAAACGCTGATCGGCGGCACACGGGGCACCTTGTATTCAACAGGTCCGGATCTGGGCAAGCAGAGCGTTTCGCTCACCACGGAAGCGGGCGTGGCCCAGCCGAGCTTGCAGAGCAAGTGGTTCAACGACGGCTTCCGCGGCACCATGTCCGAGCTGCTGTGCGCCATCGAAGAGAAGCGTGAGCCCCTCAACTCGGCGCGCAACAACTTGAAGTCGCTGGCATTGTGCTTCGCGGCCATCGCCTCGGCTTCCCAAGGCCAGCCCAAGGTTCCGGGCCAGGTGCGTTCTCTGCCCGCAGGCTCAGCGCCCGGAGTTGCCCACAACAGCGGCTGAAGAAGTTCCGGCGGGGCTGCAAGTACTTGCGCCACCACGCCACCTCCTTATGAACGACATGACAGAACAGCGCGTGCTCATCGTGGGCTCGACGGGCATCGGCGGCGAGACGGCTAAGCTGGCGGCTCGGGCTGGAGCGCGCGTCTTTGTCGTCTCGCGCCACGAGGAGAACTGCCAGGCCCTGGCCGAGGAGATTCAAAGCACAGGAGGAAACTGCGCTTAC
>JAABUR0100001928.1_pt1 | contig 34455 bp, 37 predicted proteins | sample 5560091 | NCBI WGS metagenome assembly JAABUR01 (sample SAMN10711879, study PRJNA513375) | rock metagenome | isolation source: Antarctica rocks | place: Antarctica: Victoria Land, University Valley sud | reverse complement strand
ACATGACGGTGTTCGTGATCGTCTGGCTGATCATCAACATCGTCGGGCTGGTCGGGCTGCGGTGGGACCCGTACCCGTTCATCCTGCTCAACCTGATCTTCTCCACCCAGGCGTCGTACGCCGCCCCATTGATTCTGCTGGCACAGAACCGGCAGGAGGCACGCGACCGCGTGATCTCCGAACGAGACCGGGAAGCAAACCTGCGCGCGCATGCCGACATGGAGTTCCTGGCGCGTGAGATGGCGTCGCTGCGGATGGCAGTCGGAGAGGTGGCAACGCGAGACTTCGTGCGGGCGGAATTGCGCACACTGCTGGCCGAGCTCGACGATAGAGAGCAGCCCGGGCGGAACCGCCCTGATGCTGATGTCGGCAGCCAACGCCGTAACCTGGCTACATGACCTCCGTCCAGGCAGAGCGGATTCAGGCTGCGCTCGCGGCCGTCAACGACCCCGAGATCCGGCGCCCCATCACCGAGCTCGGCATGGTCCGCGACGTCGACATCGACGCTGAAGGTGGCGTCACCGTCACCGTGCTGTTGACGGTGTCCGGATGCCCGATGAAGGACACGATCACCCGAGAGGTCACCGCGGCAGTCGGTGCGGTCAGTGGGGTGTCGTCGGTCGCTGTGCGCCTCGATGTGATGTCTCCCGAGCAGCGCCAGGAGCTGCAGCAGACGCTACGAGGCGGTCAGGTGGCCAAGGAGATCCCGTTCGCTCGGCCGGACTCACTCACCAAGGTCATCGCGGTTGCGTCTGGCAAGGGAGGGGTCGGCAAGTCCTCGGTCACAGTCAACCTCGCACTGGCGATGGCCCGCGCAGGGCGCAAGGTAGGCATCCTCGACGCAGACATCTACGGCCACTCGGTCCCCGCGATGCTCGGCGTCGCCGACGCGCGCCCGACGCAGGTCGAATCGATGATCATGCCGGTCCCTGCACGGGGGGTCAGCGTTATCAGCATCGGCATGCTGAAGCCGCGACGGGACCAGGTGGTCGCCTGGCGCGGCCCCATGCTCGACCGCGCGCTGGTCCAGATGCTCACCGACGTCTACTGGGGAGATCTTGACGTCCTGCTGCTCGACCTGCCGCCCGGCACCGGCGACATGGCCATCTCGGTGGGCCAGCATCTGCCGAGCTCCGAGGTGGTCGTCGTCACGACACCACAGCTGGCGGCCTCCGAAGTTGCCGAACGAGCCGGCACGATGGCGTCGATGATGAACCAGCGCGTCGTGGGCGTCATCGAGAACATGAGCTACCTGGTGTGCCCGCACTGCGGCGACGACCACCGCATCGACGTTTTCGGCACCGGAGGGGGCTCGACTGTCGCGGCGACGTTGTCCAGCCGGTTCGGTTACGACGTGCCCGTGCTGGGCCGGGTGCCGCTCGACGTACGGTTGCGTGCTGGTGGTGACACCGGCCGGCCTATCGTGCTGTCTGATCCCGAGGCCCCGGCCGCCGCTGCGCTGACCTCCATCGCTGCGGACTTGACCGCGCGAGGCCGCGGGTTGGCTGGTCTGCAGCTCGGATTGACGCCGGCCGGCCGCTGAGGTCGTGTGACACGCTGAGCGCATGCTTGACATCGGACCGGCGGAGTTCATGGTGCTCGCCATCCTGGCGATCTTCGTGTTCGGCCCCGACAAGCTGCCGGACATCGCGCGTCAGGCAGGGCAGCTGTTGCGCTCGGCTCGGCGGGCACTGACCAACGCACGGTCGCAGCTGTCTGATGAGCTAGGTCCGGAGTTCAAGGACCTCGACTTTCGCGACCTCACCCCGCGCGCCCTGGTGCAAAAACACCTGATCGACGACCTCGAGGACGACGACACCCCGGTGCGAGCCGGCCACCGGCCGCTTGAGAAGGACGAGGCGCCGCCGTTCGACCTCGACGCCACCTAGCGAGCCCGGGCTCCGTTCCTCCGCGTCACCTCGGGAGGTTGTCAGGGTCCAGCTCCCGTTACGGGTGCTGCTCGTTGCGCATGCACAGCGCTTTGATGCGGGCGGATTCCACCGGACTCGTGTTCGGGTCGGCGAGCCGGCGCTGGGCTACTCGCTCCAGCCATGGCCGTGCTGCGGCGATGTCCACGTCGGCGAAGAAGGCGTCAAGCAGCGGAGCTCGCAAGACATCCACGTGCGACCCGCCGGGATCGAAACAGGAGATCAGAGTCCAGGTCTCCGCGACGTCTGCCGCACGCACCCCAGCAGAGGCGTCGGTCCAGTCGATCAGAATCGGGCCCGCCTCGCTGAGGATGACGTTGCCGGGATGTAGGTCACCGTGCAACAGATCCCGGCCGGCCCCGTACAGAGTCGGCAACCCGTCCGGCGCCGAGACCTTGTCCAGCTGCCCGTGGAGCTCGGCCAGCACACGGCCGGCAGCCGCCGCGCTGGCGGCATCGTGCATGGATTCCAGCATCGTCGCCCCGCTGACCTTCTCCAGCACCATGTCCGGGCCTGTACACGTGACTACGCGTGGCGTCGAGACCCCATGAGCGGCTGCCCACGTCATGACAGCCGCTTCCGCTTGCAACGAGCCACCGTCGCGGCGACGCCGTAGGACGGTGTCGCCCAGGTCGTAGACGTCCGCGGTGCGACCGCGGGCGAGAAGCGGACCAGCCGGCTCAGCCAATCTTCTTGCCCAGCACTACGTCGACAGCTGCCGGCTCGCCGCTGCGTTCCACACCGAGCGTCACCGTCTCGCCCGGCTCGAACGAGCGGATCCGAACGATCAGCTCGATGCCGTCGTTCACCTCCTCGCCGTTGACCGCCACGACGAGGTCACCCTGCTGGATGCCGGCAGCCTCGGCGGGACTGTCCGCCGTCACCTCCTGCACCAGTGCCCCGTCAGTTCCGCTGGCGACGTTGACCTGCGCGCCGATGATGGGGTACTCCGCATGGCCGGTCTCGATGATCTGTTCGACGGTTGTCTTGACCTGGTCGATGGGGATGGAGAAGCCGACACCGATGTTCCCTGACTTCCGGGAGGCCCCGCCGACGGTGGCGATCGCTGAGTTGACGCCGATCACTGAGCCGTTCAGGTCGACCAGCGGGCCGCCCGAGTTGCCAGGGTTGATGGCGGCATCCGTCTGCAGGGCGTTGATGTACGACGTCTCGCCCTTGCCACCGGCGATGACCGGGCGCTGAGTCGCGCTGATGATTCCAGCCGTGACGGTGGCGTTGAGCCCGAGCGGCGACCCAATGGCCACCACGTTTTGACCCACCCGCACGCCGTCCGACGTACCCAACCGGGTCGGGCTGAGGCCGGCGGGGTCAGCGATGGCGATCACGGCCAGGTCGTAGGACGGGCTGCGCCCAACGATCGTCGCGGTGACGTCTCGGCCGTCGGGCAGCGAGACCTCGATATCGCCTCCGTCGACGGCTGGCTCGATGACATGGTTGTTGGTGACGATGTGTCCAGCGGTGTCATAGACGAACCCTGAGCCGGTGACTTCAACGCTGGAACCCTTTACGTCGATCGACACCACACTCGGCAGCACCTCGTCGGCGACCGCGACCACCGGGCTCCCACCCTTACCGCCAGAAGCGGCGGTGACAACCGGACCGCCAGCGGTCGTCACAGCCGTCACCGTCGGGACAGCCGGGCTGTCCCCGGCGTTCAGATCGACAAGCGTCGCACCGAGCGCTCCGCCGCCAAGGCCGAGCAACAATGACATCAGGGCGATGAGCAGCCAGGGGGTCTTCGGACGGCGAGGCTCGAGCTGCGGCGGAGGAGCCGGCGCGTACTGCCAGTTCGAGACAACCGGCCCAGCATCGGGCGGCTGCCACGGCTGCGGCGACGGCTGGCCCGATGGCGAACCGTACCCGGCGCCAGACGGCTGCCACGGCCGCAGCGGAGGCTCGTCAGGCCCCCTCGATGACTCAGACATTGTCGCGCTCCTGTCGGCTGTACCCAACTCAAGCATGCCGCACGTCGCAGGCCATGCGCAGACCGATGAGCCAACCGGCGAGCACCCGGCCGTCGGGATGTGCCAGGCAGTCGGTTACAGATAGGCTCGGGCGAGTCGTGCCACAGGACCCTGACGGGGTCGGACCGAGGAGGCCAGCATCGCCACCGGGTTGAAGCCAGCGTCGTGGAACTATGCCGAGGAGTTCGTCAAAGAGGACGAGGTGCTGAGCGCCGCCCGCGCCCGCGCCGCAGAGGTCTCGGCCGTGCCGATCGGACCCGGAGGTGGCGCGGCGCTGCGATTCGTGGCTGCCTTGCTGGCCGCCAAGAACGTCGTCGAGATCGGCACGGGGTGTGGTATCTCGGGCGTCTGGACGATGCGAGGCATGCGGCCAGACGGCGTACTCACCAGTGTCGACATCGAGGCGGAGCATCAGCGCCTGGCGAAGCAGGCGTTCACCGAGGCCGGATTGGCTCCGCAGCGGGTGCGCCTCATCTCCGGCGCGGCGCTGGAGGTGGTGCCGAGGCTGACGGCGGGCCACTACGACCTCGTCTTCTGCGACGGCGACAAGCGGGAGTACCCCCAGTACCTCGATCAGGCGAGGCGGCTGCTGCGGCCCGGCGGCGTGGTGGCGTTCGACAACTCCTTGTGGCACGACCGGGTGGCTGACGCCGCTGTGCGAGACCCGGAGACGCAGGCGATCCGGGAGACCCTGTCGGCAGTCGCGGAGGACGAGAGCTTCGTCTGTGTGCTGCTTCCCGTCGGCGACGGCCTGCTGCTCGCCCAGAAGCGCTGACCGGCTCCTGGCGTCACGACGTCGCCACCCAGTAGCGAAGCTTCTCTCCTCGTTGGTCCTCGAGGACTCCGCCGTTGGCCTCGATGACCCGGCGCGACGCTCCGTTGGTGTCATCGCACGTCACCAGCGCGGGGTCGATGCCCAGGCGCCTGGCGACAGGCAGTGCGGCCGCGAGCATCGCCGTTGCGTGTCCATGCCGCCGCGCCGAGGGCCGCACGGCGTACCCGATGTGTCCCCCAACCTCCAGCAGCCAGGGTGTTGTCAGCGAGTGCCTGATGGCAAGCCGGCCGAGGTACTCGTCGCCGTCGACCCACCACAGCTGGGTAGCCGGAACGATGCCAGCCGGCAGCGGAGTCGCCGGATCGGCGAGTGACCTGAGCCTACCGATGTACGCCGCGAACCGGCTGGGGTCTTGGAGCTCATGTCGCGTGAACGACTCCCCGGGGGAATCCCCGATCGCGGGGATCGTCGCGAGACCCGTCGACCGCTCCTCCTCGCCGGCGGCCAGGATCTCAACGACGGAAGCCAGGAACGACGACTGAAGCCTCGAGTGCGGGTTTACGAGCTCTGGCATCGTGTCAGCGTAGGAGGCCAGGCCGGGAACGGCCGACCTCTTTACCGGCTTCGAGGCGTCGCCCCGGGGGCGAGCGCCGCGAGCCAGTGGAGGAGGAGGCGGGCGCCGAACCCGGTAGCGCCGAGCGTGTATTCATGCGCGTCCTTGCTCGAGTCGCCGACGCTGGCGATGTCGAGATGCGCCCAGGGCCGCGAGCCGGCGAAGTGCTGAAGGAAGAGCGCGGCCGTGATCGCGCCAGGGCCACCGGCGGCGTTGGTCGCGTCGGCGACCGGGTTCTCGAGGAGGGACTCGTACTCCTCGCTCAGCGGCAGCCGCCACACAGGCTCCCCGGCCGCGGTCCCGGCGGCGGTAAGCGCATCGGCCAGGGCGTCGTCGTTGGCGAAGAGGGCCCCCAGCGACGTGCCAAGCGCCACCTTTCCCGCACCGGTGAGCGTGGCGACGTCGACGACCGCTGACGGCTCGATCTCAGCGTCGGCGTAGGCGAGCGCGTCGGCGAGCACGAGCCTGCCCTCCGCGTCGGTGTTGCCCACCTCGCTGGTGCGGCCGCCGTAGTGGGTGATCACGTCGCCTGGCCGCATGGCCGCCCCGCCGAAGGCGTTCTCCGCCGAGGCGACGAGTCCGCTCACCCGCACCGGCACGGCCAGTTCTTGCAACGCCCCCATCACCGCGATGACCACCCCCGCTCCAGTCATGTCCCGCTTCATCGTCATCATCGCGTCCCCCGGCTTGATGGAGATGCCGCCGCTGTCGAACGTGATGCCTTTGCCCACCAACACGAGATGCGGCGTACGTCGGTTCGCCTTCTTCGGCGTGTAGTCGAGTCGCACGAACCTCGACTCGTACGCAGACTCCGCACCGACGGCCAAGATTCCTCCGAACCCCTCCGCTGCCAGCCGCCGCTCGTCCCAGACATCGACCTCCAGGCCGCCCGCCGACGCAGCCTCCCGGGCCCACTGCTCGAGCTGCGCGGGCCCCTTCTCGTTCGACGGGGTCAACGCGAAGGTCCGGGCCCGCCAGGCTGCGCGCGCCCGGGCGCAGGCTGAGTTGACGACGTCGCTGCGTGAGACGTCGGCCATGTCGGTCAGCAGCAGCAGCGCAGCCCTTGGGGGTTTGACCTGGTCGGACTTGCGGTGGAAGCCGTATGCGCCGAGGACCAGCCCTTCGCAGCAGGCACCGAGCCGCACGTCGTCAGCACCGCCGCCGATGGAGGTGGCGGCGGCGTCGATGCCCTTGGCGAGCCTCGCGAGAGCCGCGCCAGCGCGTCGGTAGTCGCCGGGGGTCTCCTTGCCGAGTCCGATCAGCGCGACTCGTTGGACGCCTGTCGCCTCCGCAGTGGTGGGGTAGAGCTGGTGCACAACCGTCTCGCCGGCCTTGCCCGACGCCTCTGCGCGGTCCAGCAGCGCGAAGCCGTCCAGGCCATGGGTCGCCAGCGTCTCTTCGGCCCCTCGCAGCAAGGTGTAGTCGCCGTCGCGACCGGTGAAGCCGACGGCGACCAGGCTTGCGTCGGTCGAGGCCAGGCTCGAGCTGCTGACCTCGACGACGGGCGGCAGCGGCTGGGCCTGGTCGTTGAGCACCCGGGACACAGTAAGACCCCGGAAGGGGGGCCGCACCTTCCGGGGTCTTCCAACGGTGAGGAGGCGAACGTCAGGTGGTCACCAGGCTCAGGGCGTTTTCGAGCGCCTTGGCTTCGTCGGCGTTGAGCTCGACAACAAGTCGCCCACCGCCCTCGAGCGGAACCCGCATCACCAGACCGCGCCCCTCTTTCGTGACTTCCAGCGGACCGTCGCCTGTCCGCGGCTTCATCGCCGCCATGCGCGAACCTACCCTTCGTTCTTGTGCGCCTCATCGCGCCCGCCTTGGGCCGAGAAGGCGTCGTGCGTTGCCAACTCCTCCCATTATCGCACCGCTGAGGCGCAGGTGCGGCAGACTGATCAGTTGTGAACGCGCGTTCGGCCCTCTTCGATGTGTACGGCGACCACCTCCGTAGCCGTGGCGGCTGCGCTCCCGTGGCTGGGCTGGTGCGGCTGATGGCCCCCTTGGGCATCGCTGCTCCAGCCGTCCGCACAGCGATCTCACGTATGGTCCGGCAGCACTGGCTCGCACCGGTCAAGCTTGAGCAGGGGGCGGGCTACCGGCTGACACCGCGCGCCGAACGCCGACTCACCGACGCAGCAGCCCGCATCTATCGAAGCGACAGAACCCCCTGGGACTCCCGGTGGCACCTGGTCGTGCTGGATCCCATTCCCGACCGGGCCGTCCGAGCTCGTGTCCGCACCGGGCTCAGCTACCTCGGCTACGCGATGGTCCGCGACAACACCTGGATCAGCCCGCGGGAGTCCGGCGAGGTCGACGCGCTGCTCGAGAACGAACAGGTTCGCGCCGAACGGTTCTGCGCGGAGTACATGGGAGACGACACCACCATGACGGCCACCGCCTGGGACCTGCAGGGGCTCGGACGCACCTACGCGCGCTGGCTCGGCGACGCGAAGGTCCTGGTCGGGGAGGCCAGTGGCGAAAGCTCCGATCAGGACGCCTTCGTGACCCGCAGCCGACTGGTCCACGAGTGGCGCAAGTTCTTGTTCCGTGACCCCGGACTTCCGGCCGAGCTGCTTCCGGCCGACTGGAGCGGAGACTCCGCCGCGAGGTACTTCGACTCCGAGGCGGCCCGGCTGCTGCCGGGCGCGAGCCGCTACGTTGACGCGTGCCTTCGACCTGAGGGAGACCGATGACCGAGACGGCCGATTCGCCCGGTGTGGATTACGCCCTGGACGCGGGCGTCGCAACGATCACCCTCAGCCGGCCGCAGGCCATGAACAGCCTCGACACCGCGACCAAGGAGGAACTGCTGGCCGCTGTACGTCGAGCGGCGGGGGACACCGAGGCCCGCTGCGTGGTGCTGACCGGCAGCGGTCGCGCCTTCTGCGTGGGGCAGGACCTCCGCGAGCACGCCGAGTCGCTCGACAACCTGCCGCTGGAGGAGGTGTGGTCGACCGTGGAGCGGCACTACGCCCCAATCGCCCGGGCGTTGGCGACGATGCCCAAGCCGGTGGTGGCGGCGGTCAACGGCGTGGCGGCCGGCGCCGGCATGGCGATCGCCCTGGCTTGCGACTGGCGGGTGGCGGCCGACAGCGCGAGCTTCACCACGGCCTTCACTGGGGTAGGGCTCTCCTGCGACACCGGCACGTCGTGGACGTTGCCGCGACTGGTGGGGCGGGGCAAGGCGATGGAGTTGCTGCTGTGGCCGCGCAGCGTCACCGCCGCCGAGGCCCTGGAGATCGGCCTGGTCAACTGGGTGTTCCCCCCTGACCAGCTTGTCGACGAGGTGGCTGACATCTCTGCCCGGCTGGCGGCCGGCCCGACTCTGGCCTTCGCGGCGGTCAAGGAGGCGGTGCAGTACGCCGCTACGCACACCTTCGACGAGGCGCTGGCGTTCGAAAGCCAGCTGATGGCAAGGACAGGCGGCTCCGCCGACCATCGCAACGCCGTACGGTCGTTCGTCGCGAAGGAGAAACCTACGTACAGTGGTCGCTGAATGACTGAGAGGAGTCATCGATGCGGGTTAAGGGTGTCGGCGCCGCGACGGTGCTGCTGGCGCTGCTCGCGGGCGTCGGAGCCTCCGCTCAAGGCGCGAACGGCGGCGCTGCCGCTCTGCCTAGGCAGGTGGCGGTGCAAGCCCAGACCGTCGCCGTCCGCACGCTGCCCGAGGCGATCAACCCGCCCGACCGGGTCAGGCAGCTCGTCACGGTGAGCTCGCCGGGCTGGTCCTCGACGACCGCCACATTGCGGGCTTGGCGGCGACCAGCCGGCGGTGAGTGGGTGTCGGTGCACAGCCCCGTGTCGGTCGTCCTCGGCTATAGCGGGTGGGTGCGAGCGGCCGACCGAAAGCAGTCGACCGGCACAAGCCCGGCAGGCATGTTCACCCTCCCGTCCACCTTCGGGCGGCTCGCCGACCCCGGCGCGCGACTGCCCTACCGGCGTTACGACGGCAACGACTGGTGGCCCTACGAGCCGCGGGACCCAGCGACGTACAACGTGTACCAGTTCCACCAGGCGGCCTCGACACGGTGGCGAGCCGACTACTCCGAACACCTCATTGACTACCCGGATCAGTACGCCTACGCGATCGTCGTCGGGTTCAATCTGCCGAGCGGCGTCCACTACTCAGCAACCCGAGACCAGCGGGTGGCCAGCGATCGCGCCGACACCTCCCGCGGCGGCGGCATCTTCTTGCATGTTGCCGACGGTGGGCTCACCGCCGGTTGCGTGGCGATGCCACGATCCGACGTACGGTGGCTGATCCGCTGGCTGAACCCTCATCGCCACCCGCGGGTGGCGATGGGCCCGCACGACTACCTCGTGACGCGCTAGCGGCCCCTGTCCCCGCAGCCCGCAGCCCGCAGCCCGCAGCGCCCCACCAGCCGCCCACACGTTGTTTCACACCCGGACGTCTTCCGACACACGGCGGCAAACGGGCGGCCGTCAGCACCTCTCGGCGGACGTCTTCCGACACACGGCGGCAAACGGAGCCGTGCCGGGGTCCGGCGGAGGCTAGAAGTGGCCGCCGATGGCTTCGAGCAGACCGCGCGGCGCGCGCACATGCAGGTAGCGCCGGGTCGGTGAGTCACTGAACTCAACCGTCACACAGGCACCCGCGTGGTTGGCGTTGAACCACTGGGTCAAGGTGCCATGGCAGACGCCGGCGCAGTCGAACTCCTTGATGGGCAGCGCGAGCTTGTTGGCCAGCTTTCGGGCGAACGGTCGGTCCTTCGCGCCGTACACGTCGACGCCGTACAGCGGCGAGTGGAACGTGACGACATAGTCGGGCTCGACTTCGTTGAGGAAACGCTTGAGCGCGCGCGTCTCAGGCTCTGAGGAGGGCTCCGGCCCGGCGTAGTAGTAGCCAGTCAGCGGCTTCCACTTGGTCGGGAAGTTCCGGTTGAGGTCCACCCCGTTGGCGTTTTGGCGCTGGTTGCTGAGCACCCCGTCGGGGTTGTCGCGAGGGATCACCCACAGGTGCACGCCCTTGACCGGGGAACCGTCGCGTAGGTCGCCGAGCACAACCTGGCCGCCGGTCTCGGTCCCGTGCATCGCCCCCAGAGCTACCACGGTGACCGCGGCGTTCGGGTTGCCGAGCTCGTAGGCGCGGAGCGGACGGCCCTTCACCGAGTGACCGATGATGCGAGTCGAGACGACCGCGGGCCGCCCTGGCGCGATCGTGGCGGTTCGCGCCGCAGCGGCGGCAGCGTGGGCGGCTGGTGCGGCGGTTTCGGGAGCCGACGCCGTGATCTCGGCAGAGGCGCCCTGGAGTGCAAACAGCGCCGCCGCAAGGCTCAGCGAGACGCCTACGCCGATCGATCTCCAGCGACTCATGTGTGTGCTCCTTTGTTGTCTGAGGTTCGGTGCGCACCCAGCGGACCCAGTGGTCGTTCACTCCCCAACGGAACTGCTACTCACAGGTCCCGTCGTAACCGCTACGTCACCTAGCGTAACTATAGCGCCAGGCAACCGGGACGGGCAGACTCACTCCGCACCGCGCAGTCGACCAGGTGGTCGTTGACCAGACCGGCGGCCTGCATCAGCGCGTATGTCGTCACCGGTCCCACGAAGACGAAACCCTCGCGCTTCAGCTCGGCAGCCAACGCTCGCGACTCACCGGTCTGAGCGGGTACGTCGTCGGTCACCACCGGCGCTTTCAAACCAGCGGGAGCGAACCGCCACACCAGCGCGGCCAGACCGCCGTCGAGAGCCAGCGCCGCTCGAGCGTTCGCGATAGCCGCATCGACCTTGGCCCGGTTGCGGACGATGCCTGGATCAGCCAGCAACCGCGCTCTGTCGCAGGAGCCGAACTCCGCGACGCGGGCAATGTCGAAGCCGGCGAATGCCGCTCTGAAGTTCTCCCTCTTGCGCAAAATGGTCAACCACGACAGTCCCGACTGGAACGCCTCCAACGTGAGCCGCTCGAACATCGCCTGGTCGTCGTGGATGCCCCGGCCCCACTCCCTGTCGTGGTAGCCGAGGTAGTCAGCCGCCGACAGAGCCCAGGGGCAGCGGGGCCGACCGTCAGGACCTGCGACCGCCCCTCCGGTCACGCGGGAGGCGGCTTGGCCGCAGTGGCGCCGCCCGAGGAAGTGCCGCTCACCTCTGCGTCAGCCGAGTCGTCGCGAGCTTGAGGCCGCACCTTCACCGCGTCGCTGTCCTCCCGCGCCAACAGGTCCGCCTGGATTCGACCGAGCAGGGCATCGACCTCGTCCATGCGATACCCGCGTACGGCGGTCGAGAGCCGCACGGCCGAGACGTCCTCCGCCGTCAGCGGACGCCCGGTGGGAAGCGTCGCGTCGGGGCGATCGTCGTACACCTCCACCAGCGCGTCATCGCGGCCCGCAACCACGACGGCGATCACTCCGATGATCACCACCAAGACGATGACCCACAGCCATATCACCTTGACGATGGTGCCACGCGACACCACCTCGGTGGCGAAGCGGGTGAGCGCGACGTGTCGCTGGACCCGCCGGAGAAGCGGCGGCTATTCCGAAGGCCGAGGCGCGACGGGCGCCCGGCCGGAGCCAGCCCCCCCACCATCGGCGTCCCGCTCGGCGCGAGCCTCGACCATGATCTTGACAGCTTCGTCGATGTCGTCGGTGACCTGCAGCAGGTCCACATCGTCTGGATCTACCTTGCCTCCCGTCAGGACAGCACCGCGAAGCCAGTCGAGCAGCCCGGCCCAGTACGACGACCCGACCAGCACGATCGGGAACGACGTGACCTTCTGCGTCTGTACCAGCGTGACCGCCTCGAAGATCTCGTCGAACGTGCCGAATCCGCCGGGCAGCGCGATGAAGCCCTGGGCGTACTTGACGAACATGGTCTTGCGGGCGAAGAAGTAGCGGAAATTGATGCCGATGTCGACCCACTCGTTGATGCCCTGCTCAAACGGCAGCTCGATGCCGAGGCCGACCGACGTACCACCGGCCTGCGTGGCGCCACGGTTGGCCGCCTCCATGACTCCAGGGCCGCCACCGGTGATGACCGCAAAACCCGCCTCGGCCAGCGCTGCGCCGAGCCGGACGCCTTGGGCGTACTCCGGCTGGTCGGGCAGGGTGCGAGCTGACCCGAACACCGAGATGGCCGGACCGAGCTCGGCCAGCGAGCCGAAGCCCTCGACGAACTCCGCCTGGATGCGCAGCACCCGCCACGGGTCGGTGTGCACCCAGTCGCCGCGACCACCGGAGTCGAGCAACCGCTGGTCGGTCGTTGACTCTTCGACCTGCTGGCGGCGCAGGATCAGCGGTCCCCGCCGCCGCTCAGCCGGCTGGGAAAACGTCGGATCGGTCATGCTGCCAACCTAGACCTCAGGAGACAGGAGCCCGGGGCGGCGGCTCGAGCTTAGCCCGTCGCAGCAGGCGACGACGGGCTCACCTCAATCACGCCGGGCAGCTCTGCCGGAGGGATGCCACCGTCTCTCCACCCCGCGTCCAAGTCTCGCCATAATGACCCTCAGCCACCGGCCAAGGGATGTGGCCGTCGGCGTCGACTTCGCTGAGGAGGCCGTCGGAGTCTGCCTGGTAGAACACAGGGTCCTGTGGGTCGGCAGAAGACTTCAGGAAAACTGCAATCTCACCCATTTTCTCAAGACCATCTCGAACTGTTTCTATCTTATCCTTAGATGACACAAAGAACCGAAAAGTGACACTAGTCGGTACTGGCTCGGAGGAGCACACATCTTGATCGACATCGAACGTCACATAAAGACTCAAGACATCGAAGTCACCACTATCCCAGGGCACTGGGGAGTCTGTTGCTCCTGGTGGGTCCGCCACTCTGTAAGCTTGCCCCTCCTTGACTGCCGAAACGGTGCCGGTGACGACCACGTCGCTGAATGATCGACCCATTTGCTGCGAAAGTTGACTACCCGGGAGCGCTTGAAGGATCGTCCGAGGGCCTGGACCATCTGAACCGAGGTCGGAACGTTCTAGCATGATTGAGTAGACGGCTCTAATGGCGGATGACTCACTGTTATCCTGGCTGCCTTCAACCCCGGACTTGGACGTGGAACCGCATGCGAAAGACCCAGCCGACACAATTACAGCAATAACAACAATACGCAACCTCATTCGCTTTTCACCCCTCAAAGTCGCTTGGTACTAGTAGTAATTGTAAAACATATCGCGATCATGCTGGCTGTATGTGTTTGGAGCTTGGTAGAAGGAATCCAACATACACGAGTTTTCGTTTTTGTCATGTTTAAGGCCTAATGTATGTCCTAGTTCCTGACATGCGGCCCAGCGTCGCCGGTTAGGTGTTGTTGTAGAGACATTGTCGGTGTTAAACTCCACCACGTGTTTTTCGCATTTCAACGAAGGAGTAACGGAAGTACACCATGCCACACCGGACACTCCACTCCAAGACACGCCGCAAATGTAGGTACCGGAGTTTTCAGCTTGGAAGACCTCGACGTCAGTATACCCTGACGGATCCGTCTCCGTATATGTTTCAATGGTCGTAGGATCGAGACTCTCCGTGCGCACCGCAGAAATTGCATTCCTCATACCGCCTCCCACCGAGGAGTCAAGAAAGATGGAGTGGTCTTTGTTATCGGCCATGTTTAGGCCAGCGCATCGGCCTTCTTCACCTGTAGGACCGACTTCGTGATATGCTGCAGCTGGCAAGACACAAAGGCCCATTATAGCGACCAAAGCCAACACCCAAGTACACCTTCGCATATTTTGTACCTTCCTCAAGTTATATAGCAAAACAAGTCCTAATGTACTCACCGTCAAGTCTGCCTCCCATATCGAGATCGATCTGTTACTTGTCGACGTACGGAGGTAACCCCCAACGGCTGTCTTCAAAAGGCGATTTGTCCTCTTGGAGGTCCACGCGTGTCCGCGTGCTTTCGCAGCCTGCAGCGTCAGGCCGTTGCCTCGTCACGTTCCTGGAGAAGTTTTTTTGAGAGTCCGCCTCCCCGACGCTCACGTGTCCGTCAAGAGGCGTCGTCACATCATCCGGGTGCCTCCCGTTAGCAGTCGTCTCTGGCGACAGTCATCAAACGAGGCCGGACTCGGAGCGGTCACATGAGCGCATGGCACTCTCCGGTCGTTCTCGGTTAAGGACTTCGACATTGGAGCATGAAGCGGCGCGGGGTAAGGTGATCCTGGCATCACCATTGGGATCACCTGAGCCAGGCGGTCAGCTGAGCCAGGCAGGAGTGCAGCTGCTCCAGCGGGACGCGCTCATGCTGGGTGTGAGCCAGCTCGGGATCACCGGGTCCGAAGTTGACGGCTGGTACTCCGAGGGCGCTGAACCGCGAGACGTCGGTCCATCCGAACTTCGGGTTCACTCGCCCGCCGACCGCCTCTACGAAGGCAGCCGCCGCCGGACGGTCGAGACCCGGAACCGCGCCAGGCGCTGCGTCGCGGACCACGACGTCGAAGCCGTCGAACACCTCGCGCAGATGCCGGGCTGCCTCGTCGACGGTGCGGTCTGGTGCAAAGCGGTAGTTGGCGACCACGGTGCACGCGTCGGGGATGACGTTGCCGGCAACTCCACCGCTGATGCCAACGGCGTTCAGCCCCTCGTGGTAGCGCAGCCCGTCGATGACCGGGCGTCGAGGCTCGTACGCCGCCAGCCGGCCCAGGATTTCGGCTGCCTGGTGGATCGCGTTGACGCCGTTCCAGGACCGCGCGCTGTGTGCCCGAACGCCGTACGTCGACACGTCGACCCGCATCGTCCCCTGGCAGCCGGCCTCCACAACGGCGTTCGACGGCTCCATCAGCACCGCGAAGTCAGCGGTCAGGAGCTCCGGTCTCGCAGCCGCGATCAGGGTCAGCCCGTTGCGTTCGGCCTCCACCTCTTCCGCCTCGTAGAAAACGTAGGTGACGTCGCGAGCCGGTTCCGGCACGCATGCCGCGAGCTTCAGCCCGACTGCTACGCCCCCCTTCATGTCGCAGCTGCCCAGCCCGTGCAGATAGTCGCCGTCGAGGCGGGCCGGCAGGTTGGCGTTGACCGGCACGGTGTCGACGTGGCCGGCAAGGACGACGCGCTCGGGCCGCCCGAGCGACGTACGGGCGACGAGAGAGTTGCCGTGTCGCCAAAGCTCCAGCCAGGGCACCCCGGTGAGCGCTGCCTCGATCGCGTCGGTGATCGCCGCCTCGGCGCCGCTGACCGACTCGATGTCGACAAGGGCCGCGGTCAGGTCGACGACGTCGCCGTGGAGGTCGAGGTCTCGGGAGGCCATGGCGCCATTGTGCCGAACGAGCGTTCCTGTCCACCCACCGACAGCTTGGCTGTGTGACGGGTCGGATTTAGGTCCTTTTTGTCGGGAATCGGGGCCCACTCACACGGTGAAGTCGTGCTGCCGAGGGACAGCTACTCGACGGCTGGTGCCTCGGTCTGAGCTTCGGTCTGAGCTTCGGCCTGAGCCTCAGCGCCGCCTTCGGCGTGGGGTGTGAAGGCGCAGAACTCGTTGCCCTCCGGGTCGGCGAAGACGTGCCACGAGATCTCGTCGTCCTTCGCCCGCAGCAGTTGAGCGCCAGCGTTGACCAGGTCGTCGGCGAGCGCCACCGTCACGTCCCAGTGGATGCGGTTCTTCACCGTCTTCGGCTCGGGCACCGACACGAAGGTCATGCCCTCGAACGGCGCCCCGGGAATGTTCTCGAGCCACCACCAGCCCTTCTCTTCGTCACCGCCCAGCTCAGCACCGAAGACATCCGCCCACCACTGGGCGATCTCCCGTGGATCCGCTGAGTCGACACCCAGCTCATACAGCCGGTACGCCGGCAGCGCGTCGGGTTGGCGCACGAACGCGCAGAACTCACCGCCCTCGGGGTCGGCGAGAACCGTCCACGGTCGGTCGTATTCAGCCGCTGGCTCACGGACCTCGGCGCCGAGTCCCACGAGCTCGTCAATCGAGGCGGCGTGCACGTCGATGTGCACCCGGTGCTTGACCGTCTTGGCTTCGGGCACGACGTTCATCCACACCTTGTGCTCAGGCGTGTCACCAGGCAGCACGCCCGCCTTTCCGTCGGGTTCGAACCGCAACCCGAGCGCGGCGGCCCAGAAACGACCGAGCTCCTCACCGCCGACGGTGTCAATGCACAGGTCCTCGTACCGAGCGATGGCCATGCGAGTCAGCCTATGGCGCCTCGGTAGCCCGGGCTAGGTCACTTGCTCCAATAGCCGCCGCCGCGTCGCCGCGCGTCCATCCCCCAGGTAGCCAGGCAAATGCGCCAGAAGTCCCCGCGCCCGGTGACGACCCGCTTCTCGGGCAGCCTCTCGATGGCAGCAACAGAGGCGATCGCCGTGGGGCTCGCGTCGGCGCGCGCGCTCGACGAGTGCGTGGCCGCAGACCAGCCAGCCGCCTACGAGAGTCGCTGGCTCGCCGCCAGCGGAGATACCGCTGAATTACCGAATCGCTGCTGCGGCTGCGGTCGCACCGCGCAGCAGCCCGGCTGATCGTGTCGGCGGTCTCACGGCTGCCTCGGGTTGTCGGCGCCGCCGTCAACCAGCTCGCGCAGTGACCCACTTGGGTCGATTGGCAACAACACCCGCCAAAGTGCTGACCAAAGTCCGCTTCAGCCGCCGATTAGAGGCTCGATAAGGGACTTAGGTCAGGGGTTCCGCGTCTAATGCGGCCGAACCGGCAGAGATAGCCAGCGACGCGGCGAGTTAGGCCGACTTTCTCTTGCGGCTGGAGCCGGCTGGCCGGCTACTGGTGCCCGATCGCCTCAATGCGGCAGGTCGGTCCAACGGCTGCCGCGAGTCGCAGGTCGGTGGTGAGGAGGACCGCGTCCAGGGCCTCGGCGAGCGCCACGTACATGGCGTCCCAACCGCGCACGGTGTCGCGCAACTCCCAGGCTCGGGCGAGAAGGAGCCGGTGCCCGAAGCGCTCACCGGGCCAGGCCTCGAGGTCCTCGACTGCCTGGGTGGCTTCGGTGCGGTCCAGCCGGCCACGCAGGTGTTCGCGCCGGATGACGCCAAAGACTTCGACGTCGACGATATGCGGAGCTGCCTGTTCGGGGTCGGCGGCCAGCTTTTCCCGGACCGCCTCGGCGCCCGAGCCGCCGATCACGGCCTGGCACAGGCAGGAGGCGTCAACTACCAGCATCGGGCCATGCGCCGCGCTGCTCGTCAAGCGCATCTCGGATCTCGAGGTGCCCGAGCAGCGAAGAACGCCGCCGGGTGCGCTTCAGCCACTCCTCCATGCTGGGCCGCGCCGCCAAGCGCGCCGCCTCGGCACGCAGCAACTCAGGAACGCTGATCCCGGCTTCCGCAGCGTGCCGGACCAGTCCCGCGTAGACCGCATCGTCGAGATTCCGGATCTGCACGGTTTTGGGCACATTCTCAGTCTACATGCGGCAACGCACCATGGCATGCATGCTTGCACCTGAACTCAAGTAGCGTATGCAGAGCCAACGACTCGGCTTCATGCTGCCGGTGTGCGGCTATGAACCCCCGCTCAGGCCGGTAGGACGTTGTCTCGCGCAGCGGCCATGCGGCTCCTCCGTCGGCGGCTCGGTAGCGTGGGCCAGATGACCGACGACGACCCGACGAGCGGCGGGGCGTGGGCGTGGGGGCTCGCGACGCACGACGAGGCGGGGGTGTTGCTCGACGTGTGGTTCCCCGAGCCGGCGCTCGGTCAGCCACCGGACGGGTCGTCGGCACCCACGGCGCTGCGCTCACTCAAGGGATCTGACGGCGTACGTCGCGTCACCCGCCGGGTCATGCAGGTCCGCATCGACGACCTGGGCGCGCAGCCGAAGGACGCCGCCGATGTATGGCTGCGGCTGCACCTGCTGAGCTCGCGCCTCGTCGAGCCGCACGGCCAGAACCTCGACGGCGTGTTCGGGCTGCTCACCAACGTCGTGTGGACCACGCTGGGCGCCTGCGCTGTCGACGGGTTCGAGGCGACGCGGCTGCGGGCCCTAGCGGCGGGCCAGCAGATCCAGGTGTACGGCGTGGACAAGTTCCCGCGGATGACCGACTACGTCGTTCCGACCGGCGTACGCATCGCCGACGCCGACAGGGTGCGCCTTGGCGCGCATCTCGCTTCAGGAACCACCGTCATGCACGAAGGTTTCGTGAACTTCAACGCCGGCACGCTCGGCACCTCGATGGTGGAGGGGCGGATCAGTGCAGGCGTCGTCGTGGGTGACGGTACGGACGTCGGCGGGGGTGCGTCGATCATGGGCACCCTGTCAGGTGGCGGCACGGAGGTCATCTCGATCGGCGCGAGATGCCTGCTGGGTGCCAACTCCGGTGTCGGTATCTCCCTCGGCGACGACTGCGTCGTGGCGGCCGGATGCTACGTCACCACGGGCACCAAACTGACCCTCCCCGACGGCTCGGTCGTGAAGGCGCGGGAACTGTCCGGCCAGTCGGGCTGGCAGTTCTGGCAGAACAGCGTGACTGGACGAGTCGAGGCACGCCGCCGCGAGAGTTCGGGCATCGAGCTGAACGCCAGCCTGCACAGCAATGACTAGAGGTACGGCGATCGCTGCCCTGGCGGTCGTCGGGCTGGTCGCGGGCGGCACCTACCTCGCCGTACACACCGGTCTCGGGCCGCTGCCCGGCTCCGAGGGTTGCACGGCCACCGTGGCCGGATACACCGTGGCGATGTCGACGGAGCAGGCCGAGAACGCGTCGCTGATCGCCGCGATCGCCGAACGGCGAGGGCTGCCGGCGCGCGCGCTCTCCATTGCCATCGCCACCGCCTACCAGGAGTCGAAGCTGCAGAACTTGGACGGAGGAGACCGCGACTCGCTCGGGCTGTTCCAACAGCGGCCGAGTCAGGGCTGGGGCACGCCGACGCAGATACAGGACCCCTACTACGCCGCCAACGCCTTCTACGACGCGCTCGTGCAGGTCGACGGCTACCGCGACATGCCGATCACCCAGGCCGCCCAAGCGGTGCAGCGTTCGGCCTTCCCGGACGCCTACGCCGACCACGAGCTGGACGGCCGCACGATCGCCAGTGCGCTGTCGGGCTACAGCCGGGCTGCCTTCTCCTGTGTGGTTTCTCGTGACGACGTGAGCTCCCAGGAGCCGGCCGCCAGCGGGCTGACCTCTCGGGCGAACGCGGTGAGAGCTGACCTGGCGAAGTCCTTCGGGGAGCTGTCGCTAGGCGGCTTCGCGCGAGGAGGCGTGACCAGCGGACACATGGCCGGCTCCAGTCACTACGACGGGCGGGCGCTGGACGTCTTCTTCCGGCCGATCAGCGCCGACAACCGCAGGCGCGGCTGGGTGGTGGCGCACTATCTTGTGGCTAATGCGCATCGGCTCTCGCTCGCCCATGTGATCTTCGACGGGCAGATCTGGACAGCCGGTACGCCGTCTGAGGAGGGCTGGCGGCCGTTCGAGCCGTCTGGGCTCACCGGGAACGAGAGCCCGGAGACCCTCGCAATCCTCGAGCACCGCGACCACGTCCACGTCGACGTCGCCTAACTACCCGGCGATCATCCGCGGGTTCTCGGGCTCGTGCGCTCAGCGAGGGGCAAGGGCAGGGAGCGCAGGATGGAAGGCCAGTGCGACCGACGGCTCGTTGCCCTTGATCTCGTCCGCCGGCCATTCGGCGTGCGCGACGTACTGCTTCCCGTCGAGCGTCACCACGACCTCGTACCGGAACGGGGCGGGGCCGAGCTCGGCGGCGGTCAGTCCCTCGTCGTCCGGCCCGTCCCAAACCACGGTGCCTTCGGACCGGCACCCATTGGCTCGCACCGCTTCGAAGGTGAGCGACTCTCGGTTCGCGGCGGTGACGGTTACGGTCGCGGATGCCCGATGTGGAGTCTCCGCCAGGTTCGACACCATCAGCTCGACCCCATAGCTGGTGACGTCGCCGGGCTCACCCGACACCAGGGCAAGACTCGCCTCCGGTGCAGGCAGGGGACCGTCGAACGGCGTGGTCCAGCGGAAGGTCGTGGCCAGATCGCCGTTGCCACGGCCGAAGAGAGTGACGTCGTAGGTGCCGGCGTAGCCGGCCGGTTGCAGGACGAATGAGCCCTGCGCATTCCGCTCCAGCTCGATGGTCTGCATCCGGCCGCACTTCTCCCCCGCGGGCTGGAAGATGGCGACGAACGACCAGCCCTCGAGCGGGAAGTCGACAAGCACCTGCTCGGGACTTCCGACACTGGGCGGCGGGTCCGGCGGTCCTCCAGAGACGCAAAGGTTGCCGTAGCAGAAGCTGGATGCCTCGAGGTCTTGCGAGTCTGACCCGTAGTGGATGGTGACTGGCGGCGGGTGGTCGCCGCGCGGTCCTGCTGGCTCCGTCTCCCCCTGCTCCGGTGGCCCAGTGGTCGGCTCGGCCTTTGTGGGCACTGCCTTTGTGGGCACTGGTTCGGTCGACGTACGGGCGGTCACGCCGTCGATGGGTTCGAGATTGTCGCCTGAGTCCCCGCCCCGCACGGGCACTGCCACCGCCGCCACCACTACCGCGGACGCCGCGGTCGTCGCCGCGACCGCCGCCAGCCGGCGCCGCCTGCCGGCGCGGACCGCCCTTGCCGCCCGCTCAGGCGCCGCCCCCGGATCCGGCACGGCGCCGCTCAGTCGGCCACGCAGGGCTCGCTCCTCGTCGGGGGTCAGTTCTTCTCGGCTCATCGTGCATCCTTCGATTCAGTCGCGGCCAGTAGTGGCGAGCCTCGCAACGCGCGAACGGCGCGGGAGTGATGCGCCTTCACGGCCCCGAGCGAGCAGCCCAGTTGCCGTGCGGTTTCCGCCTCGGTCAAGTCGTCGAAGTAGCGCAGCACGATTACTGCCCGCTGGCGCGGTGACAGCGTCGCGAGCGCTGCCATCACGTCACGTCGCAGCGCCAGCACCTCGGTGTGGTCGGGCGCAGTGACCTCGGGCGTCTCCGCAACCGGCGTCTCTCCGCGCCACCTCCGCCGCCACCACGTGGCGTACGTGGTGACGAGCGCCCGACGTACGTACGCCTCGAACGAACCAGCGTCGCGGCACACGCGGTCGTACGCCGGCCAAGACTTCGCCAGCGCCGTCTGTACGAGGTCCTCGGCGAGGCCACCGTCCCCGGTCAGCAGCCAGGCCGATCGCCAAAGTGCGGGGCCGCGGGCCGCCACGAACTGCTCGAAGGACTCCGACACCGACACCCCCCTTAGCCCGGTAGAACCACTTGACCGCCACAGATGGTTGACGCCTGGGCGTCTCCGGATCTCATCGGGGCCGTCAGCACCGGTAACTCACGGATGATCGCCCGAGAACTCACGGATGATTGATGAGGCGGGTGGTGGCGGCGGCAATGCGGTCGTCGGTCGCGGTGAACGCGACGCGGACGTGGTCGCCGCCGGCGGCGCCGTAGAAGTCGCCGGGTGCGACCAGGATGCCGCGGTCGGCCAGCCAGCTCACGGTGTCCAGGCAGGGCTCGCCCCGACTCGCCCAGAGGTACAGCGAACCCTCCGAGAGGTCGACCCGGAAGCCAGCCGCCTGCAAGGCGTCTCGCAGCACGGAGCGGCGGTGGCGGTAACGCTCCCGCTGCTCCTCGACGTGCTCGTCGTCGTCGAGCGCTGCTCCCATGGCCGCCTGGACGGGTGCCGGCACCATTAACCCGGCGTGGCGACGTACCTCTCGCAACGCAGAAACCAGCCGCGGGTCACCGGCCACGAAACCCGCCCGGTAACCCGCCAGGTTCGACCGCTTCGACAGCGAGTGCACCGCGAGCACCGAGTCGAGAGAGCCCTGGTTGACGGCCGGGTCGAGCACCGACACCGCCTCGGCGTCCCAGGCGTACTCGAAGTAGCACTCATCGGATGCCACCACGGCGCCCCGCTCACGCGCCCAGGCCACCACTTTGCGCAGATGCGCAGCCGGCAGCACCCGGCCAGTCGGGTTGGCGGGGGTGTTCACCCACACCAGAGGTACGGCGCGTGGACCGGCGGCCAGGGTCGAGTCGGTGGCGAGCCAGTCCGCACCAGCCAGCAGGGCCCCGACCGCGTAGGTCGGGTAGGCGACCTCGGGCACCAGCACCGTCTGGCCGGGCGTGACCCCGAGCTGCGCCGGCAGCGCGGCGACAAGCTCCTTGGAGCCAACCGTTGGCAGCACGCAGTCGTCGTCGAGATCGACCGAACCACACCTGTGCATCAGGTAGCCGATGATCGACGCTCGCAGCTCGGCAGTGCCCCAGACCGTGGGGTAGCCCGGTGCGTCGGCTGACGCCTTCAGCGCCGCTTGGACCGAGGCGGGGGTGGAGTCCACGGGAGTGCCGATGGAGAGGTCGACCAGCCCGTCGACATGACTCGCCGCCCGCTGCTTGTAGGCCGCTAGCCGGTCCCACGGGAACTCAGGAAGGCGCCGCGGAACCAACTGCGCCGCCAACCCGGTAGCGGAAGGCGGCGCAGAGGAACTCACGCCCACTAGTGCTCTGGGTCCTGCGGGGGCAGCGCGGCGATCGTGGGGTGGTCCTTGGCGATGAGGCCGAGCTTGGCTGCCCCGCCAGGGGAACCGATGTCGTCGAAGAACTCGACGTTCGCGGCGTAGTAGCCCTTCCACTGTTCAGGTGTGTCGTCCTCGTAGAAGATTGCCTCCACCGGGCACACCGGTTCGCAGGCACCGCAGTCCACGCACTCGTCGGGGTGGATGTAGAGCATCCGCTGACCCTCGTAGATGCAGTCGACAGGGCACTCGTCGATACAGCCCTTGTCCTTCAGATCAACGCACGGTTGCGCGATGACGTACGTCACCTTCGTCCTCCTCGAGGTCTGCGTCTGTCACCCGCGATGGCGGAGCAGCGTCACTAGTATCTCTGTCCGCTCTAGTATCTATCCCCTGAGGTGCCCAGCCAACCGAGGTTCACGTGTCGAGGAGGGTCGATGACGCTCCATCGTGGCCTGATCGGTCAGCGCGTCGTCGTACGCCGGGTGGTGACAGGCGAGGTCGGGCCGAGCGGTGGCCCGGCGCTGACCGATGTCCTCGGGATCTTGGAGGCGTGGGGTGACCAGACGCTCTCGGTACGCCGCGAAGCCGGCGACCTGGTGACCGTGCCCTTGGCCGAGATCGTCGCGGGCAAGGGCGTGCCACCGCGACCTCCCCCGCGCAGCCGTACCTGAGCGACCCTGGGGTGGTGAGCCGAAATCGCCAGCGCGAGGACACCGGGCCCCAGTACCGTCTCAACGTGGAACCGAGATCGAAGGGTTGAGGGCATGCAGCAGATCAGCAAACGGTTGTTGAACTGGGCGTCGATCCTCGAGCCGAACACGAGGGCTCAAGCCGAGGCGGCTTCTCAGATGCCGTTCATCTACCCGCATCTAGCCCTGATGCCCGATGCACATCTCGGCAAGGGCGCAACTGTCGGCAGCGTGATCCCCACGCTCGGCGCGATCATCCCCGCAGCGGTCGGGGTGGACATCGGGTGCGGCATGATCGCGGTCCGCACCCAGTTCGAGGCGAGCCAGCTGCCGAAAACCCGGCGAATTGTGCGGGAGGCCATCGAGGCAGCGGTGCCGTTGTCGGCAGGAAGGTACAACACCGAGATCGCCCGGGAGCACACCGCCAGCAGGGTCGAGGAGCTGGTCTCTGCTGCCGAAGACGCTCATCTCGATCCGAGCGCCTATGCGAAGAACTGGCGCTTGCAGCTCGGAACGCTCGGTAGCGGCAACCACTTCATCGAGGTGAGCCTCGACGAGACCGATCGTGTCTGGCTGTTCCTGCATTCCGGCTCGCGGGGGGTCGGCAACAAGATCGCCCAGCACCACATCAAGGTTGCCCAGCGTCTGTGCGAGAAGTGGTGGATCAGCCTGCCGGACCCAGACCTGGCTTATCTCGTGGAGGACACCGACGAGTTCCGGGCTTATGTCCACGAGCTTGGCTGGGCGCAGCGTTTCGCGTTGCTCAACCGGGAAGAAATGATGGATCGAGTCGTCAGTTGTTTCGAGAAGTGGGTCGGCGCGGCTGTGGCTCGCGACGAGGAGATCAACTGCCATCACAACTACACCGCACGGGAGCGGCACTTCGGCAAGGACGTTTGGCTGTCGCGCAAGGGCGCTATCGACGCGGACGAAGGTGTACCGGGTCTCATCCCAGGCTCGATGGGGACGCGCTCCTACGTCGTGGTGGGTAAAGGCAACCGCGTCGCGCTTAACTCATCGCCGCACGGTGCCGGCCGTGAGTACAGCCGGTCCCGAGCCCGCAAGACCTTCACCCAAGACGACCTGCGGGCTGCGATGGGCGACATCGAGTACCGGGACACCAACGCCTTCATCGACGAGATTCCCGCCGCCTACAAGGACATCGACGTGGTGATGGAGGACGCCAAGGACCTGGTGGAGGTGCGCCACACGTTGCGGCAGATCGTCAACGTCAAGGGCGACTGAACGTCACCGGCCCGCGCCGGCCACGGTTGCTCCAGCCACGGTCTGCCGGGGTGCAGCGCTAGCGGCAGATGACTCTGACCTGGGAGTGGTAGGCGGTGTGCGTCACATCGGAGTCGACCCGCTTGCCGTGACGGAGGAAGACGCGGGTGACGTCCACCTCGAACCCGGTGATGCCTCGTTGCGGCTGGCAGCGACGGGACTTGACCCGTTCAGTCTTCGGTTTGACGACGTGGTGGCGATGCGACGTGTGCACCTTGATCTGCCAGTACGGCGTGCTCCACAGCTCGACGTGCAGGCTCGCCCCGCCGCCCCCTAACCGTTCGACTGTCGCGCGGACGTACACGCCGTACGGGCTGTCATTGCGCAGCTGGAGGTCGCGTCCGGCTGAGGTCACCCGGGCATCGCGGCCGAGAGGGTACTGATCGGTGAAGAAGACGAACGGGGAGCGTTCGACGACGGCGAGGCCGGCCCGGAACGCGGCATCGAACGCCGTGGCCGCCAGCAGGGTCGCCGCCTGCGGATAGCGACGGGCGTCGACTCGGTCGAGGATGCTCAGCGTCTCACCGGGCTTGAGCATCACACCGTCAAGCTGTCGCGCCGCGGGGGCGAGCTCGGTGGCCGGTAGCGAGGGGTACCGCGTGGCGGCGGAGGCCACCTGCTTGCTCACCCCGAGGGCTCGGGCGTCCTTGGTGGTGAACGCCGGCTCCAGCGGCGAGGTCTCGACCCTGGCCCTGCGTTCGGCGCCCTGCCGGCTCGCCGCCTTCAGAACCGCCGCAGCCCAGTCGTCCGGGCTGACCGAGACGCCGGTGCGGCCGGGTGTGACAACCGGGTGTGAGCGCCCGAAACCGATCTTCGCATTGACCGGTGCGCGCGGCAGCGACGCGATCGCAGCGCGCGAGCGGCCATACAACCGCTCCGCGTCGACAGTCAGTCGCAGGTCGGAGTCCACCACCTCCGTACGGAGGGCTGGCGCGAACACCTTCGGCTTCAGGACGAGCTTCCCGGAGGCGACTCGCAGGGTCACGGGCTCGCTGACCGCGCGGGTCGCCACGGTGCCGGCGAACGTGTTGGCCTCCGTGCTCGTGACGGCGGGGTCCACACCGGACACGGGCAGCCGAACCCTGTCGTCACCCGCCCGTACCGCGGCCGCCAATCGCCGCATCGACTCGTCGACGACAAGCGCCTGGCCGGAGCGTCCGAACTGGACCTGCGGTTTGCGGCCGGCAAATGACACCGTGGCGTCACTCGCGCCACTGGCGACCTGAGCCGCCACCTTGGCCAGCGTGGCGTGCAGCTCGCCGCGGTCGACGACGAGCTCCGGCTGGAAGTCGCCACCGCCCAGCAGGACGCGCACCATGTGGCGAGGGTCCCAGCTGGCTCCGCCGAGCGCGGTGTCGACGCTGGCATCGATGTCGAAAACCATCCCCGCTCGTTGCGGGTTGATCCGGTACGTCTTGCCAGCCGCCACCACGGAGAGCGGCTTCTCGACGCGCGGAACGAGCTCCTCCTGGACAGCGGTCCGTGCCTGGTCAGACGTCATCCCGCCCACGTCGACCCCCCCGATCGCCGTACCCGAGGGCAACTTGTCGCCAGCGACGAAGAACCCGACGGCGTACAGCAACACCAAGACGCCTGCTAGGCCGACGATGAACAGCAGGCCGTAGCGCACGTCGTGAGTCTTGGGCAGGTCATCGTCGTAGACCCGGCGACGACGCGTCGCGGTCATGACGTGCCGCCCTGCGGCACGCCTCGCCACACCGCGGCGGCAAGCACCGACCCGGTGGCCAGCACCAGAAACGCCTTTCCGAGCAGGTCACTGGCGATGACGTAGTCGCCTTCCGGCCGCCCATACATCAAGGCGCCGAGCCCGACGATCCAGCCACCGGCGGCCGCGAAACCGAGTGCCCTGGTCAGGCATCGCGCCAGGACAACGGCCCCGACTGAGGCACCGACGGCGAGCAGGAGACCCCAGGGTACGACGACGTCACCCGGGCGCCAGGTCAGCCGCGAGAGCAACCCGGCCAGCACCGCGACGCCTATCGACGTGACGACGACCACGGCAGCCGTCAGCGGGCCGGCGACCTTGGGGCTCACAGCCTGGAGTCGCACAGCTCAGGCCACGCCCGCGAACAGGTCGGTCTCTCGCTGCCCTGCCGAAACGCCGGGCTCACCCTTTACCAGCCGGTAGAACTCCGTGCTCCACACCTGGTTGCCCAGGTTGTTGGAGAGCGCGAAGAACGGACCGTCGACGGTGATCTGGGTGGCGTGCGCCGTCATCGCCGCCAACTTCTGCTCGACGTAGTCGTCGCCGGCGATCTCGGCGGTGATGAGGTCGTCGGCGATAGCGAAGGGTGGCATCGGGCCGTCGGGGTCCATGCCCTCGAAGGTCGTCGTGTCGCCGCTGTCTCGGAGCCTACGAATGCCGTCGCGAAGGACCGACTCCGACATGGCGGTCCAGTAGACCTTCGCGATGTCCCACGGCTCCCCGAGGTCGAGCCGGTACGACGGTGCGGCCGCGAGCAGGCTGGCGTACATGGCGACCCGATGGGCCTGGATGTGGTCAGGATGGAAGTAGCCGCCCGACTCGTCATATGTCACAAGAACCTGCGGCCGGACCTCCCGGATGACCTCGACGAGAGAGCTGGCGGCTTCGGTCAGGTCGGCCGCCCAGAACGAGTCGTCGCGCACGTCAGCTGGCGCCATCGCGAATCCCTCGGCGGAGTAGGCCATGCCGGTGTCGCGGTAGCGACCCGGACCGCCAAGGAAGCGGAAGTCGGTGACCCGGAGTGCTTCCATCGCCCTGGTGAGCTCACCGATGCGGTGCTTCCCGAGTCCGTCATCTTTGCTAGCCGCGAGGTGCGCCAACTCCTCGACCAGCACCTCGCCTTCCTCTCCGAGCGTGCAGGTGACCAAGGTGACCAGCGCGCCCTCCGCGACGTACTTGGCCATCGACGCGCCGTTGTTGATCGACTCGTCGTCAGGATGTGCGTGCACCAGCAGCAGCCGTCGATCCGGGAGAACCCTCGCATTCATGGCGAGAGTTTACGGCCTCAGCGGCCTTAACGGCCGTGCCGCGGGGCCCCTTGGCGCGAAGATCCGACGTGCTGACCGCTCTGGCAAGCACGGCGTCGGATGCTGTCAGCATGACCGGGCGGTGAGCGCCTGCTCGATGGCCGGCAGTCGCGTGCGCAGCTCCTCTAGAGTGCGCGCCATCCGAGCTGGCTCCCCCACCTTCGCCAGGTTGACCATGCCCGGGTCGCCTGCTGCTTGTCCGTCGCTGATGCCCCGGATCGAGCTCTCGATCCGCGGAGCCACACCGGCGAGGATGTCGAGAGCCGACACGTCGCCGTACGCCGCCGCCATCAGCGAGAGCCGGTACGCCGCCTCCGAAGGCGCCGACGGACGCGCCAGCGCGACCCAGGTCCAGGCGGCGAACGCCAGATCCTGCAGCCGCGTGCCTGGACGTGCCATGTCCCAGTCGAACACCCCGACCACCCGCTCCCCGGTGGCGCTTGAGCTCAGCGCCACGTTGTACGGCCCGAAGTCGTTGTGGCAGATCAGCTCACCTGGTTCGAGCTCACCACTCGTCGTACGCCACGGACCCTCGAGGTGGAAGCCGTCAACTGCGTCGTGGTAGCGCCGCAGCCAGTGCATCGCGCTGGTCAGAGCCGCCACCGACGCGGTCTCGGTGTCGACGTCGAGCACCCGTCCCGGCTGATAGGTCAGCACCTCGCGGCCGCGCTCGTCGACGCCCAGCACCTCCGGCACGCTGTCGAGACCGACGGAGTCGAGGTGCCGCAGGAGTGCGTGGACGGCAGGCGTCCAAGCTCCGGTCGCGCGGCGAACGGTCGACCCGATCCGCACGGCGCCGCCGACGTTGCCGCCTACCAGCCGCTCGCCTTCGAACAGCTTGGCACGCAGCTCAGCGAGGAACGGCTGATCCGCGGGAAGCCAGGCCACGTCGCCGAGCTCCTCAGGGCCCAACCACCTGACCGCGTCGTGCTCGTGCGGGACCGGCTCGCCCGACACGAGGGCGACGACGTGAGCGGTGAGCTCGTAGCCCGGCTTGATAGGCGCACGACCCTGCAGAGTGGCTCCGACCCTCACCTCGCAACCCAGCTCCTCGCGCACCTCACGCACGACTGCGTCGCCGACGGACTCGCCGGCGTCGACCTTGCCACCGGGCAGCTCCCAGCCCCCGGCCACATCGACGGGCCCCACCCGGCGAGCAGCCAGCACCCTCCCAGCCCGCACGATCGCAGCCGCGGCCACCTGAACCGTCACGGGCTTCAGCGTCGCACAGCGGAGGTCCGCTCACCGGCCGCCTCCGCGAGCTGCGCAACGTGGATGCTCGAGCTTCGCCCTGTGCGTGTCTGGGTCTTGTCCGAACTCCTCTGGCAGTCTCGGGAACTCGACCGCCGCAGCGGACATAACAAGATGTGAGGCCACTCAAGGGGACACCGATGACCGACCACGCGCAGGCCGAGCCAGACACGGTGCTCGTCGAGCAGCTCACCGCTGGTAGCGGAGCGGCGCTGACAGCACTGTTCGACCGGCACAGTGACGCGATCTACAACTTCTGCTTCCGACGTACGGCGTCCTGGCACCTCGCTGAGGACGCCACCGCCACGGTGTTCCTCGAGGCCTGGCGCGGGCGCAGCCGGGTCTCGGCGTACGACGAGTCGGCGTTGCCGTGGCTGTACGGCATCGCCAACAACGTGTGCCGCAACCAGGCTCGGACGTCTAGGCGCCACCTGCACGCTGTCGGTCGGATGCCGTCGGAGGGGGCGGCGCCCGACCACGCCGATCGAGTGGCCGACCAGATCGACAGCGAGCGCCGGATGGCGGCGGTCCTGGCGGCCATCCGGCGGCTACCGCAGCGCGAGCAGGACGTGCTCGCGCTGGTGACCTGGACCGGCCTCAGCTACGAACAGGCTGCCGCCGCGCTCGACGTACCCGTCGGAACCGTGCGGTCGCGCCTCTCGCGGGCACGCCAGCGACTGGCCTCATCGCTCGCCTCACCCGACAGCCCAACGTCCGCACACCCACGAACCGGGGACGACCATGCCTGACACACCAGACCTCACGCCACCACCCGAGCAGCCGATGTCCGACGATGCACGCGCTCGCATCCGCGACCAGCTTGCCGCAGCGACCGCGGGCGACGACTCCGACCAGGGCGCCCATCGCGGCGCCGGTCGATTGGGGCGTTGGACCGCCCCGGCAGTCGCCGCGGCCGCAGTCGTCGCCGTCGTCCTCGGCGTGTTCGCCGTAGGGGCGGTTCGAGAGGACAGCAGCGGACCGGGCGGCGACTCGCTGCGACCCGCCGCACCGTCGACCGGTGCACCTGGCACGGACTCGCCGACGCCTACCACTGCGCCGCCCGCCACCACCACACCGCCACAGCCCACTCCGTCGCGACCTGCCCCCACCACCTCTGGCGCAGGAACCGGCTCGCCGACGCCGAGCAAACTGACTGTCCCCTCCACCACGTTCCTCTCGCCTTTCCCTCCACCACGTTTGTCTCTGGGGCCCCCCGAGCCTTTGCCGTCGACGGTTGGGCCCGGCGATCCCGGCGTCCCGACCGGCTCCGTCCCGGCCACGTCTTGCGTCCAAGAGATCGCCCGTGCTGCCGAGCCCAGTCTGCGCGGTGCCGCGGTTAGTGCGGAGCGCGACTACGGCCCCGGCACGATTTACCTCTATGAGACGAAGACGGCCTGGGTCGTCTGCGACGACCTGAGCGCCACCGACGGCGGCGCGCCGACGCTACTGTCGTTCCACGACAAGGCGCGGCGCTACGAGCCGTACGCCGTCACTACAGGCGTGAGCGAAAACCTCATCACCAACTCCGACGGTAATTGGGTCTATGACCAGTTCGTCGCAGGCGGGCGTGACTTCGACGGCGTCGAGGCCATCACTTATGTCTTCCCGGACGGCCATGTCGAGGACGCGGTCGTCGGCCGGAACGGCATGTGGTCGATGGTCTACCTCGCCACCGACGGTGTCTTCATGGACCCGAACACGAACGAGACGCGGCTCGACCCCATCAAGGTCAGAGTCCGCTACACCGGCGGGGGCATACACACGTTCAACTTGCGCTGGGGGCTCGACACCTGCGCCCAGCTCAACCACGGCTGCTGACCGAAGCCGACCCGCGAGAGGCGTCAGCGTGATGCAACAGACAGCTATGGCTGCCGACCTCGGGCCTCTCATATGGTTTGATTTCGAGGAGGAAGCTCGCGGCGCCGAGTCGCTGAGCGCCGCCAAAGGAGTCGCTCGATGTCAACCGGAGTACTGGGGCCGCAGCGTGCTGAGGTCGGCGCCAAGACCCTGCGCCAGGACCGCTGGTGGCTTGCCCCTCTCGTCACGTTCACGGTGTTCCTGGCGTTCATCATCTACTCGACCTGGCGGGCCTTCGACGGCAACAACTACTACTCCTCGCCGTACATCTCCCCCTTTTACTCGCCGTGCCTGACCGACTCGTGTGTTGTGGGCTCGTCCGACTTCGGCCAGCCGTTCTCGTGGTGGCAGCTCTCCCCGGCCCTGCTGATCTTGATCTTCCCGCTCGGCTTCCGGATGACCTGTTACTACTACCGCAAGGCCTACTACCGCGCCTTCTGGCTTTCCCCGCCCGCCTGCGCCGTCGCCGAACCGCATTCGGGCTACACCGGCGAGACCCGGCTCCCGCTGATCTTGCAGAACATCCATCGCTACTTCTGGTACGCCGCGATGCTGGTCTCGATGGTGCTGACCTTCGACGTGGTGATCGCGTTCCGCAACGAGGACCACGAGTGGGGCCACCTGGGCCTCGGCACGCTGATCATGCTCGTCAACATCGTGCTGATCTGGCTTTACACGCTGTCGTGCCACTCCTGTCGCCACATCGTCGGCGGTCGGTTGCGTCATTTCTCCAAGCACCCGTTCCGCTACCAGTTGTGGACCTGGGTGTCGAAGCTCAACCGCGACCATGCGAAGTACGCCTGGCTCTCGCTCTTCAGTGTCGCGCTCACCGATTTCTACATCTACCTGCTGGCGACCGGCCAGTTCAGCGACCCGAGGTTCTTCTGAGGCGATGACTGAGAATCCAGGCAGCTCCGCGGCTGACCAGCCGATGACGCGGCACCCCATGACCGGCAACCGGCTGACCTCTGAGACGGCCCCTGCCGGGCACGGCTTCGAGGAACACGAGTACGACGTCGTCGTGATCGGTGCCGGTGGAGCCGGCCTGCGAGCGGCGATCGCCGCCACTGACGCCGGCGCTCGGACCGCGATCGTGTGCAAGTCCTTGCTGGGCAAGGCCCACACCGTGATGGCAGAGGGCGGCATCGCCGCGGCCATGGGCAACGCCTACCCGGAGGACAATTGGAAGGTGCACTTCCGCGACACCATGCGCGGAGGCAAGATGCTCAACCACTGGCGGATGGCCGAGCTGCACGCGCAGGAAGCGCCTGAGCGGGTGCTCGAGCTCGAGGAGTGGGGCGCGCTCTTCGACCGGACTTCCGAGGGCCTGATCTCCCAACGCGACTTCGGCGGCCACCGCTACGCCCGCCTCGCCCACGTCGGCGACCGCACCGGGTTGGAGATGATCCGCACGCTGCAGCAGCGGGCGGTGGCGCTCGGCATCGACGTGTTCATGGAGTGCACGGTCACCGAGATCTTCACCGACGACACTTCGGGGGGCCGCCGCGTCTCCGGCGCGTTCGGCTACTGGCGGGAGTCGGGCAGGTTCATCGTCTTCAAGACACCCAGCGTGGTGCTCGCCACCGGAGGCATCGGCAAGTCCTACCAGGTCACCAGCAACTCCTGGGAGTACACCGGCGACGGGCACGCGCTGGCGCTGCGTACCGGGGCGTCGCTCGTCAACATGGAGTTCGTCCAGTTCCACCCCACCGGCATGGTCTGGCCCCCGTCGGTGCGCGGCATCTTGGTGACCGAGTCGGTGCGCGGCGATGGCGGCGTACTGCGCAACTCCGAGGGCAAGCGCTTCATGTTCGACTACATCCCGGAGTACTTCAAAGGTGAGACGGCCGACAACGAGGAGGAGGCCGACCGGTGGTACGACGACAAGACGAACAACCGTCGGCCCCCTGAGCTGCTGCCCCGCGACGAAGTGGCTCGCGCCATCAACTCCGAGATCAAGGCCGACCGCGGCTCACCGCACGGCGGGGTGTTCCTCGACATCGCCTCCCGGCGCGACGCCGAGTTCATCCAGCGGCGGCTACCGTCGATGTACCACCAGTTCAAGGAGCTCGCCGACGTCGACATCACGGCCGAGCCGATGGAGATCGGGCCGACCTGCCACTACGTCATGGGTGGGGTCGAGGTGGACCCCGACACCGGCGCGAGCAGCGTTGAGGGTCTGTACGCCGCCGGTGAGGTGGCCGGCGGGATGCACGGCTCCAACCGGCTCGGCGGCAACTCGTTGTCCGACCTACTCGTCTTCGGCAACCGCGCAGGCATCAACGCGGCCCAGACCGCTCTGAAGTCGGGCGGCGCGACGCTGCAGGTGCGCGACGAGCAGGTCAAGGAGGCAGCGGCGAGCGCACTTGCGCCATTCTCCATCGCGGGTGGTGAGAACGCCTACACCATCCAGCACGACCTTCAAGAGCTGATGCAGAGCTTGGTCGGTATCATCCGCAGAGCTGACGAGCTGACCGAGTCGCTTCGTGCTATCGAGGCGCTGAAGGAGCGGGCGACCCGGCTCTCGGTCGAGGGCCACCGCCAGTACAACCCCGGCTGGCACCTGGCGATCGACCTGTCGAACATGCTGCTCGTCTCCGAGTGCGTCGCCAAGGCGGCGCTCGAGCGCCAGGAGTCCCGCGGCGGCCACACCCGCGACGACTTCCCGGGGCCCGACCCGCATTGGGGGGCGCGCAACCTCGTGCTGACTCTGGACGACGACGGTCGCGTCGGCCTCAAGCACCAGGCTCTGCCCGTGATGCCAGCCGAACTCCAGAGTCTCTTCGAGGCGCAGTGAGCCTGCCGAGGGTGAGCCTGCCGAGGCGGGAAGGATCCGACGCTGAGCTCGCTATAGCGACGCCAGCGTCGGATCCTTCCGCAGGGCCAGCACAAAGATCCGACCCGTACGTCGTCATAGCCGCGCCAGCGTCGGATCTTTGCGGCGGGGGCGGTAGCAGCGGCCAGGGGTTCACCGCGACCAAGGAGATGAGCTGAATGGGCTATGACCTGAAGCTGCGCATCTGGCGCGGGGACGCCACCGGCGGCGGCCTGGGCGACTACGTCGTACAGGTCGAAGAGGGAGAGGTGGTCCTCGATGCCATCCACCGACTGCAGGCGACCCAAGCCGGCGACCTGGCCGTGCGCTGGAACTGCAAAGCAGGCAAGTGCGGCTCCTGCAGCGCCGAGATCAACGGCCGGCCGCGGCTGCTGTGCATGACCCGGCTCGCCGACTTCGCCGAGGACGACGTCATCACGGTGACGCCGATGCGGTCGTTCCCGGTGATCCGCGACCTCGTCACGGATGTCTCGTACAACTACGAGAAGGCGCGCGAGGTGCCGTCGTTCGCGCCGACGCCGCGCGACGCCGACGGCAAGCGCCGGATGATGCAGGTCGACGTCGAGCGTGGCCAGGAGTTCCGCAAATGCATCGAGTGCTTCCTCTGCCAGAACACCTGCCACGTCGTCCGAGACCACGACGACAACAAGCCGGCGTTCGCCGGGCCTCGGTTCTTCCTGCGGTACGCCGAGCTCGACATGCACCCGCTCGACACCAACGACAGGCGCAAGCTGGCCCAGGACGCGGCCGGCCTCGGCATGTGCAACATCACCAAGTGCTGCACCGAGGTCTGCCCCGAAGGCATCAAGATCACCGACAACGCGATCATCCCGATGAAGGAGCGCGTCGCCGACCGCAAGTACG
>JAABUR0100001926.1_pt1 | contig 34466 bp, 38 predicted proteins | sample 5560091 | NCBI WGS metagenome assembly JAABUR01 (sample SAMN10711879, study PRJNA513375) | rock metagenome | isolation source: Antarctica rocks | place: Antarctica: Victoria Land, University Valley sud | reverse complement strand
ATCAAAGAAGAATCAGACTGAAGTCTTTGCTCTATTCATGACTGATATTGATAGAGAAATCACGTACAATACTCAGTGCGATTTGAACGTTCTAAACGTCTCTTCAATCAATGAAACGACTCAGAATTTGAAAGATATTAAAGTCAAGCTGTCATCAGAATATCATGAGTTTCTAGATGTTTTTGATAGAGCTCAATTGAATAAACTATTCTCTCATCGCTTCTACGATCATAAAATTGAGCTCATCAGTGATTCAACGTTTTCTCGCTGTCGAGTCTATTGAATGTTCTCTGTCAAACTTCTGAAAGTAAAGAAGTACTTAAACGAGAATCTGTCGAAGAAATTCATCACTTCTAGTCAGATTTTCTATTTCTTTCTCGTTTTATTCGCTCTTAAAGCAAATGAAGATCTTTGATTCTGCGTGAACTATCGAAAGCTAAATGTCATTTTCAAAAGAAATAAATATTCTCTATCGCTGATAGACGAGATCATTGATAAAATAGTGAGTTGCAAGCATCTGACTAGATTGAACATCATATCAGCGTTCAACAAACTTCGAATGCATCTTGATAGCGAGAATTACATCACTTTTATCACTGCTTTAGAAGCATATAAATACAAGGTGCTATCATTCAAATTGACTAACGAATCGACCTTCTTTCAGCAATATATAAATGATGTTCTATGAGACTTTCTGAACGACTTTTGCCAAGTCTATCTAGATGACATTCTCATCTATAGCAAAATGAGAAAGAAACATAAAGATCACGTCAAACTAGTATTGAGTCGACTACGCGAAGCTGAACTGCAGATGAATATTCGAAAGTGCAAATTCAATGTAGAAGAGACTGTCTTTCTAGAAGTCATCGTATCAGAACTAGATCTTCGTATGAATCTCAGCAAAGTGACAGTCATAGTCAGCTGAATCACTTCGATCAATCTAAAAGAAATTCAGAACTTCGTGAGATTTATTAACTTCTATCGTCGTTTCATTAAGAACTTCTCGAAGCTAGTCAAATCATTCACTCAGCTGATAAGAAAAAACACGTCTTTTGTTTGAAACGAGATCTGTGTTCAAGTCTTTGACAATCTAAAGAAACAAGTCAGCTTGATCTCAGTACTTCGTCACTTTAATCTCAAACGACAAGCTATTCTGAAGATCGATGCTTTGAACTATGTAAAAGGTGAAATACTATCTCAGTACAATAATGAGAAAGTTCTTCATTCAATAATCTTCTACAGTAAAAGCATGATTCTCGCTGAAATCAATTATCACATCTATGACAAGAAATTGCTAATCATTATTCGATGCTTTGAACATCGACGACTTGAGCTAAAGTGCACTGAACTACTCATTCAGATATTCATCAATCATCAAGCTTTAAAGATCTTCATGAAAAATAAACAGTTGAGTTGATGACAAGTCAACTATCTGAACATTCTGTTGAAGTTCAACTTTCAGATCATCTTTAGATCAGACAAAATGAATACTAAAGTCGATGCTTTAACTTGAATGCTTCTAGCAAACGTCTTTAAATCAGCTCAACAACTTGAAGATTGTTTTCAGACTATTCTGACTCTTGATAAAGTCAATGTTCTACTCGTTGAATCGAAAGCAAATCTCTATCAGCAAGTATGTATGATCAATTAAATGAATGAGCTCTGCAACGAATATAGACAAGCTATGAATGAGAACAAGCTCAAATTTCATATCACTAAATTGAAGAACTGCAAAATCATTGACAGCGTTCTCTTTAAAAAAGGCTTACTGTGAGTTTCTGAGAATATGCATACGAAACTGCTACAAGAAGTGCATGATCAATCTTCAATCTCTCATCTCGACAATAAATGAATCATCGATCTAGTTCAGCATTTCTACTATTGATCAGATCATCAAGCTACTATTCAATGATACATTTGAAACTGTCATGCTTGTCAGCGAAGCAAAGCTTCTAGAAATAGCATCAATGAACTTCATTATTCTCTCTCGATTTCACAGAAACGTCGAAAAGATATAACTATGAACTTCATCACTGAACTATCTCTGTTAGAAGACTATAACGTCATTTGCACAATCATATGTCGTCTCATCAAAGAACGTCACTATGTTTCCTGTCATTGAAAAGATGATGACATCTCAGTTGAAGAAACGATTTGAATCATATTATGAAACGTCTATCAACTGCATGATCTACTCAGTTCTATTGTTTCGAACAGAGACTCTCAATTCATATTGACTATGTGAAAGAGTCTTTGCAAGTGACTGAGAATCATAGCTAGTCTATTTACAGTCTATCATTTGAAGATCGACAATCAGACGAAACGAGTCAATCAAGACGTTGAACGCGAACTTAGAATCTACTGCAATTACATGCAGAACGACTGAGTCAAATGAATATCTATGATGAAATTCAGCGACAATTTTAATATCTTCTCAGTCATCTCAATGATCTCTTTCTACTTCAATAAAAAATTTCACCCTCGAATGAGTTTTGATTCAGATACAACTGACTACGAAACAACTTGTGAATGACTTGAAGCTAGAAAAGCAGATAATATTATCATTTGAATGAAAGAGCTACTGAGCTTCAATCATCAACAATTGAAAAAGACGAAGCTGATCATCGAAGTTCAGATCAATAAACATAGACGAAACATTATTTATGAAGTAAATGACTGAGTTTGACTATCTTTCAAAAACGTTAAGACAATGAGACTCTGCAAAGATTTGAAAGACAAACAACTAGAATTGTATCAGATCACTGTCAAAGCGAGAGTCTTCTATCATCTTCATCTATCAGTCAGCATGAAGCATCTGCATTTGATGTTCAGCTCGAAGCTACTGCGATTGTATTCAGAAGACTCTCTATCAGAACAGCATGCAGAATCTCTCAGACTCATCATTATTAATGACGACAACGATGAACACTGAAAGATAGATGACATTCTGAACTTCAGACGCTATTGAGATCGAATACAGTACAAGATCAAATGAAAAGATCTAGATAGAGACAATGAATGATACTATGTTGATAAAGATGAATTCAATGACTTCGAGAAAGTTTTGAACGAATTTCATGTGCTATACTCAAGAAAGTTACGCTAGTATCGAAATAACTCAATAAGAAAGCAAGCAAATGAGCGACATTCATGCAAACATGAATTTTCGAAGAAAGAAATAATGTTACGAGCGTATCAAGGCTGAATAAAACTAGTCAGTGCCTTTAGCTCAGATCTGACTCAGTCTCTATTTTCTTTCATCAACATCTCTTTGTTCAACATCATCTTTCTTTCTACATCACATTCTACTTGTGTCACAAACACATTCTCTTCAAGCTTAGCGCAGTCTCTGAATATTACTTAAATAGAAGCTTTTGTACTCATCTTCTTTTATATTCTTAATATTCAGTTATAGTTATCTCTAAAGATCAAGCACTATTCAACTCTGACTTTTGCTGATTGACTCATTTAGACATGATTCTGACAATTTTCTGACTCTGATATCTCGTCTGAAAAGCGATAGCAGATGTTTTCTTTATCAATGCTTAATCAACAAGTTTATCTTCAGCATTGTATTACTTGTTCAAGTCATTGACTTCTTTTATCATGCAAATCTCATGAAAGTGAAAGTGAAAGATTCATAAAGACTTGAAGATGTAATGAAGATGAAGTTTCTGCAGATAGTTAATGTATCAAGCTAAGCTTGCTTGCAGAAAATGTTTCAATTGATCATTGATCATTTTAATAAGACATTGATTATATACTTCTAAACAGCGTAGAAAGAGAATCATGCTTTTGAGATTCTGCTGAGTGATGTCATCATCATGAACTCAAAGCTCATCAATTCATGACAATTGCAGATCTTGCTTATTGATCAAATTTGATATATGATCATTGATCAGCTTAAAAATATTGATAGCTCAAAATTTGTTTTTGAAGATGAGAGTTAGTTGAGTGATATCAATAAAAAAATAGCAAGATATCATTGTTTGAATGCAAGAATCACTTGAAGAAATAGTATCTGACATTTGACTGATAGTGCTCTTTATTACTGAGTTGTTTCTCAACTAATTCAGCACTGTACTCTGAGCTTCTAATCATTGAAGCTTCTGTTTCAGCTTGCGTTTCATATTCACTTGATGAACGTCTTTAATTCTCTGTTGCATGACGAGAGTAATTGATGTTTTGACAATTTGTTCTGAGTCAATTCTTCTCAAGAAAACACTTGAAGAGAGAGAACTTGAAGAGACAGATGAACTTGACGAGAATGATGATGATGATGCAAACAAGCGAGAGCAAGACACATGAAAGAAGAAGAAGTGATAACAACTTTATTTTCTGCTGACAGTGATGTTGACGTTGATGTGACTCTGATAACAAGTAGAAGTGATCATTGACAGTGATGACAGTGATGAAGCAAATGAAATAGCAGTGACAGCAGTGAGTAGCAATGATAGCAGTGAGTAGCAATGACAGCAGTGAGTAGCGATGACAGCAGTGAATAGCAATAACAGCAGTGAATAGCAGTGACAGCAGTGAATAGCAGTGTGAATGACAAGTGAATAGCAAAGTGAATAGCAAAGTGAGTAGCAAAGTGAGCAGCAGATGCAAAAGTGCATTTCTGATTGAATTCTAAGAAATGAAGAAACAGAAAGAGATGATGAAGAAAACAGAAAAGAAAACAATCTATTTATTTTCTTTTTCTGCTTAATCTTCTTGTTCTTTAGCAATCAACATTAATTGAGTCAAGTTGACTAGTCATCTTCGCTTGTCAATAGTCTTCAGTCAAGCTGAATCTTAAGACAGCTTTCTTGATCGCGATAAAACAAAGTTCTTCTCTCATTGAGTCAAAGAAAGATGAAGCTCTGAAGAAGCATAAGACGCTCAAAGAATTAAGAAGACAGAAAATTCGAAAGTTTAGAAATCTGAGAATCATGTGCTCTTGAAAGATTTAGCATTTGACTAGAGTCTGATGTTGTTTATTTCTGAGATTGTTTTCATGTTCAAGACACGTTGACTATATGACTACGTAGTAACATATCAATTCTACACTTTATGTAAATCTCTTGCTCAAATTCAATAAAATGCGTAGCATCATGTGCAAAATATAATTTCGTCAAACATTGCAGAATTCATATTGTTTGAACGATATTTAAATATTTTCGACAGTCTCATATTGACTGAAGAAAAAGAAGTCTGAAATGATTTCTTCAAAAAATTATTTGACTCGAGAAGATTAAGTACGCGTGACGATCTTCGAAGCATTATTTCTCTTCGCTGAGTCATCGCTCATTGAAGCGTATCACTCTCATCGAGAGCGATGAATGCTTGTGATAGTCAGTCTTCGACGTCTACGTTTCTTGACGTTCTCATCAATCACAATCTTGATTCATTCATTGCGCTTGAAGCAACTTTGACACAACTTCAAGCATTGAAATACACATCAAAGCTCATTCTGTCACAAAAGATTAAACAGCTGACTCAAAATAATGACTATTTGAGACAAAAAATCGCGTATCATCAAAAAATGCATGAAGTCAGCTTGTGTCTCGTCAGAAAGACGCAGAAGATTGTGAAAAAGCTTCAATGAGCGATTTTTGATTATAGAAACATGCAGAGAGAGATCGACATTGATTTTTGTAAGCTCGTCAGTACTTGAGAATGAAATGAAGAATATGTAAAGTTATGACGAAAGACTTTGTGTCAGATTGTAATTCAGACATGAAATGAATTCATTATCACTTGAAAAGCATTTGAATGATTCTCATTAGAAGAAAAATCAATCTGTAGTCTCAAAAAAGCAATCATATGACTTTCAGTTGACTGTTAATTCGTGCAATTCATATGTTCTGTCATAAATCGTCTGACAAATTCGTTGTTCATCAGAATGTCTTCATTCACATCAGAATTGCAAAATGATAGTCATTCTCTCTGAATATAAATGATGAAGAGCTTTATTATCAACACTACTTGCGCTTTTCTTGAGATAATCAAGATTTCGTGAAACTTGTCACTTTAATTTCGTCTGATAACATTTTGAAATCTCGTCTTTTTCTCTCTTCAGATGTTGACTCATTCTGTCTTCATTTATTACATATCACTCAAGTATGACTTAACTCTTTGACTTTCTTCATGAATCTTTGAATCTCATTGTAGATCAATTCTAGTTACGCGATTAACGCTCGATGTGCAATTTCAGAGTTTGATTGAACTGTCATCTTCAATGATATCAACAATGTTGATGAACGACTTGATTTCTCGCTGAAATTATCTGAGTCGCTATATTCTTTGAAACTATCTGTATTTCTGTCTCATTCTTCATATTCTTGAATCTTGTAGAAGTGAATGAGATGTATCATTTGATTCACTGTTTCTCTTATGAATCAAAATATTTATGTAAAATTTGATGCAAGCACTTATCTTGCAAGAGATCTTTAAGTCTTCAGAAGTGTCTTACTGTGCAAGAAAAGTGTTCTGAGATATAAATTACATCACGAAAGTTAAGTAATCTCACGAAAGAGATTGCTTCTCATTCTCTGATATGTAAGAGGTTTCGTGACGTATTTTGTATAAGACTAAGATGATTTCTCATCTTCTTGTTCATCTCTTCAACTTTCTTGTCAATCTTCTTGAAATGTTTATTTAATTTCTTCTTCATTTTCTTGAATTGCATCTTTATCTTCTTGAATTGCATCTTCATCTTCTTGAATTGCTTCTTCACGTCTTTGAATCATTCATTCATCTTGTTCTTCACTTCTTTAAATCATTCATTTATCTTGATTTTCACATTCTTAATTTGAGATGCAATAAACTCACGCTGACTGAGAAATTTCTGACTCATTCGCTCGCTGTGTATGTCAGATGTTTAACTCAATATCATAAGACTTTGATTAACATATTCAAGCAATGCATTCTTTTCAGACTTAGACTGATCGCGTCGAATCAAGTACTTGAGTTCAAGTCAAGTACTCAATGTTATGAGTTTGCATAAAGCGAATCATATGAGTGTATTTTAACTAGAAGTTTAAAGCTGAAGAAGAAAGAAGATGCAACACGTTGTGAGTTTTACTCATGAAGACACGCTAGATTGCTAGCGTGTCAACATCAGCTTTATACTAGTTTATGATAGTCTGACACAATTTATGTTAAATTAACTTGAAGTGCACGCTCGCAACATTACTTCTCTCTCTTTATCTAGCAATGTTCTCATTGCTGCAGTTCAATCAACATTTCTTAAGTTGATTTCTATCTTAACTTGTTTAAATATTGTTCATGAAAGTCATTTATAATCTTCAAGCATTCTTTGAATTCACTTTCATCAACGTTGTATTAATGTAAATCAACGTTGTATTCTTTTCAATTGACACAATATTGTAGTTGTTTATCTCGTTCATAGTGTTTGAAGTTCAGTATGTTCTTCACTTTTCATTCAACTTCGTCTTCAATCACTATAGAATCAGATGACTCATTTCATTATTTTTCTAAAATGTTTTTTGAATTTAGTTGCAGCAAATTTGACGCAAACTTTGAATGAATCTTCATAGTCAACGACAGTTTCAGTCAATATGCATGTTTAATCTCGATCAGAATCTTGAAAAGTTCTAGCATCTTATCATCTAGTTTCTTTAATGATCTTGAGATCATGATGTTTCTTGAGTTCAGAAAACATCATGTCATTTATCTTGTAAATCATTTCTTTTCAATGCTTGTCAGTCTGTTTCTTCATTATGACTCTGACTTTTGCTAATGCTTGCTTAATTAATGCTAGTGATTATTTCATGTGTTTGAATATATTTTTCGCTTTGCTCACTTCGATTCTAGCTTGAATGATCTCATATTCAGTTAAATTCAAATCAAAGCTCATACAAGAGTGAAAGTCTTTATTCAGAAAAAACATTGACTGTTCAATTGATGATGAAATAGCATTGTTATTAATGAACTCAGTCATAAATAATCAGATGAATCAATCATCTTGCATGTATGAGCAATAACTTCGTAGATATTGTTTCACATTCTGATTCGCTCTTTCTGTTTAATCATTGATTTGCAAATGATAATCTGTGAATAGTTTCATCTTGATGTTGAGTCTCAAGCATAAAGACTTTCAAACAATCAATATGAATTGTGAATCACGATTAAACATTATTGATCTTGACAGTTCATGAGTTCTGAAGACTCATATCAACAGTAGCTTAACTGTTTGTTCTGCGAAGATTTCTTCGTCATCTGATCAACATAATATATAATGTCGTTTCTTAGACAATTGATCTATGACTGTCAGAATCGCGTTGTTTTTATCACTTTCTGATAGATTAATAATGAAGTTTAATGATATGTTTTGTTATCGCTGCTTGAGTATGAGCAATGACTTCAGCAGTTCATTGATTCAATCTCTTGATGCTTTTGATCTATGATAAACGTAACAGTTTCAAATGTAACGCTTGATCATCATTCTCATCTTCAATCAGCAATATGATTGTCTCAGCAGATTCAACGTTCAATTCATATCAGAATGATCATTGATCAAAAGATCATGTGCTTCTCTTATTAATCAAGTAATCATTGACTGAGAAACTTATAGTTTATCATCTTTTCAGAGTACTTCATCAAGTACTTTGCAATTGTTTAAATCAATATCTTGACAAGTTCTTCTGTTTTGTTTCATGACTATTCAAATATCAAAGCATAGTTGATTTATTCAATTTTCAACTATAATCTGATTCTGAATAGAAATCATCTCTTCAATCGAATTTTGATTAGCTTTTGATTTAAATTTCGAATCTGAGTCAGATTCTGAGTCAAATTCTGAGTCAGATTTAAGTAAGATCTGAGTCAAATCTTGATCAGCTTTCTGATCATCTTTTTAATCAGCTTTTATTGACTACAGTTCAAATTTGTCTTTTGACAATAGCATCTGATGCTGATATAGCTTTTGATCATCATTTGCTTCAACTGACTTGACATCTGACATTCTGATCAGCACGTCAACTTTCAGTTTCTGTTTTTTCGACTGATATATGATCTTGAAGTTATATTCAGATAACTTCTCAACTCATTTAGCTTGTCATCTGATCAGTTCTTTGATGATTATGAAGTACTTCAAATTCAGATGATTGATGAAGATCTTGATTAAAATATTCGTACATTTCAATTCAAGACATTAATGTTTCAAACAGCGAATAATGATCAGCAGTTTTTTGTCATAGATCTCGTAGTTGCATTCTGCAAGAATCATGTTCTTGCTATAAAAGATCATTGAATGTAAAATGTCTTCATCATCATATTGAGATAAGACTTCGTTGTTCACATAGTTCAAGAAGTTCATTTTCAGAATGACTTCTCTGATTAAGTTGAAATGCTTCAGAATGAAAACTGTCATCATCTGTTGCTTTAATTCTTCAAAGATTGTCTGACAGATCTCTGTTCATTCAAAAAGATGATTTTTTCAAGTCAGCTTTATCATGAGTCAAATGATCTTTGAGAAGTTCTTTATGAATCATTGATAGAAATTACAGAAGTCAATGAAGATCTGCATATAAGTCAACAATTGCAGCATCTTTCAGCTTTGAATCACATTTACTTTTCAAGAGTTCATTCGCAAATCATTGATGAATATCAATAGTTTTAAAAACGAGATTTTCTAAACTTTGAATTCACACTTATCAATGTTCATCTGTAAATCAGCTTTACAAAGCTTGTCTAGCACTTCTTTCACATGAGTTCTATGTTCTTTTAATGTTTTACTGTAAATGAGAATATCATTCAGATATGTCTGACAAAACTTATGCAGACAGTTGAACAATACATCATTGATATAATGTTGAAAGAATGCAAATTCATTAATCAATTCAAAAAGCATTACTCTATACTTATAAACATCAAAGAAAGTAACAAAAGTAGTTAAGTCTTTGCTTTTTGAACTCATGCACAGTTTATTGAACGTGACAATAATGTTAAGTCAAGTCAGATACTTACTGTCTTAAATTCAAGCTAATACTTCGTTTATCAAGAGTATTAAATAACGATTTCTTTTAATCAGAGCATTCAGTTTTCAATAGTTCATGCAAAAGCAAAGACTATTATTTTTCTTTTTGACAAATAGTATTGATGAAGCAAAAGAAGCTTTGCTGAGTGTGATAAACTTCTTCTTCAAATTCTCTTTTAAATACTCTTTGATCTTCTACAACTTGTAACTTGACATGAAATATAATTGACTTTAAGAGAGTTGATTCTCATCTTTTAATTCAATCTTATAATTGTATGATCAATGTGAAAGCAACTGCGTTGTTTTTTCTCTATCAAAAACATTCAGAAAGTCATGATAAACTATTGAAAACTTCTTCTTCAGTTCATTTAATGACATGACAGAGATCATTTCATTCAGTTTCGCGAAATCTTCAACTGAGCTAAGCGCTTTGTTGATTTCACTAATGATCAAGAAGAAGATCTTGATCTTCTTATTCTTGACTAAAGTTTGATACACAGCAACTTCAATCATGATGATATTGATGATCTTCTTTACTTCAATTGACTGAGAAAGTCAAAGTTGATTGAAATCAACTTGAGTGCTTTGCTTTGCTATGAGAGCAGATTCAATGAATCAAGTAAATTCAATGAATTTATTCACTGATTTTTGATTCATGAATTGCTTCAAAATGATCATTGACGTAACAATTGAGCTCAAGTTCTTTCATTTCATTTTGCAGATCTCGCTTGACTCAGATCTGTGAAATGTTAATTGACTGCTTACTTTTGAAACAACAGATTTCAATGTTTGAATCTTCAATGATGATATTAATCAATCATTTGCAAAATCTATCAAAATTTGATTTCTTTTTAATCAGAGATTTTCAATGATTATCTTGTGCTGATCTAAATGAGTTATCAATAGAAACATCATTTCATTCTTATGTTCTTGAATCATGATCAATGTATACAGAGTGTATGTAATCAACTTTCGATCAGAAATTTCATCATATGATCAAATCAACTTTGATTTTAACAGCGATATTGACTGAATATCAAAGCATTCACATAGCTCTGATATCAAAAATTCATTGATGAAAGTTATGTTAATGACTTCAGTATTTATCAGAGCGAGAAATCTGAATATCTTTTTTAAACTATTCAAGATGATGTCAACAGTGAACAACTTGAAATCAAATGAATCATTAAACATGCTCATGAAACAAAATATGAGTATATCACTTTCAGTCATTACTTTAACAAAAGTAAATCATTTTTCAAACTTGCAGCAATCTTGTGCACTTGAGTCATTTTAAAGTAATCATATGCTTTATGTTTTGACTTCTTGCATTTAAAGCAAAGTTCTTTCTTAAACAACTCTTTCTGAATAGAATCGAGATTTGATCTTCTGAGCTTCTTTCATGAAGAAACTGATGACATGAGTCAAACAGTTGATGTGCTAGAGACAGAGCGAGCAGCTTGAATCATTAATGCTTTGACAACTGATCAAGCGTTCAATTCAGTTAATTTAACATCGACTTGCATGCAAATGTTGATAAACTCATTCAAATTTGTGATTTGTTCATTGAGCGTTGCTTGCTGAAGATCTGAGCTGATCTTATGCTGAAGATCATTTAGTAGAATCTCATTATTATATTCTAGTTCTGCGCTAAATCTCTGAAATTTCATTCAAAATTCATAAAAGAAGATTTTGTTCTGATACAGCTTCAAGTACTGTTATTGAGTCATGTAATGATGATTAAGATCATCGTACATCTTATTTATGATCAACAGTACTTCTTCAACTTCTAGAAATGAGTTTAGAAATGTATCTTTCATTCAAAATGCAATATGTTGAATTGCAGCTTCACTGACTCAACTTTCAATGTATGCAATCTTCAACTCTTTAATAGAAAAATGATTCTTGTTTATCTTCAGCTTATTTTGCATTTAAGACAGTCAATTGTCTACATTTTGCAATGAATCTTCAAACAGTGAAGAATTTGATAACTTGATTGACTTCAAGAATTGATCTTCAGAAGTTGAAGTGCTTTGTTGACTTAATGCAACTTTTAAATGATGTATAATCATGTTCTTGTCTTTATTCTCTTTCTGCAGACGCGTCTGTATAATCTTCAACATGATGTTTATCTTGTTGACATCTTTTAACATCTGAATTATGTCATTGTGAATCTTGATTTCGATGTCGTGCTGTTAATATATGTACTTGATAAAGACAATGATATTGTCTGCTTCATAAGCACTTATTCAAGCATTCAATTCAGTGCTGATGCTGATCTTGATCATTTCATGATCAAAAAGCAACGCGTTCGTGTTCTTTTCTTCTGTATTCAATGACACATTCATGATTTTTTCTTCTGATGCTGTTCAATTCTGTGATAAAAGTGATTTTCTTCTGACATTTCAAAGTTCATAATGAGCAATGCTTGCTGATTCTGAGCTTTTAATCATTGTATGAGTAGAAAATTGCTGATCAAGATTCTGATGTTACTTTATTGAACTTTCTGAGTTTAAGCAACAACTAGTACTTTATCGAACTTTCTGAGTTTGAGCATTGCTGAAATTTCTGATTTCTGATGATAAGCTCAATAAAGAGTTAATCAAGAGTAACGCGTTCATGTTCTTTGATTCTGATTCTATTGAAATTTCTGATTTTGAATCAAGATTCTTCTTTAGAAATTTCTGATTTTTATTAAGTTTTCTGAGCTTGAGTTCTGATTTTGATGTCAAAATTTCTGAATTCAACTTCTGATTTGAATTGTGTAGCTTGTTTTTATATTATTTACACGTCAATAACAAGATTAATGAGTTTTGAACTAATGTTATGAGTCTGCATAAAGCGAATTATATGAATGTATTCTAACTAAAAGTTCAAAGCTGAAGAAGAAAGAAAATGCAACACGTCATGAGTTTTACTCACGAAGACACGCTAGATCGCTAGCGTGTCAACATCAGTTCTATACTAGTTTATGATAGTCTGACACGATTTATGTTAGACTAATTCGAAGTGCACGCTTGCAACACTCAACTCAAAAAGTATCAAGTTGAATTGAATTTTTTTTAAAAAAGTGTCGAGTTGAATTGAGAAGTTAAACTCAAGAACTCAAGTCGAATTAAAAAGCTTGATTCAACAACTCGACTCAACAACTTGACTTAATTTAACAAGATATTAAATAAATGTAAATAGCTTGATCAAACAGTCTACATGATTTTTCTTCATAACTTTCTTTCATGTTTTTTCGTCATGACTTTCTATCAAAGTCAAACAATCTTCATGTTTCTTCATCATGTTTCTCATCATGTTTCTCTTTATGTTTTTCTTTATGTTTCTCTTTATGTTTCTCGTCATGATTTTCTATCAAACGATCTTCATGTTTTCTCGTCATAACTTTCTATCAAACGATCTTCATGTTTCTTTGTCATGTTTTCTTTATGTTTCTCTTCATGTTTTTTGTCATGACTTTCTATCAAATGATCTTCATGTTTTCTCTTCATGACTTTCTATCAAAAAGATAATGCAAAAAGATAATGCAAAAGTCGGAAAAATTTCTATATTTAACTCTCTTGATATCAAGCTTGAGTTCTTGATGAATCAAGTTGAGTTGACTCAATTTCTAGTTGAGTCGAGTTGAATCAAGTTGAAAATATGCTCAATTCAACTCAGATTGAGTTGAAAATATGAGTAACTCAACTTCAGATCGAGTTGAAAATGTGAGTAACTCAACTTCAAATTGAGTTGAATTCAAAATATCAATTCAAAACTCAACTTGATGATCAGTTTAAATGAGATTCAAGCGATTGTCTGTGTCAGCTTGCGTATCATGACGTGAGAACATGTGAAATTGTACGTCATTTCTGAAACTATCACGTTCAACTCACTTTAATCATCAAAGAAGACGCAGTATAATGCAATCAACGCTTACGACGTTGCTATGAGAATGAATGAGTCGAAGTTCTAGCAAGACTTGATAATCAACGCAAACTATTATTAGTTCTAGATGCAGCGACTCATTTTCAGCTTACTTGTTCAACAGTTGAAATTCAACTATTATTAGCGAAAGTATTTCGTCAATTGCAATTGTGACAGTACGTCAAAGTGAATTCAAGCATTTGCAGTTGAATGATGAGACAGAATCTCGCAGTGCAAGTGTCAAGAAGAGTCAGTCATCATCATCACTTTCGTCTTTGTATAGTTTTCTTGAGCAGTTGAAAGTATCTCTACGCTTCGTCTATCTTGAGACATCGCTCAAATTAATACGCTTCAAAGAGATAATGATGAATAGAAATAAATACGTCAGTCACATCTGACAATCACACTCTTGACTACTCAATCTGACATCAGCATTCTAGTTACAATCTCGCTTTTGTTCAACCTAGCTCAAAAAATCGCTCTTGCGAGACTCTTTCTGTTTGATCTTTCATGCACAATTGAACATCAGATCGAAAATCGAAGAATCTGAAAAAATGAAAGATCTCTCTGCAGACATTTTCTCTTGATCACAATCAATCACTCTCGTCAGTTCTGAGTCACACATCATTGATTCTGTGCCTGCTTTTGTTTTCGTTCGCTTGATTGACTTCTCAAAATCATCAAAGAACATGTGTTGAGAATTGAGATGTACACATTGCTACATACTGAGTCAGCATCGCTTTGTGAAAGCATGAGCAGAAAACTCACGTACAATACTGTTCAACGTGAATGATCATGAAAGTTGATTTGTGAAACTGTAGATATGATACTGATCGTCGTCGAAATTGTACACAATCATTCACACATCAAGTTCGCACAGCTTTTCTAGCTGATATGACTTGTGAAAAACACTCTTTCTTCTCTTTCTTTGTTGAGTGTTTTGCTTCTTTTTTGTCTGATTCGTTTTCATATTGCAAATAAGTTATGTGACAAGCTCTTTGCTCTTTGACAGAGTCATGTTATTTAAATGCTGAAATCTGAGGTTTAGTGAGATGCAAAGAGCTTGTTTAAACTTTCAATCATTTTTTTAGTTCATATGACTGTAACACGAGATCTTGTGTTTCAGATGCATGACACATTACATCTTGTGCTAACCTTGTCAAGATGCTGTCGCCTGACATTCAAGCATGAAAGATACTCAGTGATGATACGCAGTTGCTGTGAAGTCTTGTCAGCAACTTTCGTTGTCTTCTATCTTCTACTGATGATTACGATTGCTCATATTCATGAATTCTTCTATCATCTTCTTTCGTTCTTTGTTGATGATGTGTCAGACGCGACAGATCTCAACATGACAAGTGCAGTGAAATAAACATTTATGAAGTGTATTGTAGAATAACAAAATGCTTAATTCATATGCGCAGTAACATTTGAGAATGTTGAATTCGAGAAAACTTCTGTCAGAAGTACTAAACAATTCTCTATATTGAAATAGAAAAATGCTGTCTTCAGTTACTATCATCAATGTAGAGAATCAGTCTTTCTTCTTTTCTTCACTTCTCTAAATATCTCATCGCTTCGTCGTCATCTTTAGAAGTGCAATGTATATTTCTTAGATGAAATAAACACTATTTTCAAGACTCATCTCAAGATCTCGTTTACAATATCATTCATTCAATAGTAGAAGACAAAATAATGATAAATCTGTTGACAAAGAAGAGTTTCTGACCTCTTTATCAAAGCATTGAAATCATTATGCTTATATTGAATGATTTCATTTTCAAGTTCAAGCAGTGTTCAACTCATATTGTTGTTTCAATGTTCGCGATCAGTGAGAAAATCTGCGTAGACGAAAATATTCTTACTGCTGACAAGAGCTTGTACTTCGTTCTGTTCTGAAAATCGCGAGATATAATTCAACGTTTCAGATCGACAAGCTTCGATGAGAAGTAATACATCATTCAATGTGTAAATATAGTTGATGAGTGTAAGCTGAATGATTGACTCGTTCAAAGAAGTAGCTACATTCATAGTAGATCAGAAGATATCTATTGACATAAGATCAAATAAACTGTAGAATAGAAGTGAGAGTAATCTTGAAGCGACTCAGAATTTATACGCATGTTAGAAAGACTTTTAATAAGTAGAAGAGAATGAGTTCTGATCTGCTCAAGTTCATAAAGATCGATGAATATTTGAAAGAAGTAGCAAGAGAGCTTCTGAGCTTCATAAAGAAAGTAAAGCGAAGAATTGCTTTTGTATACATATGTGCTTCATAATACTTTGACAGAATAAGAATCTCAATTTCATTCATCATGTCATCGTTGTCAATGTATGATCGAGTCAGCAATAGCAAAGATCGCTGATGTATCTTCTATTTACATTGAAGTGTCTTGAGTGAGTCTTATGATTGAGAAATTTTGCAGGTCTGAAAGAGAAGACGGAAAAAGTTGAGAGCTCTAATGAGATTGACAAAACAGTCAAATTACACAACTTTTCTTAAGTTTCAAAAATGTCGCTTTTACACTCAGTTTTGCAACGACAGTCTGAAATCTACATCACTTTCGTTTCATCACATTATCTTGAATGTCATCATCGTCTTCAGCAATCTCTCGCGCATTATGAATGAAGAAACAAGCTACAAGATATTACGAAAGCTTGTGAAGTCAGAGCTTGTGCAAAGAGCTAGAAAAGTTCTTACGAAAACGCTACAGCAGAGACAACAGTCAGTGAAAAAAGAGATGATTTTTGTGAACATCTATCAGAAATTTCACGACTGATTCAATGAGTGCAAGACGCTTTTAGCGAAGATGAAAGTGAGTGACAATATCTACGCATCATGAATCATCAGACTGATTGAAATAGCAAGCTTTTTCATTCAAGACGTATCTTTCGTCAATCACATATCATGTCAATTCTTTAATCAACATCTATCAGTCAAATAAGTTAACAGATCAAGAGTTGATAAACACACTTTTCTACACAATTAAACTTGATGAAGCTGTTGACATGTACAATGAAATGTCAGAATACATTCAAGAATTGCATGAAGTTTATGATGAAGAAATGTTGAATTCGCTTTCTCATTCTGTTGAATCATTATGTTTGAAAGAAGAAGACGTACTTGTGTGAAAGAAAAAAATGACATTCAAATTCTTAGAGACAGAGAATTCAAGCTTTATACTCATCAAGCTTTTGTATGATGAGGTTCAGATTGCTGCAAATTCATGAGATACATAATATGATGCTAAATTTTACATGATTTTTCTCATAACATATTGACTTGTCATCTGAAGCGAAATTCTTTCATCTCTGCAATGCTTCATAATCGTAGATACTCAACTGCTTCATTCATGTTCAAGATTTATGAGTCTGTAAATAGAATCATTTGATACGCTCTGCTTTGCAACTTCAATTGAGATCAGTCTTGAAGCATTCAATGACATATGAGAATTGTGCTCTGACATTTGTGTATAACTCTGCAATGTCTCATTTCGTATGACTTGATGAGACTTAAATCGCTGCACTGAAACTTGTGATAAAACGCTTTATGAAGTAAAGCTTGTGTTCAGCGTATCATTAGTGAGCAGATTAATGAACTTCAGATCAGGCACATTTGCTGATAGATTGAAGTTGAATTTCGATCGTTGAGAAAATGATGAGAACGTATGTGATATCTCAAGTGAGAGTGCGATTGAGTTGAAAGTGCACACAGATCATTTCATAAAGTTCAACGATGAGAAATACGTAATGTTTGCGTTTGAACACAACGTTTTCAAAGACAGATCACTCATATTAAACTCATATGCATTGACTGGTAAATCAAAGTTGAACTTCAATTGCTGCGCGAAGATCTGAGAAGTTGCTTCTTGAAAATCATTCGATCTCATAGTTTGCTGAGACAGAATATTGAAGTTAACGATACTTGAATTAAATGATAGAGAAAAGTTGAATTCAGATCGTTGTAAGAAGTTTCTCAATTGAGAATGATTTGATCGTGCGTTTTAAGTCATCACGTCTCATGATGAACTTGAATCAAACTTCATCAAATTCAACAACAGGTTAAATTTAAACTTTGATCTTTGTGAAAAGGTCTGAAATGAAATTTGAGAGTCAACATCGCTTATGTTCATTGCATCAGAAATAGAGATAGAATTCAAGTTGAGCTTCATTGATTGTAAAGACTCGTAATTCGAAGACAGTGTTTTGATACTGTTCTCTGAATAATTAAGAACTTTACAAACGATGTTGTTGCTAGCATGAGTTAACATTTGATCAATATGAGTTCACTTTGAATTATCATCTTATGCTGTCACTCAAAATACTCTTAAGAATGTTAAAGAACGTTGAAATATCTTTAGAGATTGTTAAATCGCTCGCTTTGTATTCATTTGTACAAAGCATGTGCATCAATTCTTCATAGAAAGCTGATCGATAATTTTTAAAATTGTCTTGAAGTGTTTCAGAATTTAAATCATGATCAACAGATAGTTTTAAGTGTTAAACTACATCAAGATCTCACTTAGCTGTAGAAACAATGTCACTTCTCGCTGATTTCAAACAATCTTCGCAAACATCTTATGATAGAATGAAGTAAATGTTCATGATCATTTTTGTCAATTGTCACTCTCACTCTGAGTCTTCTTCATGATGATGTTGATTTATCAGCGTCAGCTTCAATTTGCTTCAAGATTTGACAGAACATTCTCACTTTTATTGAAGTCTCTCTGATACTGTTATTCACGAATTTCTGAATTTGCATAAGTGAATGCTTAATGAAAGTAGCGATTTATTTAGCGTATTTATAAACATTCGTCTGACGTTGCAGATATTTTGCGTGTTCATGATACTTAGAAATCATACTCTTCATCAAAGAATGACAGAATGATAATTGTGACTTTCTTTCTCAAGTATATTCAACATCAATTTCAATAATTCAACGCAAGTTCTCAGAAGTGAGTTGTTTCTTTTTCATTTCAGCATCTCAGTCTTTTGATTTAAACACATTGCAAACAATCTTCTTGAGTTGCTTTTGAATGTTCTTGATCATGAATGCATCGAGTAATTCTTTGATGATGTTCATTCAATCTGTTAATGAATATAAATCTCAGCTATTGTTCACTGATTGAAACAAAATTAACATTTAATTACTTTTGAGTGCATCAGACTGATGCGCGTTGATATAAGAAGTCTGAAGTCGTTGAATGTTGCTTGAACTTTCGCATGCTGAAATGATGCTCAGCGACAACTCAGAAACAGAATCTTTGACTCTGAGTGTTACAAGCGTGCACTTCAAGTTAGTCTAACATAAATCGTGTCAGACTATCATAAACTAGCATAGAGCTGATGTTGACACGCTAGCAATCTAGCGTGTTTTCATGAGTAAAACTCACGACGTGTTGCATCTTCTTTCTTCTTCAGCTTTGAACTTCTAGTTAGAATACACTCATATGATTCATTTTATGCAGACTCATACCATTAGTTCAAAGCTCATTAATCTTGCTATTAACATGTAGATGATATAAAAACAAGTTACACAACTCAAATCAGAAGTTGAATTCAGAAATTTCAACAGCAAAATCAGAAGTTGAGTTCAGAAAGCTTGATAGAAATCAGAAATTTCTAAAGAAGAATCTTGATTTGAAATCAGAAATTTCGATAGAATCAGAATCAAAGAACACAAATGCGTTGCTCTTGATTAATTCTTTATTGAGCTCGTCATCAGAAATCAGAAATTTCAGTAGTACTTGAATTCAGAAAGTTTGATAGAGTAACATCAGAATTTCAATCAGCAATTTTCCACTCATACAATGACTAGAAGCTCAGAATCAGCGAGCATTGCTTATTATGAACTTCAAAATGTCAGAAGAAAATCACTTTTATCACAGAATCAAACAGCATCAGAAGAAGAAGACACAAATGCATTGTTGAATATAGAAGAAAAGAATATGAATGTGTTGCTTTTTGATCACGAAATGATCAAGATCAGCATCAGCACTAAACTGAATGCTTAAATAAGTGCTCATGAAGCAGACAATATCATTGTCTTTATCAGGTACATATATCAACAGCACGACATCGAAATCAAGATTCACAATGACATGATTCAGATGTTAGAAGATGTCAACAAGATAAACATCATGTTGAAAATTACACAGATGCATCTGCAGAAAGAGAATAGAAACAAAAACATAATTATATATATAATTAGAAGCTGCATTAAGTTGACAAAGCACTTTAATTTCTGAAGATCAATTCTCAAAGTTGATCAAGTTATTAAATTCTTCACAGTTTAAAGATTCATCACAGAATGTAAACAATTAACTGTCTTGAATGCAAAACAAGTTGAAGATAAACAAGAATCATTTTTCTATTAAAGAATTGAAGATTGCATACATTGAAAGTCAAGTCAGTGAAGCTGTGATCAAACATATTGCATCTTAAATGAGAAACATGTTTCTGAACTCATTTCTAAAAGTTGAAAAAGTACTGTTGATCATAAATAAGATGTACAATGATCTCAATCATCATCACATGACTTAATGATAGTACTTGAAGCTGTATTAAAACAAGATCTTCTTTCATGAATTTTGAATGAAATTTCAGAGATTTAATGCAGAACTAGAATATAATAATGAAACTTTACTAAATGATCTTCAACATAAGATCAGTTCAAATCTTTAGCGAGCAACACTCAATGAATGAATCACGAATTTGAATGAGTTTATCAACATCTGCATGCAAGTCAATGTTAGATTAACTAAATTGAACGCTTAATCAGTTATCAAAGCATCAGCAATTCAAGCTGCTCGCTCTGTCTTTAGCACATTGACTGTTCAACTTATGTCATCAAACTCTTCATGAAAGAAGTTTAAAAGATTGAATCTCAATTTTATTCAGAAAGAGTTGTTTAAGAAAGAACTTTGCTTCAAATGCAAGAAGTTAAAACATAGAGCATATGACTGTCTTAAGATGATTTAAGTGCACAAGATTGCTGTGAGTTTGAAAAATGATTTGTCTTCATCAAAATAGTGACTGAGAATAATATACTCATATTCTGTTTCATCAGCATGTTTGATGATTCATTTAATTTCAAGTCATTTACTATTGATATCATTTTAAGTAGTTTAGAAAAGATATTCAGATTTCTCATTCTGATAGATACTGAAGTCACTGACATGACTTTCATTAATGAATTTTTAATGTCAGAGCTATGTGAATGCTTTGATATTTAATTAATATTGCTATCAAAATCAAAGTTGATTTAATCATATGATAAAATCTTTGATTGAAAGTTGATTACATATGCTTTGTATACATTGATCATGATTCAAGAACACAAGAATGAAATGATGCTTTTATTAATAACTCATCTAAATTAACATAAGATAATCATTGAAAATTTTTGATTGAAAAGAAATCAAATTTTAATAAATTCTGCAAATAATCAATTAATATCATCATTGAAGATTTGAACATTGAAATCTGCTGTTTCAAAAGTAAGCAGTCAATTAGCATTTCACAGATCTGAGTCAAGCGAGATTTGTGAAATGAAATGAAAGAACTTGAACTTAATTGTTACATCAATGATCATCTTGAAGCGACTCATGAATCAGAAATCAGTGAATAGATTCATTGAATTCACTCGATTCATTGAATCTGCTCTTATAGCAAAGCAAAGCATTCAAGTTAATCTTGATCAACTTTGATTCTCTCAGTCAATTGAAGTAAAGAAGATTGTCAATATTCTCATGATCAAAGTTGTTGTATATTGAACTTTAGTCAAGAATAAGAAGATTAAAATCTTTTCATTGATTATTAGCGAAATCAATAAAGCGCTTAACTGTTATGAGTGTATCAAGACTGAATAAGACTGAAGCTTTAATCAATTTGCAGTGAACGCTAGCGAGTACTCTGCGTATTGATTAGAGCTAGTCAGTGTCTTTAGCTCAGATCTGACTCAGATCTGACTCAGTCTCTATTTTCTTTTCTCAACATTTCTTTGTTCAACATCATCTTTCTTTCTACATCACATTTTACTTGTGTCACAAACATATCTTCTTCAAGCTTAGCACAGTCTCTGAATATTACTTAAATAGAAGCTTTTGTACTCATCTTCTTCTGTATTCTTAATATTCAGTTATAGCTATCTTTAAAGATCAAGCACTATCAATTCTGACCTTCATTGATTGTATCATCTAGACACGATTCTGACATTATATTAAGAATTCGTTAATCACATGATACTGATCTCATTACTCATTCAACATACTCATACAGACAGAATAAGTCTAAAGAAATTCGTTTATCTGATAATTGATGCAATTGAAAGACTGAACAACATTAAAGAGTTGAATAAAATCAACAACAAGACTGTTTGAATTGCTAGATGATTTATCGCTCATTAAGTACACACAGTTCAAATCGATCAAGAGAATTAACTCATTCTCATGAAACAGACGAGTGAAAATAAGCTGTTCAACTCGATTAAGAGAATCGACAATAAAGAATCTTCGTAAATTGCTTAAGAATCAAATCAATCAATAGAATCAACGATAAAGAATCTTCGTTGATTGCTAGAGAATCACTCAAAACTCATAAATCAAAAATATTCTTCTAATCAACAACATTCTTCTTTGAAGACTAAGCACTTGAACTACGATCTCATTTTATATTGTTGAGCATCATTCTTCGCTCAATTCTGATACTAAATCATTCATCATGTCTAGTTGTTCATTTACTGAAGAGCGTTTCAAAGAATTTTGAAATCATTTCTCTCAAATTTCTGATACTGATTCATCGAAATCATCAAGTGCTGCATCATTTATTCATGAAGATGACGAATCATTTGCTGAAACAATAATACTTCTCATGTTCTACGAAATCTGAAAGGCTTGAAGTCTAGTTCTTGATGAAGAAACAGATCAACTCTATGAGTTAAATAAACAACAAGAAGATGAAATCAAAGAGTTGAAGACTAAACTTCAAGCTAAAGAAAACACTTCTTCTGATTTCATCTACTCTGAGCGTTCTAGATCTCAGAAAATATCTGATTCTTTCTGATTTACTGACGAAAAGAATTCTACTTGAAAGAACTGATACGACAAAATTCAAAATAAACTAGAGATCAACGTCGATCTCTTTTCAAGTGAACGAGTCAAACTGAGCTATGTACATTTCAGATTATTCAATGACGCAGCTGATGTCGCTCAATCTAGACGCGAACGTGACTGTGTCAATTTTTATAAGATTGTCAATGATCTTTTGAAAGAACTAGCTGAGTTGTTCAATGATTCAGATAAGAAAGTTAACTTTCGTAGAAAATACTACAACTTGATTCAAGAATCAAAGAAGTTCAGCGAGTTCTACACTCAGTTTCAACGATTATCTTTCTATTTGAAGTATCATGAAAAGCAACTGATCGTTGATCTGAAAGATAAAATTAACTCTCGTCTTCGATTCATTTGAATAAATCAATTAGTTCAATCTGATTTTCTCAAAAAAATTCGTTTCTATCTGATTCATTTGAATAATGATCAGCGAGTCATTCAAGAAATCAAGAACAAAGTCAATCTCATCAAACATGTCAACAATCTGTCAAAAATCATCTTTCATAAAGCTGTTGTTACTCAGTTAGTCAATCATTCAAAATCTGATCATCTAAAGTCACGTGACGCGATTTTAACTAGCGTCAAGAAAGCAGATGTTCTAGTTGAAACCTGTTTCATATGTCATAAATCAGATCATAGTTTTAGAGAGTATCTTGATCGACCTATTAGAATTAATGCAGTGAACGATGAATATGATTGCTTTGATTTCAATTCGAATTTCAATTCAAAAAACTAGTCATCTCTTTAAAAGTCATTAAAGAGAAAGAAGTTATATCTTTGTGCAAACTAGATGAAATTCTATTGAAAGAAAATTACTTTGAAAAGTCGTTTCTAATTGATGCTCATCTCATCTCGCAGAATCAATTCTTCAGCCTTCGTTCGCTAATAAACAGTGATTCAGTCACTCATATGCTCATACATGCTAATCTAGTCAATAGAGTATGCAAGAAACTAGAAATTCAATCTATATCTTTGACAAAAGAGAAGTTAATAAGAGATTATGATGAGAAGATATTTAAGAAGATCATCACTCATAAAATTCTATTTAATCTCATCATCGAAAGTCATAAGAAATTGACTGTATCAATGTTGATAGCTGATATCAATCATCATGAAGTCATATTGAGTAAGCTCTGAATGAACAAAAACGAAATATTACTGAATATGCAAAACGATGTCATTGTTTTTTTGAATCAATTAAATACTTCTATTTCGATTTTTTCAATTCTTCTCAATTCAAAGCACTCAAGTTGACTACGATCAACTTCGCTCTCTTCTATCATTCAGACTAAGGTTTCTATTATGCTCAAACAATCTGTTTCAACTACGACTAAGAAAGAATCATTCTCGATTCGAAGCATAGATGCAGCTTCGTTCAAAACTCTACTGAATCGATCAAAGAAGAATCAGACTGAAGTCTTTGCTCTATTCATGACTGATATTGATAGAGAAATCGCGTACAATACTCAGTGCGATTTGAACGTTTTAAACGTCTCTTTAATTGATGAAATGACTCAGAATTTGAAAGATATTAAAGTCAAACTGTCATCAGAATATCATGAATTTCTAGATGTTTTTGATCAAGCTCAATTGAATAAACTATCTTCTTATCACTTCTATGATCATAAAATTGAGCTCATCAGTGATTCAACGCTTTCTCGCTGTTGAGTCTATTGAATGTTCTCTGTCAAACTTCTGAAAGTAAAGAAGTACTTAAACGAGAATCTGTCAAAGAAATTCATCACTTCTAGTCAGACTCTCTATTTCTTTCTCGTTCTATTCGCTCTCAAAGCAAATAAAGATCTTCAATTCTGCATGAACTATCGAAAGCTAAATGTCATTTTCAAAAGAAATAAATATTCTTTATTGCTGATAGACGAGATCATTGATGAAATAGTGAGTTGCAAGCATCTGACTAGATTGAACATCATATCAGCATTCAACAAACTTCAAATGCATCTCAATAACGAGAATTACATCACTTTTATCACTGCTTTAGAAGCATATAAATACAAGATGCTATCATTCAAACTGATTAATGAATCAATCTTCTTTCAGCAATATATGAATAATGTTTTATGAAACTTTCTGAATGACTTTTGCCAAGTTTATTTAAATGACATTCTCATCTATAGCAAAACGAGAAAGAAACATAGAAATCACGTCAAACTAGTATTGAGTCGACTACGCGAAGCTGAACTGCAGATAAATATTCAAAAGTGCGAATTCAATGTGAAAAAGACTGTCTTTCTAGAAATCATTGTATCAGAACTAAATTTTCGTATGAATCTCAGCAAAGTGACAGTCATAGTCAGCTGAATCACTTCGATTAATCTAAAAGAAATTCAGAACTTCATAAGATTTGTTAACTTCTATCATCATTTCATTAAGAACTTCTCGAAACTAGTCAAATCATTTATTCAGCTGACTAGAAAGAACACATCTTTTGTTTGAAATGAGATTTGTGTTCAAGTTTTTGACAATCTAAAGAAACAAGTCAGCTTGATCTTAGTGCTTTGTCACTTCGATCTCAAACGACAAGCTATTCTGAAGATTAATGCTTCAAACTATGTAAAAGATGAAATACTATCTCAATATAATGACGAGAAAGTTTTTCATTCAATGACTTTCTACAGCAAAAGCATGATTCTCGCTGAAATCAATTATTACATCTATGACAAGAAATTGCTAGTCATTATTCAATGCTTCAAACACTGATGATTCAAGCTGAAATGCACTGAACTACTCATTCAAATGTTCATTGATCATCAGACTTTGAAGATTTTTATGAAAAACAAACAGTTGAGTTAATGATAAGTCAACTATCTGAACATTCTATTGAAGTTCAACTTTCAAATCATTTTTAGATCAGATCAAATGAACATTAAGATTGATGATTTAATCAGAATGTCTTCAGCGAACATTTCTGAATCAGCTCAGTATCTTAAAAATCATTTTCAGACTATTTTGATTCTCGATAGAGTTGATGTTTTATCTGTTGCATCGAAAGCAAATCTTTATCATTAAATACATATGATCAATCAAACTGATGAGCTCTGCAGCGAATATAAACAAGCTATGAACGAAAACAAGCTCAAATTTCATATCACTAAATTGAAAGACTGCAAAGTCATTGACGATGTTCTATTTAAAAAAAATCTACTGTGAATCTCTGAGAACATGCACACGAAATTACTACAAGAAGTGCATGATCAATCTTCAATCTTTCATCTCAACAATAAATGAATTATTGATCTAGTTCAGCGTTTCTACTATTGATCAGATCATTGAGCTACTATTCGATGATACATTCAAAACTGTCATGCTTATCAGCGAAGCAAAGTCTCTAGAAATAACATCAATAAACTTCATTATTCTCTCTCGATTTCACAGAAACGCTGAAAAGATATAGCTATGAACTTCATCACTGAACTATCTCTGTCAGAAGACTATAACGTCATTTGCATAATCACATGTCATCTCATCAAAGAATGTCACTATGTTTCATGTCATTGAGAAGACGATGTCATCTCAGTCAAAGAAATGATTTGAATCATGCTATGAAACGTTTATCAACTGCATGATCTACTCAGTTCTATTGTTTCAAACAGAGACTCTCAATTCATATCAACTATGTGAAAGAGTCTTTGCAAGCGACTGAGAATCACAGCTAGTTTATTTGCAGTCTATCATTCAAAGATTGATAATCAGACGAAACAAGTCAATCAAGACGTTGAACGCAAACTTAGAATCTACTGCAATTACATGCAGAACGACTGAGTCAAATAAATATATATGATGAAATTCAGCGACAATTTCAATATCTTCTCAATCATCTTAATAATCTTCTTCTACTTCAATAAAGATTTTCACTCTTGAATGAGTTTCAATTCAGATACGACTGACTATGAAATCATTCATGAACGACTGAAAGCTAGAAAAGCAAATGATATTGTTATTCAAATGAAAGAGCTACTGAGCTTTGATCATCAACAATTGAAAAAGACGAAGCTGATCATTGAAGCACAGATCAATAAACATAGACGAGATGTCATCTATGAGATAGATGACTGAATTTAACTATTCTTCAGAAATGTCAAAATCATGAGATTATGCAAAGATTTGAAAGACAAACAACTAGAATCATATTAGATTACTGTCAAAGCGAGAATCTTCTATCATCTTCATTTATTAATCAGCATGAAGCATCTGCATTCGATGTTTAGCTCAAAGCTACTGCGATTGTATTCAGAAGATTTACTATCAGAACAGCATGCAGAATCTCTCAGACTCATCATTATTAATAATGATGATGATGAACATTGAAAGATAAATGACATTCTGAACTTCAGACGCTATTGAGATTGAATACAGTACAAGATCAAATGAAAAGATCTAGATAAAGATGATGAATGATACTATGTTGATAAAGATGAATTCAATGACTTCAAGAAAGTTTTGAACGAATTTCATATGTTATACTCAAGAAAGTCACGTTAGTATCACAATAACTCAATAAGAAAGCAAGCAAACAAGCAACATTCATGCAAACATAAATTTTCAAAGAAGAGAGTAATGTTACGAGCGTATCAAGACTGAACAAGACTGAAGCTTTAATCAATTTGCAGTGAATGCTAGTGAGTACTTTGTATATTGATTAGAGCTAGTCAGTGTCTCTAGCTCAGATCTGACTCAGATTTGACTCAGTCTTTATTTTCTTTTCTCAACATTTCTTTGTTTAACATCATCTTTCTTTCTACATCATATTCTACTTATGTCACAAACACATCTTCTTTAAGCTTAGTGCAATCTCTGAATATTACTTAAATAGAAGCTTTTGTACTCATCTTCTTCTGTATTCTTAATATTCAGTTATAACTATCTTTAAAGATCAAGCACTATCAACTCTGATTTTCATTGATTGTATTATTTAGACATGATTCTGACATTAACTCAGTTGAAGATTTCATGAAACTGAATGAAGTGATCTCTGTCATGTCACTGAGTGAACTGAAGAAGAAGCTTTCAATAGTTTATCATAACTTTCTGAATGTTTTCAATAAAGAAAAGACAACGTAGTTGTTCTTGCATTGATCATATGATCATAAGATTGAATTAAAAGATGAGAGTTAATTCTTTAAAAGTTGATTGTACTTTATGTTGAGTTACAAGCTGCAGAAAATCAAAGAGTATTTAGAAGAGAATTTGAAGAAGAAGTTCATCACACTCAGCAAAGCTTCTTTTGCTTCGTCAATACTATTTGTTGAAAAGAAAGATAATAGTTTTCACTTTTGCATGAACTATTGAAAACTGAATGCTCTGATTAAAAGAAATCGTTATTCAATACTCTTGATAAACGAAGTATTAACTTAAATTCAAGACAGTAAGTATCTGACTTGACTCAACATTATCATCACGTTCAATAAACTGCGCATGAGTTCAGAAAGTGAAGATTTAATCACTTTTGTTACTTTCTTTGACATTTACAAGTATAGAGTAATGCTTTTCAAATTAATCAATGAATCTGCGTTCTTTCAGCACTATATCAACAATGTGTTATTTGACTGTCTGCATAAGTTCTGTCAGACATATCTGAATGATATTCTCATTTACAGTAAAACATTGAAAGAACATAAAACTCACATGAAAGAAGTGCTAAACAAGCTTCGTGAAGCTAATTTGCAGATAAACATTGACAAATATGAATTCAAGATTCAGAAAATCTCGTGTCTAAAACTATTGATATTCATTAATGATCTGCGAATGAACTCTTGAAAAGTAGATGTGATTCGAAGCTGAAAAGTGTTACAATCATTAACTCATGTGCAGATCTTCATTGACTTCTGCAATTTCTATTGATGATTCATAAAGAACTTCTCAAAGATTGTTCAACTCATGATAAAGCTGACTCAAAAAAATCATTTCTTTGAATGAACAAAGATTTGTCAGATGATCTTTGAAGAACTAAAGTAACAGATGACAACAGTTCTCATTCTGAAGCATTTCAACTTGATCAGAAAAGTTATTCTGAAAACAAACTTCTTGAACTATGTAAACGACGAAGTATTATCTCAGTATGACGATGAAGACATTCTACATTCAATGATCTTCTATAGCAAGAACATGATTTTCGCAAAATACAACTACAAGATTTATGACAAAGAACTGCTGATCATTATTTGCTGTTTGAAACATTGACATCTTGAATTAAAATGTATGAATATTTCAATTAAGATCTTCATTAATCATCTGAATTTAAAGTACTTCATGATCATCAAAGAACTGATCAGATGACAAGCTAAATGAGCTGAGAAGTTATTTAAATATAACTTCAAGATCATATATCAGTCGAAAAAACAGAATCTGAAAGTTGACATGCTGATCAGAATGTCAAACGTTAAGTCAGTTGAAGCAAATGATGATTGAAAGCTTTATCAACATCAGATGCTATTGTCAGAAGATAAATTTGAACTGCAGTCAATAAAAGTTGATCAAGAAGATGTTACAAGTGTATCAAGACTGAAGTTTTAATTAATTTGCAGTGAATGCTAACAAGTTTTCTGTGTAATGATTAAAACTAGTCAACAATCTAGTCAAGATCTGACTCAGATATGACTCAACTTCTTTTTCTTTTTCAACACTTTTTTCTTTCAACAACATCTTGTTCATCTACATCACATTCTTCTCATGTCACAAACACATTTCTTTCAAGTTTAATGCAGTTTCTGAACATTACATAAATAGAAGCTTTTGTATCAATCTTCTTCTGTATTCTTAATATTCAGTTATAGCTATCTTTAAAGATCAAGCACTATCAACTCTGATCTTTATCAATTGTATCATCTAGACATGATTCTGACATTATATTAAGAATTCGTTAATCACATGATACTGATCTCATTACTCATTCAACATACTCATTTAGACAGAACAAGTTTAAAGAAATTTATTTATTTAATGATCAACGATAATTGAAAGATAAAACAACATTAGAGAGTTGAATAGAATCAACGACAAGACTGTTTGAATTGCTAGACTACTTATTGCTCATTAAGTACGTGTTACGAGCGTATCAAGGCTGAACAAGGCTGAAGCTCTAATCAATTCGCAGTGAACGCTAGCGAGTTCTCTGCGTAATGATTAGGGCTAACCAGCGAGCTAGCCAGATATGGCTCAGATATGACTCAGATATGACTCAACACTCTTTTCCTTCCCCAACACCTCTTTTCTTTCATCAACACCTTGTTCATCTACATCACATTCTTCCCGTGTCACAAACACATTTCTTTCGAGCCTAGCGCAGCCTCTGAACATTACATAAATAGAAGCTCTTGTATCAACCTTCTTCTGTATTCTTAATATTCAGTTATAGCTACCTCTAAAGATCAAGCACTATTCAATCCTGACTTTCGCTGGTTGACTCACCTAGGCACGATCCTGACATTATATTAAGAATTCGTTAACCACACGATACTGGTCTCATTATTCATTCAACATACTCGTACAGACAGAACGAGTCTAAAGAAATTCGTTTACCTGGTGATCGACGCAATCGAAAGACTGAACAACACTAGAAAGTTTGATAGAATCAACGACGAGGCTGTTTGAATCGCTAGACAACTTATCGCTCACTAAGTACGCAAAGTTCACTCGATCAAGAGAATCAACTCATTCTCGTGAAACAGACGAGTGAAAATAAGCTGTTCAACCCGATTAAGAGAATCGACGATAAAGAACCTTCGTGAATTGCTTGAGAATCACTCAAAAAACTCACAAACCAAAAATACCCTTCTAATCAACAACATCCTCCCCTGAAGATTAAACACTTGACCATACGCCTTCATTAATACTGCCGAGCATCGTCATCCGCTCGATCCCGTTCTTTCTTCAAATTTCACCATGTCAAAACGTTCATCTATCGAAGAACGTTTCGAAGAATTCCGAAGCCGCTTTTCTCAAACCTCTGAGACTGATTCATCGGAACCCTCTAGTGCTGAACCATTCATCAATGACGACGACGAGTCATTCGCTGAAACAGTAATACCCCCTGTTTCTATCGAAAACTGAAAGGCTCGATGCATGGTTCTCGACAGAGAAACAGATCGACTCAACGAGCTGAGTAAACAACGAGACGACGAAATCAAAGAGTTGAAGGCTAGACTTCAAACTAAAGAAATCACTTCTTCTGGTTTCACCTACTCTGAGCGTTCTAGATCTCAGAAAATACCTGATTCTTCCTGATTTACTGACGGAAAGAATTCTACTTGGGAAAACTGGTACGGCAAAATTCAGAATAAACTAGAGATCAACGTCGATCTCTTTCCAAATGAACGAGTCAAACTGAGCTATGTACATTCCAGATTATTCGATGACGCAGCTGATGCCGCCCAATCTAGACGCGAACGTGGCTGTGCCAATCCCTATAAGACCGCCGATGATCTTTTGAAAGAACTAGCTGAGTTGTTCAATGATTCAGATAAGGAAGCCAACTTTCGTAGAAAATACTACAACTTGGTTCAAGAATCAAAGAAGTTCAGCGAGTTCTACACTCAGTTTCAACGATTATCTTCCTATCTGAAGTATCACGAAAAGCAACTGATCGTCGATCTGAAAGATAAAATAAACCCTCGTCTTCGATTCGTTTGAATAGGTCAATTAGTTCAACCTGGTTCCCTCAAAGAGATTCGTTCCTACCTGATTCGTTTGAATAATGATCAGCGAGTCATTCGGGAAATCAAGGACAAAGTCAACCTCATCAAACGCGTCGACGACCTGCCAAAGACCACCTTTCATAGAGCTGTTGTTACTCAGCCAGTCGATCATTCAAAACCTGACCATCTAAAGCCGCGCGACGCGGTTTTAACTAGCGCCAAAGAAGCAGACGTTCTAGCCGAAACCTGTTTCATATGTCATAAATCAGGCCATAGATCTAGAGAGTGCTCTGACCGGCCTACCAGAATCAATGCAGTGAACAATGAATACGATCGTTTCGGGTCCGATTTCGATTCGAATTCCGATTCAAAAAACTAGTCACCTCTTCAAAAGTCATCGAAGGAGTAGAGGTTATATCTTTGTGCAAACTAGACGAAATTCTACCAGAAGAGAATTACTTTGGAAAGTCGTTCCTAATTAACGTCTTTCTCAACTCTCAGAATCGATCTTTTAGCCTTCGTTCTCTGATAGACAGTGGTTCAGCCGCTCATACGCTCATACACGCTAACCTAGTCAATAGAGTATGCGAGAAACTAGGAATTCAACCTATATCACTGGCAAAAGAGAAGTTAATAAGAGGCTATGATGGGAAGATATCTAAGAAGACCATCACTCATAAAATCCTACCCAACCTCATCATCGGAAGTCATAAGGAATTGACTGTACCAATGCTGATAGCTGATATCGATCATCATGAAGCCATATTGAGTAAGCTCTGAATGAACAAAAACGGAATATTATTGAATATGCGAAACGACGTCATTGTTTTTCCGGACCAATTAAATACTTCTATTTCGGTTTTTCCGGTCCCCCCCAATTCAAAGCACCCAAGTTGGCCTCGATCAACTTCGCCCTCTTCTACCATTCAGACTAAGGCCTCTATTATGCTCAAACGACCTGTTTCAACTACGGCTAAGAAAGAATCATTCTCGATTCGAAGCATAGATGCAGCTTCGTTCAAAACACTGTTGAACCGTTCAAAGAAGAATCAGACTGAAGTCTTTGCTCTATTCATGACAGACATCAATAGGGAAATCGCGTACAATACTCAGTGCGATTTGAACGCTCTAAACGTCTCTTCAATCAATGAAACGGCTCAGGATTTGAAAGATATTAAAGCGAAGCTGCCACCGAAATATCATGAGTTCCTAGATGTTTTTGATCGAGCTCAATCGAATAAACTACCCCCTCATCGCTTCTACGACCATAAAATCGAGCTCATCAGTGATTCAACGCCCCCTCGCTGCCGGGCCTATCGAATGTCCCCTGCCAAACTTCTGAAGGTAAAGGAGTACTTAAACGAGAACCTGTCGAAGAAATTCATCACTTCTAGCCAGGCCCCCTATTCCTCCCTCGTTCTATTCGCCCTCAAAGCAAATGAAGATCTTCGATTCTGCGTGAACTATCGAAAGCTAAATGTCATTTCCAAAAGAAATAGGTATTCTCTACCGCTAATAGACGAGATCATTGAAAAGATAGTGAGTTGCAAGCATCTGACGAGATTGAATATCATATCAGCGTTCAACAAACTTCGAATGCACCTCGATAGCGAGAATTACACCACTTTTATCACTGCTTTAGAAGCATATAAATATAAGATGCTACTCTTCGGACTGACTAACGAATCGGCCTCATTTCAGCAATATATGAATGACGTTCTATGAAACTTTCTGAACGACTTTTGCCAAGCCTATCTAGATGACATTCTCATCTATAGCAAAAAGAAAAAGAAACATAGAGATCACGTCAAACGAGTATTGGGCCGACTACGCGAAGCTGAACTGCAGGTGAATATTCGAAAGTGCGAATTCAATGTAGAAGAGACTGTCTTTCTAGAAGTCATCGTATCAGAACTAGACCTTCGTATGAACCTCAGCAAAGTGACAGCCATAGTCAGCTGAACCACTTCGACCAACCTAAAAGAAATTCAGAGCTTCGTGGAATTTGTTAACTTCTACCGCCGTTTCATTAAGAACTTCTCGAAGCTAGTCAAACCGTTCACTCAGCTGACTAGAAAGAACACGCCTTTTGTTTGAAACGATGCCTGTGTTCAAGCCTTTGACAATCTAAAGAAACAAGTCAGCTCGACCTCAGTACTTCGTCACTTCGACCTCAAACGACAAGCTATTCTGAAGATCGATGCTTCGAACTATGTAAAAGGTGGAATACTATCTCAGTACGATGACGAGAGAGTTCTTCATCCGGTGACCTTCTACAGCAAAAGCATGATTCTCGCTGAAATCAATTACCACATCTATGACAAGAAATTGCTAGCCATTATCCGATGCTTCGAACACTGGCGACCCGAGCTGAAATGCACTGAACTACTCATTCAGATGTTCACCGATCATCAGGCTTTGAAGACCTTCATGGAAAACAAACAGTTGAGTCGACGACAAGTCAACTACCTGAACGTTCTATCGAAGTTCAACTTTCAGATCATCTTTAGGTCAGGCAAAACGAACACTAAAGCCGATGCTCTAATCAGAATGTCTCTAGCGGACGCCTCTGAACCAGCTCAGCGTCTTGAAGATCGTTTTCAAACTATTCTGACCCCCGATAGAGTCGATGTTCTACCTGTTGAACCGGAAGCAAATCTCTATCAACGAGTACGTATGGTCAACCAAACTGATGAGCTCTGCAGCGAATATAGGCAAGCTATGAACGAAAACAAGCTCAAATTCCATACCACTAAATTGGAAGACTGCGAAATCATTGACGGCGTCCTATTTAGGAAAGGCTTACTG
>JAABUR0100001925.1_pt1 | contig 34476 bp, 26 predicted proteins | sample 5560091 | NCBI WGS metagenome assembly JAABUR01 (sample SAMN10711879, study PRJNA513375) | rock metagenome | isolation source: Antarctica rocks | place: Antarctica: Victoria Land, University Valley sud | reverse complement strand
TAGATTTGAACGAGTCCCTGGAGCAGCGGCGAGTCTTGGCAGCGCCCAGCGTTCAATGGGCCGAGGTCGATCGGAATCCCCCAACGACCAGCGATGTCCCTCCCGTGGTTGACCATGGGAGGGACATTCCTCGTTCGGTCCCGAAGCCGGAATAGCCGTGCGCCCCGACCAGAGGTGGCGGCGGCAATCGTCACGACGCGGCCGAGCATCCGCCGCCCGCCATGCGCCCCCGCCGCCGCTGGCAGCCTGACGATGTCGGACCGCCGCGGTCGGTGCGGCGTGACTCGCACCCGGCTCCCCCTCGTCAGACTACTCGCCGGCATCGAGCCCGCCCCACGCGTCCTCCCCTCAATGGACCAGCCATTGATGGCACGGCCGGGGCGACCAGTTCGACTGGTTCAGACAGGCCGCGGCCGCTCGTGGACATAGCGGCTCAGCAGGGTAATCAGCAGACCGACCAGGCAGCCGACCGCGAGGGCGAGGCGCAGCCCCGTCGCCTCGGCCAATCCCCCGACCATGGCCGGGCCGATCAGAAAGCCGCCATAGCCGATGGTCGTCACCACCGCGCTTGCCTCGCCGAGGCGGTCGCCCGCCTCGTCACCCGCCAACGAGAAGGTGATCGGCGCCACCGCGGCAAGCGACAACCCGACGATGAGCAGGCCACCCAGAATTGGCACGGTCTGCTCGGTTGCCAGCGCCGCCACGAGACCGGCCGCCGAGACGACACCGGCGAGCTCAAGGGTCCGCCGCCGCCCGAAGCGGTGGATCGCCACCGAGGAGACGAAACGGCCAACCATCATCGCCAGGTGGAAGATCGCCACGCCGGAGGCCCCGATCAGCACCCCAAGCGACAGCGACGAGCGGAGGTAAATCGGCGACCACGTCTCCATGATCCCTTCGAACAGGAAGCCGAGCGCGGTCAGTGCGGCCAACAGCAGCAGCGGTCGGCTCTGGAACAGACCGAACCGATCGCTTACGGGCCGCGACCCCGCCTTCACCGGCGCTGGCCGCTCATCAAGCGAGAGCATCCTGGTCAGCAGCATCGCGCCCGCGAGCAGCGTCGCCACCCCAACATAGAGCCAGCGAAACGGGACTCCCGCGGCAACGAGTCCACCGGCGCTCAACGCGCCGAGCGCCCCGCCGCCGCTAAACGACCCATGGGCCAGCGACATGATCTGCCGGCCGGAGCGCTGCTCAACACCGATCGCCGTGGCGTTGATCCCGACATCGTAGACGCCGGTCGAGGAGTAGTAGACCAGCAGCAGCACGACCAGAAACGCGGCCCCGCCGACGACGGCGAACCCCAGCCAGACGCCAGCCATCACGATACCCGCCCCGGCGATCATCCGGCGGCGCCCCCAGCGGTCGACCCCGCGACCGGCCAGGACCATCGTCGGCAACGAGGCGATAAAGCCCGACGAGAGCGACGCGCCAAGCACCCCTGGCGAGAGATCGAGGGCCCGGCTCAGGTCCGTCAGCAGCACCTGCCAGACCCCGAACATGACGCCGAAGACCGCGAATAGGGCGACGAGCACCGTGCGATCGTGGCCGCGACCCGGCAAGCGGCTCGCGGCCGGCGCGACTACTGCCATGGAGGGAGTCGTCTACTCCCCGGCATGGCGACCCGGTGCACCAGGCTGGATTGGCTCGTTCGGGAGCGCCGCCTCATCGTCGCCGTCAGATAGGTCTTCCATCTCACGGCGGAGGTCGGCGAGATCGCCAAATTGCCGGTAGACCGAGGCGAACCGGATGTAGGCGACCTGATCGAGGGCCTTGAGCTCGCGCAACACCGACTCGCCGATGGCGCTCGACGGCACCTCCGGTGTTCCCATGGCCAGCAGCTCGGCCTCGATGCGGAGCACGAGTGCTTCGATCTGCTCTTCGCCGACCGGCCGCTTCGTCAGGGCGACGCGCAGCTTCTGGCGCAGCTTCGCCGGGTCGAATTCCTGTCGTCGTCCGTCCTTCTTGACGACGGTCAGGGCGACCGCCTCAACCCGCTCGTAGGTGGTAAACCGACGGCCGCAGTTGCCGCATTCCCGGCGGCGCCGGATCGAGTCGCCACCAGTGATCTCGCGGCTGTCGATGACCCGGGAATCGCCTGTATGGCAGTAAGGACATCGCACCAGCTAGCATCCTTCGTCGTGATCAATCGCCGCGGTCGGGTCGCCAGACGACCGGCATCCTCGCCCTGGCATGGCGGCACGTGCCATCAGGGACGACGCCTGGGAGCTCGGGCCGCAATTGCCGTCCGGGCGCCACGTCCCGCCAAAGTGGTCGCAGGGTTCAGCGTCGACCGTCATCGCCCGGGCTGAAGGTCCAGGGCGACCGTCGAGCCGCGAGCACGCGCGGCCGTCCACACCGCGGCGGTCAGCCGCGCCGGGCTAGCGATCGCGGAGAAACTTGATAATCGATGACTGCTCCGCCCAGTCGTCCGCGGGAAAGACTGGCGCGTTACTCGACTGGCGGGCCATGGACTGCGGTTGCGGTTGCGGTTGCGGTTGGGCATAGCGGACCGGGCGCTCGCGCTCCCGCTCGCGGGGCATCTCCCGCTCCCGCACAATCTCCCGCTCGCGCGGCAGCTCGCGTTCGCGGGGCACATCTCGTTCGCGCGGCAGCTCCCGCTCGCGCCCGGGACGGCGTACCTGATAGGAGGTGTCAGCCGGGGCGCGATCGTCGAACCCCGTCGCGATCAGGGTGATCGTGACGGCATCACCCAGCGACTCGTCAATCGAGGTCCCGTAGATGATCTCCGCGTCCTCATCGACGGCCGCGCGAATGATCTCCGCCGCTTCACTGGTCTCCAGCAGCGTCAGGCTCGAACCGCCGGTGATGTTGTAGAGGACACCGGTCGCCCCCTCGATACTCATCTCAAGCAGCGGGCTCTCGATCGCTTCCTTGGCGGCATCGATACAGCGCGAATCCCCAACCCCGTGACCGATCGCCATCAGCGCCGACCCGGCGTCCTTCATGATGGTCTTCACATCGGCGAAGTCGAGATTGATGACGCCCGGCTTGGTGATCAGGTCAGAGATGCCGCCGATCCCCTGCCGGAGCACATCATCGGCGATCCGGAACGCCTCGGTGATCGGCGTTTTCGGGTCGACCATATCGAGGAGCCGCTGGTTGGGGATGGTGATCAGCGCATCGACCGTCTGGCGGAGCTGGGCGATTCCTTCCTCGGCGGCGCGACGGCGACGCGTCCCTTCGAACTCGAACGGCTTGGTGACGACGCCGACGGTCAGCGCTCCCGCGGCCTTCGCCAGCTTGGCGATGATCGGCGAGGCGCCGGTGCCGGTTCCACCGCCCATCCCGGCGGTGATGAAGACCATATCGGTGCCGCGTAAAATCTCGGCCAGCTGATCGGAGCTTTCTTCAGCGGCTCGCTCACCGATCTCGGGACGGCCGCCCGCGCCGAGTCCCTTGGTCAGCTTGTCGCCGATCCGGACGTAGATCGGCGCCTCGCTCGTCAGGAGGGCCTGAGCATCGGTGTTGACCGCGACAAACTCGATCCCGTCGGCGCCCGACAGGAGCATCCGGTTGATCGCGTTCCCACCGGCGCCGCCAACACCGACCACCTTGATCCTGGCAAAGAGGTTGGCGTTAAGATCGAGGTCACCCCATCCCAACCGCAAGCTGTCCGGACGCCCCGCGACCGGCGGCGCTGCCGAACTGGCGGCCGATGACGGTTCGACCGGCGCGGCAGGCTCGACGCTCGCGGGCACGGCGGCCTGTTCGTACGCCTGGATACCCCCTGGCCGAGGGCTCTGCATGGGACGCCGCGCTGGACGCGGCGGACCGTTACCCTGGGACTCCATCGCTTCCCTACCCCACCCCGTCAGATCCAGCCGTTGCGGGGAACACCAGCTGGAACCTATCTGACCATGATTCGCGGAGAATGACAGTGCTGGTTCCCACAGCTGGTGGCCAGCGTCACGCCGCACACGCCGTCTGGCTGGTCGTCTCGACGCTCCTCATACCACTCCCCACCGGTATGACTCGCGTTCCAGTCGCGGCCAGTCGACGGTCGCGAACGCTACGTTTCCATGACTGCCAGTCACGGCCGAGTATAGCACGCTGGTTCCTGGAATCGAACGTCGTCGGCCCTGTCCGGACAGGATGACCTTACCGTTGCCGCTGCCCCCGGCGCTCGCGGGCGAGACCGATCAGGCGCTCGACGAGCTCCGCCAGCGGGATGCCGGACGCCTCCCAGAGCTTGGGGTACATGCTGATCGAGGTGAAGCCGGGGATCGTATTGACCTCGTTAACGAGGAGGTGGTCGGTCCCCCGCTCAAGAAAGAAGTCAACCCGCGCCAGACCGGCAAGATCGAGGGCCCGGAAGGCGTCGATCGCAAGCCGCTGCATCGAGATCATCGTCTCGCGATCGATGTCGGCGGGGATGACGATCTGCGATGTATCGTCGACGTACTTCGCGTTGTAATCGTAGAACTCATTGCCGGCGACGACCTCGCCGGCTATCGAGGCCATCGGCTCGTCGTTGCCAAGGACCGACATCTCGAGCTCGCGGGCATCGACGCCCCGCTCAATGATGATCCGACGATCGTAGGCGGACGCCATGGCCATCGCCGCCGGGAACTCGGCGACCGAATGCGCCTTCGCCACCCCGACGCTCGACCCCATGTTTGCCGGTTTCACGAAGCAGGGGAACCCGAGTGCATCGTCGACCCAGGCAGTCACCGTCGCCGGGTCGCGTTCCCACTCGGTGCGTTGCACCAGCCGCCACGGCACCTGGGGCAGACCCGCACCGGCGAGCACCGTCTTCGCCATCGCCTTGTCCATCGCCACGGCCGAGCCGAGCACCCCGGAGCCGACATAGGGAAGGCCGGTCAGCTCCAGCAAGCCCTGGACCGTCCCATCTTCACCCATCGGTCCATGCAGCACCGGAAAGACGACATCGATCGCGCTGCCAATCTCCGCGAGCGCCGACGACGGTGATGTCGCGGCCCCGTGCTCCGCCGCCTCCCGGGGCATCCCATCCCCCAGGGCGTAGAACGGCGAAGCCGCCATCAGGGCCCGCAGGGGATCGCCACCAGTCAGCCAGCGTCCATCGCGGGTCACACCGACCGGGACGACCTCGAATCGATCAGGATCGAGGGCGCCAATCACCGTTTCAGCCGACCGCAGCGAGACATCGTGTTCGTCCGACTGCCCACCGAACAGGACCGCCACCCGCACCTTGCCTGACCCTTGCTGCCGCATTCCGTTGCTTCCTCCCACCACGTTAGAAATCGCCGATCTCTTCGACCTCTCGCCGCAGGTCGATCCCGAACCGCTCCCGCACCCGCTCCTGGGCGGTCGCGATCAACTCCCGGACCATCGTGGCGGTCGCGCCGCCATCATTGACGATCCAGTTGCTGTGCTTGGCCGAGAAGGCAACGGCGCCGACCCGGAACCCCTTCATTCCCGCCTCCTCCAACAGCCGCCCGGCAAAGTCATCCGGCGGATTGGCAAAGGTCGAGCCCGCGCAGGCGCCGGTCGGCTGCGTCCGCTTGCGGAAGGCGGCGTGCTCGTCCGCCAGCTGGACCAGCTCCCCAGGATCACCTTTCGGCAGCACAAAGACGACCTCGAGCACATGATGGGATCGGGGCCGCGGCTCCGCCTTGATCGAGGTGTGACGATAGGCGGGTTGCAACCACATCCAGGGGCGCGTGACGACCTCGCCGTCGTTGTCAAGGACGACGACTGACTCCAGATGGTCCTTCTGCTCCGTCCCGTGGGCGCCCGCGTTGTTGACCGTGGCGCCGCCGATCGTTCCCGGCAGGCCAACCCCCCAGTCGAGCCCCGACCACCCGTGCTCGGCGGCGTAGCGCCCGGTCCAGGAGAGCGGCGCCTGCGTGCCAATCCGCAACCGTACCGCCCCGCCGAGATCCTCGACGCTCACCAGGCGCTCGGCCCGCTCGCCCGGGGTCCGAGCGAGGATGACGAGACCACGAATCCCGCGATCGCCGACGAGCAGATTGCTGCCACCACCGATCACGGTCACCGGGAGGCGCTGCGCTCGCCCCCATGCCGCCGCCGCGACCAGATCGTCCGGTGTCGGCGCACGGACGAGCAGATCGGCCGGTCCCCCGATTCGCCACGTCGTATGGAGCGACATCGGCGAATCCTGGAGCACCTTGAGGCCGGGACGATCGGGGATGGTGGCTGTCGTCACCGGGACGACTCCGGTCTATTCGGCGCGCCCTCCCGGTCGCGGCGGAGCAGATTGAGGAGCTTTGGACCGACGGTGGTGACATCCCCAGCCCCAAGGGTGAGGACGACATCACCCGGCTCTACCAGCGTCGCCAGGCGAGTCGCCGCGTCGCCAGGGCCCCTGGCGAGGACTCCCGGGGCGGGGAGCTTCGCGATCAGGTCGCGGGCGCTGATGCCAAGCGCATCGGTTTCCCGGGCCGCATAGACATCGAGGATCATTACCCGATCGGCGTCGCTAAACGACCCGGCAAAGTCGTCGAGCAGCGCCTTTGTCCGGCTAAAGGTGTGCGGTTGAAAGACCGCCCAGCGGCGGCGGTCCGGAAAGCGTTCACGGGCCGCGAGCAGCGCGGCGCGCAACTCCCTGGGGTGGTGGGCGTAATCGTCGATCACCATGACCCCCGCGACCTCTCCCTTCAGCTCGAATCGCCGTCCGACCCCGGTGAAGGCACCAACGGCCGCAAGGGCAGCCGCCGCATCGTAGCCAAGCGCCGCGAGGGCCGCGAGTGCGGCCGTCGCGTTGCGCGCGTTATGGCGACCGGGCACGCCAAGGGGCATTGCCCGCTCCTCGCCGCCGGGAAGGCGAACGCGCCAATCACCTTCGCGTCCCGTCAGACACCACTCCGCGTCGTCGGTCTCCCCGACCGTCACGATTGTCACGGACGATGGGATCGCCCCGGAGGAAAGAAGGCGGGCGCAGCCCGAGTCATCGATGGCGGCGACGATGACGCCATCCGCTCGAACATTTGTCGTGAAGCGCGCGAACGCACGGTCGTAGGCCACCTGGTCCGGAAACAGGTCCGGATGGTCGTAGTCGATATTGGTGATGATCGCGATGTCGGGCGTGAGATGGAGAAAGGAGTAATCGTACTCGTCCGCCTCGACGACCATCAGGTCACCGGCGCCGGGCGCGGCGTTGGTGCCGGTCGCCGCGAGCACCGCGCCGATCGCGTAGGTCGGATCGGCACCGAGGGATCGGAGAGCGGCGACGAGCATCCCGGCTGTCGTTGATTTTCCGTGGGAGCCTGCAACCGCGAGCTGGTGTCGGGCATTCGCAAGGAATCCCAGGAGGGCGGCTCGCTTGATCACCGGGGTCTGCCCCGCCAGCGCAACGGTCATCTCGGGGTTGTCCGGGCGCATCGCCGCCGTCACCACGATCAGATCTGCCGCGCCAACGGCGTCGGTGCGGTCATGGCCAATGGTGACGGCGATCCCTTCGGCGGCAAGCTGCTCGGTGAGCTCCGACCCGGCCACATCAGAGCCAGAGATACGATAACCCTCGGCGGCGAGGATCCGCGCCAGACCGCTCATGCCAATACCGCCGATCCCGATGAAATGCAGGCGCGCGGGGACCGGCGGGAGAGCCGCCGCATCAAGCGGCGACGGTGCAGCGGTCATCATCGATCGCTACCGGCGGTCATTGTCGAAGCGGCCACCGCGGTGCCCGACGTGGCCTCGGCCGCGATCTCCCGCACCGCCTGCCGGAACCGCTCGCCCCGATCGAACTCGTCGCGGAAGAGACCGAAGCTGGCGCAACCAGGAGAAAGCAGCACGACATCACCGGCGGTGGCGCGGGCGGCGGCGGCGCGGACCGCTTCCGTCATCCCGCCAAAGGTGCCGACCGGCGAGCAGCCCGCTCGCCGCAGCGCCCGCTCGATGGCCGGGGTAGCGGTACCGTCAAGCAAGTAGATCGCGGCAGTGTTGGTGACAGCCGCCTCGATCAACGGCGAGGGATCGAGCCGCTTGTCGGCGCCACCGGCGAGCAGGTGAACCGGACGACTCCCGAAGCTTCGTAGGGCGGCAGCGGCCGCCACCGGTGCGGTCGCGCTGGTGTCGTTGATATAGCGAACGCCGCCGATCTCGGCCACCGGTTCCATCCGGTCCTTCACCCCGTGGTACGTGGCGAGACCCGCCACGATCGCCTCGTGCGGTGCGCCTCGGAGCCGGGCCGCCGCCATCGCGGCCGCCGCATTGGCGGCGTTGTGCGGACCGATCAGGGCGGGCGTCTCCGGGAGAGCGACGCTCGCGTCTTCTCCCTGCCAGCGCCAGCGCAGCGATCTTCCGCTCATCCACGCGCCGTCCTCCCCGCGATCCTCCTGACCAAAGGGGACCACCGTCGCGTCCGTCTCAGCGGCGGCCCGCCAGGTCTCGGGGTCGTCCCGGTTCAGCACAAGGTGATCGCCTGGCGCCTGGACCCGGCCGATCGATCGCTTCGTCGCGGCGTAGTCGTCGAATCCGTCGTAGGCATCGAGGTGATCCTCGGCGATCATCGTCAGGACGGCGATCCGGGGGGCCAGACGATGCTCGGCGAGCCCTTCCAGCTGCCAGCTCGACAGCTCCAGCACCACCGGCGTCTCGGGTGCGATCTCCGGGAGGCGCGCCAGTGCCGAGACGCCCATGTTTCCCGCCAGCACCGTTCGCGGATCCCGGGCCCGCAGCATCGCCGCGCAGAGGGTGGCGGTCGAGGTTTTGCCCTTGGTCCCCGTGATCCCGATGATCGGGGCGGGACAGGCGCGAAAGAAGAGCGTCATCTCCATCTCGACCGGCACTCCGTGACCGCGAGCCTCCTGCAGGAGCCGGGCCCCGCGTGGTACGCCCGGATTGCGGACAATCAGGTCAGCGCCCGCCGGGGTGAAATCCCGCTCGTCATGACCGCCGAGAACAAACCGGATCGGCAGACCGGTCAACGACGCCATCGACTCATGCAGCTCGGCCGCGGGCCTGGTATCGGTCACCGTTACGATCGCACCGGCCTCGGCCAGGTAGCGTGCGACCCCCGCCCCGCCAGCCCGTGTGCCCAACCCCATGACAGTCGCCCGCAACCCGGAGAATGGATCGGTCATTGGTCGTCAGCCACGAGTCGTCCAGGACTGACCGGCATGGCGGAGAGATGCATGGTCATGCCGCCGACCGTGGTTCCCCGGTCAGACATCGATGAGCGCCAATGCGACGCCGACAAGCCCGGCCATCATCCCGATCATCCAGAATCGCATCGTCACCTGGGTCTCCGACCAGCCGAGCAGCTCGAAATGGTGATGCAGGGGAGTCATCTTGAAGATGCGCTTGCCTTCGCCGGTCCGTCGCCTGGTGTACTTGAAGTAGCTGACCTGCAACAGGACCGACGCCGCCTCGGCGACGAAGACGAAGCCGACCACCGGCAGCAGGAGCCACTGACCGGTCATGAAAGCGGCGGTCGCCAGTGCCGCCCCGATCGCCAGGGAGCCGGTGTCGCCCATGATGACCTGCGCCGGGTGCGCGTTGTACCAGAGAAACCCCATCAAGGCGCCGACCATCGTGAAGCAGAAGGTGACCACCCCGACCTGGCCCTGCCCGTAGGCGATGATGCCATAGGCGACGAAGGCGATCGCCGCGGTCCCAGGGCACAGCGTGTCGAGACCATCAGTAAGGTTGACCGCGTTGGCAAAGCCGATGATCGCCAGGGCGGCAATCGGCAGATAGAGCATGCCGATATCGAAGCGTCCAAGGACCGGCACGTAGATGTGGTGGAGGGCGAGCCCGAGGGGTCTGGGGAGGTGCAGGATGAGCGCCGCCACGATACCAAAGGTGGAGAGCCAGGCGAACTTGAAGCGCGCGGTCATCCCCTGCCGGATGTCCCCGACCAGACTCATCCGGTCATCGATGGCCCCCAGAAAGGCGCAGGCGAGGAGCACACCGATCGGGAGCAGCATCGAGAGGCGGCCAACGACATTGAAGACAAAGGTGATCGTCACGACCGAGGCGGCGACCATCAACCCGCCCATCGTCGGCGTTCCCATCTTGACGAGGTGAGTCTGTGGCCCGTCGATTCGAATCTTCTTCCCGATCTTTTGCTGCCGAAGATAGGTGATGATCGGCCTGCCAATGATCAGGGTGATGACGAACGTCAGCCCCGCCAGGGCCAGCGAGACCGCCATGTTCTCGTTCGGGTCACGCGGCATGACACTGAAGGGAGCATCTGACGCCGGAGAGGACGTCGCCACGAGGGTAATGATGGAGTCGATCATACGGGCCGGTCGCTGCCTCCACCGGCCGAGCCGGCGTCGTCGCGCAGCGCCGCGACCATCTCTTCCATCAGCAGCCCACGCGAGCCCTTCAGCAGAACGACGTCCCCTTCCCGCAGGAGCTCCTGGAGATGATCGACCAGCTCCCCCCGCTGGTCGAGACCAAATGATGTCACGTCGGGCGCCCGGCCGTCGACGTGGCGGGCCTTTCTCGCCTCCTCGGCGATGATCCGCGCCAGCTCGCCATAGGTCAGCACGACATCGGCGACCTCACCGGCCCGCCGGCCGACTACCCGATGCTCCCCTTCCGCCAGCGAGCCAAGCTCCCGCATGTCACCCAGTACCGCGATTGCCCGCCGGTACCGGTTGCCCCGCCGCAGATCGGCCAACAAACTGAGTGCCGAGAGCATCGACGGGGTGCTGGCGTTGTAGGTGTCGTCGATCAACCGCGAGCCATGGGGGCCGGGCTGGACCAGCAGCCGGACCTGGATCGCTGGCTCGTCGAACCCGGGCAGCATCTCGGAGACATGCATCCCCATCGCGTGACCGACCGCCAGGGCGGCGAGGGCGAGCTGAACGGCATGCCCACCGACGAGCGGCACCCGTACATGGAGTCTGTCACCGGCCAGATGCAACCAGAACGATGTGCCTTCCAGCGCCTCGGTCGAGACCTGTGAGGCCCAGACCTCCGAGTTCGGGGTCAGACCGTAGGTCACTACCCGGCCCCGGCAACGAGCGGCCATCGCGCGAACTCGATGGTCGTCGCCATTGAGGACCGCGGCGCCGTCCGCCGGAACCGCGTCGACCAGCTCCGCCTTCGTCTCGGCGATCGCTTCGATCGAGCCCATCCGCTCAAGGTGCACGGGAAAGACATTGGTGACGACCGCGATGTTGGGTTGGGCGATCGACGCCAGCAGGGTCAGCTCGCCGAACGCATAGGCTCCGCCCATCTCCAGCACGGCGACGTCGGTTCGGGGACCGGTCTCCAGCAAGGAGAGGGGCAGGCCGATCTCGGTGTTGAGGTTGCCCGGCGAGCGGTAGGTGGTGAATCGCTGGCCGAGCACCGCGGCGACCACCTCCTTGGTGCTCGTCTTGCCGACGCTGCCGGTGATCCCGACGACCGACATCGGCAACGCCAACCGGTGCGCCCGTGCCCACCGCTGTAACGCGGCGACCGTGTCATCGACCACGATCACGGGGAGCGGCGGTGATCCAGCCGCCGCGATCCAATCCCGCGCAACAAGCGCCGCCGCGGCGCCCCGCTCGGCCGCCTCGGTGACAAAGGCATGGCCGTCGAGCCGGTCGCCGCGAATCGCCAGAAAGAGGTCGCCGCGCGCGACGAGGCGCGAGTTGCGCTCGATTCGTGGAAAGATCGTCCCCGGCGCGAGCGGTCCCACGAGCTCGCCGCCGGTGCCGGTCAGCACCGCTGCGAGCGGCAGCGCGGGGTATGAGTGACGGTCAGCGTTGAGGGTCGGTGCCAACAGGAACGTCCACTTTCCTACTCGGTACAGCGAGCCAGCTTCTCAAGTGACGATCGGGTACCGGCCTCATTGGCCTCCGGGCGTCTACCCGGCGGAAGGTGCTCAAACAAGAGGAGTGACGTCGATTCCGCCGTCATTCTCCTCGAAGGTGACCACCTCTCCGGAGAAGACCGGGTCCACCGCGTCAAAGGATATCGCCCAGACGATCCTCGTCGGGGGTGTGAGCTCCACGAGCCGTGCCATGAATCGGTCATCCCGCTCCGCCGTCTTGCCGCGGGGGACCTGCTCAGATGAGGGATAGTACAGCGACATCCGGTATCCTCCGCTAATCCGGGCGTCGAATGCATGGACCTTTCCGGTCATCGCCCCTGGCGCGGGTCAGTCAGCCAGGGCGGCAGGGTCGGTCAACGCGCGATCGCGCGCTTCGCGGGGAGCCTTGATGACTGGCGTGGTTTGCGTCCTGGCGCCTGAGCACGCCTCAGTCACGGATGTCTGCTTTCGTGACCGCGCCGTGAACGACCGGCAATGATGATCAGGACGTGGAAAATCGCTGTCGGTCGCCGGTTGGCATCCACACTGACCCATGACCGCCACGCGGTCATGCCCGTCGCCCGGCGACCAGGGGTGTGCCAGGGAGGGCGCGCTCGGTGCCATCGTCGCCGGCCCCCTCCTCACCCAACCGCTCCGCGACGCGCAAGATCGCGCTCCGGCTGCGAGGGTTCTGGGCGGTCTCGGCCGGCGTCGCCCGGACGGCGCGGCGAGTCGTGCGGGCGAGTCGCGGCTGGTGGTCGCAGGTGCATATCGGCTGGTCTGGTGGGCAGATGCAGGTCGCGCTCTCGTGCTGCATCAAGCGTTTGACGATGCGGTCCTCCAGCGAGTGAAAGCTGATCACGACCAGGCGTCCGCCCGGGGCCAGGACTGAAACGGCGCCGTTCAGCGCATGCTGCAGTGCGCCCAGCTCGTCATTGGTGGCGATCCGCAGCGCCTGAAAGCTCCGGGTCGCCGGATGCGTGTCTCGGCCGCGGCGGCCCCCGGCCGCGTTGCTCACGATCGTGGCCAGGCGCGCGGTAGAGTCAATCGCCGCCCGTCTCCGCTCGCGCACGATCGCCGCCGCGATCCGCCGGGACCGCGGCTCCTCGCCATAACGAAAGAGCAGATCGGCGAGCTCCCGCTCGGGCAGCTCGTTGACCAGATCGGCGGCCGTTGGCCCGGCCGTCGGGTCAAAGCGCATATCGAGCGGGCCGTCAAACCGGAAGGCGAAGCCCCGCTCCGGTCTATCGATCTGAAACGAGGAGAGTCCAAGATCGAGCAGCACGCCGTCGAGCGGCACGATGCCGGCTCCTCGTGCCACCGCCGCCAGGTCGGCAAAGTTGGCCTGGACCGGACGTAGTCGATCTGGACGGGACAACCCCGCGCCAAGCACCGCCGCCCGCTGAATCGCCTCTGGATCGAGATCGAGCGCCACCACGATACCGTCGGGGGTACTCGCTTCCAGGATGGCCTGGGTATGACCGCCGCCGCCGAAGGTGCCGTCGAGGTAGCGGCCCCCCGACCGCGGCGCGAGGCCCGCGACCGCTTCAGCGAGCAGCACCGGTGCATGACCGGCGACGGGCGGCTCCGCGTCCAGCGGGCAGTCGCCGCGCGCTGCTGGAGCCCCACTCACGCTGGCATCCTCTTCAGTCGCTCCATAAATCGCTGCCGCGTGACCGAGCCGTCACCACCGCCGTCGCCGTTGGAGGCGTGGTCGGATGGAGGGCGGCATCGCCTCGATGGTCGGGTTTCAGATGAAGGTCGCCAGGCGCTGCGCGATCGCCGCGCCATCATGGTCCATCACCGACTCGACGGTCTCCCATCGCTCCGGGCTCCAGATCTCGATCGACGCGTGGACGCCGACGATCAGCGCTTCCCGCTCGAGACCGGCATAGCGACGCAACTCCGGTGGGACAAGGATACGTCCCTGACCGTCAAGGTCCACATTAACCGCCTCGGCGAAGACCATGCGGCGGAAGTTGCGCGCGTCAGGATCGGTGATCGGCAGCGCCGTGATCTTCTCGGCGAGCGGTAGCCATGTGGCCATCGGGTACAGGGACAGGCAGCGGTCGATCCCGCGGGTCAGGACCAGGCCCTCCGCGAGCTCGTCACGAAAGCGCGCGGGAACGGCCAGCCGGCCCTTAGTATCGAGTGCGTGGGCAAATCGCCCGAGAAACATCCGACCGTGCATCCTTCGGGGGCGATCACCGCGTCTGCCGAGCGGGCCAGGCCGGGAAAGTTATCCACCTGGGACACCACTTATCCCCACTTTTCCCCACCCTTGTCCACAGGATACGTCCTCAGCTCCACTCTGTCTACCTTTGCCATCGTGTCAATGAATCGCATACGTACGCGCCCTTTTGGGTCGATCGACCCTTGATATAGAACATACGTTCGTCTATACTTCCATTCGGCCCGTTCCCCACCACCACGGAGGTTGTGATGTTCCTCGGATGGTTCGATCCAGAGAAGAAAAAACCGGCGCGGCTCAAGCTCGCCGAGGCGATCGCGCGGCACATCGCGAAGTTCGGCGCCGCTCCCGAGCTCTGCCTGGTCAATCCGGCCGACGCCGACGAACTCGCCGCCGACCCGAAAGCCCCGGCCATCGCCCTTCGCATCGTCGAGTTCCTTCCCCGCTCGACCTTCTACGTCGGTGTCGACGACGTCCCCGTGGCCGATCTCTCGGAAGCCGCCTGACGACGAGTTCCGTCTGGTAGGCTGACGCTGCACGGCGCCCCGGCAATGTGACCACACTCCCGTGCGGCGACCAGAGCGGCAGCGGCCTGGAGGAGCAATGGCTGAGCAGGGTCAGATCGTGGCGATGGGCGGTGGCGGCTTCTCGATGGAGGCGATGAATCTCGCCCTCGACCGCTATGTCCTCTCCTTGGTCGAGCGGCCCCGCCCGCGCGTCTGCTTCCTGGGCACGGCCAGCGGCGACTCCCCGGGGTATGCCAGGCGTTTCCATGCCGCATTCAGCGCCCTCGGCGCTGAGACGACCGATTGCTCGCTGTTCCAGCCACCAAGCGACGACCTTCGCGGATTCCTGCTGGCGAAAGACGTCATCTATGTCGGCGGCGGCAATACGCGCAGTCTGATGGCACTTTGGCGGGAATGGGGGCTCGATACGACGCTGCGCTCTGCCTGGGAGCAGGGGATCGTTCTGGCGGGAATCAGCGCCGGGATGATCTGCTGGTTCGAGCAAGGGATCACCGACTCGGTCCCGGGCGCGCTGCGGGAACTCGACTGCCTGGGGCTGCTTCCCGGCAGCGCCTGTCCTCATTACGACGGCGAAGCGGAGCGTCGCCCAACCTATCAACGCTTGATCGGCGCCGGGACGGTGGTTGCTGGCTATGCCGCCGACGATGGGGCGGCGCTGCACTTTGTCGGGACACGTCTCGATCGGGTCGTCACATCGCGTCCCCGCGCCAGCGCCTACCGCGTCGAGCGTCGCGGCGACCGAGCCATCGAGACGGTGCTGGAAGGCACGTTGCTCCAGTCACGCTCGGGGCGATAAGGGTGGGGCGTGTTCTTGGCAGACGTGTGGGGAAGGTGGTCATGAACGTCTGGTGTCGGTGCCACCGGGCCAATGGCGACGATACGTTTGGGCACCATGGACGGTGATCGATCACGTCACTGCGTGTGGTGACCGCGTGATAGAACGACCCAGGAGCCATGCGTGACGATCAGGCGGGGCTGCCGATCCACGGGGTGTCCCGTGACGAAGACGTGACCCGCACCACCGCACGCACGCGTTACGCCCCGATCGAGGAGTGCTCCGTGCTGGCCTGCGCCAGGACGCGGAATCGTTGCGCTGGCCCGCCGCGATCACCGATCCGGTCAGATTGCCCGCCAGCCCACCCCACCACGCTTGGCGATAGGGGCGCATGGCATGCGCCCTGGCACCCGGCGGCGGCGTGAGGGTGGCAACCCCCTGGCGTCGACTCATCCATGACCGACCGGACCAGGGTGGTGTGACAATCTGAGCACACGCGCTGCGCCCCTATCGGGAGGGCGGTGCCGTTCCCCGGCGGGCGATACCATCGCCGCCCCGAACCGGTCGGACCACCGGACACCTCGCAGTGCGGCCAACCCGGTCCGGTCCTGTGTGAAGTGTGGTTGGTAGGGGCGCGGCATGCCGCGCCCGTGGTGTGGATCGCACTGGTGCTTTCTGCGGCCGAGTCCGCATCCCGCGGTGGTGCTTGCCGCGCCGGGTGCCGGTCGCACCGCTACCGTCAACCACCACGCCAACTATGACGCGTCTGTGCCGGGACGCCGGTTGGCCCCCAAGTCTGACCTCGTTGCCCCCCTCCCGCTGGGTGTGGGACGCCACCCCTTCGGCGGGCCGCATGGCATGCGCCCGTGGCGCCCTGATGCGGCATGGGGGTTTGCCGACCAGTTGCAGGGGTCGGGACGAGGCTTCGCGACCAGGGCCGGAGGGAGAATCGTCGCCAGGCCCGGAAGGAGAGGAGGCAAGGCAAGCGGCGGCACCGCTCGGTCAGGCGACGGGTGCGGCCGAGGTATCACCATCAGGGGCACGCAGGACGGCGATGCGGTCGCCGATCTGGACCGTGTCACCGGTGCCGACACCGATCGACTCAATCGTTCCCGCCTGGTGGGCGATCAGCTCATTCTCCATCTTCATCGCCTCGACGACGCAGATCACGGCGCCTGGCTCGACGGTCTGACCCGCCGTCACCACGACCCGCAAGATCGTGCCCTGGATCGGGCTGATCACCTCGTTGCCGTTCGATGCCCCATGGCGGTGACCACCCGCGCCCGACGACGGCGGGGACGGTGCCCGGTGAGTGGTTACCGGCGTGGCGGCGGCGTCATGCAGGCGCACGGCGAACCGGCGCCCGTTGACCTCCGCGACGACATCGCGGGATGTCGCGGTCGCAGCGGAGGTCGTGACGGGGTCCCTGACCGCTGGTAAGGTCTCCGGGTGCTCCTCGATGAAGGACGTCGTCGCTTCTCCGGCCAGAAAGACCGGGTGATCGAGGACGGCGAGATGGAAGGGGATCGTGGTCGGGACGCCAACCACCTCGAAATCGGTCAGCGCCCGGCGCATCCGCGTAATCGCCTCCGGACGATCGCGCCCGTGGGTGACGACCTTGGCGATCAGAGAATCGTACGCGGGCAGCACGGCGCCACCAGTCTCCATCGCGGAATCGACGCGAACGCCAAAGCCGCCCGGCTCCCGATAGACGACGATCTGCCCCGGGCCGGGCGCGAAATCGCGACCTGCATCCTCCGCGTTGACCCGGCACTCCACGGCATGGCCACGAGGCGCGACATCTTCCGCGGCGAATGAGAGCGGCCAGCCAGCCGCCACCTGCAGCTGCTCCCTGACGAGGTCGATCCCGGTCACCTCCTCGGTGATCGTGTGCTCGACCTGGATGCGGGTATTCATCTCCAGGAAGAAGAACGACCCATCCCCCGCCACCAGGAACTCGACCGTCCCGGCGCTCCGGTAATCGACCGCCCGGGCCAGTGCCACTGCCGCCGCGCCAAGCGCCTCGCGCAGGTGGGGTGTCACCGCGGGCGAGGGGGTCTCCTCGATCAGCTTCTGATGACGGCGCTGGATCGAGCAATCGCGCTCCCCCAGAAAGAGGACCGTCCCCTGGGCATCGGCGAACACCTGCGCTTCAACGTGGCGCGGTCGTTCCAGGTAGCGCTCAAGATAGACCACGGGGTTTGCGAAGGAACGCTGCGCTTCTCCGGCCGCACCCGTGAACGCCTCGCCAATGGCCCCGGCATCGCGCGCGACGCGAAAGCCGCGCCCACCGCCGCCGCCAGCTGCCTTGACCGCGACCGGATAGCCGTGGCGCTCGGCCCAGGCGCTCGCGGCCTCGATCGATTCGACCGGGCCGTCAGAGCCCGGCACCACCGGCACACCGGCCGTGGCGGCGATCTGCCGCGCCTCGACCTTGTCCCCCATCGAGCGGATCGCCGCTGCCGGCGGCCCGACGAAGGTCATGCCAGCCCCGACGCACGCCTCGGCGAAGGCCGCATTCTCGGCCAGAAAGCCATAGCCAGGGTGAACCGCGTCGGCCCCGGCACGCGTGGCCGTCGCAATCAACGCCTCGATGTCGAGATAGGGAAGACCGCGATCGCCGGGAAGCCGGTAGGCGTCGTCAGCCAACCGGACGTGCATCGCCCGTTCTTCGCCCTCGCCATACACTGCAACGGTCTCGATGCCCAGCTCGCGGCAGGCGCGAATCACCCTCACCGCGATCTCACCGCGGTTCGCGATCAAGACGCGGCGCAACAAGGGACCACGGTCATCGGCGGCAGGCGATTGCTTCATGGTCCGCATCATACCGGAGATTTCGGCACGCGAAACACCAGACCGACCGCGGTCTGGTCGGCAGTCGGATCACGCTCCGGCACGGGACCAATGCCTCAGTTAGGGATCGAGCTCGCCGCGACGCTGGCGGCCTTCTCGCGAACGCGGCCGTTGGTCGAGAGTGCTGCGCCCGTCGGCAGCTTGCGGAAGGCGAGAATCAACTCGCCGCGCAGGATGTAGCGCGTCGCCTCAAGCGCATACCCACGCCGGCCAAAGAGGGAGACCAGCTCGTCACGGGTGTAATGCGCGATATGCTCGTCGGCATAGCCACCCGGCGCCACTTTGCCGTAGATCTTCTCAAGCGTTACCCACTCGGGCCGCGCATAATCCGGTGTGCCCACGACCAAGCGTCCGCCGGGGGCGAGCACACGGTCGAGCTCGCTGAGCACCGGCGACTCTTTCGGCACATGCTCGATCACCTCCGAGCAGAGCACGCAGGGGAAGGCGCCATCCCGGAAGGGCAGCGTAAAGGCCGAGGCCCGGACCAGCGGCGCCCGGAACCGGCGCGCATAGCGGAGTTTCCGCTGCAGGATGTCGACGCCGACACTGCCAGGCGGCAGGGCGCCGATGATCCGGCTCGACCCGCAGCCGACATCGAGGACCGGGCCTTCGCCCCCGATCAGGTCGGTGACATGCCGAAACCGGCTCCGCTGCCAGACGCGCTGAAGCGGGATCAGACTGTCATAGGCGCGGTCATCGTAGTCGGCGGCGGCGATCGAGTTTCGTCGCTTCCAGAGCGACCAGAAGGTTCGCAGGTAGGCCATCCCAAACTGGATGACGCGGGCGTGCGAGCTGCCATGCCGTCGGGGCGCATAGGCGAACGGGACTTCCTGGATCTTCCATCCCTCGTTGTAGGCATGGAGCAGGATCTGCTGGCAGATATCGAAGTCGCGGGCCGTGAACTCGACTCCACGAACGACCTCTGCCCGATAGAGGCGGAAGCCGCTGGAGAGATCATTCACGGGCATGCTCAGACCGCGGCCGAAGAAGATGTTGAGCACCCGGCTCATCACCTGCCGGCTGAGGGGCATCTCAGCGTGACCGCCCTTGACATAGCGGGAGGCAATGGTCACGCCGGCGTCGTTGCGCCGGGCCCAGAGATCCTGGATGAAACTCGGCCGATGGGAGAGATCGGCGTCCATCGTCAGCACGAACGCCCCGGTCGACGCCGCGAATCCGGCGCGCAGCGCCCCGCCATAGCCGGGCTCCCGCTGCTCGACGACGCGCGCGCCAACCACCGCGGCGGCCGCGTCGGTCTCCGGATCGGCGCCACGGGTGACGACGAGAACTTCCCAGGGAGCGCCAAGGCCATCGAGGACCTCGCGCAGCTCTGGCAGGAGAACGACCAGATTCGGCCCTTCCTGCCAGGCCGGAATGATCACTGAAAGCGCTACGCCACCCGCCATCGGTCCCCCGTTCATCCCCTCAGTCAACCGTGGTCGCACGATGTGCCAGTGTACGATGATCACGCATGGCCTTGACGCGCATCGACGGTGGTCGCGCCCGGGCCTTCCGGCCAAACCATAATGTACCCCCAATCGTCGCCAGAAGGAGGACCAGGGTGGCGACAGAGATCGCGGCGCCAGCCTCCACGCTTCGCGATTCGAATCGCAGCTCGACGGTGTGACGTCCCGTGGGCACGGCGATCGCCCGCAGCAGATGGTCGGCGGTCAGGACCGGCGTCGAGACACCGTCCACGGTCGCCCGCCACCCGGGATAGGCCGCCTCCCCAATCATCAGGATCCCGGGGCTTTGCGCATCGACCGCCAGCCGCATCTGGTCAGCCCCATGTTCGACAACCATCACCCGCTCGGCCGCCAGGTTAGCGGGGAGCCGCAGCTCCGGGATGTCGCCCTCGACCAGCGCCACCTGGCGCGGATCGACCGCTCCGGTCGCCAACGGGGCGATGGCCCCGCCCCGATCCACGCGCCGAGCCTGATGGACGAGCCAGGCGCGCGGCAGAGCGTCGGGGTTCTCCAGTATCCGGATGCGGGTATCGGCAAAGACCGGGGTCCATCCCGCGAACAGGGGAGCGATCGCCGCCGGGTCGGGTGGAGCGGCCATCACGACGGCGTAGCGCACGCCGAGCAGATCGAGCAGCGGAGACGAGACGCCAGCTGGGAGCACGTTCGCTTCCCGGTACTCCTGCGCCGTGCCGTTGACGGCAAGCAGCAGGTCCGCAAAGCGCTGGAGCTGCAACGGGTTGTACCCTTGAAGATCGTCCAGACCGAGGACGGTCGCCCGGTCATTGACGAGGAGAGCGGCGACGGCCGGATCGTTGAAGAGGTACCGGTAGGCCGCTGGCGGCCACGGCCCGCCCAAGGCGACATGGGGCGCGAATCCGAAAAACCGGACCGGCGGCGTGGTGGCCGACGCCCTCAGGAAGTCGCCCGCGCCTCCTGGCTGGTAATAGGACGCGAGATCGACCCGGGGGAACTTGGCGACGACCGTGCGGCCCGCCAGGAAGAGGTCGGCCGCAACGACCATCACCATGATGGCGGGGACCACGACCCCCCGGAGGGTCGATCCCCCCAGGATCCAGACGCCGAGCAGCACCACGACCATGACGGCGGCGATCACCGTGTCGCGTGGGATCGGGGTATCGAGCCAGCGCACCATCAGCAGACTGGCGACTGACGTCAGTGCGGCAAGCAGCGAGATCGGGCCGCGAGGCCGCTCGGCCAGCCGATCGACCGCGATCCCGGCCAGGAGTGCCAGCGCCAGATAGAGGACCAGCAGCGCCCGGTCCGGGTAATGCCGGTGCAACGCCTCAAACCGGGGAAGCAGCAGATAGAACAGCTGGTGCAGCGGCGTCGTCACGTTCGAGGAGAGCACGAGCGTGCCCACCGCCACGATGCCCCAGAAGAGCGTCCCGCGACGACCGCGAGCGAGCAGCGGCGCCGCGAGGGCGAGCGCGGTGACCGACCCGCCGATGTACCACCCGGTCGGACCAAGCAAGCGGCTGGCGGCGTCATCGACGTTCAGGAAGCCGCCGACGACCGCCTCAGCGCCCGTATAGCCACCCTCCAGCGTCGACTGCCCGTTGTACTCCAACCGTGGCAACAATCCGGCCGCCGCCAGACCGAACCCGACCCCGAGCACACCGCTGCCATGCAGCAGCAGACCTCCAACCCGGGAGCGAATAGGACTCGGGAGTTCGGGTGGCGCCAGCACCGTTCGGTAGACGAGGTAGGCGCCGAGGAGAACGATCGCGTAATAGCTGCCCTGTCCCAGCCAGCCCGCGAGGGTCTGGCTCAGCGCCGCGCCGGCCAATCCCCACCACCCGAGGCGCGCCGGCCACAACCGGGTACGAACGGCGCGCTCCACACCGAGCAAGAGCAGTGGGAGCCAGGCGGCGACCATGACATGGGCGAAGCAACAGACCGCGCGGTCGCGAAAAAACCCTGAGCCCTCGAACGCGACCGCCGCCGTCAACGCCCCGACCGGGCCAATGCCGGCATTTCTGGCGAAGGCGTAGACGCCGAACCCGGCCAGCGCCAGATGGGCGATCGCGAAGACCGGCGCGGCCACCGTTAGCGGCAGGGATGCGAAGAGGAGCATCGCCAGCAGGTAGCCCCAGCCCGACTGCGGATCGGCCGCGAGCGGGATGCCAGCGAACTGGTGGGGATTCCAACCCGGCAGCAGATCGCCGGCGGCAAGCCGGTCGCCCAGCAAATGAAACATCGGGTAGAAGAAGACGCTACTATCGAGCCCGATCCGAACCCCGCCCGCCACGAGGTCCCAAGCGATGACGGCGGTCACGCCCAGCAGGATGCCAAGTGCCGTCAGGTCAGCACCGAGCCGCGAGGCATGGACCGGGATCACATCGGATGAGTGTGCGGTGGAACGGGGCGAGGCGATCATCCCGCGCATCGTAGCGGATCGATGCGCAGGATGGCGGAAAGGCCGTGCCGCAATGCTAGACTCGGCAGCGATGAATGACGTGGAACGAACCCAGCGGCAGATGTCGATCGCGGACCTTCGGATGGACTACCGGCGGGGCGGCCTGGACGAGTCGGAGGTCGCTGCCGACCCCTTCGCGCAGTTTGCGAGCTGGTTCGCGGAAGCACGAGCGGCGGAGTTGCCGGAGCCAAACGCGATGACGCTCGCGACCTCCACCCCGGACGGCATTCCCTCGGCACGGATCGTCCTGCTGAAGGGGGTCGACGAGCGGGGTTTCGTCTTTTACACCAACTATCAGAGTCAGAAAGGCCGGGAACTCGCCAGCAACCCGCGGGCGGCGCTGACCTTTTACTGGGCCGAGCTAGAGCGCCAGGTGCGGATCGCCGGAGCGGTCGCGCGGGTCTCCCGGGAAGAATCGCGACGCTACTTCGATAGCCGCCCGGTCGGAAGCCGGCTCGGTGCCTCATTATCACACCAGAGCATCGTCATTCCGGACCGGACCGCCCTGGAAGCGGCCTGGTCCCATCTCGCCGCCTCGTACGAGGCCGATCCGACGCGGTCCGTCCCCCTCCCGGACGACTGGGGCGGATACCGGCTCTCGCCTGGCAGCATCGAGTTCTGGCAGGGGCGGCCAAGCCGGCTCCATGACCGGCTCAGCTACGGGCGGCAGGAGGACGGCTCCTGGCGGATCGACCGGCTCTCGCCCTGATCGCCTGAAGCTCGACGCGGCACACGGGTCGGGCGTGCGTCGCCCGGCAGGGTGGTCGATGCCCGGCTCTTGTACGGTATAACCGGGGGGGCAGCGAGCGGCGGGTCCGTGGATCGGAGGGCACGTGTGCCGGGTGTCGCCGAGTGCTGGCCGACGACTGGTACTTCCCGTGAGCGCCATCCGCGACGCCGCAATCGGGGACGAGCACGCACGGCGTGCGTCCCGACCACGGCGGGATGATTGCACCGCTCCCGCTCACATGCCAACGGCGACCGCGAGGCCGGGCGTCAGGACGCACGCCGTGCCAACGGCGACCGCGAGGCCGGGAGTGGGGGCCGCGCCGTCTCAATCGTGACGAGGCGGTCCGGTACCAGGGCGCACGCCATGCGCCCCGACCACGGAGGGGTAGTGATCTCTGTCATTGTTGGCAGAGACTGCATGACCCGCACCGGCGGGCGCAGCAAGCAGCGCCCCTACCATGGTGGGGGAGAATAGCGCGGCGCGGTTAGGTGCACCGCCGAGGACCTTCCAGGCGACGTCCGGTCGTCGGACCCTGGTCCCCACCGGCCGGATCACCACCAACCACGCCCTCCTGTCACGCTCTGCGGGAGGGGCGCATGGCATGCGCCCGCCGGTACGGGTCGCCCCGGTCCCAGCACGCCAGGGAGCCGATCGTCACCTCCATCGTGGCAGGGGCGCTGCTTGCCGCGCCCGTGGGGCGGGTCGCGGGCGTCCCACAACCTACGGAGCGGACCGCCAGACACCACCGTGGTCAGGGCGCATGGCATGCCCCCGGGTGCTCGACCGCCTCATCCCCCGCGCACCAGAGTGGGCGAGCAACAAGAGATTCCTCGACAGGCTCGGAATGACAGCGAGGCGTGATGCATGACAGGAGCATGGTGGGTGGCGAGGGGCGTGGTGCATGGCAGGTGGTGTGTTCCGGGAAGGTGGACGGGGGATCGCCGGTGCGACGGCCGCTTCGCGCCGGAACGACCGCCGGTTAGATGATTAGGCGGGGTCCGCTCGACGAACAGCGAGATTGAGGGTTGAGAGCGAGGTGCGCTGCTCCCCGTTGGCGTCGAAGTTGGCCTCGTCGAGCCAGGTCTCGAAGTTGGCGCGGAGGCGTGGCCACTCGTGGTCGAGGATGGCGAACCAGGCAGTGTCGCGGTTGCATCCTTTGACGATCATGTGCTGATAGAAGATTCCCTCGAACGCGAACCCAAGGCGCACCGCGGCGCGACGGGAGCCAGCGTTAAGGGCGTTGCACTTCCACTCCAGTCGCCGGTAGTGGAGCGCGTCGAAGACGTGGCCCATCATCAGAAAAAGTGCTTCCGTCGCGGCCGGCGTCTTCTGAAGCCTAATCCCGAACCAGATGTGCCCGATCTCGATCGAGCCGTTCGCGGGAAAGATGTTCAGGCAACTCGCCATCCCGCTCGCCCGACCCGACTGCAGATCGCGCAGCGCGTAGAAGAGCGGGTCGGCCGACGTGGCTCGTTCGACGAGCCATTCCTGAAATGCCGCCTTGCTGGCGAACGGGCCGTAAGGGAGATAGTCCCATATCCGCTCCGCCCCCTCGCCGTCGCGCGTGGCGGCGAAAAGCTCAGCTCCGTGCCGGTCGGGATCGAGCGGTTCGACGACGCTATATCGCCCCACCAGCGGCTCCCGGCTCGGAATCATCGCTGCCGGCGTCGTCACCACCTCCGCCGACGGCTGACGATCGTGTCGCGGCTCGGGTCGAACGCTCACTCCAGACGCTCCTTCACACCACATGCCCTCAGGACGACCAATTGCCGGGGCCGCGGTCTACGCGTGGCTGACACGACCCGCGATGCGGTAGCCGGTGCTTCAACGCCACGCCTACGCTGGCGAACCACCAATCGCTACTGCCGCTTCGGATCGGGACGGCATGGGGCGCATCCTCGATTGGAGAGGCTGCCGACAATCATCTGGTCGCCTGTGGTCGGCCGCCATCGCCGATCATGACGATGGATCGACGGTCCGCTCGCCGCGGGATGCCGGACCATAGAGCCGGTGCAGGTAGTCGATGACCATTCGCTGCGCGGAGAAGGCCGGCGCGACGGTACGGATCGCTTCTTTCGCGGTCCGTACCCAGGCCGCCGACACACCGTCCGCTCCCCGGTCGTAATAGCGTGGGACGACCTGACGCTCCAGCAGCGAGTAGATCGCCTCCGCCTCAGCCGCGTCTTGATCGGTATCGTCGAGCGGCATCGGCGCGATCCCCCAGCCATTGGAGTGATCCGGCGCCCAGGCTTCCGACCACCAGCCGTCGAGGATACTCAGGTTCGGCGCGCCGTTCGCCGCCGCCTTCATCCCGCTCGTCCCACTCGCCTCCAGCGGAGCGCGCGGGTTGTTGAGCCAGACATCGACCCCGGAGACTAAATAGGACGCCACGCCCATGTCGTAGTCCTCGACAAAGGCGATGCGTCCGCCGAAGCGAGGATCGCGAGCGCGCCCATAGATCTCCTGGATCAGCCGCTTGCCGCCCTCATCAGCCGGATGCGCTTTGCCGGCGAAGATGATCTGGACCGGACGCTCCGGGTCGTTTAAGATCCGGGCGAGGCGGTCCGCATCGTGGAAAATCAGCGTCGCTCGCTTGTAGGTGGCGAAGCGCCGCGCAAACCCAATCGTCAGCTCCTCCGGCTTCAACAGGGTTCCCGAGGCCACCACCTGCGATGGATCGAACCCACCATCTCGCCAGCGGCGACGGACGCGCTCGGTGATCTGTTCGAGCAGCTCACGCTTGTTCGCCCGGTGGACCTCCCAGAGCTCCCCGTCGGGGATCGTCGCGATCGCGCTCCACGTTTCGGGGTCCTCCTGCTTCTCGCGCCAATCCTTCCCGAGGTAGCGATCGAGGAGATCCTGGACGCGGGGCGAGATCCAGGTTGGCAGGTGCACCCCATTGGTCACCGACGTAATCGGCACCTCGGACGGCGCGGTGCCGGACCAGAGCCCCGTCCACATCCCGCGGGTAATCTCGCCGTGCTTCTCGCTGACACCGTTGCGGTGGCCGGCCAACCGCAGCGAGAGGGCCGTCAGGTTGAACCCATCACCACTCGTCTCGTACCGGCCGAGCGCCATGAATTCGTCTCGATTGAGCCCCAAACCGGGCCAGAAGTGTCCGAAGTACCGGTCCATCAGCCATGGATCGAAGACATCGTGACCGGCGGGGACGGGAGTATGGCTGGTAAAGACGGTCGTCGCGCGCACCTGAGCCGCCGCCTCGTCGAACGAGGCGCCGCCAGAGGTCAACTCGCGCACCCGCTCCAGCAGATGGAACGCGGCATGCCCTTCATTGGCATGCCAGTAGACGGGCATAATCCCCATCGCACGCAGGGCGCGCGTACCGCCAATGCCAAGAATGATCTCCTGTCGGATCCGGTGTTCCTTATCCCCGCCATACAACCGGGAAGAGATCGTGCGCGTCCAATCGGGATTGCCATCGACATCCGCATCAAGCAGATAGATGGAAACGCGACCGACCTGCACACACCAGACGGCGAGGCGCAACGGCGAGTCAGGCTGATCGAACACCACCTCGACGAAGCAGGGCGAGCCATCCGGATTGAGGACTTGGGTCGTCGGTTCTTCCCACGGCTCCAGAGGCGCCGGAACATCCTCCTGCCATCCGCCGGGGTTCAGGCGCTGCTGGAGATACCCCTGACGATAGAGCAGCGAGACACCGACAAGAGGCAGCCCGAGGTCGCTCGCGGCCTTGGCATGATCGCCCGCCAGCACACCGAGCCCACCCGAGTAGATGGGAAGCGCCTGGTGCAGCCCGAACTCGGCTGAGAAATAAGCAACGGTCTTGGTGGCCAGCTCGGACGCGTTTCGACCAACCCAGGTCGACGCCGGGGTCGCACTCGTCATCTCGTCGAACGCGGTGACGACCCGGTCATAGGCAGCGACGAAGTCGGGGTCGGCGGCCGCCTCCTCCAATCGCTCAGCAGGAAGCCCCTGGAGAAGCAACACGGGGTTCTGACTGCAATCGGCCCAGAGCCGCCCACCGAGATCGCGAAAGAGCGCCGTAGCCGGCGCGTGCCAGCTCCACCAAAGATTGCATGACAGATCGGCTAGCCGCCCAATGCGCGGCGGCACCGCCACGGAGAGCGAGGTCATGACCATCGACCGGGTCCTCCTTGGAGGCACACGACAGGGATGCCGAGCCACGTGGCACGGTCCAGCTACGACAGCGCGCCCTGGATTCAGGGCGCAAAACGAACCGGCAGCGTACCACGCTCGTGGCGGGGCGGTCGCCGGCGACTTGTTGCTGACGCATCAACCGGGCCAGCGATGTCCGACCAGCCCGGCGGCTGTGCTAGCCTTCGCCGCTATGAATCCAGCTCCCTCGTGGCTCGCTGCACCCGCTGATGGCGTCTCGTCACACCCGGTGAGCCGTCTCTGGCTCCTCGTGGCTGGCATCTGTCTCCCCGCCATCGGCTTCGCCTGGCGCTATCCGCTCCGCGGGAACGAGCAACAGTTGACCGACATCGGCAAGCTGGCCGCGTATGGCCGAGAGGAATTCGCCGGCTATGTTGGCGGTCTCGCCCTCATGTTTGCCTGCTATCTCCTGGCGATCCGGGAGAGTCGCCGTCTCTCCGCCCGGCAAGCGCTGCCGTCAGTCGTGGTGGGTGCGGTCGTGCTGGCGCTCGTGATGGCCACGATGTACCCGGTCAATGCGATCGATCTCTTTCTCTACACGGTCCGCTCCCGGCTCCTGACTGGACATGGGGTCAACCCGCTGACGGCCCTGCCGATGGACTACCCTGGCGATCCGCTGATGCGGTTCGCCTCCCGGGAGTGGGCGGACGATGTCTCTCCCTACGGACCGCTCTGGAATCTGATCGCGGCCCCGGTGACCGCGATCTCCGGAGATCGCATCCTCCCTGCCCTGATCGGGTTCAAGACGCTGGCGGTCGCATCGGTCCTGGCGACCGGTTGGGTCATCGCGCGGGCGGTCGCGGCGACACGACCCGAGGAGGCAACGACGGCGGCACTCATCTTTCTCTGGAACCCCCTGGTGCTCTGGGAAGGGATTGGGAACGGTCACAACGATGTCGTGATGACCCTTCCGTTGCTGCTCGCTCTGCTCGCCTGGACGCGCCGCCACGACCGCTGGGTCGTTCCCTGGCTGGTTGTCGCCGCGCTGATCAAATATGTCACCGTGCTCCTCCTCCCGCTAGCGGCGGTCGCGCTCTGGCGACGGACTGAGGGCCGAGCGGCGAGACGACAGCTGATCCTGTGGAGCGGCGCGCTGACGATGATCGCGGCGGTCATCGCGTTCTTTCCCTTCTACAACCTTCAGGCGGTGCGCGAGAGCGTCGCCAACCAGGGGAACATCTTTCTGACGTCGCCCGCGGCGCTGGTCGTCGGCGAGCTGCGCGACCGCTACGCGGTCGATGACCTCAAGCACTGGTGCCGGGTCATCGGGCAGTCGACCCTGCTCCTCGCGGTGATCGGTCTCATGCTCTGGCTCTGGAAGCGGCCAGACCGCCTGCCGCGAGCCGCCTTCGAGGCGATCTACCTTTTTTTGCTGGTCGCGACCTGGAACTTTCGCGGCTGGTACCTGGTCTGGCCGGTCGCCGTCGCCGCCCTGCTGCCCTGGGGATGGCCGAGCTGGCGCATCATTAGCTGGACCGCGGGGGCACTCGCCGGGTACGGGCTCTTCATCTGGGGCTGGGAATGGTGGGGCACCGACTTCCTGACCGTGCAAAAAGCCGGTGTCGCGCTCATGACCGGTCCGACGGTGCTCCTGAGCCTGACGGAACTGGTAATCGAGGCTCGGGCACGCGGGAGAGATCGTGGCGAGGAGAACGCCACGCCCGACGAGCTCGGGTTGCCAACGCGCGTTCACGATTAGCGACGTTCCTGTCGCCTCGCGACCTCCGGGCGCGGGCTCGCTCCACGCTCCAGTACTGGCTCGCCGGTCTCACCCTGATCGGCCCACCACCTCGCCGTCAATGGGACGCTTGCGCTTCTTCCAGTTGACCTGTACCGTAGCGCGGTCCGGACAAAGCGGCGCGTTGCTCACAGAGACACGCCGAGCCCAAACAGTGTGGCGGTTCACGGCCATGCCAGGTGAGCTCGTCGCGGTTTGTCGCCCATTTGGAGGGAGATGCGTTATGCGCTTCGGACCACATCTATCCCGCCTGATCGTTCTTACGATTCTCCTCCTGCCTCTGCTGCCTGCCGCGGCCGTCCGCGTATCGGCCCAGGACGCGACGCCCACCGCGTCGACGGTGACGAGCTCAGCTGCACACCCGGACGGAGACCTCCCGGGTGACCCAAAGGTTCAATTGGTCAAGGTGGCGGGTGGGCTCGCCGATCCGGTCAACGTCGCCAGCGCCAACGACGGGAGTGGCCGCCTCTTCGTCGTCGAGCGGGTGGGGCGTGTCCGGGTCATCGACGCGGGTGGACAACTGCTGCCGGAACCGTTCCTGGATCTCACTGAACTCGTCCAGAACGACTACCTGGAGCAGGGTCTGCTCGGGTTGGCGTTCCACCCGAAGTTTCAAGAGAACGGGTTCTTCTACGTCGATTTCACTGACTATCACACCAACGGCGACACGTTCGTGATGCGCTTCTCGGTGTCCACCGACAACCCGAATGTCGCTGACCGGGAAAGCGGCAAGCTGCTCCTCGATGTCGACCAACCCTACGTGAACCACAACGGCGGTACCATCCGCTTTGGCCCGGACGGCTACCTCTACATCGCGATGGGGGACGGCGGCATGGGGGGAGACCCCTATAACAACGCGCAGAACACCTCGTCGCTGCTCGGCAAGCTGCTGCGGATCGATGTCGATGTGGAGGGCAATACGCCCTACGGGATCCCCGCTGACAACCCGTTCGCCGGGGCCCAGGTGGTGCAATCCAACGGGATCACCGACGTCATTGGCGAAACATCGGGCCTGAGCCTGGAGGCCGCCGATTATCATCCCGCCGCCCGGCCGGAGATCTGGGCGTATGGGCTGCGCAATCCATGGCAATTCAGCTTTGACCGGACAACCGGTGATTTGTACATCGCCGACGTTGGGCAGATCACCTGGGAAGAGATCGATTTTCATCCCGCTGGCAGTCCGGGCGGGCAGAACTACGGCTGGGATTTCGTTGAGGCGACCCACTGTTATCCAGCCCAACAAACCGAGTGCTCGCGAGAGCAAGTGGGCGTCACGCCGGTCGCCGAATTCAAGCATGGGGCCGACGGCTGCTCGATCACCGGCATCGGGGTCTACCGTGGGACCGCATCACCGACGCTCGACGGTATCCATTTCGATTCCGACTGGTGTTCGGGCAAACTCCGAGGATTGCTCCGCGACAGCGCTGGAGCATGGACGTACCAGGAACTCCTTGATACGACGTTGATGGTGACCGGCTCGGGTCAGGATGACGCCGGGGAGCTGTATCTCACCGCCTGTGTTTGCGAGTTCAGTCGCCGGTACGATGCGTTCGACAACCCGCAAGGCAGTGTCTGGCGCCTTGTCTCGGCCGATCAGGTCCCGGCGGGGGCCGAAACCGCACCGCTCGAAGCCGCCGACACCAGCGTGGCCACGCCCGCACCGTAGCTCTTGGAGGTGGTGGCGGCCAGCTGGCCGCCACCACCAGCCGTAGTGGCGGTCGGCGAGCTCGATCCGCTGTCCAGGCTCGCCGGGCTGTCGCGTCTGGCATCGCACTGCCACGGTGACAGTCACCGGCTGCTGATCGCGCGTCGAGGGATCGTCGCGCTCCTGTCCCGGGTCCCTCCGTCCATCACGCTACACCCGCGGATGCTTGATCTCGCAGTTGGTAACGATGTCCCTGTCCTTGTCGAAATAGACCTCGTCTCCCCCACGGCCGCAGTCGATGAAGTCCTTCCGCACATCTACCGCGTAGATGACCTCTCCCCCATCGCCCCCCATGACCGTATCAACGCCCGGATTGAGCGAGTCGCCTTCCCGGGCATCGATGAAGTCGTTGCCATCGCCTCCCACGATCAGATCATCGCCGCCATAGCCCGCGACGAAGTCGTTCCCGGGACCGCCATAGAGGCGGTCGTTGCCGTCGCGGCTCGTGTCGGTCTGTTGGTCGCCGAGGAGCTCATCAGTTGCCTCATAGCCATAAATGGTATCGGCGCCACCAAGACCCGTGATCGCGTCCGACGCCTTCGTTCCCTTGAGCGTATCTGGGCCAGCGGTGCCGTAGCAGATGGCGCCAGCGACGCAATGCACCGCCAAGACGACGCTACCACTCAGCAGCACCGCCGTCAGAACCAGGACCGGAATGAGCATCGTTTGTCGTCGCGTCATCGTCGTCCTCCATCATTCTTCATCCCGCCAGCCGGAGAGCAGGTATCTCGATCGGTCATTGCTGGGCTGGCGGCCGTTGCGTAGAGCCCCATCGGGGCCAATCTGCACAGCGCGGGGCGACCCGGAAGCGTTCGCGCCGTTGCCCCCGTAAGCCCACCGATGTCCGGTTTGCCAGCGCACTCGGGCTCCGGGCCACGCTCATCACCGGGCGCGGCGACCGCCCGCGGTCGGCGTTCGCACCGCCTTGACGACCCCTGCCGCCTGGCGGTGCGCCCCGACGTTGCTTCACGCGGTCATCGCGAGCCGGTCGTCACGCGACCCATCGCGGGCGGCATGAGCACCGTGTCAGGCATGATCGTGGCGGTTGACCCGACTGGATCGGCCGTCACCATGCCTAGTCAGTCGCGGGCCGGATATTCTGGTTCGAGCGGAAGATATTGGACCGGTCAAGCGTCGTCTTGATCGCGGCCAGCCGCCCGTAGTTCTCACCGTAGGCGGCCCGAACCCGATCCTGCCCTTCCTCCATCAGGAAATTGACATAGGCGCCGCCTGCCGAGTGCGGGTGCAGCGCCGCCCAGTAATCTCGAACCCAGGCGGTGTGGCCCGGCATCGCCGCGGCGTCGGTATCGATCCCCGCGATGATGTGGACGAAGCGGGCGTCGCGGTGACCGTAGGCCGTCGCGTCGGCGCCGACCTGTTGGACGGCACCGTCGAGAGGGTAGAGGTGCATCAGCGACATGAAATTCGGCACCCGCGGCCCAAACTCCAGGTGAACGTCGATCGCCTCGTCGCTGAGCTCCCGGTCGAAGTCCGCCTTCCAGTAGTGGTGCAGACCCGGCGGCAGGAGCGCGTCGAAAAGGCTGTTCAAGGCCGGGTAGGGCAGCGGTCCCATCAGGTCGAGCGCCACCGGCGCCGCCTCACGAATGGGGCGAACCGCGGCCTCGGCATCCTCAAGCGGACCGGTGTAGCAAGCGACGATCGCGCAGGTCATCGCGCCGTGCAACGCTTCCGGCACGAACGGGGCCGGTGGCGCGACGTGAAATCCGAAGAAGGCGCTCAGCTCCAACGGCGCCTGGGCGATGAAGTCACGATAGAACCGCATCACCTCGCCAGCTTGATCGACCGGATAGAACACCGGGCCACCGTAAACCATCGACACCGGATGGAGATCGAACTCGAACGACGTAACCACGCCGAAGTTGCCGCCACCGCCCCGGATCGCCCAGAACAGATCGGGGTTCTCCGTCGCGCTCGTCGCCACCAACTGGCCATCAGCGGTCACCACATCGGCCGCCCGCAGGTTGTCGCACGATAGACCGTACCGCCGGCTCAGATAGCCGAACCCACCACCCAGTGTGAGCCCTCCCACGCCGGTGGTGGAGATGATGCCGCTCGGGGTGGCGAGACCGAACGCGTGGGTGGCGTGATCGACATCTCCCCAGGTCGCGCCCCCATCGACACGCGCGGTGCGCCGTGTCGGATCGACCCTCACCGAGCGCATGCGCGACAGATCGACGACCAGGCCACCGTCGCAGACGGCCGAGCCAGCGACATTGTGACCGCCGCCCCGCACGGCCAGTGGCAGCTCATGCTCCCGCCCAAAGCGAACCGCGGCGATCACATCGGCCGCATCGACGCATTGCACGACGAGATCCGGGGAACGGTCGATCATGCCGTTGTAGACCTTGCGGGCGGCGTCGTAGGTGGGATCTCCCGGTTGAATCACCTCGCCACGCGCCTCGTGTCGCAGCCGCTGGACATCTTCATCCGACAGAGCCGCGCCAATGGCGGCGCGACGATCGATCACGGTCATGACTGGTCCTCCTGAATGGCGGTTCCGGGCCCAGAACGTTCTCCGGGCCCGGAACACGACGCCACGATCCTCTCGTTAGGCGGCTGGTGTCTCGTTCGTCTCCACCGGCATCAGGAACTCCTGACTCGGGTCGACCAGTGCGCTCAGCAGCACCACGACCGGGGTGGTGCCGGCATTACGAGCGGTGTGCACGACCCCCGCCTGCTCGAAGACTTGATCGCCAGCATGCATCACCGCTTCCGTGCCAACGGCGAGGGTCTCAGCCGGTTCAGGCGTCCCACTGGCGACAGCGCGGGTCGCGATCGCCTCACCCTCAAGGACCGTAAAGCCGAAGTCTCCGGACTCCACCGCAATCACCACCGTGCCCGGATGGATATGGGCGGGAAACGCCGCGCCGGGCTGGATCGTCACCCGGAGTAGGAGCAGCGCCTTGCCTGGCGCATCGCTCGGCATCCCGGTGCCGAGGGTCTCAATCGTGATTGGAGCGTCCACCGCGGCACGAGCCGTGGCTCCGGATCTCAGACCGGCAACGCCGGACATCAACATCAGGATGACAACCGGTACAACGAACAGGTGTTGTTTCATGAACGACGACTCCTGGATCGAGGCTCGTTTCGAGCCACTGACGGAACGGGCAGCGGTCCGGACCGCTTCTACTACCCTATCCGTGTCGCTCCGTCGCCGCATCGTGGAAAGTACGGAATATCTCCGGCCGCACCGCCGAGATGAGTACGGAGAACGCTGGCCCAGCAGGGGAAGTAACGAGGACGGTCCGGCGGTCACCGGGCGGGGAGCAGCCACTACGTACCAGCCCCACCGGTCTGAATCCGGTCGGCCATCGCCGCCACCTGTGCCCGTGAGGTGCAACCGAGCTTGGCCAGGATGCTGCTGACGTGCGTCTCGACCGTTCGCTCGCCGATGAAGAGATCATCGGCAATCTCTCGATTGGAGCATCCCCGGGCCAGCAACAGCCCGACCTCGCGTTCGCGCCGGGTCAGTCCCGTGAGCCATACCCCCGAGCTGTCGTCGAGAACCGCGATCGGACCGGTCGCGGCGGCACGCGATGCGGTGAGCGGCTCGACGAGCGCTCGGGGCGGCGCGATCCCGAGGTCGCGACCGATCCGATCTGCCTCGTCGATCGCCTCCTCAGCAGCCGCGCTCGCTCCACTGGCCAGGCGATGGTCAGCCAACGCTCGCAGCGTCAACATCCGCTCGGACGGGACGGCACAGGTCTCGCACAGCATCAGGGCCGTGGACAGATGCTGCTCCGCCTCATCAGTTTGACCACACGCCGTTGCCAGCTCGCCGAGCAACCGGTGAGCCGCCAGCAGCGCGAGCGGCTGGAGTGGCTCCGACGCCAGACGGAGCGCCGCGGTCGCTCGGGTCCGCGAGGCCGTCAGATCGCCGGTGGTTCGCGCCAGCCGTGCCCAGGCGAGCTCCCCGTCGGACCGGCCGAGCACGCTCCGGTTCCATGCCAGCCACCGATCGTGCGCTTCGAGCCACGCGTATGCCGAATCCGCGTCATCCGCGTCCAGGCAGAGGTCCACGGCCAGTCGCTGCAGGACGAGCGCTTCCTGGTGGATGATCGCGCCGGGGGCCATCGCGGGTCCTTCCGGCATGATCGTGTGGATCTGGTCCCACGCGGCCGCGGGGTCACCGCGGAGTCGAGCCACTGCCGCGATG
>JAABUR0100001920.1_pt1 | contig 34565 bp, 34 predicted proteins | sample 5560091 | NCBI WGS metagenome assembly JAABUR01 (sample SAMN10711879, study PRJNA513375) | rock metagenome | isolation source: Antarctica rocks | place: Antarctica: Victoria Land, University Valley sud | reverse complement strand
CCACCGCTGGCGGCGTCGTCGTCACGGCCGATCCATCCCTGGCGGCGGTACCCTGCGGTCAGACCACGGTGACAGAGTCGCTGGCCGCTTACCGGTCAGAGTCGCTGTCCCTCGACACCGCGACCAGCGGGCCTGTGAACGGCCAGCGCTTTGTCACTCGTAAGCGGCCAGCGACTCTGTCACCCCGGACTCGCCGTCCGCCGGCCGTGCGGCCAAACGGACGGTGCGAGACACTCGGCGCGACCACCACTCGACCGCAGCCGGAGCCGACCATGACCGCACGCCAGGCCAGCGCCATCATCGCCGTCGTCAGCGAGGACGGCAGCGATCCGGTCCGGGCGCGAGCGATCGAGCTCGCCCGCGAGGCCGGAGCCGACCTCATCCTCTGGGACGCGGAGTCGGGCGGCCGGCTCCTCGAGGATCCGCTCCCCAACCTGTACTCCGCAGACGGCGAGGAGGAGCAGTTCGGCGAGTGCCTGACCGTCAACGACCTCGAGGCGGCCGGCCGAGGGCCGCTCGCCCGGCAGGTCCGGGAGGCAGAGGCGGCCGGCGTCCGGGCATGGGGCTGGCTGCCCAGCGACCAGAAGACCGAAACGCTCCGCGACTACGCAGCTCGCCACGGCGTTGGCACCGTGGTCGTCGCGCGCGGCGCGGAGATCGCTGGGGACCTCGAGGCGGCCGCGCTCCACGTTGAGATCGTCTGACGCTGGCCGCCGGTTCAGATCTCGCAATCGAGCGTTAGTCGATGGTAGGTTGCGCTCGCCGGGCCCACGTTGGAGACTCGGTACCGTCCGGCACGGCCCTGGGCGGCCGTCCGAGAGGTCGTCACGGGCGACGGCTTCATCACCAGGCAGGGAAGCGATCGCCAGGAGGAGAAGGTTGGCGAGCGATGTGAGGCTGCGACCGGCGGGCGGCCGGGCGCGATCGATGATACTCATCCCTCGGCGGGGGCCGGCGGAGCACTCGCCGCACGCGGCACGCCGGCAGCACGGGCTTCAAGGACGCGTCGGCCGAGCCGCGGCGGCGGCCTTGCTCGTCGCCGCCCTGCTGCCGGCCGCCGGGAGCGCGGCCGAGGGGCTCGACGTGTCGACGCCGTACCCGGCCGTGGCGGTGGCCCCGGGCAGCGAGGCCACGTTCGACATCAGCGTCCGGACGGCCGCGCCCGGTCGCGTGAACCTCGAGCTGCTGGACGTACCCGCGGGCTGGACGGCCACGCTCCGAGGCGGCGGGTTCGTCGTCGACGGGGTCCAGACGGCCGGCGAGGAGCCGGCGACAGTCACCCTCGAGCTGCAGGTTCCGCCGGACGCGTCCGGGAGCGTCCAGATCATCCTCCGCGCCACCACGGCCGGTCGGCTCACGACGGACCTGCCGCTGAGCCTGCGCGTCGAGGCGGATGCGGCCGGCGACGTCACCATGACAACGGACTTTCCGTCGCTTCGCGGGCCAACGGGCGCCACCTACCGGTTCACGCTCGACCTGGCCAACGACACATCGGAGGACCTGACGTTCGCGGTCGAGGCGCAGGCGCCCGAGGGCTGGCAGGCGACCGCGAAGGTGACGGGCCAGGAGCAGGCCGCCAGCGCGATCGTCGAGGCTGGCGGCAACGTGGGGCTCGAGGTCGAGGTCACGCCGCCGGAAGACGCCCAGGCGGGCGCATTCCCCCTGACCGTCACGGCCACCAGCGGCGGACGCACGGTCAGCGCCGACCTCGCGATCGAGATCACCGGCAGCTATTCGATGACGCTCACCACCCCGGACGACCGGCTGAACTTCAGCGGCACCGCCGGCGGCGAGATCCGCCAGACGCTGATCATCGAGAACACCGGCACGGCGCCGCTCGAGGGCCTCGCGCTCTCGAAGTCCGCCGCGCCCACCGGCTGGACCGTGCGCTTCGATCCCGCCCAGGTCCCGCCGATCGCCCCAGCCACGAGAGGCGAGGTGACGGCCATCATCCAGCCGTCCGGCGACGCGATCGCCGGCGACTACCAGGTCTCGATCGAGGCCTCGAACGAGAACACCTCGGCGACCCAGCAGTTCCGGGTGACGGTCGAGACGTCGCTGCTGTGGGGCCTGATGGGCATCGGGCTCATCGTGGCCGTGCTGGCGGGCCTGTGGTTCGTCTTCCGGCGTTACGGGCGGCGGTGAACCGGCGATGATCGCCGCCGACGCCCCGATCGTCACCCGCGGGCTGACCAAGCGCTACGAGGCGCTGACCGCCGTCGATCATCTCGACCTCGAGGTGCAGGCCGGCGAGATCTTCGGGCTGCTCGGCCAGAACGGCGCCGGCAAGACGACCACGATCCTGATGCTGCTCGGGCTGACCGAGCCGACCGCCGGCACAGCTCGGGTCGTGGGGCTGGACCCCGCCCGGCGGCCGCTGGAGGTCAAGCGGCGGGTGGGATATCTGCCGGACGCGGTCGGCTTCTACGGCAACATGACCGGTCGCCAGAACCTGCGCTATACGGCCCGGCTCAACGGCCTCGAGCGGCGAGACGCCGACGCCCGCATCGCCGAGGCGCTGGACCAGGTCGGCCTGGCCGACCGCGCGGACTCGACGGCGGAGACGTATTCGCGCGGGATGCTCCAGCGGCTCGGCATCGCGGACGCGCTGATCAAGCAGCCGTCCGTGCTGATCCTCGACGAGCCCACGACGGCCATCGACCCGCTCGGTGTCGTCGAGATCCTCGATCTGCTTCGCGGTCTCGTCCGCGACCGCGGCATGGCGATCCTCCTCTCGAGTCACCTGCTCAGCCAGGTCCAGTCGGTCTGCGACCGGGTCGGCATCTTCGCCGCCGGCAGACTGATCGGGCAGGGCACCGTCGAGGACCTCGCGACACGGTTCGGCGAGGACACGGCGCACGTGGAGGTCGGGCTGGAGCTCGACGGCCCCGCCGAGACCGAACGCGCCGCCGCGGTCTTCGCGTCACTCGACGGCGTTGTTGGGGTCGGTCGTCCGGAGGGGCCGGCCGCCGGCTGGCGCCTGGACGTGCGCCCGGCTTCCGCCGAGCGGCAGGTCCGCCAGGCGGTGCTCGCGGCCTGTGTCGCGAACGGGCTCACCCTGTCGACGCTCCGCGCCTCCGCGCCGTCGCTGGACGAGATCTATCGCCGGGCCGTGCACCAGGCGCGGCCGGCTGCCGCGTCGGCGGCATGAGCGCCGCTGCGAGCCCACGGCCGGAGCGAGCGCCGGCCCACGAGCGCTCCCCGCTCGCCCGACCGGCCCACGAGGCCTCGGCGCTCGGCCGCCCGGGCTGGACGGTGATCGCCGGCAAGGAGTTCGCCGATCACCTGCTCAGCGCCCGGTTCATCGTCCTGCTCGTCGTCCTGGCCCTGGCCGCGGTCGTGCCGTTGTACTTCGCGTCGGCCCGGATCCGCGAGCTGGCGGAGCAGGCAAGCGGGGCGCAGGCCGTCTTCCTCGCGCTCTTCACCCTGGGCTCGCAGCAGGTGCCGCTCCTGCGGGTCGACGCGTTCGTCGGAATCGTCGCGCCCCTGCTCGGCATCGCCTTCGCGTTCGACGCGGTTAACGGCGAGCGCTCCGAGGGAACGCTGCCGCGGCTCCTCAGCCAGCCGATCCACCGCGACGACGTCATCAACGGCAAGTTTGCGGCCGGGCTCGCGATCATCAGCCTGGTGCTCACGGCGATCGTCGCGATCATCGCCGGCTTCGGGCTGCTGCGGCTCGGGATCGTGCCAGCCGGCGGCGAGGTGCTCCGGATCGTGGCCTGGCTGGGCCTGACGATCGTCTACGTGGCGCTGTGGCTGGCGTTCGGACTGCTCCTCTCCGTGCTCCTCCGGCGCGCCGCGACGTCGGCGCTGATCGGCTTCGGGATCTGGATCCTGATCACGATCTTCGGCGGCCTGATCGTGGGGCTCATCGCCGGTCTCCTCGCCCCGATCCCCTCGGGCGGAGGCGCCACGGACATCCTCGCCAGCGCCCAGCTCCAGCAGCTCATCACCCGCCTCCTCCCGAGCACGCTGTACCAGGAGGCGTCGCTGGTCCTGCTCGACCCGTCCATCACCCAGGTCTCGACGCCGTCCACCATCGGGCAGGCGATCGCGGCGCAGGAGCAGATCGCGAGCCTCCTGTCCCTCGATCAGAGCCTGCTCCTGGTCTGGCCCCACGTGGTCGCGCTGGTTGCCCTGACGGTGGCCTGCTTCGCCGCGGCCTATGTCGCGTTCATGCGTCAGGAGGTGCGGGCCTAGGGACGCGCCCGGGGGCCGTGCCTCGTGGCGGCTGTCGCCCTGCCTCGTCGCGGCGGGGCGTCGTGCATCGCCGCGGCGGTCAGGGGAAGATGGCGGCATGCCGTCACCCATCTCCGCCATCGCCAGGGTTCTCGTCCGCACGGCCGGCGGGATCGCTCGGCTGGTCGCCCATCCGCCGGTGGGCCGCGCGCTCGGCGCTGCCCGCCGGCTCGTCCGCGAGGCCCTTCGACGCTGGGACGAGCGGCCCGGCGCCCGGGTTCGGCGGGTCAGCCGGAAGGCATCGACCCCCTTGCCAAACCTGTACACGCTCCATCCGGACGCCCGCAAGGCGACGCCGCGCGAGATCGGGCTCCGTTCCATCGACGTGGAGACGATCGCGGGCACCGCCGTCGGTGGCCTGACCCAGCGCGGCTCCGACTTCCTGCCGCTGCCCGCGTTCCGCTCGCAGAACTGGGCCGGACGCTGGCAGCGCATCCGCGGCGCGGTCGAGCGGCTGGCCATCTTCCCGCCGATCGATCTGGTCCGGTACGCGGATCGCTACTGGGTCACGGACGGCCACAATCGGGTTGCGGCGGCGCTCTACGTGGGCCAGGTCGAGATCGACGCCAACGTCACGGAGCTGGTCCCGCCGGGGGAGAACCCGAGCGAACGACCGGGCGACCTCGCGGCCACGCTGGCCGGCAGCCGGTCGCTCCGAGCCGCCGGACAGGGGGGCCGGCTCGAGACGGTCGCGGACGACGTGGTCCTCGGCGTTCCCCAGCTGTCCGACAGCGGGCGGGCCTCGATCTTCGGACCGCCGCCCGCCGTGCCGGACCGACAGCCGCCAGCGCCATCCGAGCAGGCGCCACCCGACGCCCCGCCGGCGACGCCCGGCCCGTCGTGACCCGGCGCCTCCGGCTCGTGTGGCCGGATCCGCGCCCCTTCCGCGACCGCGACCGCCGCCCGATCCGGCTCCTCGCCGCTTCCGACGAGCCCGACCCGACCCTCGAGGTGGCCGCCAATCGCGACGCGCTGGGGCCGATCGATGCGATCGTCGGCTGTGGCGACCTCGAGCCGTACTGGCTGTCGTTCCTCGGCGATGCGTTCTGCGTCCCGATCGGTCACGTGGCCGGCAACCACGACCGGGGGGCGGCCTGGGAGGCCAGGTCCGTCGAGCAGATCCCGCGCGCCCTTCCGGGTGGCAGCATCACCCGCCTGGCGGGGCTCCCGATGGCGGCGCTGCCGTGGCCCGGGGCCGGCGAGCACGGCAACATCCGCAACGAGAGCCTGGCCTGGCGCCATTCCCTGACTCTGGCCAGGCGGCGCCTCGGGGTGCGCTCCGAACCGCTCCTCGTCATCAGCCACGTCCCGCCGGCCGGGGCGGGCGACGCTCCGGACGCCTACCACGAGGGGTTTCGGGCGTATCGCTGGCTCCTCGACCGTCTCCAGCCCCCGCTCTGGCTGCACGGTCACGTGACGACCGCATCCGTCCCGGACCTGCGCGTCGACGTCGGTCGCACCACGCTCGTCAACGTGACGGGCTCCGTGCTGATCGAGCTGGAGCCACCGGCCGGAACGGCCTGAGAATCACCTTCGGCCCGCGGGCCGGGAGCGTCAGAACGGCGGCCATGGAACGGCCGGCCAGGTGGCCGATGGGAGCGGAAACCGGCGCCGCTCGAGGAGGCGATCGGTCCGCCGGATCGTGGCCGCGACCTCCAACGGCGAGAGATGCTCCAGCAGCGCCAGGCCCAGCGCGCCGTCGAGCGCCGCGCGCAGGCCCCCGACGACGCCAAGCTCGTCGGGCTCGATCGGCTGCCCGCGCCAGCCCCAGAGCACGGTCCGGAGCTTGGGCACCGGCGAAAAGCAGACCCCGTGATCCACGCCGAACACATGGCCGCCAGGGACCGGCAGCAGGTGGCCGCCCTTGCGATCGGTGTTGTTGACGACGGCGTCGAACAGCGCGATCCGCCGCAGCCGGCGATCGTCGCCCACGACCATCGCCACGACGTCCGCCGCCTCGTCGACATCGATCCAGAGTTGCGTCATGCCAGGCCCGAACGGCCCCTCGCGCAGCACGGTGGGCGGCACGATCTGCCAGCCACTCGCCTCCGAGACGAGGAACGCCGCCACCTCTCGGTGCGCCAGCGTGCCGTCCGGAAAGTCGTCGAGCGGCCGCTCGCCCCGGATCGGCTTGTAGACGGCGTCGACGACCAGCGGCGGCTCGGGATCGGGGCAGGCCCGGCTCACCCGACAGTACATCGCGTGGTTGGTCGACGCGATCAGCCGACCGAGCAGCTCCAGCTCGCCCTCCCGCAGCGCCTCGAGCATCGTGGCCGGGTCGAACGGCAGCATCGCGGCCGGGCGGGCGCTCAGTTGACGTAGTGGCCGTTGCGGCGGGGGCAGATGTGGCCCTGCGGATCGAGCGGCTGGCCGCACAGCGGGCAGGGCGGTCGGCCCGCACCCACGACCTGCACGGCGCGCTCGACGAAGGCCCGGGCGGCACCGGCCGACAGGCGGACGCGGAACAGGTCCGGCCCTTCCGGGTCGTCGTCCCGGGGATCCGGCACGTCCGGCTCCTCCTCCGTGTCCTGCTCGTCCTCGAGCTGCTCGCGCGCCTCGACGAGGATCCGCTCGTCGTCGCCGTCCCAGCCGAGGGTCAGCGTTCCCGCGCGGAACGCCTCGATGACGGGCTCGTCGAGCGGCCCGGCGTCACCGGGCGCGACCTCGGCGGGGGCCGCGATCCCACGGCCCTCGAGCTCGTCCAGCAGCTGGCCGAGCCGATCGGCCAGGACCGCCACCTGGACCTTCTCCAGAACGACGCTCGTGACGCGTCCGCCGTCGCGGGCCTGGAGGAAGAAGGTGCGATTGCCGGGCTGGCCGACCGTGCCCGCCACGAATCGCTCGGGCAGGTCGAACACATAGAGACGTCGGGGCATGCCTCGACTCTAACCCGCCGGCCGATGGCTCGCAGATTTTGCCCGGGCGCGCCGGGCGTACGACCAGAACCCCACGGGTCGCTGACGGTCAGTCAACGGATCGCGGCGGACGGGCACCTCGCCGGGCCCGGGCGGCAACATCGCTGACGGGCAATCAGCGGACCGGGCCGAACGGCCGGATTGCGGGCCGCAACGGGCCAGACCGGGCGGGATCGTTGACGGACAGTCAGCGCCGGGACGCTCAGCCGCGCACCGCGGCGCTCACCGCGCAGCCGGGACGCTCAGCCGCGCCACCTGCCGGCGATCACCCCACCTGGACGCTGATCGTGTGGTGGCCCCTGGCCCCGTCCGGCGCCGGTGGTGTCCGCTGGTCCGTCTGGACCGTGCCCTCCCCGTCGGTCGCACGGACGGCCAGGGTGTGCCGGCCCGGCGTGGCGTCCCAGTCGACCCGCCACTGCACCCAGGTCGCATCGGAGATCGGGTTGGACAGGCGGGCCTCGCGCCACTCGCCGTCGACCGAGACCTCGACCCGGGAGATTCCACGGTCCGGTGCCCAGGCCACGCCCGCGATGGCGCCGCGCCCGGCTGCGATGCCCGTCGCGGGCCGCGGCACGTCGATCCGCGACTGGGTCAGGATCGGCGCTCGCTTGGCCCAGCCGCGCGGGATCCAGAAGGCGTCGAACGCCTCCAGCGTGGTCAGCTCCAGCTCCGACAGCCACTTGGTGGCCGACACGTAGCCGTACAGACCGGGCACGATCAGGCGAGCCGGGAACCCGTGCGCGATCGGCAGCGGCTCGTCGTTCATCCGGAGCGCAATCATCGGCTCCCGTGCCGGGTCCATGACCCAGGCCGTCGGCATGCCGGCCGTCCAGCCGTCGACGGACCGGCCCACGAGCTGCGTCGCGCCCGGCTGCACCCCCGCCATGTCGAGCACGTCGCGCAGGCTGACGCCGGTCCACTTCGCGTTGCCGACGAGATCGTCGCCGACCTCGTTCGAGACGCATGCGATCGTTACGTACTGCTCGAACAGGGGCAGCTGCGCGAGCTGCTCGAAGGTCAGGCTCGTCTCGCGCTCGACCATGCCGTGGATCCGCAGCCGCCACGTGGCAAGGTCAACCGACGGCAGCAGCAGCGCGGTGTCGATCCGGTAGAAGTCCTCGTTCGGTACGACGAGCGGCGTGAGGCCCTGGACGTTGAGCTCCGCGGCCGGTGGGAGGCTTGCCAGCCGCGCCGCAGGCGGGACCGTCGTCCCGGCGACCGCCGGGCTCGTGAGCCTGGCCTCGATCAGCGACCGGCCCAGAACGCCGCCGACGCCCGCCGCGACGACAACGCCGCCGGAGCGGATGAGAAAGCTGCGCCGCGACCAGCTGGGCATCGAGCCTGTGGCGCGAAGCCTGCCTCGCCGCGCCAGCCAGGTGAGCACCCGCACGCCGATCCAGACGCTCGCCCCGACGGACACCGCCGACAGTGCCGGTGAGGCTTGCGGGTCGAGCAGCGTCGCCCCGAAGGCGAGGAGCCCGAACGCACCGAAGCCGGCGGCCGCGAGCCACGGCCAGCGGCCGGCGAGAGCGCCGACGAAGGCGCCGGCGGCCAATGCGACCCCGACGATGAACAGCTCCAGCGCGAGCTTGTCGTTTGCCCCGAAGAGGGCGACGACGAGCTCCTTCGCGCCCGGCGGCTGCAGGTCGATGACCGCCGAGCCGACGCTCGCGACGAGCGACGGGACGCCCGGGACCAGGCCCGCCGCCAGCTCGCTCAGGCCGACCGCCACGGAAACGCCCGCGATCCCCGCAGCGGCGTCGCGCCAGATGGCGCCGGCGGGCTCGTCGCGGGCGGTCGTGGGACGGGCGAGCGTGATGGACTTCATGGCCGTGATGCTGTCACCGGGGCGTGACGCCGGTGTGTCAGCAGGGGCGCTCTCAGGGACCGGGCGTCGGGCTGGCAGCCACGACCGGGTCGACGGCAGCCGCATCGGGCGCGGGACTTGCGCCGCCAGTGACGTCCGCCGGCGCCGCCGAGGGGCTCGGGAGCGGTGGCTCCGATGGCGGCGGCTCGCTGGGTGGTGCGGTCACCTGCGGCGTCGGGACGGGCGTCGGGGTGGGGAGGGGGGTCGGCGTGGGCGTGGGCGTCGGAGTGGGTGTGGGTGTGGGTGTGGGTGTCGGGCTGGGGCTCGGGGATGGACTGGGGCTGGGGCTGGGGCTGGGGGAGGGCGAGCTCGGTGGCGTGGGGCAGGGGAGGGGCGCCGGCCCGAAGCCGGACGGTGACGGCGCCTGGAACGAGGGCACCAACCCGCTCGGATCCGCCGTCGGCACCGGGAAGCAGGTGGGCGATGGCGCCGGCACTCCGCAGGCGGAGGCATGGAGGAGCGGCCCCCACGACCGCCCGAACGGGTTGAAGCCGTCGTTGTAGAAGTAGCTGACGGCGGTGTCCTCGGGACCGCCGACCGTGCCCGGTCCGCGCCGGGCCCGCTCCACCCAGTCACGGTTGGCGGCCATCCAGTTCTCGAAGCGCGCCTCGTAGCCGGCCTGCTGGAGGATCCCCATGCCGCAGGCACCGCTCTCACGACCCACCCTCGCTGTCGGCTCCGTGCCCGGGACGAACAGCTCCTCCACGCCAGTCTCGCCGTCCGCCGGCAGGAGACCGGTCCACGGATCGACCGCGACACGGACGAGGGACTCCGGCACCGCCAGCGGCGCGCTGGCCCAGCCGTCGGTCGCATCGTTGAGGAACCCCTGCCAGACGTAGGTCGTGACGTCGATCGAGAAGACCGGGTTCTCCGGCGTCGAGACGACGCTGTTGTCCGAGTTGCCGTTCCAGACGCCCACGGCAAGCGCGTACTCGCCCTGCTCGCGGCCGGCATCGGTGGGTGCGCCGATGAAGCCGTACGCGTTGAGGTCCTTGGCGTCGTTGTTGGTGCCGGTCTTGAGGGTGGCCGGCCGCCGTCCGTCGGGGCCGTTGATGGCGAACTCGCCCCAGAACGGGTTGACGTCCGGGTTCGTGTTGTCGCCGAGGATGCTGGTCAGGATGCCGGCCGCTTCCGGGCTGACGACCTGTTCGCCGGGGGGTCGCTCGTGCGGCGGAACGATGTCCGTACCGGCCGCATCGGTGATCCGCAGGATGGAGGTGTGCCCGGTGTAGCGGCCCTGATTGGCCAGCGTGCCGTAGGCCGTGACGAGATCGATCGGGCGGATCTCCTCGACGCCGAGGGCGAAGCTCAGCCCGGCGTCCGTGTTGCTCTCCCGCCATCGAATGCCGTAGTCCTGGACGCGGTCGAAGACATGCTCCGGCCTGTTCACGGCCATCGCCTTGACAGCCGGGATGTTGAGCGAGAACTGCAGCGCCTCGCGGACGCGGACGGGGCCGCGCTCGAGGTTGTCCGCGTCCGATGGCGTGTAGCCGCCGCCGAAGTCCGTGCCGACGTCCATGAACATCGTGGCCGCCGTCAGGGTTCGATCGTCGACGCCGGTCAGGTAGTTGAACGGCTTGAACGCGGACCCGGGTTGCCGCCAGCCGTCGCCGATGACGTCGAACTTCGGCTGGAACTTGGCGTTGCCGCTGCGCGAGTAGTAGTCCGCCGATCCGACGTAGGCGATCAGCTCGCCGGTCTGGTAGTCGAGGGCGACCAGGGCGCCGTTGTTGAGATCCTTCTCGATCAGCGCTTCGACCCACGGCTCGAGGGTGTCGAACCCGATCCCCCTGGCGGCCTTCTCGGGATCGCCCAGCCGCGGCACGCGCGCCGCGAGGCGGACCCACCGCTCGGCGGTGCGCTGGAGCTCGAGGTCGAGGGTGGTGATGATCCGGTAGCCACCCTGCTCGAGCTTCTCGCAGGACTGGACGCCCTCCCCGCAGACGCGCGCGGCGAGCTCGTCGCGGACCTGCCAGACGAAGTGCGGGGCTGCCCAGCGATCGTCGGTCTGCTCGGCCACCAGAACCGGTTCCTCCTTGGCGGCCTCGATCTGCGCCGCGCTGTACTCCGTCCGGGACAGCACGCGCCGGTCCGGCTGGGCGAGGAAGTCGAGGACCAGGTTCCGGCGCCGGACGATGTCCGTGTCGGCCGGCACGACGAGCGTCCCGTCCTCGCGCTCGATGGCGTTCCGCACGAGGTCGTAGTTGGAGGGCGACTGGGGAAGGGCGGCGAGGATCGCCACCTCGGCCAGGGTCAGCTCCTCGAGCTCCTTGTCGAAGTAGCTCCGGGCGGCGGCCTTCACGCCGTAGCTGTTGTTGCCGTAGTAGTTCTGGTTCAGGTAGGCGGCGATGATCTCCTTCTTCCCGTTCTGGCCCGGAAAGAACTGGGTCAGGCGGACCGACTGGATGATCTCCTTGAGCTTCCGCTCGACGGTCCGATCCTTCGACTGGACGAGGTCCGAGTCGAGCAGGCGGGCCCGAACGAGCTGCTGGGTGATCGTCGACGCACCCCGGGCGTTGCCGCGCAGCGCGTCGAGCCCGGCGGCCGCGATGGCGGCGGGGTCGAAGCCCGAGTTCGTCCAGAACGTCTTGTCCTCGATCGCCGTCGTCGCATCGATGAGGATCGGCGGGATCTCGTCAAACGTCACGATCTCGCGCTTGAGCTCGCCGAACCGTGCGAGCTCTCGGGTCCCGGTCCGGTCGTAGACGATCGACTCCTCGGCTGGCCGGAACTTCGTGAGCTCCTCGGGGGAGACGAGGTCCGCCGACAGGGCCATGTAGCCGCCGACGACGGCGACGGCGCCGAGGACGCCGAGCGCGGCGATCGTGGCGAAGACGACGAAGGCGATACGGCCGAGCGTGGATCGCCCCCGCGGGCGGCGCTGGGCTCGACGGGTCGCGGCGGTCACGGCTGGGGCTGGCTCCAGGCTTGGGGACGAGGGGTCGCAGGGCGGGACGATGCCGGACATTCGACGTGTGGGGTCGTCGGGATGGTCCGCGGGCGCCCAGAACGTGTTGCAACGATGACACGGACGGGCCGAGCGCGTGGTCAGGCCCCGGCCGAGCGCCACAGCGCGCTCCACCGGGCGTCCGCCCCGAGCTGCCGCCGCGCGGCATCGAATGCGGCCCGATCCGCCGCCAGCGCAGCGCGCGCTTCGGCGCGGCCGATGGCCACGAAGTGGACGCCGTCGCCCGGCGCGAGCTGGCCGAGCGCGGGCTGGTCCGCCGCGATCACGACCGCGACGATCGGGTAGCCGCCCGTCGGCTGGTGATCGACGCCAAGCACGACGGGACGACCGTCCGGCGGCAGCTGGATCGCGCCGGCCGTCACTCCGTGCGAGAGCCGGCTGAGCGCGGGAGCCTCGACTGGCGGTCCGTCGGTCGAGTCCAGGCGAAGGCCCATCCGATCCGACGACGAGCTCACGGTCCAGCGACGGCCGATCACGGTGTCGACAGCCTGGCCGGCCGCGAGCTCGGCCGGGGCGAGCAGGACGCGCAACCGCCACGCGCCGTCCGGCTCGCGGTGTCGCGGAGCTATCGGGTCGGCCGGCCAGACGGCGTCGGCCATCCCGGCATCATTCTCAGCCGACGGCGTGCGGCGTGCGCGGACCCGGTCGCCCGCCCGGAGCGGCCGGCCCTCGACGCCGCCGAACGCGCCCACCAGGCAGGTCGAGCGCGAGCCGAGGACCGGCGGCACGTCGATCCCGCCAGGCAGCGCGAGACAGGCGCGCGCGCCGGCGCCCGGCGGACCGCCCTCGAAGACCAGGCCTTCGCCCGGGGCCATGGTGAGGACGCGACCCGGCAGGAGCAGGCGGCCCCCGTCCAGCCGCGCCCCCAGGTCCGCGCCGGCGAGCGCGACGACCGTTGGACCGAGGGCCTGCAGCCGAACGCCGGCAAGGGTGAGCTCGAGGACCGCGTCGTCCTGCTCGTTGCCGAGCAGCTCGTTGGCGACGCGGCGGCTCCATGGATCCGCGGCGCCACCGCGCGGCACGCCGAGGTGCGCCCAGCCCGGCCGGCCGGCATCCTGCACGGTCGTCAGCAGTCCCGCCTCGAGGACCTCGAGCATCAGTGCCGCTGCGGCACGAACCGGACCCGGTCGCCGGGCTCGATCAGGGCAGGACGATCAACGGCCGGCCGCCAGATCGCCACGTCCGTCCGACCCAGCAGCCGCCAGCCCCCGGGCGAGGCGACGGGATAGACCGCGGTCTGCTCGTCCGCCAGCCCGACGCTACCGGCGGGCACGCGGGCGCGCGGCGAGGCCAGTCGCGGCGTCGCGATCTGGTCCGGGACGGGACCGAGATAGGCGAAGCCCGGCGCGAACCCCACGAACCAGGCGCGATACGCGACGGACGCATGGAGCTCAACCACCTCCGCCGGCCGCAGATCATGCAGCCGCGCGACCGCGGCGAGGTCGGGGCCATCCACGCCGCCGTACCGGGTCGGAAGCTCGTGCAGCGCACCGGCCTCGTCCCTGACCGTGGGCGCGCCGCTGGCCGTCCCCGCGACGACGTCAGACAGCACGTCGATGGCCGCCTCCAACCCCGGGTCGATCGGGTCGAGCGGCACGAGGACGCTGGCGTACGCCGGCACCGGGGCGCCGAAGCGGGGATCCGCCGCGTGGAGGCGCCGGAGCTCGGCGGCGAGGCGGTGCACCCGGGCGTTGACCCGCTCGTCGATCGCCTCACCCAGCACGACGAGCACCGCCGCGTCGCCGAGGGCGAGCAGCCGGACCGGGGCGGCGGTCATCGGACCGGGGTCATCGGACCGGGGCCGCGACGGCGATCCCCGCGGCGGCGAGGGCCGCCCGCACCGCCCGCGCCCGGTCGGCCGCGCCAGGCGCGTCGCCGTGGACGCACAGCGTGTCCGCCCGCAGCTCGAGCCGCGATCCGTCGACGGCGATCACGTGCCCGTCGCGGGCGATGCCGACCGCCTGCTCCGCCGCCGCGGTCGGATCGTCGAGGAGCGCGCCGTCCTCGCGCCGATCCCGGAGGCGGCCGTCCCGCTCGTACCGGCGGTCGGCGAAGGCCTCGGCCAGCGTGGCGAGGCCCTCCGCCTGCGCCGCATCGAGCGACACCGAGCCGGCCAGGCCGACCAGGACCAGCTCGCGGGAGCAGCGCCGCACCGCCCGCGCGACGGCCGCGGCGACGCCCGGGTCGCGGGCCGATCGGTTGTAGAGCGCGCCATGCGGCTTGACGTGGCGCAGGGCCGCGCCGGCCGCCCGGGCGAAGGCGGCCACGGCGCCGACCTGGTAGAGGACGGCGGCTTCCAGGTCGCCCACGGCCATCTCCATGTCGCGCCGTCCGAAGCCCGCCAGATCCGGGTAGCCCGGATGGGCGCCGATCACGGCACCGGCCGCGACCGCCAGGTCGATCGTCCGGGCGATCGTGGCCGGGTCGCCGGCGTGGAACCCGCAGGCTACGTTGACCGAGGTCACGAGGGGGATCAGCGCCTCGTCCTCGCCCATCGACCAGGGTCCGAGGCTTTCCCCGACGTCCGCGTTGAGATCGATCGTCACTCGGGCGATGGTAGTCCCGGGCCAGGCGCGCGCACCGACGCGGATGCGCGATCATCGGCAGGTGACGGATCTCGCGGAGCTGGACCGGGTCCGCGCACGAGCGATGCCCTCGACGACGTCCTCGGCCCGCGCGGGACCGCTCGTCGTGGCGGTCGACGTGGGGAGCTCCTCGATCCGGGCCGGCCTGTACGACACCGGCGGCCGGCCCGTGCGGGGAGCGTATGCCCAGGTCGCATACGAGCCGGACGTCGACGACCGCGGCGGGGTCCAACTCCCGGTCGAGCGGCTGCTGGCCACGCTCACGACGACGCTCGACGCGCTGGTGGCGCGCTCCGCCGGCCACCTGTCGCGCGTTGCCGGCGCCGGCGTCTCGTGCTTCCTCCACTCGGTCGCGGCGTTCGATCGCGACCGCCGGCCGATCTCGCCGCTGCTGTCCTGGGCGGACACCACGTCGGCGGCCGCTGCAGCCGACCTGCGGGCGACCCTCGAGCCTGGCGCTGTCTGGGCGGAGACCGGCGCGCCGCTTCACGCGAGCTACTGGCCGGCGAAGATCCTCCGGCTGCGGTCCGCGGATGCCGGGGCGGGCGCGCGTCTGTTCGCCGGTGCGCCGGAGATCCTGTGGCACGCCCTCACGGGCCAGTTCGGCATCGACCTGTCGCACGCCTCTGGGACGGGCCTCCTCGACCGGGCGTCGGGCGGCTGGCACGGGGGGCTGCTCCGCGCCCTGCGGCTCGATCCCGACGCGCTTCCCCAGATCCTGCCCGGAGCCGCCGCGGCGCCGCTGGCCGGCTGGTCGGCCGAGCGCTACGCCGATCTCCGGGATGTGCCGTGGTTCGCGCCGTGGTCCGACGCGTGGTGCGGGAACGTCGGGCTGGGCGCGGTCGCTGGCGGGCCCGCGGCGCTGCAGGTCGGAACGTCCGGCGCCATTCGGGTCATCCAGCCGGGCGCCGCGCCACCGGTCCCCGCCGGTTTGTTCGCCCACCGGCTCGCCGACGGCACCTCGCTGCTCGGCGGCCAGCTCAGCGAGGGCGGCGGCGTCGCGGCCGCCGTTGCCCGCCTGGTCGGATCGACGACGCGCGCGCTGGAGCGCGGGGCCTTCGAGCTGCCGGCCGACGGACACGGCCTGACGATCCTGCCGTTCCTCGCCGGCGAGCGCGGCACGGGCTACCACGAGCGAGCGCGCGGAACGGTGACCGGCCTTGGCCTCGGGACCACGCGGGCGGAGCTGTACCTGGCGACGGTCGAGGCGATCGCACTTCGATTCGCGGCGATCGACCGCCGGCTCGCGGCGCATCTCGGGCATCCGCCCCGGATCGTCGCGTCGGGTGGTGCGCTGGCCCGATCGGAGTTGCTGGCGGCGGTCCTCGCCGGAGCGCTCGGCCGCCCGTTCGAGCGTTCGACGGTTGCCGAGGCCTCCGCGCGTGGCGCTGCCATCGCCACACTGGCGGCGGCGGGCATCATTGCCGGTGTCGCCGCCCTGCCCCCGCCACCGGGCCGGATGGTGGTTCCCGATCCCGACCGCGTGGCCGCCATGCGGCCGGCGGCGCTGCGCCAGGAGGCGCTCCTGGAGACGCTCCTGGGAGAGGCCTGACGCGTCGGCCGGGCGGTCGGTGGACGCCTCGAGATCGGTTTCTGGACGGCCTGGCTCGACGTCGCGTATCCTGCTCGGACAACCGAAGAGCGCTTTATCAAGAGTGGCGGAGGGACCGGCCCGTTGAAGCCACGACAACCTACCGGCGCGACGCCGGCAAGGTGCCAATTCCGGGCAGGTCCGCCTGCGAGATAAGGGACGCTCCCTCGGAGACCCTTCCGCAGCCCCGGGTCTCCCGCCGGTCCACTCGCTTCCGCATCCAGGGCCGCGTCCGGTGAGTCGCGGCAGGACGAGGAGTCGACCGATGACCACCGAGACATTGAATCCGGCGGCGGCGCCCACCGAGCCCGTCGTGCGCGCCCACTCCGGCGAGCGCTTCCTTGGCCTCGCGTGTCGGGCCTGCGATCGCCCCGAGAAGGCCCCCCTCGCCTACGTCTGTCCGGCCTGCTTCGGGCCCCTGGACGCGCGATACGACCTGGGCGTCGTGCGCCGACTCGTGGACCGCGCCGCGATCGAGCGCCGACCGCCCGGGATCTGGCGCTACCGGGAGCTGCTGCCGGTGGAGGCGCCTCCGCGCCGCGGTCTGCCGGTTGGCTCGACGCCAATCACCTCCGCCGAGCGGCTCGGGGCCGCCGTCGGCGTCGACCGGCTGTGGCTGAAGGACGACACCCGCAACCCGAGCCTCAGCTTCAAGGACCGGGCCGTCGCGGTCGCCACGGCGCGCGCGATCGAGCTCGGCGTCCCGGCCCTCGCCTGCGCCTCGACCGGCAACCTCGCCGGCGCGACGGCCGCCGCCGCGGCCGCCGTGGGGCTACCCGCCTACGTCTTCATCCCCGCCGACCTCGAGCCGGCGAAAATCGACCACGCCCTGGCCTACGGCGCGACCGTGGTGCCGGTCGAAGGCACGTACGATGACGTGAACCGGTTGTGCCTCGAGGTCGCGGACGAGACCGGCTGGGGCTTCGTCAACGTCAACCTGCGGCCGTACTACGCCGAGGGGTCGAAGACGCTCGCCTTCGAGATCGCCGAAAGCCTGGGCTGGCGGACTCCCGACGTCGTGGTCGCGCCGGTCGCATCCGGGGCCATGTTCATGAAGCTCGCGCGCGGCTGGGACGAGCTCGCCGAGGTCGGCCTCATCGAGCGCCGGCCGGTCCGTTTCGTCGGCGGGCAGGCCAGCGGCTGCGGCCCCGTGGCCACCGCATGGGCCCGCGGGAACGACGCCATCGAGCCGGTCCGGGCGCCCGACACCTTCGTGCGATCGCTGGCCATCGGCAGCCCAGCGGACGGGCGGGAGGCCGCCGAGCTCGCGCGGCGCACGGACGGGTCGGTCGAGGCGGTGCCGGACGAGGCGACCGCGGCCGCCATCCGCGACGTGGCCCGCCTCGAGGGGATCTACACGGAGACGGCTGGCGGGGTCACGATCGCGGCACTCGCCGCGGCGCGGCGGCGCGGGGTGATCCGCCCCGGCGACGAGGTGGTCGCGATCCTCACCGGCAACGGCCTCAAGACGCCGGACGCGCGCCGGCTCGGTCTGCCGGACGCCAGCGCCACGGCCGATCGCCCGGGCCTGGCGCCGGTGCTCGCGCCGAGCCTGGCGGCGTTCGAGCGATGGCTCGGCGGGGCCGCCTGACGGGCGACATCCGCGTCGACCGTGAGGCAGCAGGAGCGCTGAGCCGGCAGACGACGGCAAGGTCGACCGCGGGCGCGGTCCGCCGCCCTTGACGTATTCGCAACGCCGGTCGTGCTTCGCTGGCCGTCGACACGCCGGCCGGGAGCCAGGACAGGAGCACACGCCTTGGGACATGCAACCACCGTCGAGGGCAGCCGCCACGTTCGTCTCGACCAGATCGATCCCGCCACTGTCGGCGGGCTGACCGAGGCGGAGGCGGATGCGCGGCTCCAGCCGATGGCCGGTGAGCTGCTCGAGCTGCAGGAGCTGATCTATGCGGCCGAGACGCATGGCGTGCTGGTGATCCTCCAGGGCATGGACGCCGCGGGCAAGGACGTCACCATCCGGCACGTCTTCATGTCCGCCAACCCGGAGTCGATGCGCGTCAAGCACTTCTCCCACATGACGGACGAGGAGGAGAAGCATCACTTCCTGTGGCGGGCGCACCTCCAGACGCCAGGCCGCGGCGAGCTCGTCATCTTCGACCGCTCCTACTACGAGCAGGTCGTGCTGCCCCAGGTCCAGCCCGACCAGGACGGCCAGGACGGTGACGCCGACCGGGTGCCGGAGCGATTGGACGACATCCGGCACTTCGAGCGGCTCCTCCAGCACGGCGGACTCCTCGTCTTCAAGTTCTTCCTTCACGTCGGCAAGGACGAGCAGGAGCGCCGCCTCATCGAGCGGATGGAGAACATCGAGACCGCCTGGAAGATCTCGCCCCGGGACTGGACGGCGCGGCGCTCGTGGGATCCCTACATGACCGCCTACGAGACAACGATGAACGCGACGGCCACGACCGACGCGCCGTGGTACGTCGTGCCGGCCGACCACCAGTGGTTCCACAACCTCGTCGTGCTCGAGACGCTCGTCGAGCGGCTTCGCCCCTACCGCGACGGCTGGATCGAGGCCCGCAACCGTCGCGGCGAACAGGAGCGTGAGGAGGCGAGGGAGGAGGCGCCCGAAGGCGTCGGCGCCTGACCCCCGAACGCGTTACCGCCGGTCGGCTGGGTCCCGCAGGAAGGCGTACAGCAGCGAGCCCGCCGCGGCGCCGATCACCGGTCCCGCGAGGTAGATCCACAGATCGCGGAGATCGCCCGAGACGAGCGCCGGGCCGATCGAGCGGGCCGGGTTGAGGGAGGCCCCGGTGACAGGGCCACCGACCAGCGCCGCCAGCGCCACCGTTCCGCCGATCGCCAGCGCCGCGGCCTGGCCCACGGCGCGGGTATCGGTTGCCACCGCGGTGATGACGAGCATCAGGAGCGCCGTCAGCACGACCTCCCAGGCGATGGCGGCCGGCACCCCGACCGAGGAGCGGGTCACGCCCAGCGGCACGTCGCCGAGCGTCCATCGGAGCAGACCGGCCCCCGCGATCGCACCAGCCACCTGGACGAGGGAGTAGGTGGCGACGCGTGCCCATGGGAAGTGGCGGCCGAGGGCAAAGCCGACCGAGACGGCCGGGTTGAAGTGAGCGCCGGAGATGTGGCCCAACCCGTAGATGGCGACGGCGATCGCCAGGCCGAAGGCCATCGCGATGCCCGTGGCTTCCAGCCGCCCGACCGCGATCGCCCCGCAGCCCGCGAAGACGAGGGCGAACGTGCCGAGGAACTCGGCGAGGTGGGCCCTCAATCGGCCACGGCGGCTCGCCGGGCCCGGCCCGCGGCGCGGAGTGCGACCTCGATGAATGGCCGAAGTCGCGCCGACACCTCCATCTGGGTTCGCTGGAAGGCAGCCAGCTTCTCGTCGTCGCTGCCCTCCACCTCGGACGGATCGTCCAGACCCCAGTGCAGGGTGTTCTCCGAGCCGGGGAAGACCGGGCAGGTCTCACGCGCGCGGTCGCAGACGGTGATGACATAGTCGAAGTGCTGGTCGAGAAACTGCGTGATCAGCTTGCTTCGCGCGTCGGACCAGTCCATCCCGAGGTCCGCCAGCACCCGGACGGCATAAGGGTTGACCTCACGGGTCTCGGTGCCCGCCGAGCGGGCCTCGAAGTCGTTGCCGCCGTAGCGGCCGAGGAGGGCTTCCGCGATCTGGCTACGCGCCGAGTTGTGGGTGCACACGAACAGCACGCGGATGGGCTCGTCTAACATGGAGTGCTCCTTTCTCGTGACGCGACCCGCGGCCGCGATGGTCAGCTCGAGATCGAGCAGCTCGCCTTCGAGCCGGTCGAGGTCAGCACGCTGGCGGGCGATCACCGCACGCTGCTCGACCAGGAGCGGCGTCAGATCGAGGTCCACCGCGCCGCGCTCCACGCACAGGCGTGCGAGCCGGCCCGCGTCCTTCGGGCTCAGCCCCAGGCGGCGCAGCGACACCACGAGGCGCAGACGGGCCAGATCCGTCTCGTCGTACTCGCGGTGGCCGTTCCGAAGCCGCGACGGGTGCGGCAGCACGCCGACGCCCTCGTACCAGCGAACGGCGGACGGGGCGACGCCCGCTCGACCGGCGAGCTCGGAGACCCTCACGGTCGCTGGTCCCGGGGCACGAGCGCCGGGGGACCGCCGGGGACCTCGGAACGGACGATGACGCGCATGTCTCGCACGATAGACCTTCGAGTGGCTTGAAGGTCAAGCGGTCAGGCGTGGCATCCGACGCGCGGCTCCCGACTCGTGCCACCTTCGACGATTGACGAGACCGGGGCGTCGTGACTACCGTGACGCAGCCCCGGCGGTGCCGGAGGGCACTGCCCGAGGAGTGGTCCAGCCCAGGCAGCAGGGAGGTGGCCGAGCGACCGACACGACGACGTGGCGTTGAAGCGTGATCGACCCTGGCCCGTGCGGGCCGCGAGCCCTCGCACCCTGAGGAGCACGACCTTGGCCTCGTCCGCTGCGGCTGTCGCCGCGACCCCGGAGTATCGGTACAAGCTGCCGTTCGTGATCGGCGCCTCCGCCGCCGGCACAGTCATCGAGTGGTACGACTTCTACATCTACGGCGTGCTCGCCGTGTTCTTCTCCACGCAGTTCTTCCCCTCGGGCGACCCCGTCTCCGCGCTCCTGCTGTCACTCGCGACATTCGGCGCCGGGTTCGCCGTCCGGCCGTTCGGGGCCGCCTTCTTCGGACGGATCGGCGACATCGTCGGCCGGAAGTTCACCTTCCTCGTGACGATCACGGTGATGGGCATCTCGACCGCGCTCGTCGGCTTCCTTCCCACCTACGCCCAGATCGGCATCCTGGCGCCGATCATCCTGGTCATCCTTCGGCTGGCGCAGGGCCTGGCGCTCGGCGGCGAGTACGGCGGTGCCGCGATCTACGTCGCCGAGCACAGCTCGGACGCGAAGCGTGGCCTGAACACGAGCTGGATCCAGACGACGGCGACCATCGGGCTGCTGCTCGCCCTTCTCGTCGTCGGTCTCACCAGGGTGTCGATGTCGGCCGAGGACTTCACCAGCTACGGCTGGCGGATCCCGTTCTTCCTGTCGATCATCCTCGTCGCGCTGGCCCTGTTCATCCGGCTGCGGCTCCAGGAGACGCCCCTCTTCTCGCAGCTGAAGTCGGAGGGCAAGTCGTCGACCTCGCCGTGGCGGGACTCGTTCGGCAACGCCGCCAACCGGAAGCTCATCCTGCTCGCGCTCCTCGGCGCGACCGCCGGTCAGGCCGTCGTCTGGTACCAGGGCCAGTTCCAGGCGCTGTTCTTCCTCGGCACGAACCTCGGGGTGAAGTTCCAGGACGCGTACCTGATCGTCGGCACGGCGATCGTGTTGGCGACACCGTTCTTCGTCGTCTTCGGGCGCCTCTCGGACCGGATCGGAAGGAAACCGATCATCCTGGGGGGCTGCTTGATCGCGGCCCTCACGTACCTGCCGATCTACAACCTCATGACCGCCTTCGCGCACCCGCAGGGCACCCTGGAGACCGCCGGCAAGTTCGCCGGGCGGTTCGTCGGCGCGGACGGGGCGCCGACGATCGCCCAACCCGAGCTCCTGCCCCTCATCGCCCTCGTCTGGATCCAGGTCATCTACGTGACCATGGTCTACGGGCCGATCGCCGCCTTCCTGGTCGAGTACTTCCCGGCCCGCATCCGGTACACCTCGCTGTCCATCCCGTACCACATCGGCAACGGTTGGTTCGGCGGCTTCCTGCCGCTCATCGCGGCCGCCCTTCTGGCGTCGACGGGCAACCTGTACGCGGGTCTGATCTATCCGATCGTGGTCGCGCTGCTGACGGTCGTGATCGGCGGCCTCTTCATCCGCGAGTCGCGGCACGTGAAGATCTGGGACGAGGTGGGCGGCGAGACCGAGAACGTTCGCGCGGCGACTGCCCGCGGATGAGCCCACCTGCGCGTTGTCCGGCCGGCTGACTGCCGACCGGCCCGCCCTCGCCTGACCGCCGGACGGACCGCGTCTGACCCCGTGAAGCGAGGCGATCATGGAGGCTGGGCGGCTGGCGACGACAGCCGCCCGAGGGGCGAGCCGTGTCGGGCGGGCTAAGATCGGCTGATGCCGCCCTCGACTGCCTTCCCCGACGACACGGCTGCGGTCCTCGAGGCGGTCGGCGCCGCGGCACGCCGGTATCTCGACAGCCTCGGCGAGGATCCCGTCCGATTGCCCGGCGCGGACGCCGCCGCCGCGGCCTTCGATGCCCCGCTTCCGGAGGACGGGATCGGTGCCCTGCGCGCTCTGTCCGAGCTGGAGGCACGCGGCTTCGACGGCGCCATCCGCTCGTCCGGGCCGCGCATGTTCCACTTCGTCACCGGAGGCGGAACCCCGGCCGCCCTCGGCGCGGACTGGCTGACGAGCCTCCTCGACCAGAACTCCTTCAGCTGGGTCGCCTCGCCGCTCGGCGCCCGCCTCGAGCGCCTCACGATCGCCTGGCTCAAGGAGCTGTTCGGGCTGCCCGCTTCGTGGGGAGGTGTCCTGACGACCGGGGCAACAATGGCCAACTTCACGGCTCTGGCCTGCGCCCGGCAATGGTGGGGCGACCGGCACGGTGTCGACATTGCGGCCGATGGCTTCGGCGGCCTGCCGGCCGTTCCCGTCCTCGCCGGCGGCCACATCCACGCCAGCGCCGAGAAGGCGCTGGCCATGCTGGGGCTGGGCCGGGCAAGCGTCCGGCGATTCGTGGCCGACGGACGGGGAACCCTCGATTTCCCGGCGCTGGAGGATGCGCTGCGGCGCCTGAACGGCGAACCGGCGATCATCGTCGCGACGGCCGGCGAGGTCAACGCCGGCGCGTTCGACCCGATCGACGTCCTCGCCGAGCTGGCCGAGGAGCACAACGCCTGGCTGCACGTCGACGGCGCGTTCGGGCTCTTCGCCCGACTGTCGCCGCTGTCGGCCGGACTGGCGGCCGGCGTGGAGCGGGCCCACTCGGCTATCGCGGACGGCCACAAGTGGCTCAACGTGCCGTACGACTGCGGCTTTGCCTTCGTCCGTGACGCGAGCCTGCTGCCACGCGTGTTCACCATGAACGCCGCCTACCTGCCCGATCCTGACGACCCACATCCGAACTTCGGCTTCCTCGGCCCGGACGCCTCCCGCTCTACCTCTCACCCAGCCCCGATGGCTATGCCGACGACGCCATCGAGCTGGGCAAGCTGAAGGCCAGCGACGGCTCCTTCAACTACGAGGTCCCGGCCGGCACCGACATCTCCCGCTTCAAGAGCGCGGTGATCTGGTGCAGGGCCTTCAGCGTCCAGTTCGCCGCCGCGCCGCTGGCGGCCTGACCGGCGACAGCGACGGGCGGCTGGCGCGGTAGATTGCGTCGGAGGCTGGCGGCGAGCGGACGGACCGGCCCGGGGAGATCCTGCTGCTTCTGGCCACCGAGCGGGTTTCCCCGTGGATCCACCGCCGGTGCCTTCGAATCAGTGATCGCGCCGAACGGCATCGAGCTCGATGTCTTCCGGATCGCGGGCGCCGAGCACGCCACCGATCGCCGCCGCCGCCGCGGGCAGAAGCTGCGAGAGGAACGCGGGGATCGCTGCATCCCGGAGTCCCTGGGCCACCGCCGCTGGGTCGACGCCCTCGGGCTGGGGTGCGCCAGCGGCGCGGTACTGACCGAACAGGTCGCCGGCGGCGCCGAACAGCTGACCGACGCCAAACGCCGACAACATGAGGATGACGAGGAGGCCCAGCGCCCAGACCAGAAACCCGTTCAGGAGCCCGGTGGCGCGACCGCCGACGGCAGCCGTTCGACCCGCGACGAAGCCGCCGAGCAGGAAGCTGAGCAGGGCGACGATCGCGGTCGCGATCCCCGCCCCGGTGGCCGCTTCGTCGGCCTGCGCGTTCCCGACCCGCACGGTGTTCGCGCCGATGGCGAGCAGCAGCGTGCTGAGGAGGACGAACGCGCCCAGCGCCGTCAGGAGCCCGGCGACGATCGGTCCCCAGCGGACCGCATCGCGAGGCGCGACGAAGGACGCCCGCTGGACGACATCCGGCCCATCGCCCACGACGCGCGTGGCGGTCGGACGGACCGGGATCTCGTCAGCGCGAGGGTGATCCGGCATGGCCTACCGCCTGGTCGTGACGTCGGTGTCGTCGGCGACGTCGACGTCGCCTTCCTGGGTGATGTCGATCCGCTCTTCACGGACGGTGTCGGAGACTCGCTTCGTCTCGGTGACCGGCCGCTTGCTGATCTCGAGTTCCTCGGCGACCCGCACGTCCTTCTGGACGTCGACTCGCTCGCCCATGACCGGCACCCGGATCGTGTCGCCCGTGTCGACAATCTCCGCCTCGCTCGCCGGCCGGTCCACGGCATAGCGCCGGACCTCGACCTCTTCACGCGTCACCGGCACGTCGATCGTTCGCTCTTCTTCGACGACGTCCTTGCGGACCTCGACCTCGCCGGTCTGCACGCGCTCCTTCTCGGCTCGGAGCTCCTCGGCGTGGCGGCGAACCCGCATCGTGTCGCGCTCGCTGGCCGCTTCATCGCCGCTCGCCGTGGCGGCGCTGCCGTAGTCCGTCGTGCTCGCGGAGGAGACGACGACCTTTCCATCGCCGGCTCGCCAGTTGGTGTCGTGGTACTCCTGGCCGGAGTCGAGGACGATGCCGTCGATCACCTGCCTGTCCTCGTCCACGAGAAGGTCGGTGATCCGGCCGAGCTCCTGGCCGGAGTCGTCGACCGCTGTCCAGCCGCGGATGTCCTGATCGGGGTTCTCGAGCTCCCACTCGTCGCCTTCGCTGATTTTCGTGCGGTTCATTGTGTCTCCTTCCATCACTCGTGACGATCCGTGGCCCGTTACGTCAGCGCGTTGAGCAGAAGCCAGCCAACGACGACGATCACGAGCAGAACGATAACCCAGATCCACCAGGGCATGCCCCCGCCTTCGCGGCGGCGAACGGGAATCTCCGGCACAACCAGCTCCTTTCGGACGTTCTGCGTCCTGCATTCGGCGGGGGTGTGACATCCCCGCTGCGCTGCCAGTTCGGGCCAGGCTTTCGATGCGCGGGGGCGGGCGATGCGTCGTCGCCTCGAACCCGGCCGTCTGCCTGTCTGACTTGTGATCCCACGGCCGTGTATAAGGAGCGGGAGCGTTGGGATGCGGCTTCCCTAACAGGGCCGTTGCAGCAACGTTTGGAGGACCGGCCGCGGTGGGATACCGCCTTCGGCCGCGCTGGGGTAGGGACGCGATGACGAGGAAGCGCGGACGGCCCGCACCTGACGAAGTCCGTTGCCCAACGTGCCACTCCGTCGCCTGGCGTCGTGTCGGCGAGCGTGTGACCGAGGCATCGTCCGGCCGGGGCCGCCCTGACCTGGATCACGAGTTCGTCAGGGACACAGGGCCCTGGGACTGGACCTGCCAGCGATGCGGCTACTCCGTGAGGCCCGCCGGCAGCCTGGACAACGCGCTGTCCCGGGTCCAGCCCACGGGTCTGCCGGCCATCCTCGCCGGGCTGTTCGGAGTGGGCGACCGTTCAGCGCGCGGGGCGAACAGCACTGCGGTCAGCACGGCTCAGGCGCTGGCTCTCGGGGCGGCTGGAGTCGTCCTGGTGGTGGTCGCTGCGACCGTCCTCGGCGGTGCGCCGTCGACGGCTCCCGCGGCCGATCCGCGGACGTCCGCTCAGGCGACGCCCGTTCCGGTGGCGTCCGCCGAGGTGGTCACCAGCCTGGGCGACATCGTCGGCGCGCGCGATGCCACCCTGGCGGGACGGCGGGTGGAGTTGGCGAACGTCCGGGTGGAAAGCGTGACCGGAGACGTGACGCTCTGGATCGGCAGCGAAGGCGAGCGGGCATTCGTCGTGCTCGACGAGGAACGTCAGCCAGAGCGGGCCGTCACCGTCAGACCTGGCCAACGGCTCGTCATCCGCGGGACGGCACAGCGGGCGCCACCGGAGGACGTCGAGCTGTCAACCGCGGACCGGACCGCCGTCGAGGATGAGTCGCTCTACGTTCTCGCGGAGCATGTCGAGATCGTGAGCGAGTAGCGGGAGGGGCTAAGGCCGGCTCGGCCGAGACGGTCCGGCACGGGCCGTCCTTGGCTCGGTTCCCGCTTCCACGCCCACGAAGGTGCGACCGGCGGGATCCCGGTCCGACCGGACAGGTACGACGTCGGAGACGTCCACCTCGAGGGCGAGGTCGACGTCCTTCTGGAACCCCGCGGCCAGGAGCTCGCGTGCGGACACTGACGACCGGACGGCTTCCAGGTCGGTCGCGCTCGGGATGGCCACCCGCGCCTCCGCGGACAGGACCAACCCCTCCCTGGCCAGAGCACCTGCGATGTAGCCGGCGCCCACCCAGTCCTCGACGGAGGGGCGAAACCCCGCGTCCTGGGCAGCGACGGACGTCCATTGCTCGCCACAGGCAATCAAGGTCACGCGAGCGGCGAGACCCTGCGACACGGCGGCGGCCACGAGCCGTGCTCCTGCCGTCGCGTTCCGAAGGGCGATGACGTACACGCCGGGCGCGTCCTGGCTTGTCGAGACGACGAGCGCACCGTTGAACGAGGTGAACAGCACGCGTTGGTCACGATCCGCCGTCAGCAGGCTGGCAGGGGACAACGACAGTTCACCCGGAGCCGCGCGACGCTGGCTGCTGATCGGGCGAGCGCCGAGCCGCTCGCCCGCCGCCGTCAACCCGCCCATCGAGGCGATCTCCTCGCCCGAGTAGACAATCGAGGTTATGCCTCGTTCCACGGCGACAGCGAGGGTGGTCGAGAACGAGAGCACGTCAACGACGACGACCAGATCGCCGCGTTGGGCTGCTTGCCGAGCCCCGATGACTCCCCACTCGAGATGAACGGAGGATTCCGGCCACGGATCGAACCTCTCCATTCCGACGTCGCTCGGTTCGCGTCTGGTCGCCTCATCCATGGCGGTCATGTTCCTGTTGGGCTGGGGCGGAGCCGACCCAGGCGGCCAGCCTCGATGCGACCGACTCCGGGGCGTCGGGGGTCGACCCTGTCAGGTGCACGCCGGTCCTCGGGAGTGTGCCTGCCGTCGGTCAGTGCCGCGCCTCGACTGGGAGACCGACAAGGTCCGCGCTGGCCTGACACGACTGGTGTTTGCGCCAGAATCGGCGACCTTCCACGCCAAACCGGCTACATTGGCCAGGTGCCTCATCTCTCAGGCATACCGAAAGCGCGATTCGACAGGCGGATCGCAGTGAAGAGACGGCGACGCGCCCTCCTCTGGCGACGGCACGCGCGCGAAGCGGCGATGACAGCGCTGCTCGCGGCGCTGCTCGCGGGCGTCGTGAGTGGCTGCAGTCTCCCAGGGGGACAAGTTGCGCCCGCGGCGACCGCGTCGGCCGGGCCAGCTGCGACAGCGGCCCTGGGAGGCATCCTCGCAGGCTCCACCGCGGTGGAGATCGAGACCTCCGGCGACCTGCTGCTCGCCGGACGGCTCTTCGGGGATGGACCGGTCGGCGTCGTGGTGGCCCACGGCAATCGGCCGGATTCCGCCCAGGCCGGGATGTACCGGCTCGCCGCAGCCCTGGCGGATGAGGGCTACCGCGTCCTGACCTTCAACTTCCGGGGCTTCTGCCCTTCGAACCCGGCCGCCGGCTGCTCGGATGGGGTGTCCTGGACCGGGGGAATGCATCAGGACGTCCGGGCCGCCGTGGCGTACGTGCGCCAAGGCGGCGCCGACACCGTGTTCGTGGTCGGATCGAGCCTGGGCGGGACCGCCGCGCTGTACGCGGCCGCGCAGCCGGACGCGCAGATCGCGGGCGTCGTCGCCGTTTCGGCTCCCCAGATGCCCGGCGGAGGAAGCGGGGCGCCGAGCGTGACGCCCGACGTCCTCGCGGCGATCGACGTCCCGAAGCTCTTCATCGTCGGCGGGGCGGACGGAACCTACGCGCGAGATGCGGAGGCGATGTTCGCGGCCGCGACCGAGCCGAAGCAGCTCGAGGTCCTTCCGGACACGAGCCAGCACGGGGAGGACCTGCTCGGTGGCTTCCAGCGCGGCCTGGTCGTGCAGACGACCGACCTGATCCTCGAGTTCATCGCGGAGAACGCCTGACATGGGTCGGGCCCGGGTCGCCTGACGCTACCGGGTCGCGGCGGCACGACCTCGGCCTCGTCCGCCGCGACCGTGCGTTTTCATGCCCGCAGTCGTGTATGAGGTTGTGAACACCGACATCGCGCTTGTGTCCTCGATCGAGGCTGCGTACCAGCGCGCCTACGAGGAGCACTGGCACAGCGTGTTCCGGTTTGCTCTCGCCTGGACGAACGACCACGGGGTGGCAGAGGATCTCGCACAGGAGTCGTACATCCGTCTCTGGAGCAACCGGGGGAGCGTCGACTGGGACCGCCCCCTGCTGGCCTGGCTGTTCGTCACGACCCGACGGCTCGCGACCGACCGCTTCCGCGCTCTGCGACGCCGGGTCCTGCCAGTCCAGTGGTCGACGACCCTCGACGAGGAAGCCCGGGACCAGTGGCTGGACGTCCGGGCGGCCATGGGCAGGCTGTCGCCGCTCGAGCGCACCGCGATCGTTCTCACGGCACTCGAGGGCCACTCCTACGCCGACGCGGCTCAAGTCCTCGGGACCTCGGCGGGCGCCCTGCGTGCCGCCGTGAGCCGCGCCCGCGACAAGCTGGAGGAAGCGTGATGGAGCGCTCGCGCGCCGACAGGGTCCTTGCCGACTGGGACAGCATCTCGCGCCGAGCGAGGCTCCCCGGCCTGCCAGAGCGCAGGACGGTCACGACCGCGCTGCCGGCTTCCACGGTGACCGCTGCGGTCGTCCTCGTCCTGGCCATCGCTGCGACCGGCATGTGGCTCGGCCTGCCCCGTGGGGGCGCTCAGCCTGGAGCCCAGCCCCCGGCGTCTCCGGAGCCGTCGGCCTCGCCAGTCGAGGCATCGGCATCACCCTTGGCGATCTGGGGTCCACTCGCGGTGGTGCCCCTTACCAACGGGGACGAAGCGCGCACGGAGGGCACGCTCCGCATCACGGACACCTGCGCCTTCCTGGAAGTGGGCGGCACGCCAACCTTGCTTCTCTGGGGCGCGGACCGAACGGCCTGGAGCGTGGAGTCGCGGACGGTCACCTTCGACAACTTCGACGGGACGACCGTCACGGTCGCTGATGGAGACGATGTCGTCCTCGGCGGAAGCGGCGGCGGGCGAGACAGCGAGGCCGAGAGCGGCATCTCCAACGAGGGCTGGGTCAGTCGGACGGAGTGGGTCTCGCCGCCGGCACCCTCGTGTCCGCTCGACGAGTGGTGGGGGGTGGGATCGGTCCAGGTGTCGGCCGCGCCAACTGCCCCGGTCTCGGCCTCGCCGGCCGAGCCGTCGCCGTCGACCGTCGAGCCGTCGCCATCGCCGGCAGCGCCGTGGCCATCAGGCGCGGAGGCGTGGGGTCCGCTCGCGGTGGTCCCTCCCCAGGACGGCATGGACACGTTGGCAAACAAGGGCACGCTCCGCATCACGGACACCTGCGTGTTCCTGGAAGCGGCCGGCACGCCAACGTTGCTCATCTGGCCGTCCGACCGAACCACCTGGGGCGCCGGGTCGCAGTCGATCACCTTCGAGAACTTCGACGGGACGACCGTCACGGTCGCCGATGGGGACGACGTCGTCGTCGGCGGCAGCGGCGGCGGCCGCTCCAGCGAGGCGGAGAGCGGCATCTCCAACGAGGGTTGGGTCGGTCGGAGGGAGTGGGTCGTGCCGCCGGCAGCCTCGTGTCCGCTCGACGAGCACTGGAGCGTCGGATCACTCGAATCGCCCGCAATCACGTGCGGGCGGATCGACGAGGCTCAGTGCATGGAGGCGGTCGACGCCGCTCGGCAGCTGGCACCCGACGCCTTTCCCGCGGGCAGCCAGACCGTCGTCGACTCCGAGTGCGGACCGGGCCAGCGCTGCTCCTTCAGCGCCGGGACGATCGTCGTGGTCGTCGACCCTTCGCGCCCGGAGGCGACAGGTCAGGCGTTTGTTCTCCGGCGGGGCAGCGACGCGTTCGAGACGCCATACGATGACCTGCCTGCCCACGTGTTCGAGCTGTTTCCCGGATTGCCGGAGCCGGCCTGACGCAGCGTCTGCTGGCGTTGATCGGAATCGTCGCGGGGCGACTCAAGACAGTCACCCAGCCGAACCTCGGCGGACAGTCGCGCGGCGCCGACGCCGGACTCACTGCCGTTCAGATTCGCGTCGCGGAAGCCTTGAAAGGAGACCCTGGGTCCGCCGTCGGGTTGGAGGTCGACGACTTCATCAGTGGGCCGGATGCCAGCTGGGCGGCGGCCGGGAGAAACGGTCGTCATCTTCCTCGCGGCCAAGCGGGATGCTGATGCGAGCGGGAAGTACCGACCGGTGAACACGCAGTCGGTCTACCGGCTCAGCGAAGGTGGAGAGCTGGAGCCCGCCGGTCAAGACTCGTTCTCCGAGAGCGTTGCTGCGATGGGGCTCGAGCGTCTGCGGATGGAGATCGAGGCGGCAGAGACGAGCATCGAGGCCGGGACCGTCACACCCCAGCCGAGAGGGCCACGTCCATAGCGAATGGTTACGTGTCCTACCCGCCGCGGAGAACTCGATCGAGCTCGCGGTCCCAGTGTTTCGGCTTCGCTGGTGCAGGACCGCGCCACTCGGCGACGAGCGTGTGAACCCGCTCGACAGCCTGCGGACCGATTCGGTTGGCGAGCTCGAGGGCGGACTGTGTCGGCATGATCATCGAGCCCACGTCTCCTTCACCGGCGGGAGACGAGCGCCGCAGCAACTCGAGGACGTCGTCGAATGCGGCCACATCGCCGTGCCGAGCGAGACCGGACGCCGCCATCCACTGAACGAAATCGTCCTCTAATCGGAGGGCCTCCCTGAGCGCCACGTCGACCTCATCGTCTGGGTCCCAGCCGGCCAGCTTGGTCACAGCCTCCATCCGCGGCCGGTTCTTCGGTGATCGCAGGTTGGCGATGAGGCGGGTCTTCGTCTCGGGAGTCTGGAGCTTGGAGGGCAGCCGGTTCGGGTCATCGAACAGTTCGTCGACGACGTCCTCGGTGACCTCGAAGCCCGACGTCTCCATCGTCCCGCCGCTGGCCTCGATCTCCCGAACGAACGCCCGCATCGCATCCCTCTCGTCGTCCAGATCGAGGTCTGAAAGGTCCACCTCGAAACCGGCTTCGATCGCTCTGGCCGTCGCGTCGACCTCGATCTCGTCGGACGAGGTCCAGTCGACAGGTTCGCCGCCGAGCCTGGGGGGCAGGATGGCCCGCTCGGACTGCGGATCGAACAGCATCAGGCCGTGCCTGAAGGCGATCTCCTGGGCCGCCTCCCCGACCTGCGACACGAACGGCCACGGGATGCCCAGGAAGACGTGTTCCTTGAACTCGTCGAGCTCGAAGACGACCGTGTCCTCCGGCGGCTGCCAGTCGTCGTCAATCTCGTCCTCGTCTGGGAAGCTCTCCGGAAATCGGCTCCGCAAGTCTTCGACGAAAGCGCGGAGGTGTGGGTCGGCCGCGCTACCGGGCCGGTCGTAGTCGAGCAGGCGTTCGAGCTCCGAGACCACTTCCGCATGCGTGACGTGGCGGTCGATCGGCCACGCGAAGAGGTCGAATCCCATCGTCGGAGCTTATCGCCGCTTCCGGGTTTAGACGTTGCCGTCCGCGTCGCCGCGTTCTCTCCCGGACACCCGGGACGAGTCCCGTTGACCCGGAGAGGCCTTCCGGAGGACCCGGCCCGAGGAGGGCGCGTCACACGGGCGGCCGCTGGCAGGCGGGCCCCAGCAGCGTCGCGCCGGCTACGAGGATCGCAACGACAACCGTCACGACCCCGGCACCTGCGCCAAGAACCACTGCCCGCCAGGCATTGCCGTCCCGAACGAGCTTCGCGGCAAGAAGACCGCTCGCAGCGAGCCCACCACCGATCACGCCTCCGAGGACCAGCGCGGGCACGACCCAATCGACCGGCGTGCGGATCGCGCCAAATTCGCAGCTCGGATCGGCGACCGCCTGCCAGAGCAGGACCGCGCCAACACCGGTGGTGACCGTCCCCACGACAAGTGCGGCATGGAGGCTCCTGCGCCGGGTAAGGCGGCTCCAGGCGAACCCCGCGGCGACCGGCGCGGCAGCCCACATCGGAGCAACCAGTGCCCAGCCGAACGTCGCCGGGTCGAGCGGACCGACGGACAGGAGGCGATCGCTGGTCCACCACAGCGCGTACGCGGCCGCGGCCACGGCCAGCGGCACGGCAACCGCCACGAGGAAGGGAATCGGTGACCGCTCTCCGGAGCCGCCGACGGGGCTGATCCGGGGCTTCACATCGGCACCTCCAGTTCGCGTGCTCGCGCCCACCTACCGCAGCCCATTGTTCCCCCGCGCGCCACCATGCATCGCCTGGCTATCTGGCGCATCGAAGGTAACCGCTGTTCGAGCTCGTGGAGCGGGAGCCCGTCGCCGGTCGGGTCATCGCACGGATGGATCTCGGTTTGGATGCGTGTTGCGCCCGGCCTGACCGCCCGATACTGTCGTTGGGGTGAGCATCGCTGGTTGGCTGACGCTCCTCGTGGTCATCGTCGCCGTGATCAGTCGGCCGGTCGAAATTCGACTGTGGCGGGCCGGTCGGCTGTCCGATCGAGCCACGGCCCTGCTGCTCGTCGGCCGCTTTCCCGTTGTCGTGTTCCTCTTCGGGGTGTTGCTTGGCATGCAAGCCCCGGTGCTTCTCGCGCTCACGGCGATGACGGCCCTTGGTCCCGTGCTCTTCTACCGTTACACGTTGCAGCTGCTGCAGGACCAGAGACGCGAGATCGAGAAGCAAGGGCCCACCGCTCGAGCCAGGTCGCCGGTCGCCCCGGGTCGACCTGGTGGCCAGGCACCCGACACGACGCCTCGGACATGACCGTTCGCGCGCCGAGATTGAGGGGGCGCCGGATGCAAGCCGGCCCGAACGATGGCAGCCCACTGCCGAGACCGATGGACCGGCCGGCCATCCTCGTCGTCACCGGCCCGTCGGGCGCTGGCAAGACGGCGGCCGTCGAGCGCCTCCAGGCGCGCGGGCGGCCAGGGGTTCGGTGCCACTTCTTCGACCGCATTGGGGTTCCCTCCGCCGAGGTGAAGGCCAGGAGCAGGATGCCGTTGAGCAACCGCGCCTTGGTCGACATGGCCTGATCCACCTCCTGCGTAACCATTCGGTCCGGGAGCGTCCGCCTCACGGCCGGGAGGCGTCCGGCGCGCCCCGGCTAACGGAAATCTGTCTTCCTCACCGATTCCTGCCAGATCTTGTCACCCGCACGGCTCACCATTGACACCCGTGGCAGACGGCCAAGCACACGAGAGGAGCGACATGGCTGAGCATTCCGCACCGATCATCCTGGTTCCGGGCTTCTGGCTCGGCGCGTGGGCCTGGGACGAGGTTGCCGAGACGCTGCGCGCCGACGGCCACGACGTGACCGCGCTGACGCTGCCCGGTCTCGACTCGCCCGAGACCGACCGATCCGGGATCACGCTAGCGGACCACGTCGATGCGATCGTCGAGGCCGTCGAGTCGGCGCCGGCGCCGGTCGTACTCGCGGTCCACAGCGCGACCGGGTTCTCCGGCTACGCCGCCAGCGACCGGATCCCGGCGCGGATCGCGGCCATGGTCTACGTCGACACCGCCCCGGGCAAGGGCGCCCTGGACCCCGACTTCGCCGACGTCGAGAAGCCGATGGTCTGGAAGGACATCGAGGAGGAGGAGAACCTCGACGGCCTCAGCGAGGAGCAGAAGGCGACCTTCCGCGAGCGGGCCGTCCCGGTCCCGGGCGGTGTGCTGCGCGAGGCGGTCGAGCTGACGAACGACGCGCGGCGCGACATCCCGAGCACCCTGATCTGCACCGGGTTCAGCGCCGAGCAGTACCAGGCCTACGCCAGGGAGCATCCCGAGTGGGCATTTCTCGCCGGCATCCCCGAGCTCCGCAACGCGTCCTGGGTCGACCTGCCCACGAGCCACTGGCCGATGTGGTCTCGCCCCGGCGAGCTCGCGGAGATCATCGGCGACGTCGCGAAGGCGCACGCGCCGGGGAACCGCCGATGAGCACATCGCTCCTTGGCGACGCCTTCGCCCATCACATCTGGGCGACCGAGCGCCTGATCGACGAGTGCGCCTCCCTCACTCCCGAGCAGCTCGAGACGCCGGCCCCTGGCACGTACGGCTCGATCATCGACACGCTGCGGCACCTCGTGACGGCTGACTGCTGGTACCTGACCTTCTTTCGCGAGGAGGCGCAGCGCCTCGAGGAGGGCTCCGAGGCTGACGTCGCGGAGCTGCGGTCGGCGATCATGAGCAACGGGAAGGACTGGATGGAGCTGCTCGCCGGGGAGCCCGACGCCGACGCGGACGTCGACGAGCATGGAGACGGCTGGGAGTTCCACGCACCATTGGGCTTGCGCCTCGCGCAGGTCTTCCACCACGGCACCGATCACCGCAGCCAGGTCTGCACCGC